>Ga0306923_10004246_pt1 | contig 13705 bp, 8 predicted proteins | sample sta12Can44000108_FD_203841 | JGI IMG/M metagenome (GOLD analysis project Ga0306923, IMG submission 203841) | Lab enrichment of tropical soil microbial communities from Luquillo Experimental Forest, Puerto Rico - statanox.12C.anox.44.000.108 (v2)... | ecosystem: Environmental > Terrestrial > Soil... | reverse complement strand
AGGGCTGTACCGTAAACCTGTACTTTCCGGGCGGGAAATCATGGAAGAACGCGGTTCCTTGCTTTATGTCGCCGACCGGGGCGCCATTGGCGTAAACGATCGGGTCTGCCGCATAGACGTTGCCGCCTGGCGGGTCCGCCTGGCGGAACAACCACACCCGCGCCATGCCCGACGGCAACGCCGGAACCGACGCTTGCGATGCCGCTTGCGGCTGCGGCGTGCAGCCGGCAAGTGCGATCAGGCCGAGACCGGACCATGCTGCCGCTGTCAGACGATAGTTCCGCATGATAATTCCTCCCTTGTTATTACTAGCACCGTCGCGGCTCCGAGGCTAGTTCGGGAACTGAAAGGTCAGCTTGACCTGCAATAGCCAGTATCATTAGGCCTCAGGCCGTGCTGACGTCGGCTGCTCAGTGCAGACTTGAGGCGTCGAGCACGATCTGATCGTAGTCCCAGAGCTGCTCGATAAACTGGCGGGTTTGCTCGTCACCACCCGCTCCCACAGCGCTTCGCAAGATCTCGTTGATAGAGCGCTTGCCGTCGATTGCGGCGAAGATTCGCTCTCGTGCCGTATCGATTGGAAGCGCTAGGTCCGGATAGGTATGGGCCCGATTGATCAGGACGGCCGCGCAACCAGGGGGCGCTCGGTCCCGGATGCACAGGGTCCACGGAAGGCGTAGAGGAACGTAACCGAGCCAGACATCGCCGTCGAACGTGATCGGCTGGCTCCCGCCTAACCGATCGTCGCGATAGGAGATGAAGTTGTGCCGGGTCATGGTCCCGCGCAACAGCTCGACCGCTGCATGCTGCAATGGCGGCGCAAGCAAGGCGAGGCGCGCAGCGTGCGGCGTATCAGCTATTGCCCCGCAGTGCGGGAGATAGGGAGCCTGCTCGAACCAGCGTCCGAATGACAGGCCGCAGCGCTCTAGCCAGGCATAGAGCTGCGGCACCGTATACGCGCGATCCTGCGGGTGAAGCAGTGCATCGGCGAGCGCGTCCGGATTCCTGAAATCCTTCGCCCGCCGCGCCACGCCAGCGATCGGATGGTCGGAAGACAGTGCACCGATTGTGGCGCCGAGGTCCCGTAACTCCGTCTCGGCGGTGCCCACTCCGAGCAGGCGACAATATTCCTGCATCATGTAGATCCCGGCACGCCCATACGTCGCATAGACCATCAGGTGCATAGCGCCGTTGCGCGCAAGGACATTGCGCAGCGCCCGAAGACCGGTATCCGGGTCGGGCAGGTGGTGTAGCACGCCCGTGCAGACGATGTGGTCGAACGTTTGGCCGAGCTTTCCGACCTCTTCGATCGCGAGCCGATGGAGATCGAGGTTTCGCAATCCGTATTTGCGTTGAAGCTCGCGCGTAAGGCGCAGGCTCGTTTCGCTGATGTCGATTGCGGTCACATGCGCGTCAGGCTCGCGTAGCGCATGGATGGCGGCCTGGGACGTTCCACAGCCTGCGACCAGGATCTCTCGATCTGGCCGTGGCTTTTCTGTTGGCCACAACAGAAGGGACCACGCCCGGCGTCGATCCGGGTCGCGATAAAGCTCGCGGTGCCGATCGAGGTCACGAAGTGGCACTGGATAGGGGTGGCTCTCGTAAAAAGCGCGCACCACGTCACCTCTCCCCGCCGCCTCCCTAACCCTCCCCCGCATGCGGGGGAGGGAGGGGTTGGGGAGAGGGGGCATCCGGCCTGCCATTCGGTTCGGCCAGGTTAGGTGTGGGTGCTCTCCTGCATTTTCCGGAGCACGTCGTCGAGATTGAAGGCGGCGGCCTTCTGGCGCTGGGGATATTCCCTGAAAGTCTGCAGGAACTCCCCGACAAAGGCTTGCGCCGGCACCAGCAGGTAGACGTGATTGATCAACCAATCGGCGTAGACCATCGATGTGATGTCGGCGCGCTCGAATGGATCGGTGCGGAGATTGAACATCTTTGGCACGCGCAGGGTAACAAAAGGCTCGGACCAGACCTGGAACCCGCCAGGCATCCGCTGTTCGGAGAACACGATCTTCCAATTGTCGTAGCGCAATGCCACGAGCTGTTGATCGTCATTGCAGTAGAGGAACCACTCCCGCGGGCTTTTCTCAACCTGGCCGGTCAGATACGGCACCAGATTATGGCCGTCGAGGTGGACCTTGTAGGTCATGTCGCCGATCTTATAACCCTTCATGAGCTTGTCGGTCACCTCCGGATCACCGGCCATTGCTGCGAATGTCGGCAGCCAGTCGTGGTGCGCAACCATCTCGTTCGAGACAGTGCCCGGCTTAATCTTACCCGGCCAGCGGGCCACGCATGGGACGCGAAAAGCGCCTTCCCAATTGGTGTTTTTCTCGTTGCGGAACGGCGTCATGGCCGCATCGGGCCATGAAAACATATTCGGCCCGTTGTCGGTGCTGTACATGACAAAGGTGTTATCGGTGATGCCGGCATCATCGAGCGCCTTCAGTACGACGCCGACGTTCTTGTCGTGATCGATCATCACGTCGTGATATTCGCTCTGCCAGCGGCCCGACTGACCTCGGCTCTCCGGTTTCACATGCGTGCGGAAATGCATGTGCGTGAAGTTGACCCAGACGAAGAAGGGCTGGCCGGCCTGCGCCTGGCGCTTGATGTAGTCGGCAGCGCGATCGGCGACGTCGTCGTCGATCGTTTCCATGCGCTTTTTGGTCAGCGGGCCAGTGTCATGGACGGTCTGTTTGCCGAGCCGGCCGAACCTCGGGTCGACCGTTGCGTCGTCTCTGTCGGTGGCCTTGCAGTCCAGCACGCCGCGCGGGCCGAACCTCTCGCGAAAGTGCGGAAAATCCCGCGGGTTCGGGTAATCCGGCAGTTCCGGCTCTTCCTCGGCGTTGAGGTGGTACAAATTGCCGTAGAACTCGTCGAAACCGTGCACGGTCGGCAGATATTCGTTGCGGTCGCCGAGGTGGTTCTTGCCGAACTGAGCGGTAGCATAGCCGAGCGGCTTCAGCATTTCGGCGATCGTCGGGTCTTCCTTGTGCAGACCGACAGTCGCCGCCGGCAGGCCAACTTTGGTCAAGCCGGTACGCAACCCGTGCTGACCGGTGATGAACGATGCCCGCCCGGCGGTGCAGCTCTGCTCGCCATAGCAGTCGGTGAACCGCATTCCTTCCTGCGCGATGCGGTCGATATTGGGCGTGCGGTAGCCCATCAACCCGTCGCTGTAGCAACTGAGGTTGGTAATGCCGATGTCGTCGCCCCAGATGACGACGATGTTCGGCTTGTCTGCTCTAGCTCTAGATGTAGCCATCTCGATCTCCCTTGTTGCTCGGGTGGTTTCGAAAGTGCTTATTGGTCTCGGCCGCTCGGGCCGGGCCGCTAGGTGAGGCGGAACAGCACGGCAAAGAAGGCGAACAGTCCGATAAAGAGCAGGACGATGGCAACCGCAAAGACCGGCGTTTGCTTTCCCTCCTTCGTCACGCCTGCTATCAGCGAGAACGGTTCGCCCCACAGATAGCGAATGGACCACCAGTACTGCCACATCGAAACGAGGAGGGCCAGGATGCCGCACGAAATCAGGGCGAGCCCCAGATAGCGCGGCGCGTGTGGAAGATAGGCGGCGCGGGCTCCGGGCGTCTCTCCCAAATGTTCCAAGTACTGGACGATCGCAAAGCCAAAGCCGATCAGCGCGACCGCGGTGCGCAGCCACGCCATGATCGTGCGCTCGAGAGCAAGGCGGGTGCGCAACCAGGCGAAATGATCAGCCGCGGCTGCCCTCACTTCGAATCTGGCCGGGCTCGGTGCGGCATGTGAGTCTGACATCCAGCGCCCTTCCGATTACTGGCGCGCCATGGCGATGCGGATCGCATCCTCCGGTGAGACCAGGTGATCCGAGCTCTCGGCTGCCTCGCCGATCGCGAGCTGAACCCCCTTGACAGTCCCATTGAAGGCATTGCCGCGCGAGCCATAGTCCGGGGATACCGGGGCGCCGCTGTCCTCGCCGACATCGCAGCCGTCATCAGAGGAGAAGACAAACGCCTGCGTCATCGGGATCACCCCTTCGCCGACCTTCTCGCCGTCGAGATAAAGCGTCACTTGGCCGCCCTTGCCGAGGCCGCCGCCGGCATAGGCAAACTCCATGCGTACCTGGTGCTCGCCTGCCGGCAGTGCCCGCGTCGCCTCGACGTAATAGTAGTTCACCCCGGCCACGTTGTAGCAGTATTTGAGCTTTCCGTTCTTCGCGTAGAGGCTCCAGCCGCCGATATTGGCGCCCTGGGAGATGATCACGCCCTCGGCCCCCTGCTCCGGGACCTCGATCTCGGCGGTGACGGAGTGGGACTTGTTTTTGATGTTGAGGACGCAGTTCTCCGACAGCCGCCCCATGCCGCCGAACAGGAGCTGTGTGTTCCCCTTAATAAGCACCGGCCGGCCGGCGGTGTCCGGGTTGAACTTCTCGGCCGTTCGGTCATCGATCGGCAACACGTTGTAGCGCGTCGCCTCGATCAACCACAGCCGCTGCAGCTCGTGCAGCTTGTCCGGCATTTGCTTGGCAAGGTCGTTGGCCTGGCTCCAGTCTTTGCTGGTGTCGTAGAGTTCCCAGACGTCGTCGTCGAGAGGCACGGTTTTTCGCCCCACCAGCACCCAAGGAGTGGCGTGCTTGGTTACCGCGGTCCAGCCCTTGTGGTAAATGCCGCGGTTGCCAAACATTTCGAAGTACTGCGTCTCGTGCCGTTCGGCGGCGCTGGCGTCGTCGAACGAATACAACATGCTGACACCTTCGATCGGCCGCTGTTGCACGCCATTGACCGAGATCGGCTCCGGCAACCTCGCTGCCTCGAGGATAGTAGGCGCGATGTCGATGACATGGTGAAATTGCGAGCGGATTTCGCCCTTGGCCCTGATGCCGTTGGGCCAGTGCACAATCGTGCCGTTGCGGGTCCCGCCCCAGTGCGAGGCGACCTGTTTGGTCCACTGGTAAGGGGTGCTCATCGCGTGCGCCCAGCCGACGGCATAATGGTTGTACGATTCCGGCCCGCCGAGCTTGTCGTACCGCGCCATCAGGAATTCCGGGGTCTCGAGAGCCGCCAGCCCGTTGAAATTGGCCATCTCGTTGTAGGCGCCGTTCAACGTGCCCTCGGCCGAGGCGCCATTGTCGCCGATGATGTAGTAGACGAGCGAGTCGTCGAGGATGTTGAGCTTCTTCAAACCGTCGAGCAGGCGTCCGATATGGTGGTCGGTGTACTCCAGGAACCCTGCATAGACCTCCATCTGGCGTCGCAGGATCGGCTTTAATGCTTCCGGCATCTCATCCCATGCCGGGATCTCGGAGTGGCGCGCAGTGAGCTGACAGTCCGCCGGGATGACACCGAGCGCCTTCTGCCGCGCCAGGGTCTCTTCGCGCAGTTTGTCCCAGCCCTGGTCGAACTTGCCCTTGTACTTGTCGGCCCACTCCTTTGGCACGTGGTGCGGCGCATGCGTTGCGCCGGGTGCGAAGTAGACAAAGAACGGTTTGTCGGGCACCAGCGCCTTCTGCTGCGCGATCCAGGCCATCGCCTTGTCGGTCATATCGGCCATGAAGTGATAGCCCTCTTCTGGCGTTTTCTTTGGCTCGACCGGTGTGGTGCCCTCGTAGAGCGTCGGATACCACTGGTTCGCCTCGCCGCCGATAAAGCCGTAGAAGTATTCGAACCCGCCGCCGCCGGTGGGCCATGCGTCGAACGGCCCGACCGGGCTCGTCTCCCACACCGGCACTTCGTGGCATTTGCCGAACTGCGCGGTCGAGTAGCCATTGAGCTTGAGGGTCCGGGCGAGCGGCGAGATCGTATTGGGCAATACCGAGCTGTAGCCTGGGGCACCGGTGGCGATCTCGGTGATCCCGCCCATGCCGACGGTGTGATGGTTGCGCCCGGTCAACAGCGCCGCCCGTGTCGGCGAGCACAGCGCGGTGGTGTGGAAGCGGTTGTACTTCAGCCCGGCCGCCGCCAGCTTTTCAGCGTTCGGCGTCTGACAGGGGCCGCCAAAGGCGCTTGCGGAGCCGAACCCGGCGTCGTCGATCAGGATGACCAGCACATTGGGCGCGCCTTTGGGCGGGCGCAACTGCTCGATCGGCGGAAATGTGGTGTCCGGATCCCGTGCGTCATAGGTGATCAGCCCGGTTCGCTCCGGAGTGGGGATCGGCAGATGCGAACGATGCTTTCTGTCTTCGCTGCTCATGGTCCGATCATTCCTCTTCATGATGTGCGGTCTTTGCGATCCTCAAGCCTGACGAACGACGCAGCGGAAGCGCGCCCTACCAGGTGTTTGCCATCTCACTGCCGCCGGGTCTGAGTTCAGCCCCCACCGTCAAGCGATGGACCGGCGCCACAAGCTCAACTTTTATCATCGGCTCTGTATCTTCGCCTTCTGCCCGAACGTCTGATTTCGGCTCATCGCTTCCGCCGTGCTTCCCTGCCTACGAACCGGGCCAGCGTAAAACCTCGAGAACACGCAGGCTATGCATCATGATCTGCACAGCCAGTGAGGCTTGAAGCACCGCCAACACCCATCCGACGACCGGCAACACTCCGGCCAATCCGTGCTTGAGAATTGTTTCGGTGTTCCACAGTGTGAGCAGGTTGAGCGCCATCACGCCGAGCAACAGTGCAATCACGATTGTGTTATGAACCAGATCGTGTTTGAAGAGGACGATAATCACCGCAATGGCGGCAATCCCCGGTGCGGTTACGATTGCCGGTATCGCTAGCGGAAAGACCGCGATCGCCGGCGAGGGCGGCGAAGGCCCGGTCTGCCGCCCGCCCGAGCCACGCGCACCCGCGGGCGTTTGCATGATGATCCTCAGCGCTTGGGAAAAGAGGATGATGCTGCCGGTGATCGAAATCGCCGGCGGAGAGACATGCCAGTTCGTAAGAACAAACGGCCCGAGCAAGGCCACAACGAGAACGATGACCGTCGCGATGGTCACAGCCCGCCACGCCACGGTTCGCCGAAAAGCGAGTTCGGTCCCGCGGGTCACCCTGGCAAACGGCAGGATCGCCTTAAGGGGGCCAAGGGTGAGGAAGAAGAGAATCCCGATGTCCCCCCAGCTCAACTCGTAATTCATCCGGAACTCACCCAACGCGCTGCAATCGACTTCGTTCCTTTAGTCGGCCGAGAGCCGCAGTTGCGGCTTGCGCGCGAGCCGATGCACGATGTCGACCAACTGGGTGTGCGCTGAGCTGGTGGGATCGCGGAATTCGTCGATCGAGTGAGCGTCGGCCAGCCTGCCCAATCGGACGAGTTCGCGGATCCTTTCCCGCCGATTCAGCTGCAATTCGGACGATTGATAAGTGAACAGAATGCGCGCCAGCTCGCCATAACCGAACAAACGGTTGAACTCGTGTGCCGTCATGTAGACGAGAAAAAGGACAAAAATCCACAACTGAATCGCAATAAAGCGGCTCCATGAGAAGGCCGCGATCTCGTGCGGCACAAACATGCCGAACTTATAGTCCTCGCTAAAAATATACTTGACCCAATGTTCGATCAGACGGGCAATGAAGACGGCGACCCAGTAAAACACCGTCTTGAACAGGATCGGCTGGATCAGTGGAGCGCGATCGTAGCGCCGGATCAATGATGTAGCGTTGACCACCGGCACCACCTTGCCGACGACGAGTGCGGAAACGGTCGCCACCAGGTAGGTGCTAAATGCCTCCCCGTAACTGCTGAGAATGAGATTAGTCGTCAGCAAAATCAGGTTGAAGCCGATGATAAAGAAAAGCGTCGGCGGCCAGATCTCGCCAAATTCGCGTAGCAAAAACGCGCCGACCCTGCGCGCAAGCCCAGCGGGCGCAGCGGCCGGGTCGGCAGGAACCTCGATGTCCCGAGGCTCGTCAGGGTCCAGAACAGGCGCGCTCCTCATTCGCTCTCTCCCGGTTAGGGACCGGCCGATCCCTCGCTCAGTGCCCTAGCCGCACCTCTACAATACCGCCCCGAACGGCGGCCTTCAGTACTGCGTGACCGCGCGCTCGGCCTAGTCGGCATAGGCGAGCTCGGTCGGGAGATCGGTCGCTACGGCCGCACGCGCCGACCGCATCGCAGCCATTTCGTGCCGCATATTCGTACCGCATCTCACCAGCCGTTGGAACCGTCGGATCTTCGGATGATCGCCCGCTCGGTTGCCGCGCATGGCGGTGTGATGCCAAGGCCGCGCTCTCGCGTGACCACGCGGATCGAGCTGGTTTAGGTTTGAGTGCGCTGTAACATCTTGGAGGGCGGCTCGGCGAACAGGGCCTGCCACTCGACGGCAAAAAACGGTTCCGGGAGGAGGAATATGCGAAAAATGTCGCAGTGGCTCAGCTTCTCTCTTTGCGTAGTCTGGCTGCTGGCAGCCGTCGCGGACGCTGCGCAGAAAGAGCCCCTCGTCTTCCTGTCGACACAGCTGCGGCCGATCGAGGAGGCGCAGAAGATGCGCAACGTGATCCTCAAGGCTTTTCCGCGGGAGGTGGACTACATCACGGAGCTGCCGCAGCAGTTTCCGACGCGTATCGAGGCAGGGTTGCAGGAAGGCGGCCGCACGATAGATGTCGTCGGGGCGCTGCACGGCGAGCTGCAGCCGCTCGTTGCGGTAGACGCGTTGGTTCCGCTCGACGGTATCGCCGCCGCGCTGGCAGGCCGCGGGTTTCTCGACCCACTGCTGACACTCGGCAAGTTCGGCACTGCGCACCAGCTCTATATCCCATGGATGCAGGCAGGCTACATCATGATCGCCAACAAAGAGGCGCTGCCCTATCTGCCAGCTGGGGCGGACATCAACGCGCTCAGCTATGACCAGCTGGCTGCTTGGTCTAGCGCTGTCGCTCAGAAGACCGGCAAGCGCCTGCTCGGCTTGCCGGCGGGACCGCAAGGGCTGATGCACCGCTTTTTCGAGGGCTTCCTTTACCCGTCCTACACCGGCGGCGTCGTGGTTCCGTTTCGCTCAGAGGGGGCCGAGGCGATGTGGACTCAGTTCGCGTCGTTATGGAAGAGCGTCAATCCGAACTCGACCAGATACGATTTCATGCAGGAGCCGCTGCTTTCGGGCGACGTTTGGATCGGCTTCGACCACGTTGCCCGCGTAATCGATGCGCTACGCCAGAAGCCGGACGAATTCGTCGCGTTTCCAGCCCCGTCTGGCCCAAAGGGGCGGGGCTATGTGCCGGTGCTGGCCGGCCTCGCGGTGGTGAAGGGTGCACCCAACGTGAGGGGTGCATTGGAGCTGATCGACTACTTGACCTTGCCACAGACGCAGATCGTCACCGCACGCAATGTCGGTTTTTTCCCCGTCGCGAAAACGGTGTCACCGCCGGACCTCGAGCCCGGTGTAAAGCTGGCTGCCGCTGCGATCGAAAAGATGTTGTCGGCGAAAGATGCGCTGCCCGCGCTGCTGCCGATCGGTTTGGGTCAACGCGACGGCGAGTTTGACAGGGTGTTCATGGACACGTTCCAGCGGATCGTGCTGCGTAGCCAGAACCCGCGCGCGGTGCTCGACCACGAAGCAGAAACGCTGAACCGCCTGATGATCCAGACCGGGGCGCCGTGTTGGCAGCCTGATCCTCCCAGTAATGATGCGTGCCAGGTGCAGTAGCGCGTGTTGCTGTTCGTTGCGGAAATCAATTTAACGTCGTCTTGCGCGGACTTGATCCTCGCATCCACGTCTTTGGTCCCGACGGTCCCAAGGCGCCGATGACCGGGCCAAACCCGGCCACGGCGAAATTGGGGAGACAATTGCCCTACCTCGAGCGCCGCGAGATTTTCGCGGCGGCTTCACGCATCCGCTTCAACCAACTCGTAGACACGCGTTTCGGTCGTCATCCCCTTGGTGATCACCGAGGCGACGGCGTAGTTCCGTATTCCTTGTTCAGCCCTTCGAGGCGAGCTGCCAGATTAACGCTATTGCCCAGTGCTGTATAATTCATGCGCTCAGCGGAACCCACATTTCCCACCACGGCATCGCCGAAATGAATTCCGAGGCGGACGGCGAACGGCGGCAGTCCTTCGGCCTCGAATCGAGTATTAAGGGCATCGCTCGCCGCCTTGGCCGCAAGGGCGGCGCGACACGCCCGCTCGACATGATCGGGCTGCGGATGGGGAGCGTTCCAAAACACCATCACCGAATCTCCGATGAACTTGTCGACGGTCCCGCCCTCGGCAAGAAACGCTTCCGTTAGTGCAGCGAAATGGCGCGATGTCTGGTGCATCAGACTGTCGGGTTCGGCCGCTTCGGCGATGCCCGTAAAATTCGTGACGTCGGTAAACAGGATGGTGACCTCCTGCCTCACTCCGCCAAGCTCGGTGGAGATGGAGCTATCAATGATTCCTTTGACGATATCTTTCGGGACAAAGCGAGCGAAGGACCAGATGCTGCGCTGAGCGACCGCCAGCGTCCGGCCGAGCTCGCGTATCTCTACGACACGGGATGTGACCGGCACGCCATCGGGCGGCGCTAACGTTCGCAGCCGGCTCGCCTGAGCGGTTATCCGTTTCAACGAGGTCGACATCCGGCTACCGAAGATCCAAACAGCGGGTATGAAGCAGGCGAGTAGTTCAATAATAATTCCTCTGATCTGTAACGTTCGCACGTTCTGTGCGAAATCTTCTTCAGATGCAAGCAACAGAGAGTAGCCGCTATATTTGTCGCCTTGGGAAAATTTGCGAACGCGAAAAAGGTAATCCCGGCCATCTTCGCCGCGAATGCTGCCTTCATAGCGGCCACTGCCGTCCCACCCCCGCATTACTGCACCGACTACCCCGCTCTTGATTTCCCTGATCTCAGGGAGCTGAGGGTGGGAGGGATGCGTCATAGCGTAGTCGACCAGCCGCGCAAACTCAGGATGCGCAATGAGCACACCGAACGAGTCGAAGATTATGGCCGTTCCATGCTCTCCGGGCCGTCGCGCGTAGACCAGATCGCTGAACCTATCGAGCTTGAGGTCGGCGGCAATGACACCGCGGACTTGCCGTTGCAGAGGCGCGCTCACGGTGATCATCGGCGTGCCGATGCTGAACGAAGCATAGGGCGACGAAACGAGAGCCCGGTCCGCCTTCACGGCGTCGCGATACCAGCCTCGCTTTCGAGCGTCATACCCGTAGTCCCACAGATCGAGTTGCTCGATCTTGTTGCCCTGCTCGTCTTCGAAGACTCGCCGCATCGGCAGTGCTCCACCGGAGGTCGGGCGCACCAGATTGACATTGTAAATGGCGCCGGGAGGTGCCCCGAGCTTCCGCCGCTCGGTTGGGTCGAGGACGTCGAGGCGCCGGACTTGCAACCAGCAACCGTTATCGTAACCAACATAGAAGCTATCCGCCTGCGGCAGTTCGTGCAGCACGGCTTTGAAGAGGCCTATTGCATCATCGACCTCGCTCCTGTCGTCCGAGTCGGCTAGGGACGGATTTGACGACAGCACGCGAACGAGCGTGCTCAGTTCCGATATCTCGCCCGCGAGGCGGCTAAGGGTGTTCGCGCTGGCGGCATCCATGGCGGCAGACGCCGCCGCTCGTGCCGCCGTATGAAAGGTCTTCATCTGGATAAATATCAGACACGCGGTGAGAGCCGTGATGAAGGTCATCACGGCGAGCGTTATCGTGGTTCTGAACGTCATGCCCTTACCTATTCAGTCTTTTCAGAAATCCACCTCCCATGTGTTCCTCGCGACGGCGTCGGTAATTTTGCCACATTCATATGGTACGGTATTGCTATTAACACAACGTACCGAGAATCGCCGGCACCGACAGAAAAGTTAATGCCTGTAGATTCCCTGCAAAAACAGGCGGGCGATTGAACGCCGGCTTATCATCGGCTATGGCTTCGAGCTGACGCGATGCCGTGGAAGGCAGTTGCAGGCACTGGCGACGGCGACCAATCTGGCGCAGTCGCGCCCGCTGATGGTCGCGCAGCCGGCCGAAAGCCCGATCCCGATCCCCTTCCTCGCATCGGGACAGTACAAGGCTCCCTTCAACCAAATCTGGAACGACGCGCATGTCTTCACGCCGAAAGACACGGCTATCGCTCCGGCGATAGCCGTTGAGGCTCGGCGATCTTTTAGTGTGCCAAATATCATCGCATCTCGACTGCGGCCTACCGTCTCAGGCCTCTGCCGAAAATGCATAGCCACAACTCAAGGAACCGCTGTTAATTTCCCTCCTATACCGGAATGATGGATCGCGCGCTTAAGGGGAAGACCGGCCATGACCAATCTCGCCGAGCAGCGGACTCTGCCGCATGCAACGACGCACCGTTCGCGCCGAGTGTCCATCATTTGGATCGTGCCGCTCGTCGCCGTCGCGATCGGGGCGTGGCTCGCCTGGGACACGCTGTCCAAGGAAGGGCCGACGATCAAGGTCACTTTCGACAGCGGCGAAGGGCTGCAGGCCGGCCAGTCGCAGCTCAAATACAAGGACATCGTATTCGGTACGGTGAAGAGCCTGACCCTGACGCCCGACAAGACACATGTTGTCGTGACCATCGCGACGACGCACGAGGCCAAGCCGCTGCTGACCGAGGGGACCGAGTTCTGGGTCGTCAAGCCGCGTTTCTTCGCCGGCAATATCTCCGGCATAGAGACTTTGCTGTCTGGGTCCTATGTCGGCATGCTGCCGGCTGAAAAAGGCGGTAAGAGCCAGCACCAATTTGTCGGGCGTGAGGATCCCCCGGTGCTCGCAACCTACGTTCCCGGCCGGACATTTTTGCTGAAATCCAAACGGATCGGTTCAGTCTCGGTCGGTTCGCCGATCTATTTCCGCGACCTAAATGTTGGCGAGGTGCTCGGCTGGGACATTGCCGATATGGCGGAGTACGTGACGATCCACGCCTTTGTGCGGGCCCCCTACGACAGCTATGTGAACGACGAAACCCGGTTCTGGAATGCATCAGGGCTCTCGGTCAAGCTCGCGGGAGCGGGAGTCGAAGTGCAGATGGAGTCGTTGAAGGCGCTGCTGCTCGGCGGCGTCGCATTCGAGACGCCAGCGGCAGACGTCCACATGGCCGAAACATCCGAGAACCACGTCTTCCCCCTGTTTGTCGACCGAGAGGCGGCAAATGCCGCCGCTTACACCCGCAAGATCCCGGTGATTTCCTATTTCCCCGGCTCGGTCAGCGGGCTCGCGCCCGGTGCCGCGGTCACGATGCACGGCCTCCAGGTCGGACAAGTCACCGATGTGCGGCTCACTTACGACGCCTCCAAAGATGCTGTTCTCGCGCCAGTTCGCTACGAGCTCGAACCGGAGCGGGTCATCGGCGTCGTCAAGCGAGTGTTCAATACCGACGCGGAATCGATGGACGCGCTCCTCAAAAAAGGCCTGCGCGCCAGCCTGCAGAGCGCCAACCTGATCACCGGACAACAGAATGTGGCGCTCGAATTCGATACCGATGCGCCACCGACAGAGGTCGCGATGGATGGCCCGGACTACGTCGTGCCGGCCACGGAAGGCGGTGGGTTTGCGGGCCTCACCTCCTCCGCGACCGAACTGCTCAACAAAGTCAACACGATGCCGTTCGACAAGATCGGCAAGGACCTGGAGGGGATTCTCAAATCGGTCAACGACGTCGCGCAGGGCCCGCAGATGAAAAAGGCGCTGACCGAACTCTCTGTGATGATCGCGTCGGCGCAGAACATGGTGCAAAGTCTCAACAGCGGGCTCAGCCCCGCGGCGAAGCAGCTGCCCGAGGTCACCGCCGGGTTGCAGAAGACCCTTGCGAACGCCAATAAACTGGTGCTGTCGCTCGACAGCG
>Ga0306923_10004243_pt1 | contig 13708 bp, 10 predicted proteins | sample sta12Can44000108_FD_203841 | JGI IMG/M metagenome (GOLD analysis project Ga0306923, IMG submission 203841) | Lab enrichment of tropical soil microbial communities from Luquillo Experimental Forest, Puerto Rico - statanox.12C.anox.44.000.108 (v2)... | ecosystem: Environmental > Terrestrial >... | reverse complement strand
CAATCCGGGCGAAGGCGCTTTCTATGGGCCGAAGTTCGAATATGTGCTGCGCGATGCCATCGGCCGCGACTGGCAATGCGGCACCACGCAGGTCGACTTCAATCTGCCGGAGCGCTTCGGCGCGTTCTACATTGACCACGACGGTTCAAAGAAGGTGCCGGTGATGGTGCACCGGGCGATCTGCGGCTCGATGGAACGCTTCATCGGCATCCTGATCGAACACTATGCCGGCAACTTCCCGCTCTGGGTGGCGCCGACGCAGATTGTGGTCGCCACGATTACCTCCGAGGCCGATGAATATGCCAAGGTGGTTGCTGCCGCCGCACGGCACGCGGGCCTGCGAGTCGAGATCGACCTTCGCAACGAGAAGATCAATTACAAGGTCCGCGAGCATTCGCTGGCGAAAATCCCGGCGCTGCTCGTCATCGGCAAAAAGGAAGCCGAAACTCATTCGGTCTCCGTGCGCCGGTTCGGCAGCGAGGCGCAGACGGTGATGCCGACGGACGATGCGATCGCAGCAATGGTCGAAGAAGCAACACCACCCGACGTGAAGCGGGCGAAAGCTGCAGCCTGACCGTTCGATCCGGATCGGCCGGTGCGGCTTGAGGTTTTCGCCTGTGTCTGCAAGGTCCGTAACGCCTGCGACGAGAGAGACTGTCGTGCTTGATGCCATCCAACTCCTGAAAATCCGCCGCTCGGTCAAGCCGCGCGAGATGACCGCGCCCGGCCCCTCGCCCGCCGAGCTCGAAACCATATTGACCATCGGCGCGCGGGTGCCCGACCATGGCAAGCTGACGCCGTGGCGGTTCATCGTGTTCCAGGGCGATGCGCGTCTGCGTGCCGGCGAAATCATCGCAAAGGTATTTGCGCAGAAGAACCCGCAGGCAACTGCTGCCGATATCGAGGTCGAAAAAAAGCGGTTGACCGACGCCCCGCTCGTCATCGCCGTGGTCAGCCTCACGAAGCCGCACCCCAAGGTGCCGGCATGGGAACAAGAGCTATCGGCGGGCGCGAGTGCCATGAACATCGTAACGGCGGCCACCGCGCTCGGCTACGGCGCCTGTTGGCTGACAGGCTGGTTTGCGTTCGATCGCGACGTTCTCGATGGGTTTGGACTGAAGGCGGATGAAAAGCTCGCCGGCTTCGTCCATATTGGAACTCCGTCCAGGCCCAGCGAGGATCGCCCTCGCCCGGCGCTGTCGGAGATTGTGACGCGTTTTTAAGAGGCCGGATCGCTGGACCGCGCTGCCCGGGGTACGGTGAACCTTCCCAATGGAGATGTGGGGCATGTTCAGGCTGAAGACGACATTCGTTGCGCTCGCGCTCATTGGTCTGTCCGCGCTGGTCTCAAGCAGCGCCGCTCTTGCGCAAGCCAAGCCTGCGATCGGAATAGCGATGCCGACCAAGGCTTCCGCGCGGTGGATCGACGACGGCAACAACATCGTCAAGGTACTGAAGGAGCGCGGCTACGGGACCGACCTGCAATATGCCGAGGACGACATTCCAAACCAGCTCTCGCAGGTCGAGAACATGGTGGCCAAGGGCGTGAAGGCGCTGATCATTGCCGCAATCGACGGCACCACACTGTCGGATGTGCTGAAACAGGCCAAGGCCAACGGCATCATCGTGATCGCCTACGACCGGCTGATCCGCGGCACGCCGAACGTGGACTACTACGCGACATTCGACAATTTCCAGGTCGGGGTGCTGCAGGCACAATCGATCGAGCAAGGGCTTGGGTTGAAGGATGGCAAGGGACCTTTCAACATCGAGTTGTTCGGCGGCTCGCCCGACGACAACAACGCATACTTTTTTTACAATGGCTCGATGTCGGTGCTTCAGCCCTACATCGACAGCGGCAAGCTCGTCGTGGCCAGCGGTCAGATGGGCATGGACAAGGTAGCGATCTTGCGCTGGGACGGCGCCACCGCACAGGCGCGCATGGACAATTTGCTCAGCGCCTTCTACGGCAAGAAGCGCGTTGACGCGGTGCTCTCGCCCTACGATGGCCTCTCGATCGGCATCATTTCCTCGCTGCGGGGCGTTGGCTACGGCAGCGCCAACCAGCCGATGCCGATCATCAGCGGACAGGACGCGGAAGTGGCCTCGATCAAGGCGATGCTGCGCGGCGAACAATATTCGAGCATCTTCAAGGATACCCGCGACCTTGCCCGCGTAACTGCGGACATGGTCGATGCGGCGCTTGCCGGCAAGCAGGTTACCGTCAACGATACCAAGACCTACAATAACGGCATCAAGGTCGTGCCCTCCTATCTGCTCAAGCCGGTGGTGGTCTACAGGAACAACTGGGAGAAGCTTCTGATCGACTCCGGCTACTACAAGCGCTCGCAGTTCGAGTAGAGATGCGATGACGGCCATGCTGGACATGCGTGGTGTCAGCAAGAGCTTCGCCGGCGTGCAAGCCCTGCGCGATGTCAATTTCGCTGTCGAGGCCAGTCAGATCCATGCCCTTGTCGGCGAAAACGGCGCCGGCAAGTCGACGCTGATGAAGGTGTTGAGCGGTATCTACGCTTACGGCAGCTATGAAGGGACCATCACCTTCGACGGCGAGGAACGACGCTTTCGCGACATCAACGACTCCGAGGCGCTTGGGATCATCATCATCCATCAGGAGCTGGCGCTGATCCCGCTGATGTCGATCGCGGAAAACATCTTCCTGTCCCACACCCCCGCGCGGTTCGGCATCATCGACCGCGATGTCGTTCATCGGCGCACCCGGGAGCTTCTGTCGCAGGTCGGACTTCGCGAATCGCCCGAGACGCTGGTTGGCGATCTTGGCGTCGGCAAGCAGCAGCTGGTCGAGATCGCCAAGGCATTGTCCAAACGGGTACGTCTCCTGATCCTGGACGAACCCACCGCCAGCCTCAACGAGACCGACAGCGCAGCGCTGCTCGATCGGCTGATTGCCTTCCGGCAACAGGGCATCGCCTCCATCCTGATTTCCCACAAGCTGAGCGAGGTCGCCCGGATCGCCGACCGTATCACCGTGCTGCGCGACGGCCGTACCGTCGACAGCATCGACTGCCGCACCGAGGTAGTGCAGGAAGAGCGGATCATCCGCAGCATGGTCAATCGCGATCTCGCTCATCGCTTTCCGGAGCGCAGCGGAACAATCGGAAAGCCGGCGCTGGTGGTAGAGAACTGGTCGGTTCGCCATCCGATCCACACCGAACGAGCGGTGATCAAGAACGTCGATTTTCACGTGCGGCACGGCGAGGTCGTAGGCCTTGCGGGCCTGATGGGCGCCGGCCGAACCGAATTTGCCATGAGTCTTTTCGGCCATGCGTGGGGCGGCAGCAGCTCGGGCCGGATCCGGCTTGATGACCACGAGGTCAGCCTTGCAAGCGTACCCGCGGCAATCGAGGCCGGCCTCGCCTACGTGACCGAGGATCGCAAGCAGCTCGGGCTCATTCTTGCCGACGATGTGCGCAAGAACATCACGCTGGCAAGCCTCCCGCGTGTGGCGGTGCATGGGGTCATCGACGACATCCGCGAGCTGCAGGCAGCGAGCGAATACCGAAAGCGGATGCGAATTCGCTGCTCCGACGTTTACCAGGAAACCGGCCAGCTGTCGGGGGGCAATCAGCAGAAGGTCGTCTTGTCGAAATGGCTGATGACGGACCCGAAGGTGCTCATCCTCGACGAACCTACACGCGGCATCGACGTCGGCGCCAAATATGAGATCTATTGTATCATCAACGAACTGGCGGAAGCAGGTAAAGGCATCGTGGTCATTTCGTCGGAAATGAGCGAACTGCTCGGCATCTGCGACCGCATCTACGTCATGAACGACGGCGCCTTCGTCGGCGAATTTGCAGGCAAAGAGGGGACGCAGGAAAAAATCATGCGTGCCATCATGCGCAATGAGCGCTTGCCTCATGCCATGCGCGACAACGGCATGGAGACACGAGGAATGCAGCCATGACCGACAAGACGGCTTCGCTTGATGAGCGGCGCCGGCACGGCGGGTTCATTAAGAACAACCTGCGCAACTACGGCATGTTGCTGTCGCTGTTTGCGATCATGTTGTTCTTTGAGTTCGCAACCGACGGCTCGTTGCTGCAGCCGCTCAATCTCACCAATCTCGTCCTGCAGAATAGCTACATCGTCATCATGGCGCTCGGTATGTTGCTGGTGATCGTCACCGGCCATATCGACCTCTCCGTCGGCTCGGTCGCGGGCTTTGTCGGCGCCGTCGTCGCGGTGCTGATGGTGCGCTACCACATCGATTATCCTCTTGCTTCTTTCCTGTGTCTCCTGGTCGGGGCCGCGATCGGCGCGGCGCAGGGCTATTGGGTCGCCTATTTCAAAATTCCCTCGTTCATCGTCACACTAGCGGGCATGCTGGTCTTCAAGGGACTGGCGCTCGCAGTCCTTCAAGGCCAATCCGTGGGACCGTTTCCGCCGACCTTTCAGAAATTGTCGTCAGGCTTCATTCCCGAACTCTTTTCCGGCGCGGGAACGATTCATCCCACCTCGCTCGTGATCGGCGCAGCTCTGGCGATTGCGATGGTTTATGCCAGCGCCAGGGGTCGCGCGCGCGAACAGGCACACGGCATCGTGGTCGAGCCGTATGCGTTCTTCTTCGCAAAGAGCGCGCTGCTGTCGGGCGTCGTCCTCTATTTCACCTACCTGATCGCCTCGCATCGCGGCTTGCCCAACGTGCTGGTCATCATGACGGCCCTGACCGCGCTTTACGGATTCCTCACGCGGCGAACGATCATTGGCCGGCAAATCTACGCGGTCGGCGGCAACGCGAAGGCGGCCAAGCTGAGCGGGATCAAGACCGAGCGGCTCACCTTCCTGACCTTCGTCAACATGGGTGTACTCGCTGCGCTCGCTGGGCTCGTGTTTGCCGCGCGTCTGAACACAGCAACGCCCAAGGCGGGCGCCGGCTTCGAGCTCGACGTCATTGCCGCCTGCTTCATTGGCGGTGCCTCAGCTTATGGCGGCGTCGGCAGGGTCGGCGGCGCCGTGGTGGGCGCCATGATCATGGGGGTGATGAACAACGGAATGTCGATACTCGGGATCGGTATCGACTATCAGCAGGTCATCAAGGGCCTTGTATTGCTGGGGGCGGTCTGCGTCGACGTCTACAACCAGCGTCGGTAGCTTTTCCACTAGGCAAACGAAAAGGCGCAATGTCAGCGCGCCACGACCTCGACCTCACCATCGACGCCGTTCACGACGTTGAAGGGACGCTCGTAGACTTTGCCTTCATTCTTCGCGATCGCGCGATATTCACCTTCGGACAACACAACGCGCGGAAACGCGCCGATCGACTCCTTGATGACGTCGCCGCCCGGCGTGATCACCGACCAGGCAGTATTGGCAAGCGCCTCGCCACCCTTGTCCGACACCAGCTTGAGCGTGATGACGGCGGCGCGATGGGTGATCACGACGTCGGTCAACTTGCCGACCTGGACGCGGATATCGGAACGCACCACCGAGTTGGCGTCGCCGTAGTTCGAGATGATATAGTAGGTCCCCTCCGGAAGCAGCACGACGTCGCCGGCCGCAACATTGGGGACGAGGGACGCACGATCGCCGCCATCGAACTGGCTGCCTTTGTAGATTGCAAAGGAGATCTGGTTCTGGGGAATCTTGCTGGTGCCGACCCGACCCTCGATACGCAGGCCACCGGCCGGAAGCACGAAGGATTCGCGGTCGGTCTCCGCCTTCAATGTTACCGTCCGTACCGCGCTGACCAGGCCGAGTGCGACATGCACCACGTAGTTGCCCGGCGGCAGAACGATGTTGGGGGATGCGCTGCGATCCTCCCGGATCATCTTGAATGTGCCGCTTTCATCCGGCTTGTCGGAGAAAATCCGCCACACTAGGCCGGCGTTGACCGACGGCAGGTCCTTGCCATAGCGCGCCGACAGCGACAGCACGCCCTGTCCAGGCGCGGCTGCACCTTGAGGCGTGATTGCCGGCGGTACCGCGCCAACGGAAGGTGAAGGCTGCGCCGAAGGCGCGGGCTGAACGGACACAGGTGGGGGAGCGGACGCCGGCCCGGAGGGCGGAGCCAGGCTCACGGCGGCACCGGGATCCGGAACCGCAGCAGGTGGTACCGGCGGCGGGCGATCACCAAAAAGCTGGGCGCTTGCGGGCTGGGCGAAGCCTAACAGCACGGCGGTCGAAAGAGCTGGCCATAGCGATGTGCCACGCCGCACTGCGGTGATGCCGTCTGCCCCTGCGATCATGGTCCTGCTTTTCACTGAAAACGCGGCAAATTCAAGCCTTACCGCCGCCTGGCAACAGCAGATCGTGGGACCCGCCATTTCCCGAGAAACGGGTGTCGCGGCCGCAATCTAGTGGAGCGGATCGCCACCCTCCTGCCGCGAATGCCCATTGCGAACGTCAAATCCAAAGCTCCACTAGCATCAATGGCTTGTTAGTGGTCCTTTGATTCTGACATTCGCAAGCGTGGCTCCCCAAGTGGGATGCGAATGTTAGAATCGGACCACTAGCCGCAAAACCCGGCCAACCGGCTCCGAACATGGCACAAAGCATGCCTGTAGTCCGTTATAGCTGCGTTCATCTCTTGCGCTTAGCTTATTGACGTAGCTTGCACTTACACTCCGAGGAGATTTTTCGGTGCTCGAACTGTTGAGAGGACGCGGCCAAAACGGGTCCGAAGGCAAGGACAAGGTCGGTCTTGGAAGCACAAGGCGGCCCGTGGTCGGGCTGGCGCTGGGCGGCGGAGCGGCGCGCGGTTTTGCCCATATCGGCATCGTGCGGACCCTGATTGCCCACGGTATCGTGCCCAATGTGGTCGTCGGCACCTCGATCGGCGCGGTGATCGGCGGCGCCTATGTGAGCGGACACCTCGATAGGCTGGAGGAGTGGGCGCGCAGCCTGCAGCCTCGGAAGGTGCTCGGCTATCTCGATGTCCGTCTCAATGGTTCGGGCCTGATCGGCGGGGAGAAGCTTGCCAGCGAGTTGGAAGCCTCGATTGGCAACACGCTGATCGAGGACCTTGCGGTGAAGTTTGCCACTGTTGCCGCCGAAGTGCGCACCGGCCATGAGATCTGGCTGACCCACGGACGTCTGGTCGAGGCGATGCGCGCATCCTATGCGCTGCCCGGAATCTTCGCGCCGGTGCTGGTCGGCGACCGCTGGCTGGTCGACGGTACGCTGGTCAACCCGGTGCCGGTATCGGCGGCACGCGCGTTGGGAGCGGAAATCGTCATCGCCGCCAACGTCTCAAGCGACGTGTTCTCCCACTCGACGACCATCTATTCGCATGGCGCCGCTGCAGTGGTCCCGCAGCTTGAGAGCGAATCGGTGCCGCCGAAACGCGGCCTTGGAAAGTTCTTCTCGCCCGAGCGGACGGTGAAGCGCGAATTCTTTGGCGGCGGCCGAAGGCCGGGCATCTCCACGATCATGGCCGACGCTTTCAACATCATGCAGGACCGCATCACCCGCGCGCGCCTGGCCGGCGACCCACCTGACCTCCTGATCACCCCGCGCGTCGGCGAGATCGGCTGGTTCGACTTCCATCGCGGCAACGAACTGATCGAGGTCGGTGTCCGCGCCGCGGAGCGCGCCATGGATTCGATCCAGGAGGTCATCCACGTCCTGGCGCCAGCACCTGACAACGCAGAGCAGAAGCCTTAGCTCGGGCGATCAAGCCGTCTTGATATACTGGCGCAGTGCCTCCTGCTCGTTCTCGTATTCCTGAACGCGCCATTTCACCACGTCGCCGATCGAGATCAGGCCGACGACGCGCTCGTCTTCGACCACAGGCAGGTGGCGAAACTTGCCGTTGGTCATCATTTCCATGATTGCGGCCACGGTATCGTTCTGCCGGCAGCTGACCACCTTGCGCGTCATCACCTCGCTGACAGGGGCGTCAAGCACGCCGGCTCCACGCTCGCTGAGCACGCGGACGATGTCGCGCTCCGACAGGATACCCTCGATTTGGCCATTACTCATGACAAGCACGGCGCCGATCTTGCGTTCCCCCAGAAGCTTGACCGCCGCCGAAAGCTTCGCCTGCGGCTCGACGCTCAGGATGTTGTGGCCCTTGGTATCGAGAATTGCACGTACCGTCATTGTCGTCTCCTTGAATCGGTCGCGCTTGCCGAATAAGGGCGCGCGATCTTCGTTCTTGAGTCTTTAATCAACAGTTTGGCGCCGGGATCGTTGCAGGGCGCCTTCGTTCGCAGGCACAAAGCCGGCAGGCATATTGCTGCGGGCGTTACGGCATGCGCGCGGACTTCTGCCACTCTTTCCGCTCGATGATGGAGGAAATCGCCCCGCCTCGCAAGCTGGTAGGACGCACCTGCAGCATGATCAAACCAGGTGCCGTTCGCGCGGCACCGGATCGAACAGCGAAAACAGGATCAGTCCGGCAAAGAAGCCGCCGATATGTGCCTGCCAAGCAACGCTGGCGCCGTCCGCGCCAATGGCGAGCGAACCCAGACCGAAGATGATGTTGACGCCGAACCAGACCGCAAGGAAGGCGAGCACGCGGCCATTGCGCAGCGCGCGCGAGAGCGACAGCGCCGGAACCCTGGCGGCCGCATCGGCGTCGCCGCGCGAAAACGACAGGAAGCTGCCCTTCACGAAAGCAAAGCGGATCGCAGCCGCCATTGTACCGGACACCGAGGCCGATGCGCCGATCATGGGAGCAACCGCGTGCTCATGGGTCACCAGATGCGCCACGGCGCCGGCCGCAGCGGTAACGGCCATGAACAGGAAGAACCTGACCGCACCGAAACGGCGTGCCAGCGCACTGCCGAACGGCAGCAGCCAAAGCACGTTGAAACCAATGTGGCTGAGGTTGGCGTGCAGCAGGGAATAGGTCACGAAGGTCCACACCTTTGCGCCGGCGCCGCCCGGAAAATCCAGAAGCGTCGTGTCGTAGCGCTTCGGAATGAAACCGAAGACGTCGACCGTCCAGTTTTCCAGATCCGGCGGCAGCAGCACACGCAGGTGGATTACCGCGATCAGAAGCACGTAGGCCGTGAGCGCGGCAGGCAGCGTCAGAATCGGTTCGCGCACGGTGTCGGGCGCGCGTTGCGGCGGCAAATCCTGCGGGTTGTCCAAGGGGGATTCCAAGCGGGTGTCCAACGGGGCTTTCAAGCGACAATCAAGCGGCGATCAGGGTATCCAGTTAGGCGTCTTTGCCACTTCGGTGCAAGTGCACAATCGCGATTTGCGAATGAAAACCGTAACACGGTTGCAACGGACCCATGCGCAGCCGATTGCGCCATCTCCTCGGATCGGGTGGCCAGATCATCCGTTCAGTTGCCTTGGCTGCCCCGCGCCGGCGTCGGACTCGTTATCCAAGCGCCGGCAAGCGGCTTCGTCTCCGGCATGATGAACCAGATGACGGCCAGACAGAACGTAGCAACGGCCGCAAGTCCGGCGAATGCAACGCTGCTGCCTAGTCTGTCGCTAACATAACCTGCGAGTGCCGTTGAGAGCGATGCGCCGATGCCTGTCGCGGTGCCGAGGATGCCTTGGGCGAGATTGAAGTGACCGGTACCGAATGCGACATCGGCAACGATCAGGGGCACCATGACGGCAAATACCGACGCAGTAATGCCATCCAGAACCTGCACGGCGACCAGCAGATACGGATCGTGGACGGTCGAGAACAGGAGGCCGCGAGCAGCAACGGCTCCCAGGCCAAGCAGCAGCAGCGGCCGTCTCCCCCAGGCCTGGGCTTTGGCACCGACCGAAGGCGACAGCAGCGCAACGATCGCCTGGGGCACGATGATGCAGGCAGCGATCAGTACCGGTGCCCATTGGCTCGACCGAGCCGTCACAACGCCGGCCATCAACGGCAACATTGCCGCGTTGGCCAGCTGCAAAAGCAATATGACAAAGGCAAAAATCAACAAAGCCCGCAACCGGATCAGGCCGAGAATGCTGGTGGTCTTCTCGCGCTCCTCGAGCGGCACTGCGCCGTGTGCACGCGCAGCATCGATCTCGTCCTCGCGAATTTGCGCGAGTGAAAGCAGGGCCGGTATCGCGAGCACGAAGGTAACCAGAAAAACCGAGCGGCTGGTCAGAAAATAGCCGCAGGTGCCCATCACTGCCGCGGCGACGCCGTTGCCCAGTGATGCGAAGCGGGCGTTGCGTCCGAGCCGTTCGCCGATCGCAAGCGGCCCGACCAGTCCGAGGCTGATTGCGGCGATTGCAGGTCCCAGGACGCAGCTTGCCATGGCGTGAAGCGACGCTGCTGCCAGCACGACGGCAAGGATCGGCCAGGCAGCATAGCCAAGCGCCGCAAAGGCGATGGCTGTAATCGCCAGGCCCGCGACCAGGCGCTCGGAGCGTGCCGCATCGACGATTGCGCCGCCCGGCATCTGTCCGACCAGGCTGATGATTCCGCCAATTGAAAGAACGAAACCGATCTCCGCCTGGGTCCACTTCTGCGTGGTAAGATAGACGGCAATAAAGGGACCGAACCCGGTCTGAACGTCGGCAAGAAAGAAAATGAACCAGTCAAGTCCGCGCAAGCTTTGCCGCGAGGGATTTGGCATTCTGCCCGATGGGCCTTGAGCTTGTGACGCGGTATCGTCCTTGTGGCGCGCTGCCTCGCGGCGTCCACCATCAGTTTCGGAAAGTAGTTGCGTCGGGCGCGCCATCAAAACGCTCCCCCTGCTAGTGGAGCGGATTTGACGTTCGCTACACACCCGCAGCGATTGCTTGATGCGAACGTCAAATCCAAAGCTCCACTAGTATGAATAATTTTGCTAGTGGTCCTCTGATTCTAACATTCGCAAAAGCGGCTCTCCAGACGGGGAGCGAATGTTAGAATCGGACCACTAGCGATCCTCGAGCGGTTGCAAGCTGCCCGTGGCACCCAACACCACAATAGGCGCGTCCTCCTTGTATTCCGGCGCTGCAGCCACCTGCGCCTTGGTCAATTCCAGCGTGATGCTATCGCTCGTCTTGGCAACATGCCCGAAGTGCAACGCGTTCCAATCGACGACGATCTTGCGGCTACCCACGCCGAGAAAGCCGCCGAAATCGATAACAGCGGCGCGCACGGTTCCGGAACGATCGACGATGACATCGACGATGTGGCCCATGTCCTCCTCCGCAGCGCTGCGGACATCTCGGCCAAGCACACCATGGGCCTCGCGCGGTCCGATGATGGTGACGGAAGCGGGCGGCGCCGGCGCGGGCGGTGCCGGCGCTGCCGGCGGCGAGACTGTCTGTTGATCGCTTTGGGCATGCGCAACGACCGCGCCAAGAAGAACGAGCACGAGGCCTGAAATCACCGACCAATGCCGCGCATGCATGGCCCTCTCCTCCTGGTAGATCCTCAATTGGCAAGCACGATCGAAACCTGGACCTTGCCCTGGCTGCGCAAAACCTCCATCGACACGTCGTCGCCGTGACGCCTGATCCGGAGGTCGACGCAAGACGACCCCAGTCGCAGGTCGCGCAGGATCACCTCGTCTAGAAACGACGGAAGCCGCGGGTTGCGCAGCCGGATCTCGTTGCGCTCCGAATCGAAATCAAGTCCGAGCGCCGCCTCGAGCAAGGTAAACGGGGTTGCGCTCGCCCACGCCTGCGGCGCGCAGGCGACCGGGTAAAGCGTCGGCCCACGGTTCTTCTCACGCCGGAACCCGCAAAACAGCTCGGGAAGCCGGCGCAAGTCCATATAGGTCGCCGCGTCGAACAGACCGGCGAATACCTGCTCGACCGAATCTTTCAGGCCGTAGCGCGCGAGCCCGAGCACGATCAGCGCATTGTCGTGCGGCCAGATCGAACCGTTGTGGTAAGACATCGGATTGTAGCGCGCTTCACCCATTGCCACCGTGCGGATGCCCCAGCCCGTGAAGAAGTGCGGCCGCAAGAGGTCGGCGGCAACCCTGCGGGCTCGGTCTTCACGGATCATGCCGCTGAACAGGAGGTGCCCGGCATTGGAAGAACGCACCCTGCAGGGTTTCTTGTCGCCGTCGAGCGCCAGCGCATAGGTTCCAAGTTCCTCGCACCAAAACGCCTCTTCAAAACGTTCGGCAAGCAGGCGCGCATCGGCGTCAAGCCGCCGCGCGATCTCGTGCCGACCCAAACGCGACGCGCAACGCGAGGCGAGCCGTTTGCCGGCGAACACATAACCCTGCACCTCGGCAAGCGCGATTTGACCCTCGGCAAGCCGACCATCGGCATGAAAGATCGCATCGTAGGAATCCTTCCAGCCCTGGTTGGCCAACCCCTGCTCCGATGCGCGCAGATATTCCACAAATCCATCGCGATCCGGATCGCCAGGACCGTCAATCCAGCGCAACGCCGCTTCAATGGCGGGCCAGAGCTCCTGGAGTGTTTCGTTATCTCCGGTACGCTCGCAATAGTTTCCCGCGAGCAAGACGAACAACGGCGTGGCATCGACGCTGCCGTAGTATTGCGCAAACGGCACCTCGTGGAGCGCGGCCATCTCGCCGCCGCGCATCTCGTGCAGGATCTTGCCAGGTTCAGCGTCTGCAACCGGGTCGGCCACCCGTGCCTGATAGAGTGCGAGCCGCTTCAATACGCCGCGCGCAATGCGGGGGTCGATCCACAGCAACTGAAGAGCAGTGATGAGACCGTCGCGGCCAAACGTCGTGGAATACCAGGGAATGCCCGCATAGGGATATCGCCCCTGCGGCGTCGCCGTCATCAGCATGTTGAGGTCGGCCATCGACTGGCACAGAACTTCGTTGAAAATGCTGTTCGAGGTCTCGATGCTGGTAGAGCCGGCGGTCGAACGGCACATCTCCCGCCGATGCGCGAGCAAACCGGAGAAGAATTTCGCCGGCCTGGACGTTGGGGGCTTGTTGCAGGAAGCCGACACAAACAGCGACCTGGTTTCGTGAGGGGCCAGGTCCAGATGCCAGGTCGCTGAATAGACGGACAGCCGCGTCGGGCGTGGCTCGAAGTGCAACGTCGTGCAGCGCGAGACGTCATCCAGACCTCTGTATTCCATGAGAACCTCCGCTGGACCGGGGAGCTTGGCGACGCCCGCTCCGCGGCGCGCGCGCTTTTCACCGCGCACCTCGAAAAGATCGGCAAAATCGTTGTGAAACAGCAGGGTCAGGTCGAAGCCGGCCCGACCATCCCCGTGGTTCTGCAAACCAATCCGTTGATACGCCGTTCCACGCCACAGGAAGATCGTGCGCACGATATGCAACATATCCTTCTGCAGCACGAGATGGTCTTGGCGATAGATGTCGGGGTTGGTGAGATCGACGGTCAATGCCGAATTGTCGTCGCGCAGGTTGGAACCCAGAAGCAGCGGCTGCAGCTCTTCGAACAGCAATTCCAATCTGGCGAGGTAACGAGTATCGGCATGAAAGAGCCCGTCCGGCCCGCCAGGAGAGGCGCCGATGTCGCCGTGGCTGTCGAGTACGACGAACGTGTCATCATGCTTCAGCGAGCGGCGCGGCCGCGCCGCAGGCCCCGTCATCGGGATATAAAAGGGCTGCTCAACGACGCGTTCAGTCGCTTGCGGCGTCTCGATGATCTGGCCGACGACTTCAGGCGCCATGACGACCTCGAACGGTTTCAATCGGTTTTGGCAGAACGCAAAGTGCCGCCTATTTGAAGTTCCTGCATCACAAGCCGCGAATTCCATTTTAGGAACTTCAAATAGAAAAGCGGCACTAGAGTCATAGATTTGCTAGTGCCCATAACTTTCCGAAGTTCGTGAAAGGTGAGTGCTGAGATGTCGCACGAACTT
>Ga0306923_10004241_pt1 | contig 13710 bp, 9 predicted proteins | sample sta12Can44000108_FD_203841 | JGI IMG/M metagenome (GOLD analysis project Ga0306923, IMG submission 203841) | Lab enrichment of tropical soil microbial communities from Luquillo Experimental Forest, Puerto Rico - statanox.12C.anox.44.000.108 (v2)... | ecosystem: Environmental > Terrestrial > Soil... | reverse complement strand
ACGTCGATGTGAAGCGGGTCGGGCGCGAATTGGGTGTCCGCTACGTGCTCGAAGGTTCGGTGCGCAAGAGCGGCAATCGGGTGCGCATCACCGCTCAGCTGATCGACGCGAGCACCGGGGCGCATTTGTGGGCCGATCGCTTTGACGGCCCGCTGGAAGATGTCTTTGAGCTTCAGGACAGGGTGGCTTCGAGCGTGGCCGGAGTCATCGAACCCGCCTTGCAGGCAGCCGAGACCGCACGTTCGACCGGCCGCCTGACGACCGACCTCACTGCCTACGATCTCTATCTGCGCGCTTATGCATTGGTCTGGTCCTCGGCACACCAAATCCCGGACGCGCTCGCTCTTCTTGAGGCGGCGATCGCGCGCGATCCGCGATACGGACCCGCGCTCTCTTGGGCCGCGTTCTGCTGTTTTCGGCTGCTACTTGACGGTCGCAGTGATGATCCGGCGGCGGACCGTCTGAAGGGTGCCGATTTCGCCAGACGAGCCCTCGAGGTGGCCGGGGACGATCCGGTCACTCTCGCCAATGCCGCGCAGGCGCTGGCCTATTTCGGCGAGGATATCGGCGCCATGATGGCGTTAGTTGATCGTGCGCTCGCTTTGAACCCGAATTTCGCACGTGGTTGGCACATCAGCGGCAACATTCGATTTTGGGCGGGCCAGCCCGACATCGCGATCACTCATGCCGAGGCGGCGCTCCGGCTCAGTCCGCGCGCCCGGGTCGGCGCATCGCGGCGCGGCGCATTTCGCGGCGCGGCGCTTCGATGAGGCCGTGCAGAAACTGCTCCTCGCGATCCAGGAGGATCCGAGCCACCCGGTGCCGTATCGCTTTCTCGCCGCCTGCTATGCCCATATGGGCCGCCCCGAGAGAGCGCGGGAAATCGTCGCGCGGCTGCGGGCCATCGGCGTTGCGGTGATACCGGATGTCCGCCACCATCGAGACGGCCAGCATCGCGAACTCATCCTGTCGGGCTTGCGGCTCGCGATCGGCGAGGAAGATGGCGTCACGGCGGTGGCACCACGGGTAGATGGCCCGCGCGACCTTGTCCCGAGCCACTCTCGTGAAGCCGAACGCCGCCAAATTACCGCGCTCTGCTGCGAACTGGTCGGCGCCGCCCCGGGAGGCGTCGGTGTGGGTCTTGAAGACCTGCGCGAGGCGGTCGGCGGTTTTCAGCGCTGTGTCTCAGAGGCGGCAGATCGCCACCAAGGGTTCGTTTGCAGGGATCTGGGCACTAGCGCGCTGGTGCTGTTCGGTTACCCCGAGGCACACGAGCACAACGCCGAGCAGGCGATCCATGCGGGCCTCGAATTGTGCGCGGCGGTCAGGACCCTGCTACTTGATACGGACGCACCGGTCCGCTGCCGGGTCGGCATCGCGACCGACACGGTCATCGTCGGCGATTCCGTCGGGCTCGGGGCCGGCGAAAGCATCGTCGGTGAAGCGCCGAACCTCGCCGCGCGGCTATCGCTATCGACGCAGGCCGACACGGTGGCGATCGAGCCGTCGACGCGGCGTCTGGTCGGCGACCTGTTCGAGTACCGCGAGCTCGGGGCAATCGAAACCGCCGACGGCAACGAGCCAATCCGCCGCTGGCAGGTGCTGGGAGAGAGTGTCGTCGCAAGCCGGTTCGAGGCGCTGCGCGGACCGGCGCTGACCCCTTTGGTCGGCCGCGACGATGAGATCGAACTGCTGTTGCGTCGTTGGGCGCGCACCAAGACGGGCGCGGGCCAGATCGTGCTGGTCTCCGGCGAGCCCGGCATCGGCAAGTCACGCATTGCTGCGGCGCTGGAAGAGCGGCTTGGCAGCGAGCCGCATCTCCTGCTGCGTTATTTCTGCTCTCCCTATCACCAGGACAGCCCGCTGTTCCCGTTTGTCGAGCAACTCGCTCACGCAGCGAGGTTCGCCCGCGATGATTCGCCCGCGGCCAAATGGGAGAAGCTCGGGGTCGTGCTGGCCCGCGCCGCGCCGCCCGACGAGGATTTGGTGCTGCTCGCCGATCTCTTGTCGTTACCGGCGTCGGAACAGCACCCTCTGCCAAGTCTGAGTCCGCAGCGGAAAAAGGACCGGACATTGGAGGCTTTGGTCCGGCAGATCGGGGGCTTGGCGCGCCGGCAGCCGGTCCTTGCGATCTTCGAGGACGCGCATTGGACGGACCCGACCTCGCGCGAGCTGCTCGACCTGATAATCGAATGTATTCACAGCCTGCCGGTCTTGCTGATCGTGACGTTCCGCCCCGAGTTCCAGCCACCCTGGACCGGCCAGGAGCAGGTCAGCACACTGGCGCTCAATCGCCTCGATCGGCATGACCGCGCGGTTTTGGTTGAGCAGATCGTCGGCGACAAGGCACTGCCCGACGAGGTCATGGCCCAGATCGCAGACCACACCGACGGCGTGCCCCTGTTCGTCGAGGAATTGACCCGGAGCGTCCTGGAGAGCGGTTTATTGCGCGAGGAGGCCGACCGCTGGGTCCTCGATAGCTCGCTGCCGCCATTGGCGATCCCGACGAGTTTGCATGCATCATTGTTGACGCGGCTTGACCGCTTGGGTTCGGTGCGGCATGTGGCGCAGATCGGCGCGGCGATTGGACGCGAGTTTCCCTATGCGCTGTTGCACGCCGTCTCCCGCCTTCCCGAGGACGAGCTGCAAAGCGCGCTCGCTCGCCTCGTCGCCTCGGAACTGGTATCCCAACGCGGCACGCCGCCCGAGGCAGTTTACACCTTCAAGCACGCGCTGGTGCAGGACGCGGCGCACGACAGCCTGCTGCGCAATGCCCGGCGGCAATTGCACGTGCAGATCGCCGAGGCGCTTGAAACCCATTCCCCGGAGCTGATGGATAGCCAGCCCGAAATTTTCGCGCAGCATTACGCCGAGGCCGGGCTCGACGAGCCGGCGATGGAATGGTGGAGGAAAGCCGGCAGCCAGGCCTTGCGCCGCTCCACCTTCAAGGAGGCAGCCGCTCACCTCGGCAGGGCGATCGAATTGGCCGACAAACTCGCCGCGACGGCGCCGAGCGCCGCGCCGACTAGCAACCGGCTGCACTTACAGATTAGCCTCGGCAATGCGCTGATCTGGGCCAAGGGATATCCGGCGCCGGAAACGAGGGCGGCCTTTGCGCGCGCCCGTGAATTGGCGAACCGGGCGGAAGACGCCTCGGATCGGTTCTCCGCCTATTACGGCCTCTTTTCGGGGCATCACACCCGCTGCGAACCCGCGCCGATGCGCGAAATGGCCGACCTTTTCTTGCGCGAAGCCACAGCCCAGCCGGATTGCCTCGAGGCTTTGATCGCGCACCGCGTTTCCGGCACCAAGTGCCTTTATTTTGGCGACTTTGCGGATGCCCATGAGCATTTTCACAAGACTGTCGAGCTCTACGACCGAGCACGGCATGGCGATTTCGCCAACCGCTTCGGCACGGATCCCCGCGTCGTAGCTGAGCTGCAGGATGCCCTCACGCGGTGGGTGCTCGGGAGAGTCGACGAGGGCTTGGGCCTTGCCGATCGTGCGCTCGCCGAGGCCAAATCGGCAGCGCATGCTCCGACGATGGCGACTGCTCTCGAACACGCGGCGCGGCTGGGGCTTTTGCGGTACAGCCGCGAGACAGTCGCGACCTATAGCCTAGCGTTGGCCGATACACTGTCTTGCTACGATCTCCCAGCTTATTACGCCGGCTGGGTGGCATTTTTTCAGGGCTGGGCAAAGTGGCCGGACGGTGCCGAAGAGTCGAGACTCGCCGAAATGCGACGCGGCCTCGCCATCGAACGGGAGCAAGGCTTTGGTTTGCACTTGCCCAGTCTCGAAGCGGCTCTGGCCGAAGCCGAAGCGAGTGCCGGCAAGACTGAGGCCGCGCTTCGGCGCCTGGACGATGCGCTCACCGAGCTGGAGCGCACCGAGCAGCGCCGGTACGAAGCGGAAATGCACCGCATCCGCGCCGAGATCCTGCTAAAGCGCGACCCGGCCAATACCGCGGCGGCCGAGGAGGCCTTGCAGGCCGCGATCGCGGTCGCACAGTCGCAAAAGGCGCGCAGCTTCGAACTGCGCGCCGCGCTGGCTCTGGCGAAGCTTTATCGCGGGGTCACTCGCGACCCCGATGCGCACGCCGCGCTGGCGCCGGCGGTCGAGGGCTTCCCCCCGACAGAGCAGTTCCCCGAACTCGCCGAGGCGCAAACCCTGCTCTCGGCGCTTAACCCTTAGATTGATTGGCCCCGACGAGCCAATGATGCTTCACAGATCGTCGAACCACTGGCGAGCGCTGGTTCGGAGCCGAGCTGAACCGGTCCAAAGGCTAGATATTGCTTGTTGCGGCAAGGGCACTTCGAGGAGGGCCGAGGAACTGTATTGCAAGGCGCTGACGCCCCCGCGGGATGGTTGATCCAAACGTTACCAATGAGGCGCGATACTGTTCTGATCCAGGATGAATGGCGCTGCCAGTCACAGCTCCTCTCCCGCTACGCCGGCTTTCCGGTTTCCCTAGCTTGTCGCGAACCTTCTGTTCGCTAGTTCGTTCTTGTAGATCACACCGCCCTTCATGATGAGCTTCAGCGTCTGCTCCGGCTTGACCAGTACCCGAATATCGCAAAGAGGATCACCGTCCACGACCAGCAGATCGGCGTAGGCACCTGGCGCTATCGTGCCGAGCATCCCGCTCTGCATCAGAAGCTCGGCGTTGACCACGGTTGCCGAGCGAAGAATGTTCCGAGGGGAGTCGAGATCCACGCGTTGCTCGAATTCCCGGGGCTGGGATTTCTGAGCATCCGGCCCCCACAGGTCCGTACCAAGCGCGATCGGCACACATAATTCCCTCGCCCAGGTATAAACCTCCTTACCACGGTCGATGGTCCGTCTGAGATTCTCGACAATTTCTATCGGCAGATGTGTCTCGCCCGCTGTTTCGACGCGCTGGACGAGGGATATAAAGGTCGGGTCGTAAAATGCGCCGGCGTCTGCGATCCGGGCCATTGTCTCCCGACTCATGAAGTTCCCGTGCTCGATCGAGCGCACGCCGGCGTCGAGGCACCGCCGAACCCCTTCATCGGTATAGACGTGCGCCATGACGTAGGTGCCACGCGCGGCAGCCTCTTCCACGATCGCTGCCAGTTCGGCAACGGAAAACTCATAGCGTGTCGGATAGCCTTCAGCCGGAAAGACGACACCGCCGGACGCGAAGACTTTGATCTGCGTGGCACCTTTGCGCAGCTCCTCGCGCGCAGCCTCGCGGACCCTATCTGGGCCATCAGCGATGACCGACATCACCGACAAGGGGCTGACATGACCACAGGGATCGGTTAGCTCGATGGGTGTTCGGAAATCGGCGCCACCGCCTGTTTGCGTCAGAGCCCGGCCCGAGTAGAATAAGCGCGGACCGATAATTGTCCCGTTCTTGAGCAGGTGCGCGATGGTGTAGTCCGCCCCACCCGCCTCCCGGATCGTCGTGAAGCCCGCCATCAAGCAATTGCGTAGGTAGCTTGCCGCAGCCACCACGATATCGGCTGCCGGGTAGGTGAGGTTCTTGGGACTGAGCGAAAGGCCGGTAACATGGGCATGAGCATCGATCAGTCCTGGCATCAATGTTTTTCCGGTGACATCGATGACCGTGGCGTCACCGGCTTCAATAGGATCTTGAGTGACGACCGTGATGCGATCGTCTTTCACCACGATATTGTACGATGGCTGTAATTCAGTTCTGCCATCGAAGACCACACTGGCGTCCTTAAAAAGATAGCTTGACATGCGTTGTCTCCGTCTTCTCGTCCTATCCGTAAAACACCGGCTCGGCTCGGCAGCGGAATGCGCAGCCGCTGCGAGATCTGAGCCGATTACCGCTTGGCGTAGCCGGCCGCGGCCAGCGCTCTGTCGATTTCGTCGAGTACCGCCGGGTCTTCAATCGTTGCCGGCAACGGGTAATCTTGACCCTCGGCGATCTTGCGCATTGTGCCGCGCAGGATCTTGCCCGAGCGGGTTTTGGGCAGGCCGGCGACGACAAGCGCGGTCTTGAAGCTCGCGACCGGCCCGATGCGGTCGCGCACGAGCTGAACAGCTTCGCCCTCCACCTCGCCGGGCGAACGTGCAACACCGGCCTTCAGCACCAAAAGGCCAAGCGGGACCTGTCCCTTCAGCGCATCGGTAACCCCGATCACCGCGCACTCCGCGACATCGGGATGCGCCGCCAGCACTTCCTCGATCTCACCCGTAGAGAGGCGATGGGCCGCGACATTAATGATGTCGTCCGTCCGGGTCATCACATGGATATAGCCATCGACATCGATAAACCCGGCATCGCCGGTCTGGTAGAAGCCTGGAAATGCGGTCAGATAAGCGTCGGCAAATTTGTCGTCGGCATGCCACAAGGTCGGCAATGCCCCCGGAGGCATCGGCAATTTGACTGCCAATGCGCCGATCTCACCCGGCGGAAGCTCGCGCGCCGAGCCCTCAGCTTCAGCGTCCAACACCCTTACATCCCAACCCGGTACCGCGCGCGTCACCGAGCCGTGCTTGACCGGCAGCTGCTCGATGCCGAGACAATTGGCGGCGACCGGCCAGCCGGTCTCGGTCTGCCACCAATGGTCGATGACCGGGACCCCGAGCTGCTCCTCGGCCCAGGCGACGGTCGGCGGGTCGGCACGCTCGCCCGCGAGGAACAAGGCCCGGAACTCTCGGAGGTCGCGCCCGCGGATCAAGCGGCCCTCCGGGTCTTCGCGCTTGATCGCGCGGAACGCAGTCGGCGCGGTGAAAAATACCCTCACACGATGTTGCTCGATGACCCTCCAGAAGGCGCCGGCATCGGGCGTGCCGACCGGCTTACCTTCGTACATCACCGTTGTGCAGCCGAGCAGCAGCGGGGCGTAGACAAGATAGGAATGACCGACCGCCCAGCCGATATCCGAGGCGGCCCAGAATACCTCGTCGGGCTTCACCCCATAGATGTTCCGCAGTGACCAGTGGAGTGCCACTGCATGCCCACCATTGTCGCGTACGACACCCTTCGGGATCCCGGTGGTGCCCGAGGTGTAGAGGATGTACAGCGGGTCGGTTGCGAGTACCGGCACGCAGTCGACGGGCCGGGCGGCGGCGGTAAGATCCTGCCAATCCAGGTCGCGCCCGATGACCATCTCAGCCTCGCACATCGGTCGCTGCAGAATGGCGCAATGCTCGGGCTTCGCCCGCGCCTCGGCGATGGCCGCATCAAGCAGCGGCTTGTAAGGGACGATCCGGTTGACTTCGATGCCGCACGAGGCCGACAGGATCACTCGCGGCTTGGCGTCGTCTATGCGCGCCGCGAGCTCGTGCGCGGCAAAGCCGCCGAAGACGACCGAGTGAACGGCGCCAATGCGGGCACAGGCCAGCATCGCCATCACCGCCTCGGGGACCATCGGCATGTAGATGAGCACCCGGTCGCCCCTAACCACACCGAGCGCGGCGAGGGCTCCGGCTAGGCGAGCGACCGCGTCGCGCAGCCCGCGGTAGGTGAAGCTCAGGATCTGGCCGGTAACCGGGCTGTCCCAGATCAGGGCGGTACGGTTGTCGCGGCCCGCCGCAACATGACGGTCAAGCGCATTCCAGCAGGTGTTGAGCCGCCCACCCGCGAACCAGCGATAAAAGGGCGGGCGGTTGTCTTCCAGCACCCGGTCCCAGCGCCGCGCCCAATCGATCGCTTCGGCGGCCTCCGCCCAGAAATCCTCCGACCGCTCCAGCGAGCGGCGATAGGTCTCGATATAGCCGGCCGGCATCGCATTTCTCCCCATGCCCGCGGGGCGATGCCCCGCCAATCGCACATTCTTGCAAAGCTGCATTGAAAATCCTCCAGGTTACACCGGCGCCCACTGCCTGGGCCTCCACAAAGATCCCTATGGCCCGCCTCTGCCCAATACGGCGATGGACGGTAAGCGGCGTGGCGGTTAAGGTCTTTGGTTCAGAAATTAATTGTCCTGAATCGGCACCATCCGATGGCCGAGGGGGAGATCAGCTTCGGCAGGTTCCGGCTCGATAGCGCTCGACGCGAACTGCGTCGCGGCAACGAGCCGGTACAGCTCGGCGGGCGGGCGCTCGACATTCTCTGCGTCTTGGCCTCGGCCGAGGGCACGGTCGTCAGCAAAGACGAGCTGATGGCGCGGGTCTGGGGCGGGGTTATCGTCGAGGAAAACAATCTTCAGGTTCACATCTCGGCGCTGCGCAAAGCGCTCGAGGAAGAAAAGACCGGGGAACGGTGGATCATCACTGTCCCGGGGCGCGGCTACCTGCTCCGCCGTTCACACGACCCGCCCGCTGCCGACAACGCCGTTCCCGCGCCCAGCCTGCCGGTGGCGGACGAGCCGTCGCTCGCGGTGTTGCCGTTTCTCAATCTCGGCGGCGATCCGGAGCAGGAATATTTTGCCGACGGCATGGTCGAGGAGATCATCACCGCCCTCACCCGCATCCGCTGGCTGTTTGTGGCCGCCCGCAATTCGAGCTTCACCTACAAGGGCCAGAACGTCGATGTGAAGCGGGTCGGGCGCGAATTGGGTGTCCGCTACGTGCTCGAAGGTTCGGTGCGCAAGAGCGGCAATCGGGTGCGCATCACCGCTCAGCTGATCGACGCGAGCACCGGGGCGCATTTATGGGCCGATCGCTTTGACGGCCCGCTGGAAGATGTCTTTGAGCTTCAGGACAGGGTGGCTTCGAGCGTGGCCGGAGTCATCGAACCCGCCTTGCAGGCGGCCGAGACCGCACGTTCGACCGGTCGCCCGACGACCGATCACACCCGCCTATGACCCTTATCTGCTGCGATGTTCTTGTCGTCCGCCAGGGATATCCCTGAGGCGCTTCGCCTTCTCGAACATGCGATCACGCGCGATCCGCGGTTCGGGCGTCCTCTAGCGTAGGCCGCGGTGTGCTGTTACCGACTTTGGTCGGATCGGTCGAGGACCGACCCCGAGGCGGACAGGCGCAAAGGCATCGATTTCGCGCAGCGCGGCTTGAAAACGGCCAGCGACGACCCGGACGTCATTGTCAATGCCGCCCTCGCCCTGTCCTTTTTCGGCGAGGACATCGAAGCAATGAGGGCGTTGGTCGATCGCACGCGCGGTTTCCGCCGCCTGCAACGCGGGCTAGATGAGCCTGCGACGCTCGAAGCGACCTTTCTTCTGAAGGTCGAAGACGTCTTCCAGTGGCCCATCGAAATGATCGGCCCACACATGCGCCCCGGTGCTCACGTCGATCAGCTGAGCAGCGATGCGGACCCGATCACCACTCCTGCACACCGAGCCTTCGAGCACGTAGCGGACACCGAGTTCGCGACCGACCCGCTTCACATCGACATTCTGGCCCTTATAGGCGAAGCTCGAATTACGGGCGGTGACGAATAGCCAGCGGATGCGGGAGAGCGAGGTGATGATCTCCTCGACCATGCCGTCGGCGAAATATTCCTGCTCCGGATTGCCGCTTAGATTGTGGAACGGCAGTACCGCGACAGACGGCTCCTCCGCAACCGGCAAACGTCCCTCGGGAGCGGGGGTCGTCGGCAGTAGCCGGTTTCGGCGGACCGAGGAGCCGGTAGCCGCGCCCCCGGGACGGTCACGATCCATCTCTCCCGCCCCCCGTCTTCGAAGAGCACCTTGCGAAGCGCCGAGATGTCGACCTGAAGGTTGTTTTCCTCGACGACAACCCCGCCCCAGAGCCGCGCCATCAGCTCGTCTTTGCTGACGACCGTGCCCTCGGGCCGACGCCAAGACGCAGAGAATGTCGAGCGCCCGGCCTCCAGCTGTACCGGCTCGTTGCCGCGACGCGGTTCGCGTCGAGCGCTATCGAGCCGGAACCTGCCGAAGCTGATCTCCCCCTCGGCCATCGGATGGTGCCGATTCAGGACAATTAATTTCTGAACCAAAGACCTTAACCACCGCGCCCCTTACCGTCCACCATCGATTGCGCAGGGGCGCAGCCTCTCGCAGATCGCCGCGGAAGGTGCGAATTCGCCCAACCGCTTTTGCCTGTTGGGTCTCTTAACTCTTGCCAAAGGAGGACACCAATGCCTGAGCAATCGCCTTCCCAACTAATAAACGATTGGGTAGCTAATGCTGAAAAGGCCAACCCGAACAACGCGAAAACTATCGCGACAACGATCGCGAATCTCTATACTACCAATGGTGTGCTTTGCGCCACAGAAGGTATTATTGCCGGCCGGTCTAACATATTAGCCGACTATGAAGGACAATTTGGGTTCGGCTGGGTTCTGACCGGGATCACTAACCAGTCGCCGATTAATCAGATTAACCAGGATTGGGCTTGGGCGAATGGGCAATGGACCGGGACCGTTCCAAACCCAAACTCAAATCCACCGGTGAAAGAGCCGACGACTCTTCAGCTACAAGGCTGCTGGAGTATTCTCTTCGTTAATCAGGGTACAAGCACGCAGCCCAACTGGCTGATACAGCAGCATACGATCGTTACCAACCCGGTACCGCCTGATCCGCTGGCTCCGCCGCAAAGTGCGAGGTGATCCATGCTTTTCATCTGCTTTCTGAATTGGACCGACCAGGGCGCGAAAGCGATCAAAGGTGTGGCCGCGCGACACGAAGCCCTCAAGGGCGAGATCGCGGGATTGGGCGGTCGGCTCATCGGCGGCTATGTGACGAGAGGTCAATATGATGTCGTTCTCGTGCTCGAAATGCCTGATGGCGATGCGATGACCAAGCTGGCAGTTGCTTTGATCTCGCGAGGTAATGTGCGCACCACGACGGTACGCGCACACTTACCGGAAGAGTTCAGAAGGCTCGCGGCCGAGGTAAGTTGACCCCTGCCAAGTCGGGTCGTGATAAAGCCGCCCCTCTCGCATATCGCGAGCGGGGCGGAACCCACCCAACCGCTTGCTCGAACAGGCGGCCTTTAAAAGCATGAGGATGTTTTCCAATGCGCAACGCGCTTTCATCAGCAGAAACCCCGCAGACCGCAAATCCGCACTACTGCGGGCGCTCCTTGCGATAGCCACGCGATGCTAACCGCTGGACCTCTCGTCCCTCGGCCTCCATCGGGCAGTGGGCTTGCTGCGACCGACTCGAGAGGGCAACAGAAAAGGACATTATCGGATGTTTTCGCTCAGCTCGTCCAATGCCAGTCCAAAGCAAGAGCTTAATCCATCCGGTCGACTCAGCCGGCCTACGACGATCGCCCCACCGGCTGAAACCGTCTGGGGCTTCGCTGATCGGCGGCACCGGCAGCGGCGTCTGCGCATTCGTTCTAGTAGTGTTGCTGGCCAGCGCCCCGAGCCCGCTGGGCATCGCTGCCGGGCTCGTCATTGGCGGCGGGCTCGGCACCTGGGTGCAGCTGGCTGATTTATGAGTTTCCAGGACAAGCGATGACTCGACACTTGCCTCTGCCCGGGGGCGGCGGATTATGCTCTTTCGATGTTTGATCTGAGTCGGACCTTCCTTGCTGCGATTGAGCGCAGCCCGGACGCGACCGCCATCGCTGATGGCGAGCGGCGGCTCTGCTATGCGTCCTGGTACGAGGAGATCGCGCGCCTCGCAAGCGGGTTGACCGAGCTGGGCCTCCGGCGCGGCGACCGTCTCGCTGTCATCCTGCAGAACCGCCTCGAAATGGCGAGCCTGCACTGGGCATGTCAGTTCGCCGGCATCGTCGTGACGCCACTCAATTGGCGCATCAAGTCCGAAGAGCTGGATTATTGCCTCGCTGATGCCGAGGCGGCCGCGATCGTCTTCGACGATGTGGCGGCGGACACCATCGCAGTCGCAGCGGCGGCCCAGCGGCTGCCGCGGATCGCGATCGGCGCGATAGACGGGGCCACCTGCCGTTTCAAAGATCTGCAAGGCGCCGCGAATGGCTTCGCGCCGCGAGCCGGGCCCGAGGACTTGTCGCTCTTGCTTTACACCTCTGGCACGACCGGACGGCCGAAGGGCGTGCCGCGTCGGCACCGCGCCGAGCGCGCCGCCGCCTTCGCCCACGTCGCGCAGAATCTGTACGTCCGCGGCGAGCGCACGCTCGGCGTCATGCCCCTCTATCACACGATGGGCGTGCGCTCGTTGCTGGCGATGGCGCTTGTAGACGGGACCTTCGTCTGCATGCCGCGCTTCGACGCAGGGAGGGCGCTGCGGCTGATCGCGCGCCAGCGGATCAGCAATCTCTATCTCGTGCCGACCCTCTATCACGACCTGATCGGCCATCCAGATTTCGCCGCGACCGACACCGGGTCCGTCAAGAGGCTCGGCTTTGCCGGCGCGGCGATGCCGGAGGCGCTGCTGAAACGGGTCGATGCGGCGTTCCACCCGGAATTGTTTGTCAACCATTACGGCTCGTCGGAGATCTACACCTTCACGGTCGAACCGCGCGCTGCGGCAAAGCCCGGCTCGGCCGGCAAGGCCGGGCTCAACCAGCGTATTCGGGTCGTCCGCCTCGGCGCCGACAGCGGCGACGCCCGAGCCATGACCGGCGAGAATGGCCAGATCATCGCCGACCTTGCCAGCGACGAGGCGTTCGAAGGCTATTGGCGCCGCCCCGACGCCGATGCCCGCGCCTTGCGCGGCTGCTGGTACTTCACCGGCGACACCGGCTATGTCGATGCCGATGGGGATTTGTTTGTCACCGGCCGGGTCGACGACATGATCGTCTCCGGCGGCGAGAACGTCTCACCTGTCGAAATCGAGAGCATCCTGTCATTGCATCCGGCGGTCGCCGAGGTGGCAGTCGCCGGCCTGCCGGACGAGCGCTGGGGCCAGCGGATCACCGCTTTTGTCAAGCGCGGGGGAGCGACCGAGGCCGACGCGCTCGATGCCTGGTGCCGTGGTTCGAGCCTCGCCGATTACAAGCGCCCGCGCGAGTACGTGTTTGTCGCCGAAATCCCAAAATCGCCGGTCGGCAAGATCTTGCGCCGCCTGCTTGTCGCCGGCGAGTACCGGAGGGAATAGCATGAGCGATCCGCCGCCGCTGGTGCCGATGCTCCCCGAAAGTTTCGACGGCTTCCGCCTGGAGCCGGATCCCGAGCGGCAGCGCGCCGACGTGATCCTCGACCGGCAACCGCTCAACATCGTCACGATGGCCCAGCGCGAACAATTGCGCGCGGTGTTCGAGGCGCTCGCCGCCGATGCGCGCATCCGCGTCGTCGTGCTGCGGGCCGCCGGCGAGCATTTTTCGAGCGGCGGCGAGATCGCGGGCTTTCTCGAGGCCTCGCCCGAGCACGTCTCGCGCCTCGCCTGGAACATCGCCGCCCCGGCGCGCTGCCGTAAGCCGGTCATCGCCGCCAGCCGCGGATATTGCTTCGGCGTCGGTTTCGAGTTGGCCTGCGATTTCCGCATCGTCTCAGAGACCTGCCTCTATTCCCTGCCCGAACAGCGTCTGGGACAAATCCCAGGATCAGGGGGCGCTGCGCGGCTGCAAAAAATGATCGGCGTCCCTCGAGCCAAGGACATCGTCATGCGCTCGCGGCGCATTCCCGGCCGCCAGGCCTGTGAGTGGGGCATCGCGACCGAGTGCGTAGCCGATGCAGAGCTGGAAGCCGCAACCGATCGATTCGTCGAGGAGTTGCGCGGGTTCCCGCCACTGGCTCAGCGCACTGCAAAGAAGCTGCTGAACGACATCGAGGACGCGAATTTGTCCCTGGCGATCGAGCTGGAGGGCCAAGCCTATGGCCGGCTACGGTGCTCGGACGATTTCCGTGAGGGTGTCGAGGCCTTTCATCAGAAACGCCAACCGACTTTCACCGGCCGATGACCTTCACGGGGCGCA
>Ga0306923_10004239_pt1 | contig 13712 bp, 5 predicted proteins | sample sta12Can44000108_FD_203841 | JGI IMG/M metagenome (GOLD analysis project Ga0306923, IMG submission 203841) | Lab enrichment of tropical soil microbial communities from Luquillo Experimental Forest, Puerto Rico - statanox.12C.anox.44.000.108 (v2)... | ecosystem: Environmental > Terrestrial > Soil... | reverse complement strand
AATCAATGGCAAAACGACCTTTTATCGCATTCGCATGGATGAGAAGATGCCAAGCTGGTGCGCTGGACTCGGAAGCTTCCGCCGCGATGTCATCCTTTCCAACAAAAACGACGTGCCAGAAATCGAAAGCCATATCGTTGAGGACAGAATCGAATCCATTTCCTTCCATTCATTAGTCGCGCGCTACAAGCTGCCGCGGATTGATCTGATCGTCATCGATACCGAAGGCTACGATCTTGAAATCTTACGACAGCTTGATCTCATTCGCTTTAAGCCGGATTTAATCGTCTACGAGCACAAGCATCTGAATGAACTCGAACGGACCATTGCCGCCGATCTGCTGATAGCAAACGGATATAGCGTTCAATCTACCGCATGGGCGAATACTGTTGCGATGCGACTGCCCTGAGGCCTCTCCCCCTCATCCATGCCACACCGCTAAGGTTTATGCTCAGGTCCCCCGAGGAGCTGGGCCCGGGGTGCGGGTACGGATTCAACATCACTGACGACTGGGGCAAACTACTAGTTCTTTTCGCTTACGACACGGCAAGGCGCAGCCGAGGCAGCTCCGCGGAACCCACAGCAATGTGAACCGCAATGAGTTCCACAATAGGAACAAATCGGTGTGGCAAGGAAGGGTCGTGGACTCGAACTCCTTGAGGCCACACTCTGGATACCAACCTTAGCCCCGCTTCGCCGGGGCTTTCTTTTTTTGCCGGCGGGACTCCTCCTCGGTTTCCCTCTAGTCCATTCCTCTGCTTCGGAACGGGGCTATCCAACGCAATTGCGATTTCCTACCCCGTATAGCCGAGCACCATCACGATTTGCGAAGCGACCAGAACGCCGAGTCCCGCACTCACAACCAATACGATACCGACAGCGATGTAATGCAGATCGCTCGGGCTTTTGTCCCGATAGCGCCTTCGGGTCCAAGCTCGCACAATCCATGCCGCTGTCCCCACATACAAAAGAACGGCTCCGGCATAGATGATCAAACGAACCCAGAAGGTCATGCCTCGGAGACCACAGTCTGTGCGCCCCCCGGCAAACATATTATACCGCAGCAAAAGCAGCGACCATGTGACCATGGCGCGGGCGGGCCCTGCCCTCGGCCGGCCCCTCATCGAGCTCGTAGAGGCACTTTGGCTTGCCTAGCTTTGCTAGGGCCCGTGTCCCTCGCGTGGCGCTAAATCTCATCGCCGATGTCCGCTGTGCCTCCAATAGCGACCAAATTGATGCAGCGCCGCGAAATGACGCGATGTGCCAAAACCGGACATGACCATGTGATAGTTCGGACTAGCAGTATAATCGCTATCATCCTGAACCATTAGGGGTGATTATGAGATCGTTCATTGAGACCGGAGCAATGATCGCGGCGTGTGGTTCTGCAATATTCTGGTTCACGTCCGCATGCCGTTTGCCCAGCATCAAGCCGGGCACAGACGAACTAGACACGGTAACCGAATTATCCAAAGCGCTGCAAAGAATGAATAGATGGAATTCTTTGGGCCGCAGGGCTGATGGGCGTAACCGCCTTGCTGTCAGCGCGTTGGGTAGATTTCTCGGGTGATCTCGCTCATTAAGCGATCTGGTTCTTCAAATGCGGCAGTCTAACGGGGACCTAGATGGCCCAGCGAAATCGGTCGTTTCAGCGCGCCATTGATATACGTCTCGCGCACTGAAATTTCGTGCACCTCGCCGCAGTGTGGGCATTTGACGTTGAGCGTTGCCTTCCAAGCGGCTCGAAGGCTTTGCACATCGGCCTCGATACCGGTGGGCGCTTGCTGGTGTGTTGTCGGACAGGTGAAAAATAGAGAGGCCATCTGCGGCTCCTTTCCTTGTACAGGCGGGAGCGCAACTGGTCTCTCAGCCACCGGCGCCTGGCGCAGGGCCGCTGTCGGTGATGGATGAAAGCCTACGCTTGATTGAGAGCCGAGTCTCTCCGAAAGCGCACTACGCGATCGTCTAAGCTTCAAATAGGGGCCACCCGGCGGCGTGCCGAGCGGCCTATCCCCGTTCCTGCGTTTCGATCATGGCCGCCCCTCGCGCGCCCTTGCGGTCGGCCTCGAAAAAACATTGGGCCGATCGGTTGCAGAATCGGCCACCGCCGGCGGACGAATATTGCCCCTGCTGGGCTCGGTCAGCCGCCTATTGGACCCGAAACTCCGTCCACCAAGAAAAGGCCGCTAGGGCCGACGCCTGAATATCCACTAATCCAATGTGATGACTTAGCCTGAAATTATGTTTGCGCGACGTTGACCAGCCGACAACAGTTTCATCGTCGCCCGCGCCGACGAGGTGACCGAGGTGGTGCTGCTTGCGGCGGTGATATGTCGCTTCCTGGCATCAAGCGGATATGCCCGCCGCATCGGTCGATGTCCGTTTATTGGGTAAAGCGGACGTCCAGCAAACATCGCCGAATGTCCGAGTTTGATCCAAAGCGGTCATAGGCCGGATCGAAATCCCGCAACGCAGCAGGCTGCTGCCCTCTCTTATGGCGTGCTATCGTTTGGTCGGGCCGGGGCCGTCCCCCGGTGCGTAGTGCGGAGGCAGGCTGCGCTCAGCACGTGGACGGCACCGCGGTCAGCGGGGAGGTGCGCAAGATGCGCCGCAGGCCAAGCTCCCGGCCGAGCGCATCCTCAGCTTGCTCGACGTTTCGCATCCCATCACGCACGGCGTCGAAGGTCCCGGCTACCGGCGCCCCTGCGGCGGTAAGGTTGACGCCGGGGACACCGGGTTGCTCCGGCAACGTGACATTGAGCGGGCCAGGAAGGAGCTCGACCGCCAGCACGCTTAACCCCGTGGTGGGAGGAAGGCCGATCAACGCAAGCCGCTCGTCGATCTGCTGTTGCGCAAAGACGATGCCGGCGCGCGGCTCGCGGCCCGACGCATGCTGCGGGTTGAGCACGATCTGCCGGTCCGAATCGCGCAGCGTGAAGCCGAGACGGTGGTCGATGAGCACGTTTCGATAGCTTGTGCCGTCGGCCTGCATCACCTGCGCGTAGAGCATGAACCACATCCGGGTCTGCGGGTCGCCCTTGCGGAAGTCGTAGACGCGCTTGCCGTTGACGACGGTGGTGGCATAGGGCGCGGTCAGGCCGATCTGGCGCTGGCTGCGCTCCACCGCGCAGATGAGATCCGGCGCGGGGTGCTGGATGCCGGCGACGCGCAGGGGCCGGCCGTAGCGCGCCTGCGCGGTCGACCATTTTTTCGCGTGCCCAACGCGGAACTCGTAGGTCCAGAACCCAAATAGCTCGAGCGCCTCCGGCTTGATGTCGTCCGGCAGCGGCAGCAGGAAGAACGTCCCCGGCTTGCCGGGACCACCGGACGCGGGCACGAGCTGGGTCATCGCATCGAGACCGGACAGATCCTTTCCCTGGCCGGAGTGGATCTTACGCGCAGGTTCGGGATCGATCGGCAGCAGCGGCTCGATCGCCTCAGGCAACAGCGCGTCCTCCCGCCGGATCGGCAGCAGATCGGCGGCGAGCAGCGGATCCGGCCCGTAGGCCAGCACGCGGGCGAAGTAGGCATCGTCGTCGGTGTTGGCGATCGGCTCATCGAACTCGATCCACAGCGAACGCTCGCGCGGCGCAGTGCGCGAGTAATTGTCGAAGTGGCGATAGTCCGACTCCGCGATGCCGGTGGCGACGACCTTGGGTACCTGCGCCGGCGGCGTGGTGATCGGAAGGCGAATGTCGAAATCGAATGTCTGCGGCGGAGCCACGTCGAACGATGCTGTCACCGCGTAGTGCGGATGGAGCTCGTCTGGAAAGGCGCCGGGCTTGGGGTGCGGATCGATCGCATCGAGGAACACGATCCGCGTGCGTGAGCGGTCCGGCGTCCGGCTGCCGTCGCCGGTCGCCGCAGCCGCAACGACGCGCGGGAACGTGATCGCGCCGAGGTCGGATCCGTCGCGCGTGAATTTCAACGCCGGCATCGCGAATCCGTCCCAGGTCCAGTCGCGCTCAAGCTCGAGCACGAGCGCGACGATCCAGTGGCCGTTGAGCTCGGTGCGATTGGAGAACGTGACGGCGCTCAAGTCACCCGGGCTATGGTGGCGCAGCGCCCCGGACGCGCCGAAGACCGTGCGCCTGCCGACTTGGCCGGAGAGCGTGAGGCCCTGCTGCGCAAGGTCGAGCTCCTGCGCCAGCAGCTGCGCGATGTTGGCGCCGGGCTGGAAGTAGAAGGCCTGCAGCTGCACCTCGGGATTGTGGGAAAAGAGCTGGTCTTCGGCGGCGGCGTCCTTGCGCACGATGTAATCGGAGGAAAAGCCAAGTGGGGGCTCGTCGGCGGCATAGTAGTTTGCTCGCGCCGTACACTGCGGATAGAGGCGGACACGAACGTCGCGCGCGGTTGGAATGACGAGATTGGTCGTCCCCGAAGGCGGCGGCGCGAGCTTGGCGATGTCATCGATGCCGTCGGTGTAAACGAGCGTGAGCGTAACGGTCTCGTCATCCGCCGCAGCGCCGGCAAACGGCACGCGCACGGAGTAGAGAACGCGGAAATCACCGTCGAGTTGGCCGCGCGCCGTCCCCTCGATGCCGGTGTCGTGCGTGGGAATGCGCGCCTCGACCCGCACGATGAAGCTATCGACGTCGGGATCGGGGACGCTGATTGGACGGTTGCTTGCCCACGCGTCCTTAATCAGCGGGCCTAGCTGGGCGGGCGAGAAGGTCGCAGGATCGACGCCGGCGAAAATTGCTTCCGGGTAGCTGATGCGTGGGCGGCGCGCGTCAAGCGTAGTGATGGTGCGTACCGCTGGTGGCTTCTCCGGCGGCGCCGGGGCCGGCGGGGTGGCGTCGATCTCGAGCGATTTGGGCGGAACGAACCGGCGGAAGGCGGCAAGCGATGTCGGAGCCGGACCGGGGTGCACGATCGGATCGTCGGATGTCGGACCGCCGCCCGTCAGATCGACCAGCCGTACGCGGAATTCATAGTCGTTGCCGTAGCGCAGAAGCGGTACCGTCGTGAGATCGGGACTCGGATTGGGCAGCGCCGGAGCGGGCAGCGGCTTCTTGACGTCGTCGGTATTCGCGGTCCTGACGGCGTAGGCGAGGAGTTGCACAACCGGATCCGGCAGCACCAGACTCGATCCCGCCCATTGTGCAAAATAGAGCGGAAGCCAGGCCGGCTCCGCATTCTTTCTGTTGTTGTCACTGCCGGCGCGAACCGGTACGGGCGTTACCCACAACTCGCTGCCATTGATGGAGGTCAAGGCGGCGCCGCCGTGTGTCGTCTTATCGAACGGCAGCGAACCGTTGACCGCACACAGCGATCGCCAGTCGGCATCGCCCTTGAGCCGCAGGTCCACGCGGTAACCCTGGACGCCGAGCGGCGCTTCCGGCATCGCATCGGTACCCTTCACGCGATCATGCAGCAGGCCGAGCTGACGGTTGAGCCACACGGTGACCTGCTCGTCGTCCCATCCGAGCTGAATGCCGGCTTCGGTGCCGGGTGCAATCTGGTCGGTGCGGAGCGTGACCGCGTCGATCGTCTCGGGCTGATTGGAGTGGACGATCTGCGCGAAGCCGTCATCGTATTGCTGGGCCTCGAGCTGCGCAACGTCGAGCTTGGCGGAGGGTGCGGCAACGACTGGGAACAGGGTCGCGGCGAACACTACGCGCTCGTCCTTGGCTTCGAGCGGCGGCAGGCGCGCGGCGTAGGCGCGCACTGAATCGGGCTTTCCTGGGAAGGCGGAAACCCAAGGATTGGTGGGTGATGATGCATCAAGCGCAACATAGAGATATCCACCATCGGCAAGCAGACCGGCGGGCAGGTCCAGGGTCATGCGGTGGACCAGGCCGAGATACTCGGCCAGCAAAGGCTGCCGCAGCGCATAGGAGAGAATCTGCCCCCAGGCGATGGTCTTGTCGGGCTTGGGCAGGCCTTCGTTATTCTTCTTCGGCGCCTGCTCCCGCAGCGCGCAGCAATATTCGTCGCCGACCTTGCAGTCCTCGCGCGGCCCGTCGAAGGCGAACGCCCGGGTGTAGCTCGCCGGCAGCGCCTTGTGAATATGCACCCGCTCGGTCGGCAGCTCCGTCTTGTCCAGCTTCGTGCTCGTGACGGTGATGCCCCTGGCGACGAGCTGGTCACGCAACGCGGCGAACAGCGTGGGCGCGACCGGCGGCGGCGTGGCGACGAACGGCACGCTCAAGGCCGGCGCGGCCGTGCTGGTCGGCAGCGTGTCGAGCCCGGTGACGATCCGGGCGACGAGATGAACGGCGGTGCCGGCGAACGCGGGGCCGGTGCCGAGCGCGGCAGTAGGATCGCCGACGGGTAGCAGCAGCACGTTCACGTCGAGCTTGCCGGTGCCGCCGTGCCACCGTTGCGGGAAGGTCATCAGGCTCAATGCGAGATCGTCGAGGGCCATGGCGATTTAGATGCTGAGCGTGATTTCCGGCGTGGTGACGGACTGCTTGAATTCCCACGAGCCATCCCAGTCGACACTCGCCACCCAGGCGACGGTGAGATGGATCCCGACCGAGCACACCGCAATCAGCGTGATGTGCTCGGGTCCGACCGTGATGGACTTCGGCGGCAACGCAGGCGGCGGCGGGGTTATCTTGACCGGCGGCGGTAGCGCGTCGGCTGCGAAGCCAAGCGCCGCCGACAACGTGACGGTGGCGCTCGCCAGCCCGTCGAGCACGTCGACCGATGCTTGGCCGGAGAGGATCGCCATCAAGGTGATCTGCGGCGGCTCGGCATGCACCTGAAAGGCGATGACGACCGAGGCCGATCCCGCGGCGATGCCGAGATCGATCGCGAGCCCCAGCCCGATGCCGGCTTGCATGGTGAGCGCCGGCTTGCTGTCCGCCACGCCGAGAATGATGAGGCCATTGCCCGCGAGCGGCGAGACGATCCAGTTGAACGGATTGCGCGCGCTGCCGAGCCCGATGGCGAAATCGACCGAGATCGGCTGCAGGTTGACGCTTAGACCGATGTTAACGCTGATGTCGGTCAGATTGCCGACGCCGAGCGGCATGCGATTGATCGTGAACGTGTCGCTGACGGTGAGCCTGCCGTTGGACAGCGCGACATCGAGGTTGGCGGCCGCGCCTCCAGGCAGGAACTGCGCCACGGCCTGCAGGCTGCTGAAGATCTCCTTGAGCATGCCGAGCGCGGGGCCGAGTTGGACGTTGAGGTCGGTCACGCCTGGCGGCGTGTGCTCGTCGGCAAAGAAAGCGCCTTTGATCGTGAGTAGCGGCGCCGTTCCGAAGATCGGAACAGTGACGAGAAACGAGAGCGGGCCGACGCTGAGCGTCCAGCTCGGCGAGGCGGCAGAATCGACGCTGTAGACGAGCTTCGCCGCCTCATTAACTGGCGGCGGGCCAACCGGCGGCTGCGCGAGCGCTGCGATCGGTAACCTGTCGGCATATTGCAGCACGATGTTGATGACGCCGATGTCGATGACCGGCACTTGTTGAGTGGGATTGAAGGTGAAGTCCTTGGTGTAGTGGATGCCCTTCGCGATCGTGTCGATCTGTTCCATGGCGCCCTTGGTCAGCGACAGCGCGATGCCGATGTCGGGAAACAATCCGGTCGAATTCAGGATGGAGGCGAGGTCGCCGAGGTTTGGCGGCCCGGGATTGACCGGCGCGGCGCCCGGCTTGGGCGGGCCGGGCGGGTTGGGTTTGGGAAATTGCAGCCCGGGTGTGCCGGCGGCGACAGGAATCTGCGGAGACTCGAATAGCACCTTGTGGGTGCCGGTCGCGTGCATCAGGCAGTAGAAATTGTCGGGCTTGGTCAGCTGCAGAATGTCACCGACGTCGGCGATAAACCAGAAATTGTTGCTGGTCGCCGGCCGCACGAGGGGCACCGGATGGTCCTTCGGCAGCGCGGTGGGCGCTGGCTCGGAGAACTTGCGATGCCCGAGGCTCCACCCACCGCCGCTTGGAATCTGCGGCGCGCCTTGCAGCGCGACCCCGAGGGCAGGGACGAGAGGATCGCCCACCGGATGTTCGAACATATTCACTTCGAACGCCGTGCAGCGCAGTTTCGTGCCGGGCCTGGCATTGAAGCTGCCGGCCTCCACGGTGCAGGCGATGTCTGGATGCAGTGCCCCGATTTGCTTGAAGAGACCGGCGAGAACGGGCGGCGATGGCGAATGGCCGAGCGGGCTCGCCTGCATGTAGCCCACCATGTCGCGCGCGGCGACGAGCATCGGCGGGCTGGCCACTCCCTCGACCGGCGCGCGGAAGCCGCCGCTGATCACGTTGAGGCTCGGCTCGATGCCGAGATCCGCATCGAACAGCACGCGCTGGAATACGAACGGTTCAGGGGCTGCGGGAACGGTCACGGTTTCCGGCCGCTCACGGATGTTGCGGACGTTGAACACGCCAACCAGCGCGCCGGGGTGAATATGGCCGTTCCACGCCGGAGCACTGTCCGGCGGGAACTGGAATACGCCATGCGATACCGGCTTCCAGCCGCTATCGAAGCGTTTGACCCAGCCGGCATTGCGCCGCTGCATGGTAACCGTGCGCACCGAGCGCACGACGTAAGGATAGATGGCGTTGAGGACCTGGACCACTTCGTGCGAGGTGCGGCCGATCGTGGTTTCGAACTGCACCTTGATGATATCGGGCGGAATCGCATGCTCGTCGGCCCATTCGCTGAAGATGCTGGCGCCATAGCCGGAGAAATCGATGCGACGCACCGGCACGCCCGGCTGCGTACCGCCGAGGCCGAAGTGCTTCTTGAAGATCGGGGCTGGAGAAATCAGCGACGCGTTCCCGAGCACGTCATCGCCATAGCCGGCTGCGACCTCGGTATGGCCCGAGAACGCGGTGTTCTTGTTCTCATGGCCCGGCGGCATGAGGGAGAGCGTCACCGCGCCGGTCAGCGTCGACGCTGGCTGTGCCGGGGGTGCACCCGGATCGGCCGGCGGGTTCGTCGGCTCGAAGCGCGGCCGGTTGGTGCGGAAGCGTCCTCCCTGCTGGACGTAGGTCGACCTGATTCCCGGCGCTTCCGGCGTCGGCAAAGGGCGATTGGCTTGAATAATAATGGCTTTGAGTCCGAACGGAAGACTGAACGCAGCCAAGAAGGAGGCGCCGTCGCCGACATTCGCGATATTGTTGCGCAACACCGCGTCCGGCATGAACGGCACGAGTTGCTGCGCATTCGGCGCCGCGACAAGCAGCGGAGAGCCGTCGGAAGCAGGATTGCACACGATTGGCCCGCTCTTGTCGGGAGCAATCGACTGCATCGGCTCCCAGGAGACTTGCGGCAACGCGAAGGTTGCGACCGCAGCACCGTTGAGCGCGAGGGTCATGCCGGAGAGAGCGACAAGGGGCGCAGGTGTGCCGGGGACGGAGCCGGCCGGCGGCTCCTCGGGGCGCGGACCACCCTGGCCCGCGACGTCCCTCGCGAAATTTGGCGTGAACGCGACGCCAAATAGATCAACGCGGGTCGACAGATCAAGCAGCGCGGCATTCACACGTGGTACCGCGACGGCCGCGGCGGGCGCGGGTGCCGAAAAAGGGGTACCGGCAGCCGCGCCGACGGCGCCTTCGCCGGATGGCGACGGCAACAACGTGAACGCGAGCTGCAGCGTGGTCGCGCCGCCCAGCCAGGTCGTCACCGCGCGCAGCGTCCCGATGCCGATGGCGGCGGCCTCCCGGCGCACGACCGACAGATCGAAGCTGGCGGCATAAGGGTCGGGCAGCGTCGGGAGCAGCCAGCGCGCACCAAAATACATGCCGATCGTGCACTCGCGCAACGCGTCGCCCTTGAGCGCTCCGGCCAGCGTGAAGAGGGACGGCGCGTCGACGCCGATCAGCGCGTTCTGCAGCGCGACCGGAACAATCGGCATTCGCTCATCTCGGCGGGTCGCGATAATGCCGAGCATGTCGGCGGATTTCGACCGGTCGAGGAGAAGCAGCGCCTGAGATTGATAAGGAAACCGTGCGCCGGTCGCGGCGAGAGGACGATCGACATGCGCTTTGATCTCGCCGCTCGCGGCCAAAAGCTCATGGCCCGGAGAGGCGAAGAAGCCGAAGGCGAAGCTCGCAGGCGTCGCGAACTCTACCGAAGCGTGGAGCTTGGAAGGCGGAGTTTCCGGCCACAGTTCATATTGCGCCCTTATCGGCTTCGCCTTGCCGAGCGCGAGCAGGAACAATTCCCCGGTGGCAATTTGCATCGCCCAGCTGGAAACGGGGGCTGGCGCTGTCCCAATTTGCGTCAGCAGGGAAGCACCGGCGCTGAGTTGCAGCATGCATGCGCCCGGGCCTGCGGCTTCGGGCAGCGTCGCGATGCTGGTGGGCGCGAGCGGCAGCACCCAGCCGGCGTGGCTGATGGGCGCGCTGCCCGATGGCGTGAAGATGTTGGACAGGACTGTGGAGAATGCGAAGTGCGCGGGTGACGGCGTGCACGGAATCACGACTTGCGGCAGCTGCGTTGCCGCTGCTGGCGATTCATCGTTGCGATGGAGGTTGACGGTCGTGCCATAGGCCGTCGCGACAAAATCGGCAATCGACTGAAAAACGGCACTCGATGGCTTGAACACGAGTGTCACGCTCGCGGGCGGCGTGAACTGCGCGGCTACGACATCAGCGCCGGGACTGACCGGCCCGCTGGGCGAATTGGCGACAAGGGTGGCGGTCAGCGTGAGCGTTGCACCCGTCGGCGCGACGAAGACGCCGTTGTCCAGCTGCAACGGCGCGGTGGAGGTCAGCGTGCCGCTGCTGATCGAGAATCCGGTAAAGCCGTCGGGAAGAGCGGGCGACAGCCACTTCGCCAGGAACCAGACGCTACCCGCGCCCAATGTGAGCGTTGTCGGAGAGGGCGTCGTCACCCGCCGCGAGATCGGGAACACGGCGAAGGGCGCAGTAGCATCGCCGAACGCGAAGCGCGTGGAAACCGTGACGCGCACGAGGTCGACCCGGTGAATGAGGCCGACCGTGTCGTGGAACGGGCCGAGGCTGCTCGTCACTAGCGCACCGCGCGCCCACGCCGGCACGCCGGTCGGGTTTGTGAGGCTCGCCGCCAGCGGGCTGCGAACGACGGCCAAGGCCGCGGGCCGCGGCGCCCGGGCTGCGCTGGCGGCAATTGCTTGCAGTTCGTCGGAGAGTTGCGGATCAGCGGCGACGAGCTCGGTTATCGACGATAGCGCCGCATGCAAGTCGGACGAGCTCTTGCCCGCCAGCAAGGTTGCGGCGAGTGCCTCTCGCGCGGCGGTCACGGTCTCGGCGTGAAGACCCGGAACGGGCGTCCAGCCCGATGTGAGTTGCGCAAGCGACGCAGCGAGCCTGCCGTTATCCGCGACGTCGCCTGAACTCACGAGACCCCCCAACGAACGCGTATTGAGTTCACAGCGACGATGGAAGATGGCCCGGGATCATCCGCGATCGGTCCGACGCAAACGCGTGAGCCGGAACACGCGAGACAATCCCGATCGAGAGACTAACATCGGAGGGGCAAAGGTCAACCTACAATTGACATGTCACTAATTTGAAACTTTCACGTTCGGCGACTTTGGCGATGCCATCGCGCGGATGGGTATCGCGGGATGCGCCGCCAGCGCTAACGACAACACATCGAATGTGCACAACACTCGCGCCGCTCGGCTTTCGTCGTGTTGGAATTAGGTGACGGGTTTCGCTGCGCCGACGAGGTGATCGAATAATTTGGCCAATGTCCGCTTTTGGCAGTTCACACTAATAGCCGGAGACCTCGAATATGGTTGGACAGGGCTCAATTGAATTCGATAGTCTGGCAAATGGCTCAGCGCGAGCCTGTAGACTGAAAGGACCACTGTCGCTTTTTGAGAGTCGTCCCCTGCGTGTCTTGCAACGGGCTGGCGCGAATTCTTAAGGGCGAGAACGGCGGCGCGAGGAGGGGCCCATGCGGTCGAGGCTGCGTCCTGCACTTTGGGATTACAGCTTCAACTCGTCCCGGCGTCCGGCCCGGACGACCTTGTCGGTGCGTTCGCCGCGATAAGCAGAGAGCGTGCTGACGCTCTCATCGTCATGCCCAGCCCGATGCTGTTTGGCCAATACAGACGCATCGTGAGCCTTGCGGCGAACGGCGGACTGCCGGCAATCGGCGCGGCCAGGGAATTCGTGGATGTCGGAGGGCTCATGTCTTACGGAGTGAACCTGCCCGACCTTGCCCGGCTGCGTTGCCGAATGGAGGAAAAGCAACATGTCCGATCGATATTCCCTGCAACCCTTCCATGAGTTCCGCGAATCCCTCTCCGCCGAGACATACGATGACGTTCGAGCACGAGCGAACGTCAAAGCGGAAAGCGGCGAAGCCTTTGAGGAGATGCGAAGCCATCTTCTGAAGCTTTACGGCGGCGTAGAGGTGGCCCACAGCTTTCTAGAGAGCGGTAGCAAGATCGTCGACTGCATTCCTATCGAACAACAGCCGTCGATCAGGCATTCGGGCCAGACAGTGCTGCCCCCGCCCCCGCAACCACCGGGGGTCAAGACCTATCCGGATCCGTTAGATCCGACCGTGCCGTTCAGAAAGGCTCCTCCGCCGCAGCTGCATCCCGACCGCTACGACAGCTTGGGAAACCAGATGTGGTGCCCTGTTGGCACCATCCCCATGATCCGCTTGACGCTAGCAGAGCTCGCGAACTCTAAGACCTTGAAAGACGCGCTCAGGAGCGCGTCAGGGGGAGACCCGAAACGCTGGGCTGCGGCGTATCAACAGATCGATCACCTCGGCGGCTCGAGCTACATCAACGTGTGGGGTCCGCAGGTCTTTGGTGTGCAAAACTCCGCATCACAGCAATGGTTTTCCACGCCTCTGGCACCGTTCGTGACCTATCAATCGGTGGAGTGCGGTTGGCGCGTCGGCACGCCATCTCCGCCTTTCGACGCCAACCCTCGCTTGTTCATCTATTTCACACCCGACGATCACGTCACCAACATCTACAATCTCATGGGTCCCGGCTTCGTGCAGCAGAGCGGCACTGCCGTGCTGGGTGCGGAATTGACCGGCGTCTCACAGCCGGGCGGCGACCAGTTCGATTACAACATGGGCTTCTTCCTCACGGGGAACGCCTGGTGGTTCAGCTTCAACGGCCAGTGGATCGGCTACTATCCAACGTCGCTTTTCCAGGGTGGGGGACTAGCGACCAGCGCAGGCAGCGCCGGCTTCGGCGGCGAGACCAGCGGAATCGGAGCATTCCCGGCCATGGGGTCGGGCGCGTTCCCCCTGGCCGGCTTCCAACACGCCGCATACCAACGCAACATATTCGTGACCCCCGTCGGCGGGGCTGCCCAGCCGGCCAACCTCTTGCCCGGCCAACAATATCCGAGCTGCTACAACACCGTCGTCTCGAACAATTCACCGACGACGTGGGGCACCTTCATGTACTTCGGTGGTCCAGGAGGGATCGGCTGCCCTTGACGAACGGGCCGACGCCGGCCGCTGCGATCAGCGGCGCACGAGCGCCGCGGAGTGCTCGCCCGCAGTATTGCGTGCAGCATCATACGACTCCTACACCAGCAACGCGGTCCACCCCTGGAACGACCTCCTCCATCAGCCTTGGGCAGAGACTCGTTGCGGCGGCGTCTTTTCCATAAGGTGTACCTGACGATCATCGTCAGTCTCGTGATGGTCGTCGTGGTTTCGGGCGCCGGCCACGACACACGGGCGCTACAGGCTTGGCTCGGCCACAAGAACATCCAGCATACGGTTCGATATACCGAGCTTTCTCCCGAACGGTTCCGGGATTTCTGGAAGGACTAGGACGCGGCACT
>Ga0306923_10004238_pt1 | contig 13714 bp, 11 predicted proteins | sample sta12Can44000108_FD_203841 | JGI IMG/M metagenome (GOLD analysis project Ga0306923, IMG submission 203841) | Lab enrichment of tropical soil microbial communities from Luquillo Experimental Forest, Puerto Rico - statanox.12C.anox.44.000.108 (v2)... | ecosystem: Environmental > Terrestrial >... | reverse complement strand
CCAGTGTCAGCTCCGCGCCCCGTCAAATGCCAGTAGGATCAGTCAAACCATCCGGACCGATCCTCTCGTATGCCGATGTGGTGGACCACGTGGCTCCAGCCGTGGTCACCATCCGGTCCTCCCGCCGCGTTCGCGAGCCCGAGCAATTCCCATTTTTTGACGATCCTTTCTTGCGACGTTTTTTTGGAGGCGGAGGCATTCCACGCGGAGGTGGCACGCAAGTGCAGCAGGCCCTCGGCTCCGGCGTCATCGTGCGCGCCGACGGCCACATCCTCACCAATCAACACGTAGTCGATGGAGCCGAAGAGATCAAGGTTGACCTTAGCACGCGAGCCACTTATTCAGCTAAGCTGATCGGATCGGACGCCCCCAGCGATCTCGCGGTTTTGAAAATCACTGCCAATCGCCTGCCGGTGCTGCGGCTTGCCAATTCCGACCAGGTGCGGGTGGGCGACGTGTGTCTCGCGGTCGGCAACCCGCTCGGAATCGGCGAAACGGTCACCGCCGGCATCATCAGCGCCAAGGGCCGCGCGACCGGCACTGGCGATGGCAGCTTTCAGGACTTTCTGCAGACCGACGCGCCCATTAACCAAGGCAATTCCGGCGGCGCGCTGGTCAACACCCGCGGAGAGTTGATCGGGATCAATTCGCAGATCCTTTCTCCGACTGGCGGCAACATCGGCATCGGGTTTGCGATTCCTTCCAACATGGCGCAGACGGTCATGAACCAGCTCATCGGCAAAGGCAAAGTGCAGCGCGGGATGCTGGGCGTGACGATCCAGCCGGTGACCAGCACCCTCGCCGCGTCGCTCGGCCTGAAAGACGTTCGCGGAATCCTGGTTGGCGGTGTCAATCCTGGTGGTCCGGCCGACCACGCCGGCCTGAAGATGGGAGACGTCATCCTCAAGCTAAACGGCAGAGATATGAACGATGCCAATGAGATGCGCAATGCGGTTGCGTCGATGGCCCCGGGAACCGAAGTGACCGTTACCGTCCTGCGCGACGGCAAGCAACAGAACATCACCGTGCGACTGGGCGAGCTGACACCGGAAAGCGCGCGCGCCTCACAGGAACAGGGCGGGGAAGGCCCCCGGAATGCATCGCGGCTCGGGATCAGCATCGTTCCCCTCACGCCCGATCTCGCCCGCGAGCTCGGCGTCCGACCCGGGACTCAAGGTGTGGTGATCGGATCGGTCGATCCGTCCGGCCCCGCCGCCCAGGCCGGCCTTCAAAGCGGAGACATCATCCAGCAAGTCAACCGCCAGCCGGTGCGGTCGGGAGACGATGTGCGCCGCGCGCTTCAGCGTTCCGGCGCGCGTCCACCCTTGCTGGTGGTCAACCGGGGCGGTCAGACTCTGTTCGTCGCAGTGCCGCTGCAATGATTTCTGAGTGGCCCCGGAGGTCGGCAACAGAGCTTGGCGATGGAACGACGAGCGTAACGAACAAACGTTCTCTTCTTGGCCGAGACCTTTTGGGTCACCGATTGCCGGCCCGCCATATGGCCCATATGCGGGCTTCGGGCTTTTGACTTCTCCTCCTCCACAAAGACGTCTTTCGAACATTTAGCCAACCCGCCTTTTGCCAGGTCACGCCGCAAGCCGCCTGTGCGCTCCGCGTGGTAAATTCTCCATTTGAGAGCCTGATATGTCTTATGTGTCGGTTCGCGATATTGATCTCAAGGGCAAGCGCGTCTTCATTCGCGTCGATTTCAATGTGCCTCTCGAAAAAAACACACAGGGACATATGGAAATCACCAGCGACAAACGCATCAAAGCGTCGTTGCCCACCATCCGCTACGTGCTGGAGCACGGCGCCGGTGTCATCCTGGCGTCCCACCTGGGGCGGCCCAAAGGGAAACCGAATCCGGAGATGAGCCTCAAGCCCGCCGCCGTGCGTCTGCAGGAACTTCTCGGCCATTCCGTCAAGATGGCCCCTGATTGCGTGGGTCCGGAGGTGGAGGCGATGACCCCTGCACCAGGCGAGATCCTGCTGCTAGAGAATCTGCGCTTTCACCCGGAGGAAGAGAAAAACGATCCCGGGTTCTCGAAGAAGCTGGCCGGCCTGTGCGATGTCTACGTCAATGACGCCTTCGGCTCGGCGCACCGCGCCCATGCTTCCACCGAAGGAATGATCCCGTTCGTGCCGCAAGCCGCCGCCGGGCTGCTGATGGAGCAGGAGCTGAAGTATCTCGGGATGGCGACCAGAAATCCGGCGCGTCCGTGCGTCGCCATCCTGGGTGGCGCCAAGGTCTCCGACAAAATCGAGGTCATCGAAAACCTGGGCAAAATCGTCGACAACCTTTTGATCGGCGGTGCCATGGCCTACACGTTTCTCGAAGCTCAGGGCGAGCCGACCGGCAACTCTCTTGTCGAAAGCGACAAGATTGAACTCGCCAAGAGACTCCTCGTCCACCTCGGCGCGAAGGTCTTGTTGCCCATCGACCATATTGTGGTTTCCGAGATTCAGCCCGGCGCAACGCACGAAACCGTCACGAAAATTCCGGCGGGCAAAATCGGCGTCGACATCGGGCCGAAGACCGTCGAGAGCTATGCCCGGGTGATTTCTGGCGCCAAGACCATCATCTGGAACGGCCCGATGGGTATCTTCGAAAAGCCGCCGTTCGACAAAGGAACCGTTGCCGTGGCGAAGGCGGTGGCCGCGTCGGGTGCTACGTCGATCGTGGGCGGAGGCGATTCTGAAAGGGCTGTGAAAGCCGCCGGCGTCACCGATAAGATCACCCATGTCTCGACCGGCGGCGGCGCATCGCTCGAGTTTTTGGCCGGTATCCAGCTTCCGGGCGTGGTAGCCCTGACGCGATCCCGTTAGGGATCTCAGCGAGGGGCGCAGCCACGTCTCCCGCCAGTAGCTGCATTCATTCCGCGGGCATCCGCCGAATGGGCCACGCTACTTTTTCTTACTCAGACTCTTGTACACCGCCTCGATAAAACTGGCAGCGGACCCGAAGCCGGTCTTGGTGTCATACCTCACGTCGTAGTCTTTCGTGTAACCCGCCTCTTTCACCTGTTCCAGCGTCATCCCCTTCTTGATGGCCGCCTGCACGCGATCGCGAATGATCGTTACCATGTCCCGGTACTCGACCACGTCGAACTCGTCGCAGATCCGCCCATGCCCAGGGATCACGTATGTGCCGCCTTCTTCATCGTGCTTTGGAATCGTCAGATCGAGGATGCGGTTCAGCGCATCGATCTCTCCTTGAATGCTTCCGCCGTGCTCCAAGTCGAGAAAAGGGAAGCTGGTGGTCACAAAGATATCGCCTGTGCTGATCACATCGGAGTGCCGGAAGAACACTAGGCTGTCGCCATCGGTATGAGCGGACGGCTGGTAGATCACCTGGACCGGCTCGTCATTAAAGAAGACTTCCTTCTGTCCGGAAGTGTACGTCTCGGTCGGCCAGGAGTCCGCCGGCGTAGGCGCCTGTTTTCCTGTCGGGGCACTCATTCGGTCCAGCACATTTTCGTGCGCGATAATCTGGGCGCCCGCTCGCGCGTCCGTCAGGTTGCCGGTCACGTTGGCCCCCGTGATGGTTACTCCGGCCTTGCGAATCGCTTCGTTCCCACCGGTATGATCCTGGTGAAAGTGCGTATTGACGATGTATTGCAGGGGTTTGTTGGAAAGCTTCCGCAAGGCGGCGATCACTTTGTCGCTCATCGACCCGAGCCCGGTGTCCACTACCAGTACGCCCATCTCGCCGATCTGCACCGTGATGTTCCCACCGGCTCCCGCAATCATGTAAACGTTGCCCTGCACGGGCAGCACGTCGAGGTCTCCGGTAGGGGCGGGCGGCGGAACTCGAACCGATTGAGCCGCCACCAGTGCAGCCGCTCCTGCCATCAACAGAGCGATTCGGCTACTTGCTGACCGCACCGATCGTCTCCTTTTTCAGCTTGAGCTGATATTCGGGGTACATCGTCTCCGCGCCACCCAGCACCGCTTCCAGCGGCAGGTGGTAGCGGTCCGCGTACTCGTGAAGGAACGGATTCTGCCCGGGCAGGTAGTTCGGTACCGCGCCCTTCGGTCGACCCGACACCTCCTCGACATACTCACAGGGGTACAGCCAATTTTGCCCCTCTTGCGTGTTCAGAAGAAAATCCTGGGTCTTGATCAGGGGCTCGGTCAGATACACCGGGTCGGTCACGATACTGACGTGCGTCAAATGGTTGTCATGCCGAATGAAGTGTTCGATCAGCGTGGCCTGGTCGCTCTCCGGTAGTCCGTCGCGCCGGATCCAGCCTTGCTTGATGTGCGTGGTGTAGACGGTCAGGATGCCGCCCTCCCACTTTCCGGTCGAAAAGCCCATCCAGGTGTGCGCCGCATTGAGCGAAGGGTGCGGCCTTCCATCCATCCAGATGGTGCGTGTCTGCTCATAGGTGCTGATGTACTGCTTGATGGCGATCACCTGCTGCGACTGCGGGTCTTTTTCGGACCAGACTCGCAGGTTCAGCGGCCCGCGATAGATATAAGGCGCGACATGCACCTGGCACTGGTGCTCGGGCAGGGTCAGGCGCGAGGCGTCCCAACTCTCGGCCCACAGGCGCGCCCCCTCAGTAATCGGTAGCCCCGCGTAATTTACCAGCTCCGGTCCGGGAATTCGTTCCGGCTGGTCTTCCTGAAACAGCGGCGCCCAGTTCCCGGAAAGATCGAGTGCCCCAATAGGGGTGAAAGACCCCGTCGTTTGCGTCCATCCTGGGACGGCGACCAGAGCCGCCGCCAACACCCACAGTCCAACCCTGTCGGAGCGATCCATTTCGAGACTCCCGATGACAGTTATTAGGATACCCGAAGCCTGGTCGCTGTCGCCCCTCGTCGGCGGCGTATAGAGTCACGGGATGAAATCGCGGGTGCCCGGTAGGCTCATCTGCCCGAGCTTCACAACAGCACCAGTTCGCGCTGCATCTCCCCGGTCACCCGCGCTTCGCTGTCGCCGACGAACAGGTTGATCTCGGACCGGACGCCGAACTCTGGAAGATAGACGCCAGGTTCGATCGAAAAGCAGGTCCACGGGCTGACGCGCCGTTCGTCGTGCGTCTCCAGGTTGTCCATGTTCGCCCCGTTGCCATGCACTTCCTGACCGATCGAGTGCCCGGTGCGGTGGGTGAAGTAGGCGCCGAATCCGCGGCTCTCGATGAAACCGCGCGCCACGTCGTCCACTTCATACCCGCACAACGGTTTGCCCGCCGCCACCGCGTCCTGAACGCGCTTGACGGCCGCATCGCGCGCACCGGTCACCACGGAGAACACGTTTTGCATTTCTTCGGTCGGCCGATCGCCGCAAAAGCCGGTCCACGTGATGTCGTAGTACACCGCGCCCGGCTGATTCAGTTTGGCCCACATGTCGAGCAGCACAAAATCTCCGCTCCGCACCGGGGACGAGGCGGCCTCATCCGGCTCGTAGTGCGGATTCGAAGCGTTCGCGTTCACCCCCACGATCGGGCCGTGGTCGGTTATTAGCGCCGCCTTGGCAAATCCGTCGAGCACAAAAAGTTTGACTTCGAGTTCGGCGAGCGGCACTCGGTTGCGCGTTCGCTCGCGGATGAGGTCGAACGCCGCCGCCCGTACGCGGTCCACTCGCCTCCCCGCCTCCAGGTGTGTTTCCAGTGCTTCCGCAGTCCAGCGTGCTTCAAACGCCTGGATCAGCTCCGCCGAGCTCGCCACCTCCACGCCTGCGCCGCGCACCAGCTCCACCGTGCCGGCATCCACCATCGCAACGTACGGGATGGCACACTGTGGCGAGTATTGCATCGCGACGCGGCGGCGCCCCCGCAGCAGGTTGCGCAGCCCCGCGATCTGTTCGGTCCAGCTTGCGTAGGGTGTTTTCTCGCCCGGCAGCGCCGCCAGCATCCCGCGCTCGATGCGATGTTCGAGCCCGCCCGGCTCTCCCTGCGCCGGAATGAAGTAATACCAGCGCCGCGTCGGCACGCGGTTGGTGGGCAGGCCCAGCACGCGGTATGCCAGCGGGTCGCGCTGGTGGTGGTCGAAGAACAGCCAGCCGTCCAGCTTCTGGCTGCGGATTTCCTCTTGGATTCGTTCGAGATTCATGGCTTGAGAACAAGTGTATCCTGACCCTATACAAGACTGGCAAGGATGGACGGACATCCACGGCACTCCGCTCGAGCCCGATTAGGCATGGCGGATGTTCGACGACTGGAAGACCGCCCAGAAGAGAATAGCCTGCGTTTCATCTGCCAGTTGAGCCGTTTCGGCACCCTTGGAACTTTGCGCTCGGTCCTCCAAGGAACCGTTCAGGTCCAGAGCGATTCCACCGCGGCCACGTTCGATTTGAAAGAGGCTCGATTCACCTACGGCACCGTGCAAACTTGGCCGCACTGGCCGAACCCGCCCGTGGTCGAAGTGACAGTCTTACATGCCTACCTCCCGCGCGGAGCCTGGCTGGACATGGTGGAAGGCTCGAAGCCGGAAGCGATCCCCGGTCCCTCAACTCGCGGGATAGTCGCTTACTTCCGCGCCGGCGGCGACGGCCGCTCCGGAATCAGCCCATCGGTCGGCAGGTGCGGCGGGCCGGAGTAATGCCCGCGGTCCTGGTCGTTCTCGTTGCAGATGTACTCCATCAGCTCGTCGCCGGGCATCAGGCGAGCCCGGCCGACCGTCGTGAACGGCGTGGTGTATGCCCCCGGGTCTTCAATCGTGACTTCGATCTGGATGTTCCCTAGATCGGTTCGTGTGTAGCGCTCCGTGGTGTGCAGCTGCTCGGTATGGGGATGGCCGAGGTAGTCGAACCAGAACTTGTCATTGAAGCCGACCGTGTCCACCACGAGCGTCTGGCCTTCCCAGTGACCGATCGAATGCCCATACCAGGTCGGGTCGAGATCCGCGGGGTGCTTTCGCCCGTCCATGAAGATTTGTCGGTAGCTGTGGATGTTGCCTTCGAACAAGATGAAGTAGTGCGTGGGCGTCTGCAAGATCCGCCACGGATACGGAGCGCTGCGCGGAATGCCGAAGGGCAGACACAACGATTCAGGATCGTCCGCCGCCTTGCGCTCCTTGAAGACCTTTTCCGCCCACGGCGTCATGACAACCCTATCTCCAGGTTTCAGCGCTTTGGTGATGTCGCCCGAATTGCTGCCGCCGCCCATCCACACTCCCGCCAGATCAGGCGTGCCGTCTGGAAGGTGCGGCGCCGGCCCCTTGACCACCGGCGGTGGGCGAAAGATCTGGGACGCGGGTTCCTGCGCCCCCAGTCGGGATGCCAGCAGAACTCCCATCCCGAGGACGATCCGCGTAGTCATGCAGCGGATTTTGTCACAGACGCGGGACGCTCCGCAAGGTTGCCGATGTCCTCGGTCCGAAGTAGAGTAGACGAGAAGGAGACACCGCGTGACCATCCGATTCAACAGGCTCGCCCCCCTGGGGTTCGCCGCGGCCCTTATCAATCCCGCTCCTGCTCAGACCAATTCGTGCGAGGGCCTGGCTTCACTCACCTTGCCGCACGCCAGCATCACGCTAGCTCGATCCGTGCCCGCCGGGCCGTTCGAGCAAGCCGGCCGCGGCAATCGCGGGGCAGCCGAGCTGAATCTGCCGGCTTATTGCCGCGTCGCCGCCTCCCTGAAGCCAAGCAGTGATTCGGAGATCAAGATGGAGATCTGGCTGCCGATCTCGGGCTGGAACGGCAACCTCGAAGCCAACGGGAATGGGGGTTGGACCGGCTCCATCAACCCGGCGGCTTTGGCCGACGGGCTGCACCGCGGGTACGCCGCTGCCATGAGCGATCTTGGCCATGAGGGCAGCAGCGCCGACTTCGCTCTCGGTCATCCGGAAAAGCTCGTCGACTTCGGCTATCGCGCCAGTCACGAAATGACCGTGGCCGCCAAAGCGATCACCGCCAAATTCTACGGACGCGCTGCCAAGCTCTCTTACTGGAATGGCTGTTCGGCCGGCGGCCGCTCGGCGCTCATCGAAGCGCAGCGTTATCCGGCCGATTATGACGGCATTGTCGCCGGTTCGCCCGGCCTCAACTGGACCGGTCGCGCTACGCAGGCCGTGTGGATCGCGCAGGCCACGCACAAAGACGAAGCCAGTTTCCTTCCGCCCGGCAAATTCATCCTGATTCACAACGCGGTCCTGCAAGCGTGCGACACGCGGGACGGCGTCAAGGACGGCGTTCTCGAGGACCCAACCCGCTGCAACTTCGACCCCAAAGAGCTCGAATGCAAAGACGCCGACGGCCCGTTCTGCCTTACCCACGCGCAGGTCGAAACCGCCCGAGCCATCTACGCCGCGTATCCGAATCAAAGCAATAAGCAGCAGATCTTCCCCGGCTTCGAGCGCGGCAGCGAACTCGGATGGAACACCATGGGCGGCAAGAATCCCTTCGTGCTCGGCACCGATCTGTTCAAATTCGTTGTGTTCCAGGACCCGAATTGGGACTACAAGACATTCAATTGGGACACCGACGTAGCGCGTACGGAACGAGCCGACCGTGGCCTCATGAACGCGCTCAACCCCGACCTGAAGGCTTTTGCCGCGCACGGCGGGAAAATGATCCAGTATCACGGCTGGGCCGATCCTCAAATCGCTCCTGGCAGCAGCGTTAATTATTATAAGAGCGTGCTCGAAACCATGGGTGGTTCCGCGCCGGTTCAGAGCTTTTACCGCCTGTTCATGGTGCCGGGCATGGCGCATTGCGGTGGCGGGGAAGGGACGTCGTCTTTTGATATGCTCGCTGCACTCCAAGGATGGGTAGAGAAGGGTCAAGCCCCCGACCAGATTCCCGCGTCTCGCTTGAGAGACGGCAGGGTTGACCGCACGCGCCCCTTGTGCCCGTTCCCACAAGTCGCGCAGTACAAGGGCGCTGGCAGCACCGACGACGCCGCTAACTTCGTCTGCAAAACGCAGTAAGGGGCATAGGACTCTGCCTGGTGCCGCCGCCCGTCGCGTAGCTGGTCTGTAACACCAGTCAGTTGCGTCGCCATCCCGCTCATCGGACGGAGACAAGAGGATGGCGTTGGGTTACATACGGCAGTACCCGTACCGCTATCGTCACACTCTTCGCATAGAATCTAATCAGGTATTAAATGCTTAAATTTATTTGGTATTAAGACTTTGATCTACTAAGGTATTAAACAACAATATTGTTTAAGCTATTAAACCCCTAATAACCCAAAAAAGAGGGGAGACGGCTGCAACCGACCGGCGGTCAGGTCGGACCCCCGTCGAGCTGGGTTGGAGGGAGACAGTGAACATTTCCCCGACCTGCCTTGTGTGGTGGCCCAGCGCGGGCTCCGCTTGGTGCTTGAGCAAGGCAGAGCCCCTACGCCATTCGACTTCTCAGGCGTGCATCCAGTTCTCCCTGATCGAGTCCCTCGACTTCCACCACCTTCAGGCGCCCGGTCTGTCCGGTCACAATGCGTACCCGCGCCAGCGGCACACCCGCCACTTCAGCGAAGAAGTGCCTGCACTCTTCGTTCGCTTTGCCTTCGATGGGCGGCGCCGCCAGGTCCAGCTTGTAGGCATCGCCTAGCCGCCCCCTAACGCCCGTGCGCTTCGCGCGGGGATGTACCTTTACCGCGACGCGCGCCATTCCACTCGTGCCCTCAAATTCGCGACCCCGGCCGCCGACCATCGGTCCGCCCAATTGTACGACGTTTCCTCGGTGCTACCCCACATCGAGAGCCGGCAGGGCTCTTGGCTCCCGAAAAATTGATTGAACGTGGCCGCTGTTGGTGGTTTTCGGCCAGTGAGCCGACGCCGGGATGCCGCGCAATCTGTTGCAAACAAAAATCATTTGGTTTGGCCCGCGCCTTGCCATAGAAGAACGTTGGGCCGTGGACGGCCCGCAGATGCGACGCACGCCAAATTCCCGATTGTGGCGCTGGATGGGCGCGATGTTTCTCGCCGCCCGCCTTGTTGCACCCGCTCGCGCGCAAGACCCTGACGATTCCAAACGTGGAGTAGCCCGCCTCAGCCTAGTCGATGGTGATGTCTCGGTGCAGCGCGGCGATTCCGGCGATTGGGTGGCAGCCTCGGTAAACGCCCCGGTGGTGACCAACGACCGTATTTCGACCGGACCGAACTCACGAACCGAGGTCCAGTTCGACGCGGCGAATGTCCTGCGGATTGGCAGTGATGCCGAAGTCTCCTTGACCCAGTTGGATTATAGCCGCTACCAGATGGCGTTGGCCCGCGGCACCGCAACGTTCCGGGTTCTGCGCAGTTCCAATCTCGACATCGAAGTGGATACTCCGAATATTTCCGTGCGGCCTTCAAAGCAAGGTGCTTATCGGATTGCGGTCACCGACGCTGGATCGACCGAAGTCACCGTGCGGAGCGGGGAAGTCGAGGTTTTCACACCCCGGGGATCCGAATGGGTTCGTTCTGGCCAGACGCTGGTGGCGCGCGGCTCCGCGTCCGATCCGGAATATCAGATTGTCAGTGCTTCGCGCCAGGATGAGTGGGACCGTTGGAATGACAGCCGCGATCAGGCGATGAGACGGTCCGCCAGCTATCCCTATGTCGGCCCGGGAGTCTACGGTGTCGAGGACCTCGATCCATATGGAACGTGGGTGGACGTGCCGGGTTATGGATATGTGTGGCGCCCGCTGGTGGTCGCCGGCTGGGCCCCGTACCGGCAAGGCCGCTGGGTTTGGGAAGACTGGTATGGGTGGACCTGGGTCAGTTATGAACCCTGGGGCTGGGCGCCTTATCACTACGGACGCTGGTTCTATGAGCCGGCATTCGGTTGGTGCTGGTATCCGGGCCTGGTTGGGGTCCGCCATTACTGGTCTCCGGCGCTGGTCGCCTTCTTCGGTTTTGGTGGTGGCGTGGGTGTCAGCTTTGGCGTTGGCAACGTTGGTTGGGTGCCTCTGGCTCCCTACGAAGTGTTGCACCCATGGTGGGGACGAGGCTTCTATGGCGGGCGTGATTCCTTGCGTTCGATCAACATCACCAATGTAAATATCACCAACGTTTACCGGAACGCGCGTGTCACCAACGGGGTGACTGCGGTCAGCGGCGGGGATTTCCGCGGTGGTCGGTTCACCAACTTCGTGCACGCCTCCCCAGACCAGCTACAACAAGCCGGCGTGGTAAGGGGCGCAATGCCGATTGCTCCCGATCGCTCGAATCTTCGTTTCACCGACCGGCAGAATGCCTTTGTGCCGAGGCCGAGCGGCAACAACCGCTTCTTCACGCGCCAGCAGCCCAACCCAGCACCGCGAGTTTCATTCGCGGAGCAACAGCGGGCGCTCGAGGGCACGAATCGAGGCCGATTTGGCGATCCGGCCGCGGCAGGAGCCTGGCAGCGATCCGAGGGTGGTCGTGGCAACCAACCGACCGGCCAGCCGGCGCCGGCAACCCCCTCGAACAATCGGGGATGGAACCGGTTTGGTGAACCGCGGAACACCCCGCGGCCGCAACAGCCCGAGAGCATCCAGGGTCGTGCCGAAACCCCTCGCGCGGAAACCCCGCGTTTCGCCGGCCCGCGCTCAGAGGCAGGGACCTGGCGATCGGAGGGTGGTCGTGGCAACCAACCGGCCAGCCAGCCGGCGCCGGCAGCCCCCTCGAACAATCGGGGATGGAACCGGTTTGGTGAACCGCGGAACACCCCGCGGCCGCAACAGCCCGAGAGCATCCAGGGTCGTGCCGAAACCCCTCGCGCGGAAACCCCGCGTTTCGCCGCCCCGCGCTCAGAGGCAGGGACCTGGCAGCGATCGGAGGTGGTTCGTGGCAACCAACCGGCCGGCCAGCCGGCGCCGGCAGCCCCCTCGAAAGGTCCCGGGTGGAACCGGTTTGGTGAACCGTGGAACGCCGGCCGGCCGCAACGGCCCGAGACCGTCCAGCGTCGCGCCGACTACCCTCGGGCGGAAACCCCGCGTTTCGCCGCCCCGCGCTCAGAGGCCCCGCCGTCCCGCTCGGAGTCCGGCAACCCGATGGTCTTGTTTAATGGCCGCAATGCTCCACCACGCGCCAGCGAGCCCAGGCGTCAGGAGTCGCTGCGGATCTCGCCCCCGGTCGTTCGAGAGCGCCCCTCGGGAAGCGGCGGAGCCTATAACGGCCCGCGGAGTGCGCCGCGCGGCGGGGGCGGGTCACGTGGCAGTGGTGGTGACAGCGGAAATAACCACCGAGGAGGACGGGATCGCTAGGTGGGGTTTTGTTTGGCCGATTTTCTTCCCAATCGGCCCGGTCCTAGATTCAGCGTCGGGACCGGGCCGTTTTTTTTGGGCGGCACAAAAGTTTACATAATATCCATTATCGGAAGTCAGACTAGGCCGCCAGGGTTCACACTTACCGGAAACCGCGCTTCGGCCGCCAAAAAAGCCGCTCTCAACCCGAGGTGACATCCATGAACCCCGCGCCGTGGACCCCGCGCTCCGGGGGGGCTGGGACCGAATCCAGGGGCCTTTATCAAGGGAAAGCTTGCTATTCGTTGATGTGAGGCCCAACGCCCGCGGCCCGGCATGCTTCCCGCAAAGCTCCCTCGGCCGGGCCGTAACGGGCCGGAATGCATCGGTTTCCCGAGTCGAGTTCCACCAACACGCGGAAACGCTCCAGCACGCGCCGGCTATGGAAGACGCCGCCGCTATACGCCACCGAAACCGCGTCGTCCGGTCTCCAGAGGTGCGCACGAACCGATGCGGCGAGCGTAGCCAGTTGAACTGCGGCAGAGTTTAGAATCTCGATCGCCACGGGGTCGCCGGCCGCTGCTGCGCCATCCACGCGGGGGGCCAGGCGCGCGATGCGATCGCGCGGCCACTCCGGCGAGTAGAACTCGTGCAGCAAATGACCGCTGTCTGGCGCTCCAGTGGCGTCGAGCAAGCTCGCGCGTAACGTGGTCGCCGGCCCCCAGCCTTCTTCCGTACGAACGATCGCGCGCACCGCTTGGCGAACAATATCGAAGGCACTCGCTTCATCGCCGAAGATGTAACCCCAGCCACCAGCCCTCGCGGTCCGGCCACTGTCGTTGCGGCCGAGCGCGATCGAACCGGTCCCGGCGATCACGACAATCCCCCGCCCCGATTCGGTGGCCCCAGCGAGCGCAATCTCCGCATCCGTGGTAACCAACAGAAGATCGATGGTTAGCAATTGGCTCAGGATCGCGCGCTTGTCCTCCGGCCCGCCGCTCATTCCGAAACAAGCGGCTTCGAAACGGACGCCCGCCGGATCCAAGCCCGCTTCTGCGCACGCCGCCCCCACGCTATCAAGCACGGCGCGTTCGAGATTGGCTCGGCCTTCGGAGGCGGCCGCGTGATTGCACGGCCCGCCCCGGCCTTTCCCAATCACGCGGCCCGTCTCATCGCCAACGAGCGCAGTGGTGCTCGACTGGCCGCCATCAACGCCAAGGAAGAGTCTCATCGCCGGAAAGAAAATTGTAGCGCCGGCATCAATATTGCCGCCATCTCTTGCCGGGATTCACGATTGGGCACGCTCCTCTCGATGGGCTCTTGGATCACCCTCGCGACCTTTAGCGCGCCCGGCTGCGCGGCGTTAAACAGGTCTGGGACGCCCGGCCGCTCCAAACGTCCCGAGGAATACTCCTGGCAGGAAGCAAAACTCTAGCGCCGCGCGGAAAAAGACAGGCGGGCGGCTGGAGCCACCAGCCGCCCGAGTTGGCGGAGTTTTGGGGATTAGCCGTTTTTTGAAGTGGGGTGTTCGACGCGGAGATGGTTGATGATGGGTCCGAAGCTCAGGCCGGCGCCGGCGGCACGGATGCCGGCCACTTGTTTTTCGAAATTGTTGTTCA
>Ga0306923_10004236_pt1 | contig 13716 bp, 11 predicted proteins | sample sta12Can44000108_FD_203841 | JGI IMG/M metagenome (GOLD analysis project Ga0306923, IMG submission 203841) | Lab enrichment of tropical soil microbial communities from Luquillo Experimental Forest, Puerto Rico - statanox.12C.anox.44.000.108 (v2)... | ecosystem: Environmental > Terrestrial >... | reverse complement strand
CGGAATATCTGAACTGGAGTGTGAACGCCTTCCGATTGGCCTCCTCGGGCGTAAAGGATAGCACCCAAGTTCACACCCACATGTGCTACTCAGAGTTCAACGACATCATCGAAGACATCGTCAAAATGGATGCCGATGTGATCTCCATCGAGTGCTCCCGCTCTCGCATGGAACTGCTGGACGCTTTTCATCGCGTGCGCTGTCCGAATGAAATCGGGCCGGGCGTGTATGACATCCACTCTCCTCGTGTTCCGGCGAATGAAGAAATTAAATACCTCTTGCAGAAGGCGTTGGAGGTTCTTCCTTCCGGGCAACTATGGGTCAATCCCGACTGTGGACTCAAAACCAGAGGCTGGCCGGAGGTCCGGGCAGCATTAACCAACATGGTGAAGACAGCGAAAGAAATGCGAGCGCATCGCGGCGATTGCCTCGGCTAGCCCCCTCTCTTCACGTCAAGGCTTGGGTTAACGCTACATACCCGACGTAGGCCTTACTTGACAATCGCTGGTGCACTGGTGTCGCTGTTGCCATTCGCTACAAGTTTCCGGGAAGGGCAATTTTCTATTTTGGCGTCGTTCTCTTTGCTTTGAATCTGGTATCCGGCATTTCAGGAGTGGATTGCTAGCCGAGGCGCCTCTAATGGGCGTGCTCGGCATGGTCTTTACCGCACTTGTGCAATCGAGCAGCGTGACGACGGGGTTGACGATTCTGCTTGTGCAGCACGGCATCTCCCCGTGGCGGCGATGTCCAGTGTTGCGACCTGGTGCGGCGTGGCAGAAGAACCAATAGCGAAAGCGGCTAGGAGTAAGCGAGACGCCGATCTCTGCATGACACTCTCCTTGCTTCCACGAGCCATCCGAACGCCGCCGGGACATTTATCGTCCATAATGGACGCGCCGAAATACGGGGCTAGAAGCAAAGAGTTCTCCTAGGGAATTCGATCCATGCTTCCATATGTCGCGCGCAGAGCCGTCTGGCTCACCGTTTACTTGCTGTTGGTTCTGACTCCAGTGTTGGCGCTGTTGATGGGCGACCCGCCTCCGGCCCGCGACTTCTGGACTGAGTTCTCGGCGGCGATCGCCTATACGGGCCTTGCGATGATGGGCCTGCAGTTCGGCCTCACTGCCCGCTTCCGTTATGTCACCGAACCGTGGAGCGAGGACGTCATCTATTACTTCCACCGTCAGCTTTCGCTGGTCGCGCTGGCGCTGGTCATCGCGCACCCGATCATCATCTTTATACTTCACCCAGGCACGCTGCGGCTGCTCAATTTCTTCGAGGCTCCGCCGGTTGCTCGATGGGCCTCCTTGTCGACCTATGCGCTGATTGCACTTGTCGTGATGTCGATGTGGCGGGTCCAGTCGAGGATTCCCCACGGATATGGGATTTCACGCACATCGTGCTGGCGGTGATCGCCATCGTCGCGGGGATCATCCATATGGTCGGGTGGGGCTTTTACCTTGGCGACCCGAGGAAGCGGGCTTTGTGCATAGGGTTGTCCATCTTCTAGATCGGCCTGCTGCTTTACGTGCGTATCATCAAGCCGCTGTTCATACTGCGCCGCCCATACGTTGTTTCCGAGGTCCGCCCGGAGCGTGGTGATAGCTGGACGCTGGTGATGCAGCCGCAGCGTCACCCGAGCTTCCGTTTCACTCCAGGGCAGTTTGGCTGGCTGACGATTTGGGGGGGCCGTTCAAGATTACCGGCCATCCCTTCTCCTTCTCATCCAGTGCTGAGGTCGCCGACGGGCGTGTCGAGATGACGATCAGGAACCTGGGCGATCTGACGAGCAGAATTCATGAAGTGCCCGTGGGCCGGCGCGTCTACATCGATGGTCCCTACGGGGCTTTCACCATCGGGAACCCCGCCGACATGCACGTGCTGATCGCGGGCGTTGCTGTCGAATCCGCCGGCTGGCTGGAGGGGAGAGAAGGGCTTCATCAATGCCGAGATCATGAAGCGCCATTTGCCGCCGCCCTATCCAGACCACGAGTACTTCATCTGCGGTCCGAATCCGATGATGGATGCCATCGAAAAGGCCCTCGGCGAAATGCACGTGCCGCTGTCGAAGTACCATTCCGAGCGTTATAGTTTCGTATACGGGGAGGCCGTGATGCGACGTCTATTTGCCGAACGCGTGGTCCTTGGTGCCGGTGTGATCGTGATCCTGATGTCTGCCCTGTTCGCATACCTGCGGGTGGCGACCTAGCCAGCCCTGCGATGGCACGCGCCGGGCGCAATTCGCCCCTTTCTGCGAAAAGTGAATCGTGACGGCACACATAGTTGGGTTGAGCATTCTCCTCGCCTTCCGAGGCTTCACTCTGCTCCTGGCAGCGCCAGCCGCAGCGATCTTTAGGCGACCGCTACGAGCCTGCCGCCCTCGGGGCGATGAAGCAGGGACAAAAGCCACTTCCGAAAGATGTCCGGCCTCATTTGCACCGCTCCTTCACCATCCTGCTTACCGTGCCCGGCAGTTGGCCGCTGTCCTGCTGCTGGCGGAGATCGTCGAGGAACGCATATTTCGCCGCGGGCTTCTGCTTGAGAATTGATTCGTAGGCGCGCAGCGCGCCATTCACGCCGGCAAGAAACGCGGCATCCCAATCGGTTGCTTTGCCGGTATTCTCCAAAATGAAAGCACCTTCCGAATAGGTTATCTGCTCGTACAGTTCCTTTTCATATTCGTAGAGTTCGTGATTGGGAGCATCGACCAGGTTGCACGGGCGCACACTGATGTCAGGAATTTCATCCCACCAGGTGCTCAGCCAGGCGCGTGCGGCGGAGGCGTCTAGTGAAAGCGGGTCCTTCTCCAGATGTCGCGTGAGCAGAATTGCATACATGCGCTCCTCCGGAGACGAAGGACGGCGCGAAGGCTGCGGGCCGCGCTCCACCGGAGTCCAAGCCTGATAGCCGAAGTGCCCCGGCTTTTGCTCCATCGCGGCGGAATGCTCGATGACCCAGGTATTGGCTCGCGCCTCGGCCATTTCACGCTGCGCCTCGGTACAGCGCGACTTGATCGCTGCTAGCGAGTCTAGGCTCTCGGGCGCGCCCATCCTGGCGCCAATCGCAAACCACATGTAGGCAGCTACCGGGTCGGCGTCCACTCCGCTGCCATCGCGGTAGATTTCGCCCATCTTCTGAATCCCACCTGAAACGCCGACTTCAGCCGCGCGTTGGTAATGGCTGCGGGCCTGCGCCCGATCGACGGGGACACCTTGCCCAGTTTCGTACATCGCGCCGAGATATTGGTCCGCCGGACCATAACCAGCAGCAGCAGCGCGGTTGAACCACACGATTGCCTGGGCGTAGTCCGGCGCACTCAGGTAGCCTTCACGATAAAAGCGTCCGACCTCGAACTCAGCATCGTGACTGCCACCTTGCGCGGCGGCGCGTTGCAAATCGAATACCAGTTGCGGCTGCAGCGGAATGCCGTTCGCATTGGTGTACATCTCGGCCAGCGTGAGCATAGTGGGCACATGTCCCTGAGCCAGAGACCTGGTCAGCCACTTTAGCGCCTCGTCGCGATTGGCAGCGACGCCTAGTCCCTTGAAATAAATCTCGCCCAGCTTCCATTCGGAGTGGGCAAAGCCTTGTTCCGCGGCACGGCGATACCAGTAAAGGGCCTGTTCCAGATTCTGTTCTACTCCCGTACCGTGAAAGTAGGCAGTCGCGACGTTGTGCTGCGCGATCATGTGTCCGCGCTGTGCAGCTTTGAGCGCCCACTTGAAAGATTCCGCGTGATCGACCGCGAGTCCAGCCTGGCCGAATTCGTACATCGTGCTCAACACCCACTCGCTCTCGATACTGCCTTGCTCGGCCGCCATGCGCAGATACGGGAGCCCCTTGTGGGCGTCCTTGGGCACACTGTAACCGCCGGAGTACGCCAACCACAGCAGCACTTGCGACGGCAAATCACCGGCCTGGGCTTTCGTGATCAGTGAGGGAATGTCTTGCGGCTGGAGCCGGGCTGCGCGATCTTCGTACGGCTCTTGCGCGAGAGCGCACACACACGCCAACATGGTGCAGAGCCCAAGCCGTCCAACGACCGACCATCGACGCATGCTGGCCTCGTTTTTAGAAATGACAAATGGTACACGATTCGGCTAAAGAAAGGGACCTTGATACATTTCTGTACTCACAACAGTGAACCATTATCACTGATCACCTGGAGCCCGACGAGGGATACAGCATCTTTCTGACCGGCTTGACATGTGTACCGAGGTAACCAAAATGGAGGCCTCCGGCACCTCGAGGTTGAGATTTACTCAGGCGTTCGAAGTAGTCGGCGCGATCGCCCAGGGCAAAAACGGAATTTCAGTATGTCTCGAGCAACTCCCGTTTGTGGAAAAGCCTTGTCTTGGAGATTGCTTCATGCGATGGATGGTGGCGAAGTCGAGAACGTCCGCCCTTTCGATTTTGTGCGATATATCTCTTTGCCGAGAGCTTCGAAGCTGCTCAGAATCGCCCGATAAGTTCTGCAGGTGCGAAGAGAGCGGTGAAAGCGGATGCCCTCGCTGTATCGAGGACGGTGGAGACTTGAGGCATCTCCCCTTTTTCCCACCGTTCGACGAAGTGCCTGCCTTCGGAATCGACCTCATCCCGGGTGGCGACGCGGACATGGTCGCGTCGCTCTCGGCCCTTGCTGTCTAACAGGGGTATCCATTTATCTTAATTATGTTAATTAGGCTGTTCTTATCTGCTTGCGGGGTGACCCGGAGCGTGTTTCCGGATATTGGAGCTTCCTTGTCCTAACTGCCTGTAGAGCCCGCTGCTAACTGGGCTAAGTTAAAGTGTTCATTGACGTTTCGTGACAGGGCGCAGTTTGGACGCAGCGCTCCTCCCCTTACGACTGTTCCACACAGCTGCCACCTGCGGCGTGACTGCCTATCAGCCACTCAGCCAAACCGAGCGCTCTTTCCTGCCACCGATTTCGGAGTGTTTTTGAGACATTATCTCTATGTTCTCTTTAGTTCTCTTTACTTTAGAGATTCTTAATGTCGTCTCTGTTCTCGTGATTGAGGGAGCGGTCTTGGGTTCGATGGGAACGCCGGCCCCCTCATTGAGGATTCATGAACATTTCTCGTGCGGTATGGCAAGTCATACAAAAATAGTTGTCGGCGCCACCACTCGGGAATATACTGCTGCTCAGTTGGTCCGCTTACCAGACCATTTGCTATGCCAGCGCCAGTTAAGTCTGATTTCGATGTAATCCGCAGACCCAAGGTCTACGAAGAAGTCGCCAGGCAACTTGAGCGTCTGATTCTGGAAAAACTGAAACCCGGTGATCGACTGCCCTCGGAACGGGAACTAGCGGAGATGCTTCAAGTGAGCCGCAGCTCGATTCGGGACGCCATCCGCGGCCTGGAAATGATGGGCTTGGTGGAACCTCGTCAGGGCGCGGGAACAATCGTTCGTCTGCGATCCGCGGAGTTGCCGGTCAATTCTTTTTCCAGTGCTCTAAAGCGCCGGCGGGAAATGGTGAGCGAGCTGCTGGATTTTCGCAAGATGCTCGAACCGCCATTGGCAGCACGGGCGGCCACGCACGCTTCTTCCGAAGAAGTCTTGGAGATGGAAGGGATTTTGCGAAAGCAGGAAGAGAAGTTGTCTCTCGGAGAAGCGGCAATAGCCGAGGATGCGGAGTTTCACTACAGTATTGCTCTGGCTTCCGGCAACAGCGTCGTGCTGAAAGTGATCGACCTACTCATGGACCTGCTGCGGGATACCCGTGAACGCTCTTTGCAGGTGTCAGGCCGGCCGGAGAAGTCGCTGGCGGGGCACCGGAGGATTCTAAGCGCCATCAAACGTAGCGATGCAGAAGCCGCGATGTCTGCCATGCGCCGGCACATTGAAGACATCGAAGAGATTGTGCTCAACAAGCCTTGACCAGCGAGAGATCCCAGCCATCAGCTGCGGTTCGTCGCGATTCGGATTCCGCGGGGATTGGACGCATCACATTTTGAGGATAAGGGTTGTCCCCTACGGTGAAGGGTGCGGGATCGAAAACGCCACGCTTGGAGGCCATCGGAGTGACTGACCCGGAAAAGGAAAAAATTCGCGGTACCAGCACCTCTGACCAACCGGATCCGATGGAGAAGCCGGGGACAGTCGAAGTTGTGGACGGATTCAACCGCCAGGACCATGCCCTGGCTCGCGGCCCAGCCTCGCTCACAGCAACTCTCCTAATGCGGGTTGCGGAGGCGCGTGTCGAGGATATCGGCCATGCCGTTGCCCGACTAGCGCCCGGCGACCTGCGTCGGATACGCGCCCGGGCGGGCGACGTGTTGAAGATCGTCGGCAGCACCATGGGTGTTGTGCGCGCCGAGCTCTCCGGCGAAGAACACGAAGGCACAATCCAGATCGACGGCACCTGCCGCAATAATTGTGGTGCGGGACTGCAGGAGCAAGTGACGGTGGCGCGCATCGAGCACGAGCAGGCGGTGGCCGTTCGCCTCTCGCCGTTATGGGTGGGCACGGCGCCCGCCACCATTACACCCCATCGCATGCTCGAGGACCTGGCCGGCGTCCCGGTCATTGCCGGTTGCGTGGTGCGCGTGCCCACCTATGCCAAGGCAGTGAACTTCCAGGTGGTGCGCACCATTCCCTCCGGTCCGGTCGTGATCGGGAATCGCACCGACATCCGGATCGTGGAAGGCGAGCAAACCGCAGCCCGTGCTCCAGCCGTGTCCTACGAGGACATCGGCGGCCTGGAGCGCGAGGTGGCGCGAGTACGCGAAATCGTCGAGCTGCCGCTGAGGTACTCGCGCATCTTCGAACGCTTGGGTATTCTCGCGCCAAAGGGGGTGCTGTTGTATGGTCCGCCCGGCACGGGCAAGACCCTGCTGGCCCGCGCCGTAGCCGCCGAAAGCCGCGTTCACTTCACTCACCTCAACGGCCCCGAGATTATGCGGAAGTTTTACGGTGAGAGCGAAGCCAAGCTGCGTGAAGTCTTTGAGGAAGCAGCCCGCCACGCGCCGGCCATCCTCTTCATCGACGAGATCGATGCCGTGGCCCCCAAACGCACGGAAGTGGTCGGGGAAGTGGAAAAGCGCGTCGTGGCACAGCTTCTCAGCTTGATGGACGGCTTTGTCGCGCGCGGCCAGGTGATCGTCATCGGTGCGACCAACATCCCCGAGGTGCTCGACCCTGCACTGCGGCGTCCCGGGCGCTTCGATCGCGAAATCGAGATCGGAGTTCCCAACAACCAGGCACGGCTCGAAATCCTCAGGATCCACACCCGCGCGATGCCGCTTGCGGCTGACGTCGACCTGCAGGAGATCGCCGAGCATTCCCACGGTTTCGTGGGTGCTGACCTTGAGGCGCTTGGGCAGGAAGTGGGCATGATCGCTTTGCGCAGGTTTCTCTCCACCCGCCCGCTCGATGTCAACGATGGCGCATCCGCCGCCCTGGGTGCGCTACAGGTTACGCGCGACGACTTTCTCGCGGGTTTGAAGGAAGTCGAGCCTAGCGCGACGCGCGAGTTTTTTGTTGAGAAGAGCGCGTCCACATTTGCATCGCTCGGAGGTCTCCACCAGGTGAAACGGTTGCTCGATGTCGTAATCGAGCATTCCCAGCTGCACGATGAACTCTACGAGCAAGTCGGACTGGCGCCGCCGCGAGGCATTTTGTTGGTTGGACCTTCGGGGACCGGGAAAACCGCCATGGCGCGCGCTTTGGCCGGCGAGAAGCAGGTTCCGCTCATCGCCATTGATGGTCCGCAACTGTACTCGAAGTGGCTGGGCGAAAGCGAGAGAGCGCTGCGCGAAGTCTTCAAGAAGGCGCGGCGGGCTGCGCCTTGCATCCTGTTCTTCGACACAATCGACGCGGTTGCTCCGAAGTTTGGCGCCGATCAGTTCGGCGCCGATGTATACCAAAGGATTCTCAGCCAGCTCCTCCGCGAGATCGACAACTTGCGCGACGTCAAGGGAGTCATCCTTCTGGCAGCTACCAATCGCCCCGAGCGGATCGAACCCACGCTGCTCCGAAGCGGGCGCTTCGACTATATTCTGCGCTTCGCCAAACCCGATGCTGCCGACCGGGCGGCGATAATGGGCCTTTGTTGCCGTTCCGTGCCCGTCGCTCCCGATGTGGATTTTGCAGAGTTTGCGGAGCTAACCGAAGGCTTTACGGGTGCTGATATTGAGAGCCTGTGCAAGAAAGTGGCGCTACTGGCGATCGTGGAATTTCAGGACCGTACCCGCTCGCCTTTCACCGTCCGGCGGAGCGATTTCATGGCGGTTATTGATTCCGATCGAGCTAGTCCAAGGCAATCACCAAAAGCAGAATCACCGAGCGATCGTGCCGCACACTTGTGGCCCGATGGGGCACTCCGGAATGAAGAGGTTAAGCCATGAATTACACCGAACTTACGGTTTGGACACGCGGCATCATTATGGACAAGGAAGGGCGCGATATCGTCAATTCGGTCTCGGCCTCCGCCCGCCTCGAGGGCAAGTTTGCGCAGGCGATGGAAAACTATGTCGACAATCCCGATCGCACCAACGCCCCTACCCGCAAGTACTGCCGCGTCAGCGACAGCGTCATTGAGAACGCCCTCACCTATGAAAACGAGCACCCCAACATCGTGGTGCTGGTCGAGGAAACCATGGTCAAAGGTTGGGATTACTTGTTGGGCATGCCACCGGGCGGAACGCTGGTGATCAACACCCACTATACGCCGGAGTACATCATTCGTTTCGTACCGGGCCCCGAGAGGCTGGCTCAACTTGTCTGTGTTGATGCCGCCAAGCTGGCGGACCACAAATGGCTTTACTACCGGCTGGGTGAGCTGGGGCTGGACCGCCTTTCGACCGAGGGCGCGGCGGAGCGAAGCAAGGCGATCGCACCCGACATCGCAGCTCCCCTCATTGCTGCCGTGGTCAAGACCACCGGCATCGTCAAACGGGAGACGATCGAGCCGATGATTGCGAACAAACACGCATTTCAAATGGCGTTTGATGAGTTGCATATCATGCCGCTGAATCCGGTGGCTGCGTAGGGAAGGATCACATGTCAACCAAAGGCACACACATCCCTGACCGGCTCAAGATCACCTTTGCCGGCATTACACCAGCGCCCTCCCAGGACAAGGGGCAGGACTTGTTTCCCACCGGCAACTGGCGCGCGATCAGGCCGGTGTACCGCGATAAGATGCCACCTTGCAACAATGCCTGCGGCACCAACGAGAAGATCCAGGGCTATCTCGACCTCGTCAAGCGCGGCAAGTATCTCGACGCTTACGCACTCATCAAGGAAGACATGCCATTTCCGTCGGTCACCGGCCGGGTTTGCTACCACCCGTGCGAGCAGGCCTGCAACCGTGGCCAGTACGATCAGGCAATCTCGATCCGCGCCGTCGAGCGCTTTCTCGGCGATCTTGGACTGGCGCTGGCGCGCGACGTGGTCAAGGCTGGACCACCGAACGGCAAGAAAGTAGCCGTCGTCGGATCCGGTCCCGCCGGTCACAGCGCCGCCTATCAGCTTGCCCGTCTGGGCTACCAGGTGACGATCCTGGAAAAGTCGCCGAAAGCAGGTGGACTCAATCGCGGCGGCATTCCCGACTGGGTGCTCCCGCAGGATGTGCTCGATCGGGAGATCGAGCGCCTGCTCGAGCTCGGGGTGACGATCAAGACCAATGTCGAGGTCGGAAAGGACGTCACCTGGGACGACTTGAAAAAGAACTATGACGCCTGCGTGTTGGCCGTGGGCCTGATCGAGGCCAATAGCGCCCGCGCCGAGGGCGAGAGCAAGGAGGGCGTGCACTTCGGCCTTCCATTCCTTCGCGACATCGGCATGGGCACATCCAAGGTCAAGCTGGGTGCGCGCGTCGCTGTCATCGGCGGAGGCAACACTGCGATCGACTGCGCCCGTGAAGCTTTGCGCCAAGGTGCCATCGAAGTGACCATGATCACGGTCGAGTCCAATCGCCAGGAGATGCCGGCTGTGCCGGAAGATCTGCACGACATGCTCGAGGAAGGAGTGGAACTTTTGCACGGGCGGGCGATGACCGCCGTGCTCGGCAACGGCAGGGTCGAAGCCCTGGAGCTGTATCCGGCGCACTTTTCCGGCGCCATCAACGCCTCGCCCATCATCATCAATCGGGAAGTTCCCCCCGAGCGCTTCGTCGTGGACAACGTGATCGTGGCGGTGGGGCAACGAGCGTCGCTCGGCTGGCTGCCGGATGAGTTCAAGACCGAACGCGGCACGATTAAAATCGACCAGTTCGGACGCCTCGGCGACACGAACTTTTTTGCCGCAGGAGATGTCGTACAGCTGGGTTCGGGGCAGCCCCTGATGGTGGTGAACGCCGTTGGCGACGGCAAGCGCGTCGCCTTCAATCTGGACAAGGTGCTGCGTGCAGAGCCGCTTCGCCCGCGCACCGCCCCCATCGACGTCATCGTTGATTTGAAGCGCATGAACATGACGTACTTCCCGCCCTTCCCGCGCGTCCAGCAGGCGATGCTGCCGCCGGCGAGCCGGCGCAGAACGCAGGAGGAAGTGATTCAGTCGTTCACCGAGGAGCAGGCGGTGGAAGAGGCCAGCCGCTGTTTCAGTTGCGGCACCTGTAACGCCTGTGACAACTGTTATCTGGTCTGTCCGGAACCCTGCATCGTGCGTGGCGATCGTTCGAACGGCCTGTATAAGATCCTGGTCAACTACTGCAAGGGTTGCCGCGTGTGTATCGAGGAATGTCCGACAGGCTGCCTCGAAGGCGTGCCCGAGCTCGATTTCGACACCGGAGTGGTGCGCATGGACACAGCCTTTGCCATCTCGCCCGGGCTGCACGGGCGGCAGGGTGAAGAGCTGAGACGCCTGGCAGAGCGGCCGGCAAAGAATATTTAGCAGCGTACGGAGTCAACCATGGCAACGGTCCCCGCAACTCAAAAGAAAACCGTCCGCATAAACGGCTGCGTGGCGTCTGCACAGGCCGCCAAGTACGCCGATGTCGACGTGATTACCGCCTACCCCATCCGGCCTTACACGGCGACGATGATGGCGCTGGCGCAAATGGTGGCCAACGGAGAGCTGGACGCCGAGTATATCGTGGCCGACAGCGAGCATTCGCAACTGAGTATTGCGCACGGCGCTTCCTCGAGCGGTGCGCGGGTGTTCACCGGCAGCTCGGGTGTCGGGGTGCAGTTTGCCTACGAGCTCTATTCCCCGATCTCCGGCAGCCGCATGCCGGTGCAGATGATGATCGCCGACCGCACGCTCGATCCTCCTGGCGATTTCGGTTCCGAACATACCGATGCCTTGTCCACCCGCGACATGGGGTGGCTCATGGGCTGGTCGTGCGATGCCCAGGAGGCGTTCGACAATCATCTGATGGCCTATCGCATCGGCGAAGACCCGCGCGTTCTTTTGCCCCAGATGGTATGCCAGGATGGCTTCTTCGTTTCCCACATCACTACGGATGTCGAGTTGCCCGACCCTGGCCAGGTCAGGGAGTTTCTGCCGCCGTACAAGCATCCCTACCCGCTGGATCCCCGGCATCCGGTGTCGCACGGCCCGCAGATCATGCCCGAGCAGGGTCCGCCGCTGCAACTGGAGCGCGCACGCGCCATGGAAGAATCGATGCCGGTCATTGAGCAGGTACACGACGAGTTTGCCAGAATCTTCGGCCGGCGCTATGACCCCTGGGTCGAAGAGTTCATGACCGATGGCGCGGAAGTTGTCTTTTTCCTGCAGGGTGGCCACGCCGTAACCGCGCGTTTTGCCATTCAGCACATGCGCGAACGTGGAGCCAAGGTGGGTATGGTAAGGCTGCGAACCATCCGGCCATATCCAACCGATCGCTTGAACGAGGTGCTTAGCAAGTTCAAGGTGGTCGGGGTAATCGAGACCAACATGGGACTGGGCAGCGTAAGCAGCGGCGGCTCGCTGTATGCCGAGGTGTGCGCGGCTCTCTACGAAAGCCCAAAGCGCCCGCTCGTCCTCTCCTTCATGGCCGGGATGGGTGGCGAGGCCATCGTGCTGAAGGAATTCTACTGGATGGCGCAGAAAATGACGGATGCGCAGAAACGCGGGAAAATTGAAAAACGGACCCATTGGGTAGGATTCGAGGATTAGTGGAGCGCGGTTGCCGAGGACAAGGAAGCGATACGACAATGTTAGTGCAGGGTTGGTGCCCTGCCTGTAGGAGGAACGGATATGGCAACGATTGAAGTTGAGCGGCAGGTGCTGCCGATTCTCGACAGCCCGAACCAGGGGGCGCGTTTTTACAACCCTGATTTACCCTCGAGCGAGCCCTTTGTACCCGGCCACCGCACCTGTGCTGGCTGTGGGCCCTCCATACAGTACCGCATGACGAGCAAGGCGGCGGGCGACAACACGATCCTGGTGGGACCGACAGGCTGCATGTATGTGGCTAACAGTTCGTATATGTGTACCCCTTACAACGTGCCTTGGGCCCATACCCAGATTGGCAGCTCGGGCAGCTTCACCGCGGGCGTCGCGGCCGCCTACGAAGCCATGATCCGCAAGGGCAAGTGGAAGGGAGCCTTCCCCAACATTATTTGCGAGGCGGGCGACGGCAGTGCCTCCGACATCGGCATCGGCTCGATCTCCGGCGCCCTCTATCGCAACCACGATTGTCTGATCATCTGCTACGACAACGAGCAGTACGCCAACACCGGCATCCAGGCCTCGTCCCGTACCCCTTATGGCGGAATGACTACCTTCTCGCCTCCCGGACCCAAGATTCCCGAGGCGAAGAAGTTGTTTCCCAAGGACCTCGCCCGCATGATGGCGGCAGGCCACCCCCACTGCTACGTGGCGACCGCCAGCGTGGGCTATCCCATCGACTTAATGAACAAGGTACGCAAGGGACTCAACCACAGGGGCGCTGCGTTCCTGATGGTCTACACCCCCTGCCAGAAGGGCTTCGTGTACGAGACCCCGCGCTCCATCGACCTTGGCCGGCTGGTTGTCGAGTGCGGGCTCTACCCGGTCTGGGAGTGGAACCCGGAACAGCGAGAGTTTGATTACAGTTTTCGCCCTCAAAGCATGCGACCTGTATCGGAGTACTTGAAATTGCAGGGGCGCTTCGGCCATCTGCACGCCGAGCACGTCGCTACCCTGCAGCAGTTTGCCAACGAACAATGGCGGATGATGAGCGTCGAGCTCCCCGAGGCCCTGATTCAGGCCGCCGAAGCGAAAAACCAGGCCAATATGGCGTCCGCGGAAGAGGCCGCGGTTGTGGCACAGACCGTATGAATACCAAAGCGACCCCTCCACCGGCGGCTCCCGGAACACAGGAGAGCTATATCGTCAGCGAAGGCAAGAAACGCGGCGCGACGCGCGACGTGCGGCCGGAAGCGGCTTTTGACCGCTACTACACCGTTCTGCGCGTGCATGCAGGCGACGCCTTGCTCACCGACAACTGGCACACCAATGAAGTGCTGCAACATGCTCGTAACAACTTCGAAGGAAACACTTTCGCGATGCGCACGCTGGAGGCCTGGGGCGCGATCGTTGAAAGCGATAACCGTGCCTATTACACTGCCGGCGGCCGAGTGTGGGTAATGGATCTGGAGCCATCGGAAGGCAAGAAGCAGCGCCTGCCCGGCGCCGGCAAGAGTTAAGCTACGGTTGCCCCGTATCCTGCTCATCGACGACACGCCCGAGATTGCCGAGCTCTTGACCTTTGCGCTCCGCGACCGTGGCCACGAGGTCTTTGCTGCGGGATATGCCGCCGCCATCCATGAGCTGGTTGTTCAGCAC
>Ga0306923_10004235_pt1 | contig 13718 bp, 12 predicted proteins | sample sta12Can44000108_FD_203841 | JGI IMG/M metagenome (GOLD analysis project Ga0306923, IMG submission 203841) | Lab enrichment of tropical soil microbial communities from Luquillo Experimental Forest, Puerto Rico - statanox.12C.anox.44.000.108 (v2)... | ecosystem: Environmental > Terrestrial >... | reverse complement strand
GGACCCGGGCGCTACGATCCGGATTACGAGCAGTTCGGCCGCGATTATCCCATCGGATATGTACGTTGGACAGAAACTCGCAACATGCAGGCCTTCCTGCAATTGCTGGCGGAAGGCAAAGTTGACGTCAAGAAGCTCATAACCCATCGCTTTGATATCCAGCAGGCAGACAAAGCCTACGAACTGATCAGTGCTAAGACACACGAGCCATTCACCGGAATCATCATTCGCTATCCTACCGGCGAGGGTATGGCCCGGCGTATCGAACTCCTCTCGAGCAACGAAGGTGGCACGCTCGCCGCCGGCAAGGTCAGATTGGGAATGCTCGGTGCGGGAAGCTTTGCCACCGCTGTGCTTCTGCCGGTTCTGAAGAAGACAGCCGACCTTGAGCTTGTGGGCCTGGCCACAGCAAGTGGAGCATCTGCCCGCGCCGCAGGAGCGCGTTACGGTTTCGGCTATTGTTCCAGCGACTATCACGAGGTGTTGCAGGATTCCCGCATTAACACAGTCGTGATTGCCACGCGTCACAACCTGCATGCGGCACAGGTCATAGCGGCTCTGGAAGCGGGGAAGCATGTTTTCTGCGAAAAGCCGCTCTGCCTTTCCGAACACGAATTGGAAGAGATATCCGCTACATATCGCCGAGCCCGCTCTACTGGTGCGAAGCCTTTGTTGATGGTCGGGTACAACCGCCGCTTTGCACCCCTGGCAATCCAGATGCGGGATTTTTTGAAAGCTGTTGCGGAGCCGCTTCTCATGCAATACCGCATCAACGCAGGCTTCTTGCCTGCTACGCATTGGACCCAGCGGCCCGAAGAGGGCGGTGGTCGATTGCTTGGCGAGGTCTGTCACTTCATCGACTTCTTTGTGTGGCTCTCGGGACGACGGGTCACTTCCGTCTACGCCTCGGTCCTACCAAACGGCGGCAAATACCGCGACGACAACCTCAGCGCTACTCTCGAATTCGACGACGGTTCGGTCGGAACCATCACCTATGTTGCCAACGGCGACAAGAGCTTCCCAAAAGAGCGGATCGAAGTTTTCGGCGGCGGTGCTGTTGCGGCTCTGGAAGATTACCGAGTGCTTACCACAACGCGTGCAGGCCGGCAGCGGACCTTCCGATCCCGCTTACGGCAGGATAAGGGTCATGACAAGGAATGGCAGGCATACGCCAATGCCATCTCTTCCGGTGGCGAGGCTCCAATTTCCTTTGCAGAACTCGTTAACGTTTCGCAGGCTTGCTTTCGATTGCTGGATTCGATGCGCATACGCCAGCGATGCCCCATCCGTCCAGAGGAGCATTACTCCTTCGAAGCCTAAGTTAGACGACAAATTCGGGCCGGAGTATAGCCTCGGCTAACAGTTCAAGCTGACCTCGAAGGTTTGGCCACGAGTGGAAGCTATGGTCGGTATATCGCTAGGCCCGTGGCTACCACTACTGCAGCCTGCGCGGCCGTGATCGCCGCCTGTTTAACGGCGCTGTTCGGAATAAACAGGATATCTTGCGTCCGCAGCGGCGGGTCCGCTGCCTTCGCTTCCAGAATTTTGTTCAGAGGAATAGGGATTTCCTGCATGCCATGGGGTGTGCCGCGCAAAATCTTGGCGCTCTTAAGAGACGAAGTTCGCAACGTACCGCCCGCCAGAGCAACTGCCTGCAGCACCGTAATTTTCCCCTCACTCTCCATAACGAAGCCCGCCGGTCTGGCGACTGCGCCCACTACATACACGATCCCGGCCCGGGACACAACAATGGTGTCGCCTGGAAAGACCTCTACATTTCCCGCCGGCGACTTAGATGGGTCGAAGTAGTCCAAATCGACGATGATCGGCACATTGGGTTGGGTAGTATGACTAATTGTCACTGCTCGTCCGGCACGGCCGGTGGTGCCCCCAGCGGCTGCAATTGCATCCAGGAGTCGTCGTTCGCCAAAGAGGTTGTAGACGCCGGGCTTCTGAACCTCACCCATGACAGCAATTCCGCCACTGGCATGCTCCTTTACCAAAATGGAAACTTGAGGATCGCGAATCAATCCACCGTCGCGAAGACGATTCGCGACAAGTTGCTGGGCCTGTTCGCTGCTAAACCCGGCTACGTGAACACCACCGATCAGCGGCATTGAAATAGTCCCCGCCCCACTAACCCGGGATTCGGTGTTCAAATCAGGTGCGCCATAAATCGTTATTTGCAGGAGGTCACCCGTACCGATCCAAATCGTACGATCTTCACGTACTCTCTGCTTAGGAGATTTTGTTGCCGTGTCGGCATCTGTCTCACCGCGATCATCACCGGAAGGGGTAACGGTGAGTGGCCCGGCGGGGGTGACCGGCTCGATAGTCGTTTGTGCCCAGAAGCGGCCTGACAGGCAAAAAAGGACGGCGAACAAACTGAGAGTGCGGAACATGGTTCGATGACTCCCCAGTAGGAGAAGTCTAACAGATCGCAGTTGTCGATTGAGCAGGCTCGCGTGAATACGGCGTGCGTCGGAGTTCAGCCTTTATGCGTGTCGCAGCGGCCGTTTCAGGGCGCTGGTAGGCTCAGCACCGAGTACGTTGGGAGAGCAGGCCTGGGCATACTGCCCCCCCCGCGCCATGAGTTGCTCATGCGTTCCTGATTCCACAACCCGGCCTTCCGCCAACACGTGAATCTCGTCTGCCATATGGGCAATCGCCATCCGATGCGTGATAAGGATGACGGTACGCCCTTGCGCAAGCTGGCGAAAACGATCCAGCCACTCCGCTTCTGCCCAAGGATCCATAGCGCTGGTCGGCTCATCAAGCACGAGTATGGGCGCGGGCTTCAGGAAAGCCCGCGCCAAAGCAATGCGCTGCCACTCCCCAATGCTCAGCTCCGTTCCATCGGCAAACCATCGTCCGAGCAATTGATCGTAGCCTGCGGGAAGTTCCGTGATAATTCTATCCGCACCCGCACCAATGGCCGCTTCGGCTATGTTTTGGTCGCCTGCGTTCTTCAGATCGCCCAACGCGATATTTTGTCTTGCGGTGGCGTTGTAGCGCACCGGCTGTTGAAACAGCACTGTGACCGAACGCCGCACATCCTCCACTGCGAAGTGCCGTAAGTCGGTTCCATCCACCTCAACAGAGCCGCTTTCCGGATCATAAAATCGACATAGGAGATTCACCAACGTACTTTTCCCGGCGCCATTTGGTCCCACGATGGCAGCGCTCGATCCGGCAGGGATGGTCAAGTTGAACCCGTCAAGGGCCAGTCGCTCCCTTCCGGGATAGCGGAATGACACGTCGCGAAAAGTTACCTCGGCACCTTGCATGTGCGGTAGGGGATAGGGACCCTGCGGGTCGGCGATTCGCGGCCGGAGCGCTAGAAACTCAAACAGCCCTCCAAGGAACAGGCTGCTCCCATAGACTTGGCCCACATTCGCCAGCAGGGCATTCATTAGTCCGAGGCCCTGCTGGAAGGCCTGATAGAACATCGCAACATCTCCGGGCGACACAAGGCCTCGCACCGCCTTCAAAGCAATCCAAGCTACGGCAGCGCCACTCGACGCCAGCGCGAACACTCCTGCTCCAAACTCAGCGATGGACTGGTGCCGCGTCAGCTTCAGACGCTGATCGCGCAGTGCGCGGCGTAGTGCTTGATAAGCCCCTTCGAAATGGCCACCGAGTGAAAACAGTCGCAACTCAGCCGCGCTTTCCCGCGCTGTAAGCAGCCAATCGTAATACCAGGTCTTACGCTCGTCGGTAGTCGTCCGCAAATGCCACTGATGTTGACGGGCGGCCGAGCTTAGTACGACATAAAGGGCCGGCACGGTGCCCACCAACAGCACAAACATGGGCCAATAGCCGAATCGCAAAATCACGCCGGCCATGGCTAGCAATGTCACCGCGTTCTGCAGCAGACTGCCTAAGCTCTCAATCAAGATTGCGGGACGGTAGGAGGCTTCCTCGCGCGCTCGATGCAAGCGGTTGTAGAAGTCTGGCGAATCGTAAAAGGCTAGATCCGCTGCAATCGACTGGCGATGAACCAGCGCCGTAATGTGGTCCTGCACTTTGGCCGCTTGACCCGTACGCACCCAGATGCTGAGGCTCTTCATCAGCTCCGACACCACCAGTACCAGCCCGATCATGCCGGCTGACACGAGTGCCGGGCGGAGAGCACGAAAATCCCCTCGCAGCCTGAAAGCAGCCACCGCCTGGTTAACCACGTTACGAACCAGGTAGACGGTTGCCACCGGGAGAACACCCTGCAGAAGCAGCAGACAGCCCCAGCCGGCGGTCCACCCTGACGCTGCGTTCCAGACCAGCTCGAGTGCCCGTGCCAACTCCGCGAACTGGGCCCGTGCTTTTCGAAGCCTCTCAAACAGGATTGAGCTTGTGCCACTCATGGCGAGCCACCAGTATATGGCGGTTTTGCGGCTCCTAGAACGTGCGGTCTATGCGTCGACCGACGTCCATACTTTGCGCACGATTGCTGACCGTAGTTGGCTGATGCTACTCTACCCGAATGGCCCGCCTGCGCAAGTTTCTGGGTCTCGATTGGCAGGAACGCTGCTTACTGCTGCAGACGTTGCTCCTCGTGATCTCCTTGCGGGCGGCGCTCTGGTTGCTGCCCTTCAAGCAGGTGAACGAGCTGCTGGCTCGCCGGGCAACACACCGTTGGGCCCGGTCTAATATCTCCAAGGCACGCGTGATTTCGGCGATTCGTGTTGCTTCGGCTTTTATCCCTGGTAGCACTTGCCTCACGCAGGCGCTTGCGGCGAAATATCAGCTTGAGCGCTTTGGCCTCAATACCCAGTTGCATTTAGGCGTTACCAAGGAAAATGGCAGGCTTCTGGCGCACGCCTGGCTCCAATGTGATGGGGAGGCAATAATTGGCGGGGAGATTGCTCCCTGCTTCGCCCCTTTGCGCACTTTCAATTAGTCTCGACCACGAGTAATCGCTTGGCGCACATTTCTTCGGTGAGCCGCAGGAGATCGGTTTCCAGAACCTCCGGCGTTACATCGAACTCCTGTAACATCACCCGATACGCCGCGGCAATTTCGCCGCTGGTTTCCAGCAATTCCACAAATCGTGAACCGACCGCGTCGAGGCCGAAGTAGATGCCGGTATTCAGGTTCAGCAGAATCGTTTCGTCCCCCACCTTTCGCGCGGCTACCTCGTCGGGAATGCGTACACTATCGTGCAGTGTCAATGTCTTTGTCCTCTTCCAGGTGCTGCAATATAGCTTCACGCACCGCAGGAAGCGCCGAGTACTCTCGTGGGAAATGAATGGCGTATACGCGAACTTCTCGCGTCACCTGGTTGACTGTTTCGAACTGCTGGCGCAGAAAAGTACTATCCGTGGTGTCGAGATTGTAGGCTAACTCGACGAGCGAAATCATACTGCGCCCCGGCGGGACCTTCTCGATGGATGTCCATCCGGCTTCCTCTGTCAGCACATACAGCCTTCGTAGGAGTACTGGTTCATTGATCCGTGGCAACAGCTTCGTGTCGGCGACTCTGCGTTTCACGGTGTAGGAAGCCACATCTCTCGTCGGCAAGTCTTGCGGCATGATTGCCTGAACGGTTGAAGGCCACAGTCGCACACCGGGGTAACAGGGTATCGCCATCCATCCTTCGCGCCCGGGCCGCAAAACCAGGTAATCATCCGACACCAGGGGGAAGCCTTCCAGCGCGAAGCTCGCGGCGAGCGTGGACTTTCCCCTGCCACTCTTGCCCGCGAACGCAATGCCGCCATGCTGTGTCAGCACCGCGCTCGAGTGGAGAACGAGATGCTCCCTCCGGCTCAGGATCAACGGCACCACCTGATCTAGCAGTAGATGCCGCACCGTCATCTCCTCAATGTCCGCTAGCGGACGGCATCGAATGCTGTTTGTATCCGTCGCAATGATGAATTCGGCGTAGGAGGGGAAGCGCAACACGTAGGCATCGGAACAGCGGCCGAGCTGAAGCCAAGGCTCATCCTGCCGCGCACCGTCTTCCGTTATGCCATCTTCCTCAGTCGTCCACTGGTGGAACCATTCAACTCCGTCGGCAGAGGGTAGATCCCTAGCTAGGAGCTCGAACCTGCACTCCGTATTATCTTCAGTCGCCGGGATGAGTTCAGGCAGGGCGATGTTACTGGTCAGCACCAGATCGCATATGCCATATCGGTGAATAGAGTTCATTCAGCGTATCGGGTTACGACTTCAGCCACAAAGACTGCCGCTTCATCTCTGTTGCGGAAGAGGTTTGGATGGCGTTTCAGAAGTTCTTGTTCGATCTCGCTGACGGTTCGCATTCCATCGCAGAGGTTCACTACCGTGCGCCGCGCCTCGCCGCGCGGGATCAGCTTTGGTCTGAAGTCCGGCTGTGTTCGCAAGATATGTTCCCGCGAAAGCATCATCCCTTTCCATGTTGAATGACGGAACCTGGCCTTCGCATCCCCGGTGCGCGCGTCCACTATGTCAACATTCCAATTCACTACCGAGTCGGCTGGCCGGACCGTCATGCGCACGTGAACGCAATCACCCTCCACGGCGGGGACGGCGCGATCTATCGGAAAGTAGATTTGTCGCCTTTGAATTCGCGGCTCACCCATTGGGGAATTCGTCATCGTGATTCCTTTCGCAAGCTGCGCGTCGAACCACCCTCCCAGCCCGTGAAGCGTGCAAGAGCGTAAGACACGTAATTTCGTCTCACCGTGGAACGTTTCTGTCGTGGCGTGGTTGAGATCAACGGTGGCAATCACAGCAGCTTCGCCACAGACGCTCTCCGGCGAAAGGTTCACCTGATAGCCGGTATTGCCTGCAAAAACTCTGGTCGACTTGAAATCAAAACCCGCGGGGCGTGTATTCCAGAACTCAACCTGCCCGAAGAGGTCATGATCCTCCACTGGAGCAACGATTAAGTCCAGACGTCGTGGAATCGTGATTCCCTCTGGCTTTAAGAAACGCTGCCGGGCATCTGCAAAATACTGGATCAGACCCGCGTTGAATCCAAAGTTTCCTATCTGATCGGCAATAACGACGTCGACTCGTTCCTGAAGATCAACGTGCCTTGAGTGTCCCTTAATGAACTGAATCCGGTCGGCAAATCCATTGGCAGAGGCTACCTCGCGGGCGACTACGCAGATGTCTCCTTCTTCGATGGAGTAAACCCGCTGTGCTCCTGAGCGGCAGGCAAAAAGAGCCATAATGCCAGTTCCGGAGGCCAGATCCAAAACGACATCGCCACTATGCACTGTTGAGAGGACCGCAGAACTGAAAGCGACAAGCCTGACCTCATCACAAAGATACTGCCGGTGCTCGTCAATAACTAAGGACAAGGTACTATGCCAGAAAAATTAGGGTCCGCCTTACAGGCACATCATACCCAAGGCACTGTTGTCTGGGCGGGATCCGATATTTCCCTCCGTAAGCTTGGAAACACTGCCATACTCGATCAGAGCTGGGCTCCGGTACGGAAGGCGTAGCGGTCGCGGGCATTGACCGGTCGCTTGCTCCTGCGTATTAGTGTCTCGATCCGCCATTGGGTTTGCCCTCCTTGACGGAAAGTCTGTCGCTGAGCCAGACCACATCCCGAGAGGACGTTCTCAACGAGTTACTGTACCAGATATCGATTCCCGCCGCAGCCCACACCCTCCAAATATCCTTTAAATTTCCACCAAGAGCTCTGTCGAGAGAAGCCGCCATCTCGCTTGCAACCGTCCAGCCACACGACAGCGTCGCATCGCTGGGAAAGGGCCGTTGCTTCCCCAGTACACAGACCGCCGCAGTCATCACCGGAGTGAAGTCAGCCTGAAGCCGCTGCTCCTCCACTGACCTAGGAAGCCTTCCCTTCATGGCTTTCCGCAAAACTATCTTGCTGCGCCCTCGGTGAGAACGTTGCTGTTCCGGCAGGGCAAACGCAAATTCGGCGACTCGGCGATCGAGAAATGGATGTCGCTCCTCTACTCCGACCAACGCTGCGGTGCGGTCCCAGCTTTCGTGAAAGTGGGCGCAGAAACCAGCGTAGAAATATGAACGCATAGCTTCCTGCACGCACGTGGCGCCGTTCAGTGGTACAGGCTGTATCCGGTCCAGCAAGTTCGTTCGTCGCACAAACTCTGGCGACAACCAATGGAACAGTCTTCGTCGAATGGATCGCACCGGCACTTTCCACGCAGCAGGGATGTTGGGTCGTACACCGTAATCGAATATCATTCGCCAAGCGTCCGAGCCTGTCGATTCAGCCTTCGCCGTTCGAATTAGCTCCAGGAGATTCCCTTCTCGCGCGAGATCCGTCATTCTGGCAGTAGGGCTGCCTTCGAAGCATTCATTGCCCCCAAAACCCGTCAGCATCACCCGAATTCCTGCCACACTAAGACCTTTGTGGAGAGGTGCAAGCATCGCTCCTCCATTTGGCCAACCAGGAAAATCCTGGTACTGGATAACTTGCCCCTGGTAGTAGTCGAGGAATGGCGGATCGGGCGTAAAAAGGTGGGAGCGCAATCCCGCGCGCTTCACAATCTCTTGAATGTAACCCGATTCGTCGCAACTGGCGCCTGGGAATACCAACGAAAAGGTATCCATTGGCTCCCTACCGCCTTGCTCACGACGCAATTCGTTCGCGATTACGGAAACTGTGGAGGAGTCGAGTCCGCCGCTTAGGTAGGACCCAATACGCCCACAGCTTCGCAGCCGACATCGGACCGCTTCGCGAAAGACCTCTAGGAACTCTCTTGCATATTCTTCATCAGTGCCGCAATGGATCTTACGATCAAGATCGAAGTCCCAGTACCGGCGTTTCGTTACTTTACCGGATTTCACCAACATTAGGTGGGCCGCCGGTAAACGGAGGATCCCGTCCCACAACGTCTCCTCGCAATGGGTAATCTGGAACGCGAGATGCTCGGCTACCATGCCTTCATTGACGACTCGCTTTACCCCCGGATGACAGAAGAGCTGATGCAATTCCGAGGCGATCAACACGAAGTTGGCGCCGCAGTAATATGTAAGAGGCCGGATACCAAACACGTCGCGCGCACAGAAGAGCGTGTGGCATCGCGCGTCCCAAACTGCGAACGCAAAATCTCCCAGCATGTGAATTGGCGCGTTCTCCCCCCAACGCAAATACGATTTCAGGACAAGCTCAGCGTCACTGTCATCCCGAAGCTTGACACCTTGGGCTCCAAGGATTTCGCGCAGGTCATCGCGGTTATCGATGCGGCCGTCGAGTACTAGATGGAGCTTGCCGGTTTCATCGCTCAGAGGTTGGTGCTCCCGCAGCCCTTCCAGCGTCGTGTGGAGCGCACGATGGCCTAGACCTGCGGAACCCTCAATCCACATTCCGCTGTCGTCGAATCCGCGATGAGCAACTGCATCGGTCATGCTCTTAAGGACAAAGGCATCGATCGGCGTATCGTCGAAGTTTATGATTCCTGCGATTCCGCTCAAGGTCTCATCAGTATATGACGCGATTGAGCGTACTGAGAGGACGGTTCATTTGTTCTATGAAACCTTCGTAGAAGGCAAGCATGTGCATAGCGAAGTGATCAGAATGTGGTTCCGGGCAAGATAGGCGCGGTGGATCGGAGCTTACTGAGCGCTCCTGTGATCCACGACCACCAAGCCCTTGTCCACGAGATTCTGAAGAAAACTCAAGATTTCGACCTCGGCCTGCTCAGCAGAAACCTCGTAATTGTTAGCGATATGTTCGATGACGTCAGAAACTTCGCGGGGCTGTTGCAGAAAGTTCCAAATCGCGGTGCCGACATCGTTCATCCCGAAATACTTGCTGGCCTGCAATTCGAGAACGACAGCTTCGCTTCCAAGAGTGGTGTATACCTGGTGCGCTGACACGCTCACAATATCGTATTTTGCGACCATCATGCGATTCTAAGGCACGAATCGCAAGATGCAAAAGGCTATAATTGAGCCACGCCTGGTATACAGACCGTACAATCAAGAGTCATCGTCGCCGAATGCGTCCCTCGTACCCACGTCTATCGACCGACTTAGAGAGATGAATCCGGAAACAAATCTCGTCGTGCTCTGCGCCAGGATGTTTCTGTCTGATTCAGAGCCCTCCTCTCTTCGGTCTGCATTAACCGCACCCTTAAATTGGGGCCTGCTCGAGCAGAGTGCTCAACGCAATGCCATGATGCCGCTCGTCGCCTATGTGCTAGCCCAGCATGGAACAGGTTTGATAGCCCAGGACACTCTGAAGAAATTGCAGGAGCGATTGCTTCGTACTGCGCAGAAGAACCTCGCTTGGTTGCAGGAATGGCTGAGAGTCCTAGACGTCCTGGCCGATTCACGTATACCCGTAATTTCCTTCAAGGGACCCGCCCTTGCATTAATGGCTTATCGGAACCTGGCGCTAAGGGAGTTCGCTGATCTGGACCTGCTGGTTCGTCCCTGTGACGTTGTGAGGACTCGGGATGTCTTGCTACATAACGGATACGTGCTCAATTCCGATGTCCCTGATAACACCGATGCTGCTCTCAGCCGTTTCAGTGATCGCCAAATCTCCTTTGGGAAGAATGACAATCATGAAATCAAGTTGGACCTGCATTGGGGTGTAGTGTCCGAGTGGTCTTCGTTCCAGCTTGACGTTGGTTCGCTGTTCGAGTATGCATCGATTGAGCGGCGCGAAAGAATCTCATTCCTGTCCCTCTCCCCCGAATACCTGTTGCTGTTGCTCTGCGCCCATGGGACCAAGCACTGTTGGAGCAATCTCCGTTTGCTTTGCGATGTTGCATGCCACGTGCAATCGAGCCCGAATCTCAATTGGAATCTGTGCGTTCGTTTGGCTGAGCCTGATGGTGATTTGGTAATGAAGCACAGTCTGTTACTAACCAGACAAGTATTAGGTTTGCAGTTGCCAGAATGTGTAACCAACTATGCCAGCGGCGATGCGAAAGCGCACTGGCTGGCCGCCAAAGCGCAGACATTTCTGTTTCGAGAAGACGGGAACCGGTCACCTTATCTGGATGACCGTACCCGCTATCTACAAGTCCTGCGATATCGCCTGGCACTGGAGGGAGGGCAGCGCTTGCGCAGTAGCGTAGCGCTGGTCTTCAGGCGCGCGTTCATTCCCAATGAAGCAGATTGGCGCAGTCTGCGACTGCCACGTTCCCTTTACTTCCTCTACTACTTGTTCCGCCCCATCCGCTTAGTCATTGAACGGCTCTCGATACGGCGGTTCCGTCTGGATGGGCGGTAACGGGCGGGACTCGCCAATCCTTTTGCAAGTGTCGAAGCGTGTCGATTAGATGGCGTGACTTGATCCAGATGCGCTTTGCTAGCACTGATGAAGAGATCAAGAGAGCCCAAACCTCGCCACATTTCCGTGAGTGCGTTCATTAGCAACTGGTTGCGAGTGCGGCTAGTGCGAAAAAGAGCGCCGCGTTGGCAGGAATCTGCAGGTTGAAATCAGAAAGACTACGTATCAGAATCCCCGAAACCCCGATGATTGCAGCCAACGTCATCGCTGAAGGAATGTCAGTACGCCAGTGTCGGATTCGCTGTAGAGCTGCGCGATAGAACAACACGATGAAGCTACAAATAAGCATGAGGCCCGCGAGGCCGGTCTCCACTGCGGCCTGAATATAATCATTGTGTGCTGCATTCACAAAGAAGTTGGTGTAGAAGCTCCGGAAGGAGGGATAGACCACAGGAAACGTTCCCAAGCCCCACCCCAACAGAGGCCGCAAACGAATCATTTTCAGGCTGTCTTTCACAATGCGGATACGATCACTCGCACCGGCTTTACCCAAAGGATCTTGCAGTCGCGCGATCCTCTCGCTGATTCCTCCCGGGCTCAGCATCGCCAGCCACAGTGCTAACAATACTGCCATCAAAAGCAACAGTAAGGCTTGACGCCGCGAGCGTTCCCGAACACCAACAACGATCGCCAGGAACAGCATCTGCAGCCCGAATACAACCATACCGCCGAGCGATTGCGACAAAAATATTGTGCTGGCCATCAGCAGCGCAGCAAATCCGAATAGCACCCGCTGCGATTTCTGCCAGCGACTCATCATCGCGAAAACCAATGGAATCGGCACCAGCATTTCCATCAATCCAGCGTAGTGCGCGTGATCGACATACGGTCCGTAAACCCAGCCGCTCTGGGTATTGGGCACGACCCAATATAGTTTCCCGTTCCAGGTGAATTGCTGGACGATAGCGAAGAGTGCGACAAGGAATCCGTAGCCAGTGAAGAAAAGGGCGAATGCCTTCAGTGACGACGTACTACGGAAGCATTGCGTCGCCACAAAGAAAAGCATGCCATAGGCTGCCCAAAGGAGCGCACCTTGCCAGGTTGCAAACCAGTAAGCACTGCGACCTAGGGCAAGCTGGATACCGACGAGCGCAGCCAACAGCAGAGCCGGGACAAAGAGTGGATTCCAATGGATCTTCAAAGCGCCATCGGTGAGTTGGCGCAATGCCCATAAGATCAAGCACGCAGTGGCACCCAGCTCCAGAGTACAAATGGCCCAGGGCTGAACCGCACCGAAAGCTAATGGCCCGAATGCCAGGACAACGCATAGCAGCCCGACCGATGCTCGATTCAGCGCCTCCGGCCAAAATTCACGGCCGGGTTGGCCGAAACCGACAGCGTGATCATGTTTACTTTTGTACAGAACAGCCAAGTTCAACTCCGCTTCTAGTGCTCGGCTGAGTGACTGCTGCAAGCGGGAGCACATCTCTTGGGGAAGTCGAATGCGGTGGGCTTCCAAAACCTCCGGCATCTTCCCCGGTCCGCGCGACATCGCTTTCATCGCTCGCATGGTACAGACAGCTGAGCGAGGCAATCGCCTCTTATCGACAACGGCGGTTGCAGGCTGCGGAGTCTCCAGCGAGCCAATACTCCCGGTGCCGGCGCAGGCGATATCATACGTCTTTCTAGCGCAAGGCGCGCAGTCGTCCGAACGAATGACTAATGGGCAGTCTCAACCAATCTCGAAAAGCTCGGAGGCCCCCGCGTGCGGCGAGAGAATCGATTGGTGCGGCGCAGCCAATGGAATCTCGCTACGTTCTTTGCGCCGTCCTACTCGCGATTTGCTCGTTACTCGGAGTGTATGTGTGGTGTGTGATTCGCGTTTATGAAGCGCACCGCTTCTCGGTCAGCCACAACGAAGCATCGTTGCAGCGCGCGATCCGGCTTCAGCCTCAGGATGCGACCAATTACGATCTCTTGGGGCAATACTTCATATGGGACGGCCAGGATCCTCGAGCAGCAGCTGCCCAATTCCAGCGGGCTGTCCGTCTTAACCCGTACGAGTCTTCCTACTGGATCCACCTGGCGCAGTCTGAGAACAGCCTTGGCAACACCAGTGAACAGGCCAGTGCGATTCGCAAAGCTATTGCTGTCGACCCTACAACGCCAGATGTTGCCTGGACAGCCGCTAATTTCTTCCTGGTTCAAGGCGAAACTCAAGAGGCCCTCGACCAACTCGCAGTTGTGATGCGGAGCGATCCTTGGATGGCCGATGCAGCTCTTGACTTGAGTTGGCGTGCCGCGGGGGATGTGAAACCAATCCAAGATCGAATGCCTCCCGACCCCGAAATCTATCTAAAACTTGTCAAGTTGCTTGTGGCTAAGCAGCAGTGGACAGCGGCTGATCATGTCTGGTCTTCAACGTTGGGTTTAAACCGCGAATTCGATGCGCGTTCCGCACTTTTTTACGTCGATGCGCTGCTGGCAAAGCGGGACGTAGCGGCCGCGGAGGTTGCATGGCAACAGATTGTGAAAAGGTCGAGCCGTTTACAGC
>Ga0306923_10004227_pt1 | contig 13728 bp, 10 predicted proteins | sample sta12Can44000108_FD_203841 | JGI IMG/M metagenome (GOLD analysis project Ga0306923, IMG submission 203841) | Lab enrichment of tropical soil microbial communities from Luquillo Experimental Forest, Puerto Rico - statanox.12C.anox.44.000.108 (v2)... | ecosystem: Environmental > Terrestrial >... | reverse complement strand
CACCAGCAGGCAGGCCCTGGGCGTGGCCGGTGAGGTCCGGATGGTCGTGCCGCCCATGTCCCTGCCCGCGGAGGGGGAGGAGACGTCGGTCCAGGGACTGCTCGGCTACGACGCGGTGTGGCTGCTCAGCGAACGCGCCGCCGCAGTCGTGCCCGGCTTCACCGTGGATGCCGCCAACGCCGGACAGGTCCTGACCCTGTGCCGGAAGCTGGACGGCATCCCGCTCGCGCTGGAACTGGCCGCCGTCCGGCTCGGCTCGTTCAGCCTGGAGCAGCTGAATCACGGGCTGGCCAGCGAGCTATCGATCCTGGGCACGGCCAACCGCGGCGCCGAGGCCCGCCAGCAGACGCTGGAAGCGACCATCGGCTGGAGCTACGGCCTGCTGGACGAACAGGAGCGGCTGCTATGGGCGCGACTGTCGGTCTTCGCCGGCGGGTTCGAAGAAGACGCGGCCACCGAAGTGTGCTCCGATGCGCGGATCCCGGCTGGGCGGATCGTCGGCCTGCTGGGCGCGCTGGTGGACAAGTCCATCCTGAAACGCCAGCTCACCGGCACCGGCCCGCCTCGGTACTGGCTGCTGGAGACCATGCGCCGGTACGGCCTGGACCGGCTCCGCGAAATCGGCGAAGCGACAGTCGTTCAGCAGCGGCACTTCGACTGGATCCGGATCATAGGTGCGGCCATCGGAGCCTGGGACAGCAGGCAGATCGAGCTGTTCAACCGGATGCACCGGGAGCGGGACAACCTCTGGGCTGCGCTGGACTTCTGCGCCCGGCAGCCGGCCGGCGTGGCGGCCGCCTCGGGACTAGCTCTGGATCTGCTGCCGTACTGGACCGCCCGTGGCCCGTTCGGAGACGTGCGGCGAGTGCTCACCTCCCTGGCCGAGCTGACTCCGGAAGACTCGGCGGCTCGCGGCCGGTTGCTGTGCGTAGCGGCCATCATGGCGATGTCCGCGAACGACTACGACGCCTGTGCCGCACTGGGTGAAGAGAGCCTTCGCATCGGAACGGCGGCCCGGGACGTCGAGGTGGTCGGCTGGGCTTTGACCATCGTCGCCGTGCCCCGTTTCCGCGACGGCGATCTGGCCGGGGCGAAGGAGCAAGTGGAGTCGGCGCTTAATCTGGCGCGTCTGATGCATCTCGACCGGCTCGAATTGTCCGGACTCAACACCTTGAGCCCCATCTTGATCGCGGCCGGTGAAATCGACCGGGCCATCGAGGTCGCCGAGCGCGACGGGGCGCTGAGCGAAGAACGCGGTGAGTCCTGGCACCGGGGCTATCAGCTGGATTTCCTGGCCCGGGCCTACTGGCTTCGCGGTGAACGGGACAGGGCTGAGGCGCTCGCCCGCCAGGCCGCTCTGTGCAAGCATGCGGTCGATGATCGAAACGGCCTGACCATGGTGCTCGAGACCCTGGCCTCGATGGCCGCTGAACGCGGGCGGCCTGAACGTGCCGCTATCCTCCTCGGCGCCGCGCAGCGCCTGCGCGACTCAAGCTCGCTGACCCTGATCGAGCTGTACCGGGTGCAGCATGAGCGGTCCGTGTCGCTCATCATTCAGGGCATCGGCCGCGGAGCGTATGACGCGGCGTACGCCCGGGGCCGGGCGATGACCATCGACGAAGGTGTCGCCTTCGCCCTGGAAGACAAGCCGGTCCGCAAGACGGTAACGCCCGTCAGATCCGCCCCGGATACTGCCCTCACCCCCCGGCAGCTGGAAATAGCCCGGCTCATCGCCGGGGACCTAACCAACCGGCAGATCGCGGACCGGCTCTTCTTGTCCGAACGAACCGTGGAAACCCACATCACCAATATCCTCAACAAACTCGGCCTCAACTCCCGGGTCCAGCTCAGCCGCTGGATGGCCGAACTGCCGGAGACCTCGCGGTCCTAGCTACCGGACCCGCGGCAAGACGGGGCCTGACCTGCTCCGGGTGACTATTGCAGGATGTTGACGGCCCGGGCGATCACCAGTCCCAAGATGGCCAGCGAGGCAGTCGCCTGCATGGTCATGGCCGCTTTGGCCCAGCGGGCGAGCGGCATCACGTCGGTCGGGCTGAATGCGGTGGCGTTGGTGAAGCCGAGGTAGAGGTAGTCGAAGAACTGCGGGCGCCAGCCCGGTGCGGCGACGATCGGGTTGAGCTGCTCGGGGAACGCGAGGTGGGGGTAGGCGGGTGGCGTCCACAGGCGCGTGTCGGGACCGCCTCCGTCCAGCACCCAGTAGAGAAAGGCAAAGGCCAGGATCGTGTAGAGCCAGACACCGAACCCCACGCCGAGAAGATCAGTGGCGTTGTTGGTCTCCGGGCCACCCTCAACGAGATCGATGACGAGCCGGATGGTAACCCCGGCCGCCTCAGCGACCAGTACCACCATGAGCGTAAGAGAAAGCACCCTGACCACCACCGGCCGGCGGGCGGTGCGGGCGCGGTCAGCGACGATGATGGCCGCCAGCAGCAAGGTAATGATTGCCGGGACTATCCAGCTCGGACCCAGGCTGAACCGGGCCGGGAGGAGCAGCGGCACGACGATCGCCACGGCCAGCGCGCCGACCAACGGCCAGGGCTTCTCGGTCCCTATTCCGGTCCGCGCCACCTCAGCCTTGGCTATGGGCTTGCGAGAAGCACTTTCTCGCCTGCGGGCCCACCACTGCAGGACGATGCTTTCGGCCGGCGCCGCGGCGGGCGCTCGTTCGCCGGCGTCGGCTTCGGCGATCAGGGCGCGGGCCGCGTCCATCGTCGCGGTTACTTCCCGCTGGTTGCCTTCGGCTGGCACGCTGACCACAATCCAGGCCGCCTCGGCTTGCGCGGGCACACCGGTGGCGTGGGCCAGCCGCTGATAGCGCCGGAGCCACTCGTCGGTCACCGGCCCGGCCAGCGGCACCCGCGCGATCACGTGCTCGTTGACGGTGCGCAGTTCGATGTCGGCTTTGGGGTCGATGTCCGTCATCGCTGAGCCCGCTGTGGACTACTGCGCGGTCTCCTGGTCGCCGTGCAGAGCATCCTGCAGAACCTTCTCGTCGTCCTCGGACAGGGAGGTCTTCAAGACTGTACCGCCGTACTTGCTCAGCGCCGCGACCGCCTGGTCCGGGGTGGCCTTGTCCAGCATCAGGAACAGCGCCGAGGTGCCTGGTTTGATCATGTCGCGCACCTGGTCCTGGAACTGCTGGTCGATGCTGGCCTTGGCGAACTTTCCCATCAGGGCGCCTAGCCCGGCGCCGATGGCCAGCCCGAAGACCGGGATGAAGAACAGCAGGCCGAACAGGAATCCCCAGAACATGCCCCAGCTCGCGCCCTTGGTCATCGGGTGGTGGCTGGTGGTGACGTGGTAGCTGCCGTCCTTGTCCCGCGCGATAACCGCGATTGCATCCGGCTGGATGACCAGGCTGGAGGCCAGCTGGCGCGCCTCTTCGGCGGCGGTAAACGCGGTCGTCTCGTCCGGGTATCCGATGGCGATCAGATCAGCCATGGCGGCCCCTTTCCTTGACTTCGCAGGTCATCGTAGAAAGACCGCCGTGCCTCCGGATCATCCCTCCCGGATGATCCGCCCCGCGGCGTTCAGAAGATGGCGATGGGGTTGATGGGCGATCCCGTCCCCGCGCGCAGGCGGAGCGGCGCGATGACGCACAGAAATGACCAGCGGCCCAGTTCCTCGCAGACGACGGTGAGGTCATCGAACTCCAGCCAGTCCAGGAGGTGCAGTCCCATTGCGTTGATCGCGAGCACGTGTACCGGGAACTCGACGCCCTCGGCCGTGCTCGGCGCCGTGTCGTTGTTGCCGTCGCTGCCGAGCGCCGCGATCCGCCGTTCCGCGAGGAGTTCCAAGGCCGCGGGATGCAGCCCGGCCCGCGCCGCCGCGGAGTCCCAGGGCCCGAGCTCCCTGCGGCGGCTGCGGTGGCCGACCCTGACGAACAGCAGGTCGCCTTGCTCGATGCGGACTCCCTGGGTTTCCTCCGCGGCGATCAGGTCATCGGCGGTTACGTGGTCACCCGGCTCCAGCCAGGGCACCCGTCGCACTCGCGGGATGTCGAGCAGCAAACCGCGGCCGACGATCCCGTCGCCGGCCACCTCGATGGATAGCTCAGTCGCGCCCGCCGCGGTGATGGCGTGGGCATCGATACCGTTATAGAGGGTCCCGTCGAAGATCACGTGGCACAGGGCGTCGATGTGGCTGTCGGCATTGCCATGGATGTTCATGGCCAACCGGTCCATGGCGAACGAGAGCCCGGAAGCAGGAACCGCGTCGACCTCCGGGTGAGTCATCTCGTGTACCGCGGGATCTGGGTTGTCGACCGCCACCTCGCTGTCGACCGGTGCCGCCAGCGACACGGTGCGACCACGCCGCACACCGCCGGCCGCCACCGTCACCTGCGCCGGCGCGATGTTGTTCAGGGCTCCCCGCCGGTCGGCGGGTCCCCACTGGGACATGTGCTTCACCCGGTCGTAAAGGGCCCGGAACTCCGCCGCGCTCAGCTCGAAGTCACTCATCCCATCAGCGTGACGCACCAGGTCCGCCTACGGTCAAGTTTGCCCACGGCGACGTCCCGAGAACTTCCGCCCCACTCACTCCATTAGCCTCCTCAGCCACTCGCATCCCACACAAAGCCGCGCCGGTAACCAATGAGTGTCACACCGTACCCGCAAGAATCGGTAGAGAGTCACACTCACTGGTTCGGCCGGCCCGCTCCGCTGGTTGGGGTCACTCAAAACTGGACGTGTCTCCTGCTCCGCGGCGCACGATCTCGGGCTCTGGCTGGGAGAAGTCGATCACCGTGGTCGGCTCGGTACCGCAGTCGCCGGAGTCGATTACCGCGTCCACGGCGTGGTCAAGCTCCTCGTTGATCTCCCATCCCTGGGTCATGGGCTCGTCCTGGCCGGGCAGCAGCAAGGTGCTCGAGACGAGCGGCTCGGCGAGTTCGGCGAGCAGCGCCTGGGTCACTACGTGGCGCGGGATCCGCACCCCGACGGTCTTCTTCCTAGGGTGCTGCAAGATCCGCGGCACCTCCTTGGTCGCGGGGAGGATGAACGTGTAACTGCCCGGCGTCGCCGCCTTGATCGCCCGGAACACCGGGTTGGCCACGTAGGCGAACTGGCCAAGCTGGGCGAAGTCCTGGCACACCAGCGTGAGGTGGTGCCGCTCGTCGAGGCCGCGGATCGACCTGATCCTGGTCATGCCGTCCCGGTTCCCGAGCTGGCATCCGAGTGCGTAGCAGGAGTCGGTCGGGTAGGCGATCACGCCGCCCGCGCGCACGATCTCGGCGATCTGGGACACCGCGCGCGGCTGCGGATTGGCCGGATGGATCTCGAAGTACCTGGCCATGCGATGAGCCTAGGGTCTCGCCTCCCCGGCCGCCTGTGCCATGCCGGGATAAGCACGCCTCGGATTAAGGTGAGCGAGAAGGAGTTATGGGAGGCCGTATCCGGCTACGTACGAAATCCCGAGGAGTGGCGCATGCCCGAGGCCCGGCATTGCCGGCATTGCCTGGGTGACTGCGGAGGCGGCTGCCTCATCGGCCAGCCCGGCCGGTGCATCCACGGCTGGAACGGGAAGCATCCGCGGCAGTTCAGCTGGCAGCTGCTGCTGAGCCGCAGGTGGTGGCACCGGGCGTTCCGGGGCGTCCAGTAAGAGGTGACTCCCACCGGCGGGCTCCGGGTCGGCCCCGGGGGCCCGGCCTTCCGCGGCGGCGCGGTGACCGTTCACTGCGCGGCGGAGCAGCATCCCGAGCGCCAGCCAGATCACCCCTCCCGTGGCCATGCCGATGCCCACTCCGCCCAGGATGTCCAGGGGATAGTGCACCCCCAGGTATATCCGGGACCAGCCCACCAGGACGCCATACCCGATCCCCACCGCGGCCAGTGGCCGGGCCAGGAACGGCACGAGCGCAATCGCGACCGCCAGGGTGATGGCGGTGTGACTGGACGGGAAGCTCGTACCGTGTGCTGGCGGCTGGCGCAGCACCGCGTCGGCCATGACCTGGTAAGGCCGGGGACGGTCGGCAATGGCCTTCGCCGCATGGGCCAGCAGCCAGGCGACGGCGGCAGCCGCGACGCCGGTCACCACCGGCAGGATGCTCCGGTCTCTGACCAGGACGTACCCGATGATGAGCACGATGACGATGGCGATGCCCACCGGCAAGAACAGCTTCGACAGCGGCGTCAGTACCGACGCAGCGGCGGACGGGACGTCGTTGAGCAGCCGGAACAGGCTCTCGTCCCAGCCGAGCGTGCCCGTCTTCAGCAAGACTGCCGCAACACCGAACAGCACCGCTCCGAGGCCGGCCAGAAGTACGGCCGTCCCTGCCCTTGGCACCCGGACCGGCCGCTTCGGCCACCACCACGATCTGAGCGAGATCATCAAGCCGGACCCCGGCCGGGTGTGTTCCGGCCCACCTTGCTGGCTGACCGCGGATGCCGACCGGAATCCTGCAGCCACAATAGGACGACATGAGCTTCGATGGCTTGATGGGCCTGGTGAACCGGATCCTCGCCTGGGCGGACCGGCTGCAGCGAGAGCACGGTGTGCTGGGCTTCCCGTACGCGGTGATAAAGAAGTACGGCGATGATGAGGGCGGGCGCCAGGCGGCGCTCATCACCTACTACGGCTTCCTGAGCATCTTCCCCCTGCTGCTCGTGGGGGTGGCGGTGCTGTCCCGGGTGCTGGCCAACCATCCGGACTTGCGTCGTCGGCTGACCGACGCGATCGTGCCGCCGGCGCTGCAGCCCACGGTCGAGCACTCACTGGCCACCCTGCCGACGTCCACGGTCCCGCTCATCGTCGGCCTGGTCGGTTTGCTGTTGTCCGGAACGGGTGTGGTGTTCTCCGCGTACCAGACGCTAAATCATGTCGCGGACGTCCGGCACCGCCTGCGGGCCAGCTATTTCTCCCGGTACGCCCGGGTGTTCGCGGTGCTGGCGATCCTGATGCTCGGGGCGCTGGCGGTCGGCACGCTCACGGTGGTGGCTACCGCACTGCCCAGCGAGCCTGGGCTGCAACGCGCGGCCGCGGTGCTCGGGTCGGCGCTGGTCATCTTCGGAATGCTGTTGCTCGGCGCCAAGTTGCTGTTGGCGCGGCCCGCGCCGTTCCGGGCCCTGTGGCCGGGTGCCGCCGCGGGCGCGGTGGTGGTGACGGTGGTGCTCACCCTCGGGGCTCCGCTGCTGGCCAGGCTGGTGGCCAAGGCCGGGCCGGTCTACGGCAGCTTCGCCACCGTGGCAGGCATATTCGCCCTGCTCTACCTAGTTGGTCAGGCCCTGGTGTACTCGGCCGAGATAGCCGCCGTCCGCTATGCCCGGCTGTGGCCGCGTGCCCTGGATCTGAACCGCCCGACCGCGGCCGATGTCCGCGCGCTGACCCTGCGGGCCCGTGAAGAAGAACGCATCCCGGCCGCGCGCGTGGATTTCCACCTCGCCGAGCCGAACTCCTCGTCAGAACCGGATACTCCGCCCGTCGCCGATGCCCCAAGATAATGGTTGACCCGGACATCGGGTCGGACCACGCAGGAGGAGCCTGATGGCTGCCACGACAAGCGAGGGTGCTCCGGGAGTGCACCATCCGCCGGCGGAGCGGTTGCGCGCGGCGGTGCTGGGACCGCGGGGCGGCGGTACCACCCGGCGGCGGGCCTCTGACGCTTTCCGGCTGGGGCTCGCGGTCATCGTCGTAGCGGTATCCATCCCGGTCATGAGGGCCAACTCGGCGGCCGAGCTGAGCATCGTGCGCGCCGTGCACCCGCCGCCCGAGGCGATCAGCTGGCTGGTCACCACGGTCTTCTGGCTCGGTTCGGCCGGGCTCAGCGTGCTGCTGGTCATCGTCGGGCTGATGGTGCCGCGGCTGACCGCGGTCCGGTGGATCGCCGTGGCCGCAGTGCTTACCTGGGGCGTTTGCATCGTGCTCGCCGCCGTGCTCGGCCCGGCGGCCGGGCGTCCGCCGATCAGTGAGCTTTCCGGGGTGAACACCGACTACCCGGTCACGCAGATCGCGGTCGCGATCGCCGTGGCCGCCACCGCGCTTCCGTATCTGAGCCGGTCGGTACACCGGCTGGTGTGGTTCCTGATCGCCGTGGCCCTGCTGACCGCGGTCTCCGGCGGGTATGCGCTGCCGGTGAACGCCGTGTCCAGCATGGCGCTCGGCTGGGGCGTCGCGGCGGCCCTGCACCTGGCCGTGGGCTCACCGCTGGGCCTGCCGTCTGCCGCGGAGGTTACCGCGTGGATCGCGGATCTGAACGTCGCGGTCCGGGATGTCACCCGGGCTTCCCACCAGGTCTGGGGCGTTGAGCAGTTCACCGGCCGGGATCCGGCGGGCGAGCCGGTAGAGCTGGCGGTCTACGGCCGGGACGCGTCCGACGCCCGGATGCTGGCCAAACTATGGCGATCTTTCGTCTACCGCGATTCGGGGCCCACCCTGATCCTGGATCGCCTGCAGCAGGTTGAGCACGAGGCCTACCTCACGTTGATGGCCGGGCGCGCCGGAGTCCTGGTCCCCGACGTGCTCGCCGCCGGCCGGTTCGGCCCCAGCGACGACGCGGCGCTCGTCACTCGGGTGCCCGCCGGTCATGCCCTGTCGCAGGCTGACGGCGCCGACCTTGGCGACGGTACCCTGGACGAGATTCTGCTGGCCGTCCTGCGGCTGCGCCACGCGGGCCTCGCCCACGGGGCGCTCGGCGGCGACACCATCATCGTGTCGGATCAGGGCATCTGCATCCGGAGTTTCCGCCGGGCGTCCGCCTCGGCTCCGGCCAGCCGCCTCGACGCCGACCTGGCCGCCGCGCTGGGCGCGCTGGCCGTCCGCGCGGGCGCCGAACGCACAGCCGCGGCAGCCGTTCGGGTCCTTAATACCGAGGCTGCCCGCGGCGCCCTGGTGCACCTGCAGCGCTCAGCGCTGGACCCGGGCACCGTGGCCGCGCTCAAGGAGCACAAGGACCTGCTGCCCCGGCTGCGCGAGGGCATCGCCAGCGGGGCCGGGATCGAGGTGCCTAAGCTCGCGGAGGCCAAACGCATCAGCTGGGCCAACCTGTTGTTCGCCGTCGGCTCGCTGCTCGGGATCTGGTTGATCATCGGAATCCTGTCCGACGCCGGCGACTCCATAGCCGCGATCAAGGGCGCCAGCTGGGGCTGGGTGGCGCTGACGTTCCTCTTCGCTACGCTCCCGGTGGTCGCCGAGGGCTGGGCGCTGCTCGGCGCCGCCACTGGCCAGCTCCCATTCGGCCGGTGCGTCGCCCTGGAGACATCCAACACGTTCATGGCGCTGGTCGCCGGCGACGTCGGCGTGTTCGCCCTCCGGGTCAGGTTCTTCCAACGCCAGGGGTATGACGCCGAGGCCGCGGTCAGCGCCGGTGCCACCGCGACCGCGGCCAGCTGGACGGTCAAAACCGTGCTCTTCCTCATCGCCATTCCGTTCGCTGCCGGATCCTTCCATGCGCCCTCGAGTTCTGGCGACCGCCAGACCGCGGTCTGGGTCATCCTGGCGGTCATCCTCGCCGCCGGGATCGCCGCCGCGCTCATCGCCCTGGTGCCCAGGCTCCGCCGGCTGGCCAGCCGCCAGATCCGCCCGCACCTGCTGAACATCTGGGCCAACGTCAAGACGGTCGCCGCCGAGCCGCACAAGATCGTCTATGTGCTGGTCGGCTCCACCTTGGCCCAGCTGCTGGTCATTCTGGCCCTGGGGACGGCGCTACACGCAGTCGGGGAGCAGGCCAGCATCGCCACGCTGATAACGATTAACACACTGGCCGCCCTTATCGGCGGCGCCGTCCCCGTGCCCGGCGGCCTCGGCGTGGTGGAGGCCGGCCTGATCGCCGGGCTCACCGCCGCGGGTATTCCCCAGGAGCAGGCCGTCGCGGCCGTGCTCATCCAGCGGTTCTTCGCCGCCTACCTGCCGCCGGTCTGGGGCTGGGCGACCCTGGCCTGGATGCGTCGGCGCGAATACGTATGAGCTGCCACGTCATCGGCAGGTGGGCCATCGAGTCCGGGCACTCATACCGTGCGCAACGCTTCGGTCGGCGAGAGGCGGGCCGCCCGCATCGACGGGTACAGTCCGGCGATAGCGCCGATGACGAGGGCGGCGCCCAGGCCGCCGTAGAAGGCCACGGCGGGGATCTGCACTGACCAGTGCTGGCTCACGGCGTAGATGACGGTCGCCACCGCGCCGATGATGGTGCCGGCCAGGCCGCCCAGGACGGCCAGGAGCACCGCCTCGGCCAGGAACTGCTCGGCGACGTGGCGCCGGGTGGCGCCCAGGGCCCGGCGCAGGCCGATCTCGGAGCGGCGTTCGAGGACCGAGATGACCATGACGTTGGCGATCCCGACGCCGCCGACGAGCAGGGCCACGGCACCGAGACCGAGGAGCAGCCCGTTGTACGCCCCTTGGCGGCCACCGCGGCCCTCAGGATGTCCGACGGATAGCTGACCGCCACGATGGCGGGGTTGGCCGGGGCCACGGTGGCGGGCACGATGGCGGCCACCGCGGTGACCTGGCTGGGCACGCTGCGCAGGTAGAGCCCGGTGGGGTGGCCGTCGAAGCCGAAGTACTGCTCGGCGGCGGGGAACCCGATGAAGGCCATGCTCCCCAGCTGGGACAGCAGATCCACCGGGTTCAAGATGTCGACCACGGTGAACCAGTGCCCGCCGAGTCATCCCGTCAGCGGAAGTCGAACGTCTCTTCCAACCCTTCCAACGGCTCGATCGGCGCCGGGCAAGCTACCGGGAGGGGCATGGGCTCGGACTGTCCATCGTCCGAGCCATCGCGACCGCACACGACGCCACGATCACCGCGCACCCCACGCCCGACGGCGGCCTCCGCGTGAGTGTCGTCTTCCCGCAACCCGCAAGTCCGACTGCATCTCCGGAGAATCATTCGCAAAGCGACGGACACAGCCTTGAGTTCGAGATCGCGACGCCATGACTCGCTGCTCGGCGGTCACTGCTAGAAACTCGTTGAGCTGAGCACTCAGCCGATGGTGGTGCCGCCCAGCAAGCCCTTCGGGACGGCCGAGTCGTTCTTCAGCGCCTTGAACAGCTCGGTCGCCTGGGTCTTGTTCCACAGCACCGAGTCGCCGGCGTTCGTGACGTAGTTGGAGTTGGCGATCGGCACCGTGCCCGTCTCCGGGTCGCGCAGCCCGGACGCCGCGTGCGCCAGGTCGAGCAGGCTCGTGCCCGTGTCGACCGACATCGAACTCGCGGCGGTTGACCCGAACGGCAGCGCCGTGAACGGGTTCAAGTACACGCCGGGCGAGGTGGCCTTCTTCAGCAGGGCGGACAGGAACGCGCGCTGGTCCTGTATCCGCTGCAGATCCTCGGTGGCGAACGAGTGCCGGTCCCGGACGAAGGCCAGCGCCTGATCGCCGTTCAGATTGTGACATCCGGCGGACAGGTTCACCCCGGAGTAGGAGTCGTGGATCCCGGTCTTGAGGCAGACTGGCACGCCGCCGATCTGGTTCACCACGGCGACCAGCCCGCCGAAGCCGATCCCCATGTAGTGGTCGATCTTCAGCCCGGTGGCGTTCTCGACCGTCTGGATCAGCAGGTTCGCCCCGCCGTAGGCCAGCGCCGCGTTCATCTTGTTCCAACCGTGACCGGGAATTTCTACATAGGAATCACGCGGGATGCTGATCAGCACCGGGCGCCCGCCGCCCAGGTGAAGCAGCATGATGGAATCCGAGTTCAGCGTGCCCTGATCGGACCCGACGTGCAGGGCGTCGCGCTCGGCGCGGGACAGTCCGGCCCGGCTGTCCGAGCCGGTGATCAGCCAGTTCGTCCCCGCCGAGGTCAGTGAGGTCGTCGGCAGCGTGACGTTTTGGTTCAGCTTGCCGTTCAGCCAGAAGTAGGTTCCGGCGACGCCTGCGACCAGGACGGCCACGACCGTGCCGATGATCAGCGCGATCCGCCGGCCACGCCGTCCCGGCTGGCCCCAGAACCGCCAGCGGCGCCCGCCGCCACCGCCCAGATCCCATCGTTCTGGTTCGCCCCCGCCGGGCGTGGACCGGGTCGGCGGCTGGGTCGGCCACGCCCCGGCCCGGTCCGCGGCGGCCCCGCCCGCCTCGCCGTAGCCGCCCGCCGCTCCACCCTGGTAAGTCTCGGTCGGCTGATACCCGGACCCGGGCTTGTTCTGGTACCAGCCATGCCAATCGTCACTCATCGATCCTGGCACCCTCGCGCACAGATTATTGCTGCCATGACGACCTCACGATAGGTGGTCCTACACCAATTCAGCGCATCCGCGAGGGATCTTCCAGAAACCTGGAAGGCAGGGCGCGGTGCGTGGAGGCCGCGAGCGGACCCGAGGTCTAGTCTCGGAGCTTGCCGAGGATGCGGGCCAGTTCGGCGCGGTCAGCCGGGCCGAGGCGGCCGAAGACCCGCCCGGCCTCGGTGCCCCGGGTGGCGCGGATCTCGGCCAGGACGCTGGCGCCGTGCTCGGTCACCTCGACCAGGGTGGCTCGCCGGTCGGCCGGGTCGGGTCGCCGCCGGACCAGGTCCCGGGCCTCGAGTGCGTCCACGACCTCCGTGGCCGTACGAGGCGCGATCTGCAGTTGCTCAGAAAGCGCGGACAACCGCATAGTCCCGTGCCTGCTCAGTGTGCGCAGCGCGCGCAGATGCGCCGGGGTGATGTCCCACGGCGCCAGCGTCTCGGCTGACCTCTCGCGGAGCTCACGCGCGACGGCCCAGAAGGCCTCGGACAGCGACTCATCGCCAGCCGGGTCAGCGGGCCCGGGCCGGGCTGCATCGTCGTGTTCGGAGGTCACGGGAATATCCTACCCGAATTTTATGCTATATCCTCATATTGAGGTAACCTCACGAATGAGGTCACGTTCCGGCGAAAGGAAGAACCTCTTGGCCACAACCCACGCGAACCGAGATACCCCCGGCCGAGGCCGCGGCCCGGCCACCGTCACCGCCGCGGAAAAGGCGCAGGCACGTGAGGTGTCGCTGCGCCGCATCGGGCGGCTGTTCCGCCCATACCGGTGGCCGCTGGCCATCGTCACCGCCATTATCGTGGCTTCCTCCCTGGTCGGGCTGGCCTCGCCATTCCTGCTCCGCGCGGTCATCGACACCGCCCTACCGGACCGGAACGTGCGGCTGCTGGCCGCACTGGTAGCCGCGATGGTCGCGGTCGCCGCCGTCACCTCGGCGTTCGGTGTCATCCAGACCTGGATCAGCACCAAGGTCGGCCAGCAAGTCATGCACGAACTGCGCACCAGCGTCTTCACCCACCTGCAGCGGCAGTCCATCGCCTTCTTCACCCGCACCCGCACCGGCGAAGTGCAATCCCGCATCCAGAACGACATCGGCGGCATGGAATCCGTGGTCACCTCGACCGCGACCTCTATCGCGTCCAACCTCACCACCGCAGTGGCCACGACGGTCGCCATGGTCGCCCTGTCCTGGCGGCTTTCGCTCATCTCGCTGGTCATCATGCCGCCGGCCATCTTTCTTACCCGCAAGGTAGCCAGGATGCGCCGGGCCATCACGACCCAGCAGCAGCGCGAGCTCGCCGACCTCAACGTGACCATCGAGGAAGGCCTGTCGGTCAACGGCGTCCAGCTGGCCAAGACCATGGGCACCGGCCCGGCCCTGATCCGGCGGTTCACCGGCTCCTCGGCCCGCCTGATCGACCTGGAGCTCCGCTCCCAGCTGGCCGGGCGCTGGCGGATGGCCTCGCTCAGCATCATCTTCGCTGCGATCCCCGCCGTCATCTACCTCGCCGCCGGCCTGCCTGTCACCGCTGGGGCCGTCAGCATCGGCACCC
>Ga0306923_10004222_pt1 | contig 13732 bp, 11 predicted proteins | sample sta12Can44000108_FD_203841 | JGI IMG/M metagenome (GOLD analysis project Ga0306923, IMG submission 203841) | Lab enrichment of tropical soil microbial communities from Luquillo Experimental Forest, Puerto Rico - statanox.12C.anox.44.000.108 (v2)... | ecosystem: Environmental > Terrestrial >... | reverse complement strand
AGAGGAAAAAAACATACATGCACTGCAGCCGATCGAACGACAGCGATTCTCTGACGAAAAAACGGGTGGTCGCCGCGCCCACGATAGCTTCGAAAGCATTGCTGACGAACCAGCACAGCGTCATCGCCAACGGAACACCGCTTCCCCACTCAACGGCAATGTGCGCGGGTAACACTGCCAGCAGAATCATCCCCCAGGAGGAGGCTGGAGTCAGCAGAAGTGCCGCCAGCAGGATCGCATTCGGCGGCCACATAATGGAAACCGGATGTGAACCGACGGTAAAGGCAAACCCTACTTTTGACCCGATAAAATAAGCGAAACTTACCAGGATGCTGGCAAAGACAACTGCGCGCGACGGAAAAACCACATATGGTTTAACCCCACGTTTCAGAGCTGCCGTAAGAGGGGCATGCATGGCTGACCTCTTCCTTCGAACTTGTCTAGCACCCGCCTATGCGGCGCATAGTGACCTAAATAAGCAAATCTTTCCAGTGCTTTTTTTGGAATGCTGATCGAGCTTTCTGTTTTTCTGCGCTCGAGCTGGGTTCTTCTTGCGAGTAGTGATTCTAGGTACGCCCTAAGTGTAATTGCCAGATGTGGACTCGCTCTTAACCTACAAGGAAAGACTAAAGCTCCTGCTGGGAAAAATTAACCTCGTACTGAGACTAACCAGAAAAACAAACCACACTGTTGTTATGGCTACTAGATTCAATGCTATCGCAACGTTAATCGTTGATGATTCAGAAGTGGAATGCCAACTGTTGCGTGCTCAACTGGGCCAGTTTGATTGGATGAAAGTAATCGATTGTGTTCACGACGGCCTGGAGGCTCTCGCGTATGTGCGCCGCTCCGATCCGCTAACGGGTCAACAGGCGTTTTTGTATCCCGACTTGATTCTGCTGGATTTCAAAATGCCGCGCTGTGACGGAATGCAGGTGTTGAAACTGCTGCAGCATCAACTGCTTCGTCCGCGTATCGTGCTGTGGAGCACCGCTCTGGAGCAAATCGACGTGCCTCTCGCTCTGGAACTTGGCGCCGATCTCGTCTGCTCCAAACCGCACTGCCTTGCCGAGCTTTCGGGCATTCTGGATCGCCTGGGAATGAATATGGTTCAGCCCAGATTTGTTATGCAGCGCCTAGACGTAAAGGCCGCCGAACCAATGCCTGCTTAGGGCTTTTCTCGTGATCAGAAATAATCATTCGACAAAGAGTGGGACCAATCCCATCGCCTCTTGATCGGCTCCACTGCGCAGTGCGTCAATAGAATCGGTTTTGTCACACCCGTACAACGGAATTCAGGGAGAGAAAAAGTTTCTGTTGCCAAGAAGGGCCCTAATGGTGTTATCATGCTTGCAATTCTCCAGGCTAAGGATCTGGAGTCGGCATGATGGGAGATAGGCCAACTGTTTTTTTAGTGGATGATGACGATTCCCTGCGGAGGGCGATTGAGCGTCTCTTGTATGGAAAAGGTTATCACGTTGTCACTTTTTCTTCCGCCGAAGAATTTCTTAAGGAACCGCTAGAGGATCAGATCGCCTGTCTTCTGCTGGATTTGCAGTTACCCGGCCTGAACGGGCTGGAATTGCAGAATTCCCTGCTGCGACGCGATATTTTCATGCCGATTGTTTTCATTTCCGGCCATGGCACGATCCCGGCCGCTATCCAGGCGGTCAAGTCTGGCGCGGTCGGCTTTCTCACTAAGCCTTTCACCGAGAATGAACTGTTAACTGAAACTGAAAATGCGCTTGGCGTGAGTCGAACCCAATTCTCCAAGCACAACGAAATTGCCAGTCTTCGGCAGCGGTTCGATTCGCTAACGAGACGCGAAAGTGAGATTTTCGGATTCGTGGTCAGCGGAAGGCTCAATAAACAAACGGCTTCCGAACTGGGAATTGTGACCAACACCGTGAAAGTGCATCGCCGCCGTGTGATGCGGAAGATGCACGCCGAGTCTCTGGCCGACCTGGTGGTAATGGCTCAAAAACTAAGGATCACAAACGAGTCGGCGCCTCGAGTGTCCCCCTAGCCTGCTCCGATTGATAAGCCAGTCTGAACTTTTCCCCGTGCCGTAACCTTTCGGTTTTTTTTGGTGATGCACATTTGTTCTAATTCTACTCCTTATTCAACCAAGGTGTAATGGCAAAGGCCGCTTTCCAATGTTAGAGAGTTTTTAACTCACACACAGAAAGTTGGTTTGAGTCTACGGGTTGCGAAAGGGAGTCAAGAATGGAAAACGCCTGGCTTTGGACGTTGCGCGTGAACAAGGAGAGCTCCGCGCGCCGATGCGTACTGGCCTTCGTTACGGTTCAACATATTCGGCACACAAATTCAATAAGCATCTATGAATATTCTAAGCACAATTCGTGAGCAGCTCTCGCCTGAGCTCCTTGCACAAATCAGCCAGCGCCTGGGTGAATCCCCGGACGCGTCCAAATCGGCCTTGGATCAATCAATGCAGGCTCTCCTCGGTTCCGCCGCCGCCAAAGCCTCATCGCCAGAGGGTGCCACGAGTCTGTTTAACCTGCTGAAAGAAAAAACTCCTCAGGAGGGGTGGTCCTCTTCCTTGACGAGTATGCTGAGCAGTTTGACCGGTTCTGGTGGAGGTATCGGCGGAGGTATTGGTTCAGCGCTTATCAGCATGTTGCTGGGCTCAAAAGCCAACATGATCCGCGATTTTATCGCGAGCCGTTCTGGAATTCGGCCCGAATCGGCTAATACTCTGCTCGGGGCAGGGGGCTCGTTACTCATGGGGATTCTGGGCAAACAGGTCGCCTCGCAAAGCCTGGGTGCCTCGAGCTTCGGACAATTTCTGCGCGCGCAAATCCCGCATTTACAAGGCCATCTTTCACCTGACCTCGCCAACCTGCTGGGCGTTGGCAATCTTTTGAATTCGACCAAAGCAGCACCGCCGCCGGCTTCGTATGCCAACCAGCTCTCAACCAACGAACGAATCGCACCGGCCGTTCAGTCCGCCACGGCGTCCGGCAACAGGATTTTGCGGTTTGCTTTGATCCCTGTGTTGTTATTGCTCGGCCTCCTGTTCTTGGCTAACCGCCATAGCCGTAACGCCAGCGTAGGTGCTGCCAACGACGAGACCTACACTATGCGACGAGCCGTCACGGCGATGTCAAATGGTGTTGAGACCATAAGCGCTGACGCGGCCAACCTCGCGGATCGGCTTAAAAGCGCTATCTCCTCCGGCGACAACAGCACCGTTGACCTCTCTGGAGTCGACTTTGATAGCTCGGGTAATGTTGTATCGATGGCAAAAAGTTCTCTGGCCACTTTGGGGAACGTGATCAAAGACAATCCATCACTCAAGGTGGCCATTACTGCCTACGGTAAAACAGCTGACGAAGCCTCAGCGAGGGCCAACTCAATTAAATCGGCACTCGTCAGAATGGGAATCTTGGGAGACCGCGTTTCAGTCCAGTCCGAGGTCGGTGATTCCTTTCCCAAAGTTAGTTTCATCAAATAAACCTTAACGTCTATTAGTTATGCAAATTCTTTGGACGATTATACTTGGATTCCTGGCGGGTGCCGTCGCTAAGCTGATTATGCCTGGCAAAGATCCTGGAGGCTTCATTATTACGACGATCCTGGGAATCGCCGGCGCGGTGGTTGCGAAGTATCTTGGTGTTGCTTTGGGCCTTTATGATAGCGCAGACAGCGTCGGGTTTATTGCCGCAGTAATCGGCGCCATAATCCTGCTCGCGATTTATGGCTTTGTGGTCAAGCGAAGAGCCAGGAGTCCATTAACCTGATCCCCGTCGCGAGTTTTCGCAGCGTCTCAGGAAGCTTTCAAAGGGGTGTTGGTGTCAGCTTCCCGTCGGCGTCGAAATGAATCAGGTAATACTTCCAGGTCAAGAAGCTTTTCGGCGCATGCAAAGTGAACTGCGCCAACCGCTGCTGGAAGCCATCATTGCCTCAACCAGGGATGCGATGATTACGGTGGATTCCAGCCAGCGCGTCGTGCTCTTCAATCCTGCCGCAGAGACGATGTTCCGAGTACGGGCTAAAGACGCGCTCGGGCAGTTCCTGGAACGATTCATTGCAGAACGTTTCCGCGAAGCTCACAAGAAGAGCTTCGCGGAATTTGACAGAAGCGCGTCCGGAGCTCCTCCACCTGGGGTCCTCGAGATCTTTAGAGGTTTGCGCGCAGATGGCAGCGAGTTTCCAGCCGAGGCTTCGATCTCTCGCATGGAGGCCGGCGGGTTCAGGTTTTACACAGCAATTGTTCGCGATGTTTCCGAGCGACAGCGCGTGGAAGAAGCCCTCCGAGAGACAAGTCAACGCCTCCTGCTGGCTGTCGAGACCGCGCAATTAGGCACCTACGAACGCGACCTGCTCACCAACGACGTTCACGTGAACGAGGTTTGCCGCGAGATACTTGGAATACCAGAAGGCGCCATTCCTGCCGATATCGGCCCGCGGTCCGCTCACCCACAAGACAAAGAACGGGTCCTGGCGGTTGTCGATCGTGCTTTCGATCCGGCGCTGCGCGAGGTGTGCGCAGCCGAGTTCCGCATTGTCCGCCCCGATGGTTCGATACGCTGGGTCGCAGGTCGCGGGCGGGTCGTTTTTGATGAAAGTGTTACTCCGGCACGGCCGCAGAAGTTTCTTGGAGTTCTGCGTGATATTACTGAAGCCAAGCTCGCCGAGGCAACACTGGTGACGGCTAAGCACGATTTGACGCAGGCGAACGCGGAACTCGAGCGCCGCGTGGAAGAACGCACGGTGCGGCTCCATGAAATGATCGCTGAATTGGAGCACATGGCCTACAGCATGATTCACGATATGCGAGCTCCGCTCCGGGCCATACAGAGCTTTGCAGAAATCCTGGAGCAGGACCCGCGCAGCCATTTCAGTCAAGAAGCCCGGCAGCTGGTGCACAAAATGCGGACTGCGTCCTACAGGATGGATCAATTGCTGACCGGCGCTCTTAGCTACAAGGAGGCTGTTCGCAAGCCGATGCCGGTTGGGCCCGCAAACGTTCTGCGGCTCTTGCGCGATTTGCTTGCGGCGCATCCTGAGTTCAAAATGCCCCACGCCGAAGTCAGGCTCGTAGGAGCCTTCCCCTGGGTCACCGGCAACGAGGCCGGACTGTTTCAGTGTTTTGCCGAGCTCATCCGCAACGGCGTGAAGTTCGTTGAGCCGGGACGGCGTGCGCGCATAAGAATTTGGACCAAGCAAGTTCAGCCTCCAGTAGTCCCCCAGATCAATCGGGGCGGCGCTGTCGTGGAAATGTCAGGCCAGGCTGAGCCAGCCGGTGGCCCCTGGGTACGCCTTTACTTTGAAGACAACGGCACTGGCATTCCGGAGAGTGGGCGCGGCAGAATTTTCGATCTGTTCCAGCGCTTGCACGGGCCTGAGTACCCAGGCGCTGGTGTTGGGCTGGCGCTGGTGCGCAAGCTTATTGAGCACATGGGCGGACACATCGGGTTCGACTCCAAAGAAGGCCAAGGCAGTCAGTTTTGGCTTGAACTGCCGAGCCCGTCAGTAAGTGAAAGCAAAAAAATCCCTTTGGCCGCCTGAATCACACACCACTAAACCAAAGTGCAATAGCGAATTGGATTTCTTGCGTGTATAAAGAAAAAGAATTCAACGTGACCAACAAGATGGGCTTGGTCCCTGGAATTAAAATGAGAAGACAGGAAACCCGGATTGCAGTACCTCCAGTAATAATCTAAGGCGCACTCGCCGGCATGGCGTCGGTGTCCTCATTCCACCGGCGTTGAGGGATTCTCTGCCGGCGAGGCGCTGGGTTTCAACGGCATAGCGCAAAGAGGATTTAGGACCGATCACTATTCCGAAAGATAACGGTGCCGGCCTCCACTTTTCCGAACCACCGCTAAATCAGCCTCTTGCCACGCTTTCGCTGGCGACTCAGTGGACATTCCCAATTTCAGCTCGACATTGCCAGGGCGTCAATTTACTCTTCACGTGCTGGCCTATTCCAGGAGTAACTTCCTCATTATGATTGGAACGGCAGGTCTGGTCGATGCGAAGGCTCCACTGAGCTTTCGATCACAAGTTAGTGAGTGGATCGGAGTCAGGTTCTGGCGCCTTGGCACTGATCGCCGCGGCGTTTTAGCCGGATTTCTCGTCTCTGTTGGTTATTATTTAGGCGTCAAGCTAGGCTTGGCGCTTACTTTCCAGCCTCACCCGGTTTCAGTAATGTGGCCGCCGAATTCCATTTTGCTGGCGGGTTTGCTCTTAACGCCGTTCCGCAAGTGGTGGTTTGTGCTTCTCTGCGCGCTCCCGGCCCACTTGCTCGCTGAGTTGCAGAGCCAGGTTCCGCTGCGAATGGTTCTCTGCTGGTTCATCAGCAACTCTTCCGAGGCCCTGATCGGGGCTGCCGGCACTCGCTTGCTCATCGGGCCTTCAGGGCGATTCGACAATGTACGAAGCCTCGCCTCGCTTTTTTTATGCGCCGGAGTGCTTGCTCCTGTCTTGTCATCCTTTCTCGATGCTGCCTTTGTTGCGCTCAATCACTTCGGGCACCAGAGTTATTGGCAGGTATTTCGGATGCGATTGTTTTCGAATGTTTTTGCGGAAGTGACCGTGGTGCCCGCGATTGTAACATTTGGCGTCGTCCGCTGGTTGCCTTCAGGCGCAAGGCTGAGACGAACCGCTATTGAAGCCGCGCTGCTATTTCTGGGCCTGATTATCGTTAGCGCCAGGGTCTTTCTTTGGGAGGAGGTTGGGACGGCCACCAATCCAACTCTCATGTATGCGCCGCTGCCGTTCCTTTTGTGGGCGGCAGTCCGATTTGGACCCGTGGGAACAAGCAACTCCATCCTGTTGGTCGCCTTCATGTCGATTTGGGGCGCAGTCCATGGGCAGGGGCCCTTTACTTCCAGGCTGCCCGACGAAAATGCCCTTGCCATCCAGGCGTTCTTTTTCGTGGCTTCCACCCTCCTGATGTTCCTGGCGGCGTCCATTTCCGAAGGGCGCAAAGCCGAAGAGCGCTTCGCCAAAGTCTTCCGGTCAAGCCCCGACGCGATGATCGTCAGCCACCTGGAAGACGGCCATATCATTGAGGTCAATGGGCGCTGGGAGAAGATGTTCGGGTACGAACGCGGCGAAACGATCGGCCGAACGGTAGCCGATCTGAAAATTTTTGCCTCGGACTGCGATCGCGAGAAACTCGCGACCGGCACTGCAATCGGGGAGCCTGTGCATGATTTGGAATTGTGCCTGCGTGCCAGGACTGGCGAACTGCGCTACGCACAACTTTCAGCGGATACGGACGAAATCGGCGGCAAACGTTGTTTAATCACAATTATTCGCGACATCAGCGATCGCAAGCGCGCTGAAGAAGCCCAGCAAAATCTAGCCCATCTGTCACGACTGGCGGTCATAGGAGAGATGACCGCCATGGTGGCTCATGAGGTCAACCAGCCGCTCGGCGCTATTCTCAGCAATGCCGAGGCTGCAGAGATCCTGCTGGAGTCCAAGGAACCACGGCTCGATGAGGTGCGCCAGATTCTGTCGGACATTCGCAACGACGACCTGCGGGCGGATGGAGCAATCCGCCGAATCCGCGCCTTGCTCAGCAAAAGGGAGTTTCAACTCCAGCCGCTGCGCCTTGATGAAACGCTGACCGGTGTCGTTAGAATGGTAGCGAGCGATGCGCTGAGGCGCGGTGTTCAGATTTCCAAGGAACTCCAGTCGGATCTTCCTCAGGTCCAGGGTGATCGTCTGCAATTGGAGCAGGTGCTGTTGAATCTTATTTTGAATGGCATGGATGCCATGAACGATGCACCCACGTCGCAAAGGCAACTCACGCTTAGAGCCAAAGCAAATGGACCGGGAGTTGTTCGGGTGAGTATAATGGACTGCGGTCATGGCATTCCTGCGGATCGCAGGGATCGCATTTTCGAGTCCTTTTTTACAACTAAGAAGGACGGAATGGGTCTGGGACTCTCCATCGCTCGCTCGATTGTCGAGGCGCACCATGGGAAACTATGGTTTGAGAGCAATCAAGGCAGGGGAGCGACATTCCACTTCACATTGCAAGCTGCCGCTGGCGCAAACGGGCACTCGCCCGGGGCAGTTTGAAGGAGCAAGTCCCTGCCCCAAAGGGCAAATGAGCCTGCCCCAAGGGGCAAGTCTCCTGCCCCAAAGGCCAATTCACAAACGGGTATCACGAGCCATATTGAGTTTGGGATTCCCAATCAAAATCCAGCAGTGACGGTTCTGCGGTTGAACCGATACTGAATGACGGAAGCAAAACACAGGATCGTCATCGTCGATGATGACGCCGGAATGATGCATGCCATGGAGAGGCTTTTAAACGCGGCAGGCTATCAGTCCGTTGCGTTCTCCTCGGCGGAAGCTCTTCTGGATACGGACGCCACAACGACCGCTGAGTGCCTGGTGCTCGACATACATCTCCCGGGACTGTCAGGGTTTGACCTGGGCTTCCATCTGCGGCAAACGGGCTGTCATGCCCCCATCATATTTATCACGGCTTTCGATGATCCCGATTCTCGAAGGCGAGCCCAGGCCAACTGGGCCGCCGGCTACTTCATCAAACCGTTTCCCGGCCAGGCACTTTTGGCCGCCATTGCAAAAGCCATCGAAGCCGAAAGCGGGGAGAAAACCCAGCGGCGCTAGAACCTGACGCATGATACCATGCAGACGCTTGCTGAACTACGTGCCTGACGCGGTCCATCAGGGCCTCAAGCAAAAGATTGATGAAGTTCGAAAGCCGCGTGCACTTCTGGAGGCAGGTACGAGGTAAATGAATTGGAATCTGCCGATTATGACCGCCCTTCTCATTCCCGCATTCTCCGCAGTCACGCGCACGGGTGCGGAAGCAGCGGAAATTCCCCTGAGGATGGTGGTCACGACGAACTACGTTATCGTGACAAACATCATCCTCGTTACAAATTACGTCAGGGAAACGGCAACCGCCACGGTCACCAACGGGTCCGGCGCGCTGACGAGCACGCTGCCCAGACCGCCTGCCCCAATGTCGGATAACGCCGATTGGGTCCAACTCAAATCCGGCGAATGGTTAAGAGGCAAGATTACTTCCTTTACTTATCCAAAGTTGAATTTCGACAGCGACAAATTGAAAGACCAGACCTTCGATTTCAAAGACCTGGTGCAATTGTGGTCGCCGCGCGCATTTTGTCTGTACGGGCAGGATAATTCTGCAACTGGCAAGGTGCATCTTGACGGCCCTACAATAACGGTAATCGGCACGAATGAAGTCACCTTCCCTCGAGATGACCTGGTAACACTTTCGCCCGGAACTCTGACCGAAAAGGATTATTGGTCAGGGAAGTTTAGTGTCGGAGCGAATCTGCGTTCAGGGAATACCGAAGGAGCCGATTTGACAAGCAGTTTCACCATCGAACGGCGCACCCTGAGTACGGATATCAAGCTCGAGGAGGTGGGGAACTATAGTGAACTGAGCGGGGTCGAGAACGTCAACAACTTCAGAGCAGATCTTACGTATGACATCTTGTTAACACCGCGTGTTTTTATTCGTCCACTCTTCGGAGAATATTACCGCGATAAGTTCCAGAATATAAGGCATCGCGGCACCGTCAGTGTTGGGGCGGGGTACTTCCTGATAAAGCATCCAGACATGCAATGGACCATAAACGGCGGTCCGGGATATCAGTACACCGTTTTTGAGGCAACCGAGCCGGGATCCCCCGAAACCGCCTCAACACCGGCCGGTGTTTTGGCAACAGATTTTGAAAGGGACCTTACTTCAAAGATTAGTTTGGAGATCCATTACCAGGCAATTATCACCGGGACGGATTCCGGATTGGTTACCCACCATTCCGCCACCATTCTATCGATTGATATTACGCGTCGATTGGATCTGGACGCCGCATTTATCTGGGACCGGACTGAACGGCCCGAGCCGAGTGCCGATGGCAGCATTCCAAAAAAAGATGATTTGCGTTTCACGCTTTCTGTGGGAGTGAAGTTTTGAGTGCGCAAAATATAGCAGAATCAGCGATGAAGAGAGCGAACCCGATCAAGAAATCGCCAGGTCGCTCCGACTTGTCATCAGGGCTTGCAACATGGGTCCTCGGAGCGATGATCATTTTGGGGATCTCCGCCTCCGCGTGGTATGCAACGCGCTCGAAGCCCGTCGTGGAGGCGAGCCCCGTGGAAGCAACAGACTTTCTTCCTACGGCCGAAGACAAAACTCCAGCGCCTGGTGCTCCGCCTGACGGGATGGTGTGGATCCCTGGCGGGGAGTTCTCGATGGGTAGTACTTCCTCGAGCGAGTCGTTGTGTGGTTTACCAGGAGTTACGAGGGACGCGCTGCCGGTGCATCGTGTTCATGTGGATGGTTTTTGGATGGATAAAACCGATGTCACCAACGAGGAATTCGATAAGTTCGTCAAGGCCACCGGTTACATCACTGTCGCTGAGCGTACGCCTACAAAAGAGGAGTTCCCGACCGCACCACCAGAGAACCTCGTGGCAGGCTCAGTGGTTTTCTCCCCCACCGACCATCCTGTTCCTCTTGACAACCATTACCAGTGGTGGACTTACGCCAAGGGCGCGAACTGGCGGCATCCGCTTGGGGCGGACACTGACCTCAAAGGCAAGGAAAAGTATCCCGTTGTCCACGTGGCTTACGAAGATGCAACGGCTTATGCCAAATGGGCCGGCAAACGTTTGCCCACCGAAGCGGAATGGGAATTTGCTGCGCGTGGAGGGCTTGCTGGAAAGCTGTACACTTGGGGTGATGAACTCAAACCAAATGGCAAATGGATGGCCAACATTTACGAGGGACAATTTCCGGTAAAAGACAGCGGCGACGACGGTTTCGCCGGAATCGCGCCCGTGGCCCAATTCCCAGCAAACGGCTATGGCCTCTACGATATGGCCGGGAATGTGTGGCAATGGTGCAGCGATTGGTACCGACCAGATTATTATGCACAAGTCGCGCAGTCCGGTGCAGTGACACGCAATCCGGAAGGGCCCGAAACACCCTTTGACCCCGCCGAACCTGGCGAGCGCAAGCGCGTCCATCGCGGCGGCTCATTTCTCTGTACCGACCAGTACTGCACTCGTTACATGGTCGGCACGCGAGGAAAAGGAGAAGTCAGTACTGGAAGCAATCACGTCGGCTTTCGGTGCGTCAAGACCGGAAAATAGAAGTGAATATTAACAGGAGTGAATGGGGATAACGCAGAAGAGGCTCTGCCCAGGATCTTAAGAGGATTTAAGCAAGGAGTTTAAGATGAACATCGAGCAAACCCTCAGCCTGCCGGGCTTTAACCCCGGCCGATGGTTGAGACCTGCACTGCGCCTGGCGCAGAACACGGCCTTTGCCATCCTGGCGACCGCCGCAACGGTGTCCGCGACCGCAGCGGATAAAAAACCCAACATCCTGGTCATCTTCGGTGATGACATAGGCCAGTCCAACATCAGCGCATACAGCCGCGGGCTGATGGGCTTTTTCACGCCGAACATCGACCGCATCGGTGCCGAGGGCGGCGTGTTCGTGACCTACTACGGCCAGCAGAGCTGCACCGCCGGCCGCGCGGCGTTCATCACCGGTCAATGCGCCTTCCGCACGGGCTTGACGAAAGTCGGCTTGCCAGGCGCGAAGGTCGGCCTCCAGAAAGAGGATCCTACCATCGCGGAGTTCCTCAAGCCACTTGGCTACATATGCGGGCAATACGGCAAGAACCATCTCGGGGACTGGGACGAATTCCTCCCAACCAACCACGGCTTCGACGAGTTCTTCGGCAACCTCTATCACCTCAATGCCGAGGAAGAACCTGAAAACCCTGACTATCCGACGCTTCCCGCCGTTGAAAAGGTTTCCCACTATCTGGCCACCTATCGTGAATTCCCGCCGCGCCAACGCCCCGCCAGCTTCTCGATTGATCAAGTGATCGACAAACTGCAAGCGGCTAACAAGGGCAAGTAGCCGGCAAACCTTTCTTGAGTCCATCGTATCCGAATCACGTGGAGGCTCCGAGGAGGACGTTGGGCGACGAGTAATGAACCATCCATCCAGTTCAGTCAAAAAACCAAAGTGAAAACAAAACGAAACCTCAGCCACAAGCTGCGCCGCGTTGCGCACTTCATGGGCCTTGCGCTCGTCGCGATCGCCATATCGTTGTCCGCACAGGCTGCGGACAACAAACCCAACATCCTCGTCATCTGGGGCGATGACATCGGCATCCCGCAAATCAGCGCTTATACCATGGGCCTGATGGGCTACAAGACGCCGAACATTGACCGGATCGCCAAGGAAGGCGCGCTCTTCACGGACGCCTACGGACAGCAGAGCTGCACGGCGGGGCGGGCGTGTTTCATCCTTGGACAGGAACCGTTCCGCACCGGTCTCCTGACCATCGGCATGCCGGGTGACGATCACGGGATCACCGAATGGATGCCCACAATCGCCGATGCGTTGAAACAGCAAGGCTATGCCACCGGCCAGTTCGGCAAAAATCACCTGGGGGACCAGGACAAGCACCTGCCAACCAACCACGGCTTTGATGAGTTCTTCGGCAACCTCTATCACCTCAACGCCGAGGAAGAACCCGAAGGATACTTTTATCCCAAAGATCCCGAGTTTAAAAAGAAGTATGGCCCGCGGGGCGTCATCAAATCCACTGCTGACGGCAAGATCAACGATACCGGGCCGTTAGACACAAAGCGCATGGAGACGGTGGATGAAGAGTTTTTGGCCGCCGGCAAGGATTTCATCCAGCGCCAGGTCAAGGCGAACAAGCCCTTCTTCTGCTGGTTCAACTCGACGCGCATGCACGTCTTCACGCATCTCAAAAAGGAATCGCTCGGCAAGACCGGCAAAGGCATCCATGCCGACGGCATGGTGGAGCACGATGGCATGGTGGGTGAGTTGCTCAACCTGCTCGACGACCTGAAGATCGCAGACAACACCATTGTCATCTATAGTACCGACAACGGTGCCGAACTCGCGCTTTGGCCGGATGGTGCCATGACGATGTTCCACGGCGAGAAAGGCACCACTTGGGAAGGTGGGTTCCGTATTCCGATGCTGATTCGCTGGCCTGGCGTCATCAAACCCGGGACGGTTTACAACGATATCATCTCCAACCTTGACTGGTTCCCGACGCTGTTGGCGGCGGCCGGAGTGCCGGACATCAAGGAACAATTGGCCAATGGTGTCGCACTCCACGGCAAGCAGTTCAAGGTGCATCTCGATGGCTATAACTTCATACCTTACTTCCAAGGCAAGGAAAAGAACGGCCCTCGCGATTCGATCTATTACTTTGACCAGGGTGGTAATCTCAACGCCATCCGCTGGAATGATTGGAAGGTCAGCTTCGCCATTGCCAGTGAAGGCAATATCGCCACTTCGACGCGGGAAGTGCCCGCGTGGGCGATGATTACCAATTTGCGGATGGACCCTTACGAGCGCGGGATCAAAGAGGGGGGCGAATCCTTGAAGTTCTTTGCGCAGCAAATGTGGTTGCTCGTGCCGATCCAAGGCAAAGTAAAGGAGTTCTTCACGGACTTCGACCAATACCCCTTCCAGACCGGCTCTTCGCTCAATGCCAGCGGCATAGGCTACGCCATGTTGCAAAAGGAAGCTGCTCTCAAGCGTTTGAAGGACCTTGAGACACTGCAGCCGCCGCGGTAATCGCAAACAAGTTGCAATGTCAGCATAACTTATCAAGGAGTCGCAAGAGGTCCAACCATCAAGCAGCAGATCAATGACTACACGCGATCAAATCCTCGACCT
>Ga0306923_10004220_pt1 | contig 13734 bp, 9 predicted proteins | sample sta12Can44000108_FD_203841 | JGI IMG/M metagenome (GOLD analysis project Ga0306923, IMG submission 203841) | Lab enrichment of tropical soil microbial communities from Luquillo Experimental Forest, Puerto Rico - statanox.12C.anox.44.000.108 (v2)... | ecosystem: Environmental > Terrestrial > Soil... | reverse complement strand
CACTTCGAGCACCATCGCGGCGGTCTTTCCTTCGCGCTGTAGAATCTGCCGCAGGTTTTCCGGCAGGCGCACTGGCTGCAACCCCACACCCAAATAGCCGCGGGGAATACGGCCCTTTTCGAGCAGCGCATCGACAACCCGGTTAACCGTTCCGACCGGCAGGGCTACGGCTCCGCCGGGCGAGAATCGGGGTGTCGCGATGCCCACGATGCGTCCGTTCGCGTCGACTACGGCTCCGCCGACCCCCGTGCGTTGTAAAGCCACGTCGAGCCTCAAATAAGGCGACAGCGGGGTTCCGCCCCAGACCGGCCGCTCGTCTACCGCGAGACTCACAAACGCGAGCGCGGCCACGGGCCCACTGGCACGCGTCCGACCGACGACCAACGCCACGTTCCCTACTTTGAGTGAGTTACTGTCTCCGAGCGGTGCCGCTGCTGTCGCTTCCGCGCACTTCAGCACGGCCAGATCCGTCGAGCGGTCGCGTCCCGCCAATTTCGCGACGGCCACCTTGCCGCCGGGCAAGGTCACTTGAATTTCTTCGTCGCGGCGCAAAGCGTGTTCCGCGGTAACAATCACGCCCGGCCGCCAGACTACACCGCTTGAGGACCCGCGCGCCACGCTGTGCACTGCCACAGCGTGGGCTCCCGCCTGTTCGGTCGCTTGCGCCAACTGATTCGAAATCGCCATCCATTCTGCTGACATGGTTGCTGCCTCCATGCGCAGAATGCATGACTCGCGCGCCCCGCGCATCCGCCATTCGGCTAGGTGCCCGAATCGAGCATTGGTGGTTCCAGGTCCAAGATCTCCAGAGATGCTAAGGAAGGCTAGCGAACGTCGCGGCACTGATCCGGATTCTGCGGAACGTGCGATGTTGCAGCTTCTTTGCGCTGTTCCTGTAAACCTTACGACGCTGACTGTCGCGTCGGAACGGGGAGGTGCTTCATCGGGTCGGCGCTTTCAACAAACTGGCGCAAGCTTTCCATGACCACGGGCCGGTTGAACAATTTAGAGAAAAGCTCGATCTCCTTTTTCAGTTCCGACGTCGGAATCGGCTTGATAAATTTCTTTGCGGCCCTACGGGTCTCGGGATCAAACTTGGTCACCTGCTGCGCCATCGAGCGCGCCACCTCGAGCGCATAGCCTTCACCAGCCAGGTGCGCTACCAGCCCCGCTTGTTGCGCGCTTTCCGCTTTCACGGTCCTCCCGGTAAAGAGCAAATCGCGAATAAACCCGTTGCCGACGTCTCGCCGCAATTGCGGAATACCGCCAAAGCCTGGAATCAAGCCAAGGCGCAATTCCGGAAAACCGAAGCGCGCCATTTTGTCGGCAACCATCAGATCGCAAGTCAACGCCAGTTCGAGCCCGCCGCCCATGCACAAGCCATGCACCGCGGCAAACGTGACAAAGGGGGCCCGGTCGATCGCGTTCAGCACCTGGTGGATTCGCCCGAGAAAGCTCCGCACGCCAGCCGCTCGTTTCGCTTTAGGCAGCGGCAGTGCTCGTTCGTACAATTCCTTCAGGTCCGCGCCGGCGCAAAATCCGCCGGGACGTGCGCTGGTAATGATGCAGGCATTGGTGACGGGAGCCAGCCCTTTGAACTGTGCGACGAATTTCTCGAGGTCTTCCAGCATCACGGAGCCGATTTCGTTGAGCGGCTCGCGGTCCAGCGTCAGTTCCAGCACGCCTTCGCGCCATTCCCAACGAAGCGCTCGCCCGCGAAATTCTTTGATCATGCGTTCCCGCCAGCCGCAGCTGCGTGCTTCTGGTACATGCGCTCGATCTCTTCGCGAAACCGAGAGTTGATGGCGTCTCGGCGCAGCTTGCCATTGGCGGTCAGCAAGCCGCTTTCGGACGTGAAGGCGTCCTTAATCATTGAGAAGTTCCGGACTTGCCGGTAGTGGGGTAGTTCTGTGTTTACCTGATCGATTGCTGCTTGCGCCGCACTCGCTTCCGTCGTCCCGGTGATCAGCGCGCAAAGATATCCGCGGCCATTCCCCACAATTACAACGTGCTGTGCTCCTTCGAGGCGCTGCGCAATTTCTTCTTCGATCGGCTCCGGGGCGATGTTGTGCCCGGAATGAAGGATGATCAGATTTTTGATCCGACCACTGATGCGCCAATTCCCTTTCGAATTGACCTCGCCTTGATCGCCGGTGTGAAACACGGCGCCTTTGAGGGCCGCCGCTGTTTCCTCGGGGCGATTCCAATAACCGGGAAAAATGTTCGGTCCGCGCACCACAATCTCGTCGTTTTCGCCAACCATCAGGTCGATGCCGGGGACAGCCTGGCCGACTCGTCCGGGTTCGCTCGGGACTTGCGGGTCGTCCATGGTGCAGATGCCACAGGTTTCGGTGAGTCCATACACCTGCCAGATGGGAATGCCCAGCATGGCGAAGAATTCCTGGGTTTCCGGGGCCAGCGGCGCCGAGCCACAGACCAGCCCGCGGAGATTTCCGCCAAACCGCGCGCGAATCTTGTCGAAAATCAGTGCGCGCCCGAGCGTCAGCCACAGGCCTCCGCCTTGCCCCTCCGGTTCTCTCTTCCAGGCCACAGACGCTTTGCGATAAACCATTCGAATCGCCGAGCCGCGCTTCGCAATCGCGTCTTCAACACCCCGTCGCACTCGTTCGAGGAGCGTGGGCACGTTGAAAAAGTAGTGAGGCGCCGAAAAGTGAATCTCGTCCGCTACCTTATTCAGGTCGGTCGAGAGGGTCAACACCGTCTCTCGCGTCAGGCACGACAGCATCACAATCCAGGAGGCCGCGAAATTGCACGGTAGGTACTGAAAGACGCGCATGGGTTCGCGGCCCTCCCAGTCGAGGCGATCCATCCAGCCTGTGGTGCAGGACAACATGTGATTCAGGTTGCGGGTGTTCAGGCAGACACCCTTCGGCTCGCCGGAAGTTCCTGAAGTATAGATGATGGTTACCAAATCATCGTCGTTCCGCGGATGCGGAGCACCGGAGATGCCTTGTTCTGCGTTAACGGATCGCAGTGTCTCGTCAAAGGAGACGCGCCGGGGCGCTTCGCTCCACGCTTGAGCCACACCTTCGCCGAGTGCCGGGTCACTCACAAAAAAGAAGCGAGGCTGACAGTCTTTCATCATCACAGCGAGTTCAGCTGGGGCTTGTCGAGAATAAAGCGGGACGACGATTGCGCCTTCGGCCATCAATGCGAGGTCGAGCGCGGTCCAGCGAATCGAATTGGGGCCCAGCAGGGCGCAGCGGTCGCGCGGTTGCAAGCCGTTCTGGCGCAGGCCAGCGCGGATCCGGGCTACCTGGTCGAGCAATTCGCGGCCCGAGACGCTCACAAACTCAGCGCCACACACTTCACGCATCACCACGCGAGCGGCGGCCTTTCGCAACTGATCAAATAGGTTTTCCAGAAAATTTCCCATGGAGGCTCAGCGTCCCGCCGCGAGCACGGCTGCGGTGGCGTCGAATTCCCGAACCAGCTTCTTCAGGTCTTGCGAGAGTGGCGGCAAATTGTCTTCCCAACTGAAGATACCCTGTCGCAAGGGGAATTCGGGATAGGTCTTCCTGACTTCTTCTTCAAGGAAGATGCCCATGCGGGCCATAGATTTCAGATTGCTTACCACGGTGCGGCCAATGCCGTCGCGAATGGCGTCCGCTTCAACGACCAGGCGTTCCATCACTTCGATCAATTTTAGCCCAAGGTCGGGTTCATCGACGGTCAGGAGCAAATGCTGATGGCCGCGTTCGCGCATCAAATTGCGGATCCGTTCGTCCATGGTTACCCCCGCGGACACCACGCCCGCCGGCATACTGGTGACAATGCCGTGGTACCGCGACGAGACCATGTAGGCGCAGGCGCGCAGGATCGAAACCAACTGAAACATGTCGTAGTCGTCGGAAGTGAAAACGGGCGTGCCTGGGAATTCCGAGGCGATTTCGCGGCAGGCGACCCCGTCGAGACGCTCCATCGCAGCAAGAATAAGAAACACGCGGTGCCTTTCGAGGAACGCTTTCGCGGCGGTTATGTAGCCGTTGAGATAGTGGCGGAATTTCCGGTCTACTTCCGCGCCGGATTCGAAGAAGTAGACGGTGCGGTACTGGCTGTCTTTGTAAGCGCCGGTCGTAACGCTCGCGAGGTATTTGCCGATCGACGCGCTGACCGGCCACACAAAGGGGTGGATAGGACAAAGTACGAGAATCGGCGTTTTCTCATCCCAACCAGCTTCGCGCAAAACCTTGCGCGCGTATTCCGGCGGGTGCGGCTCAAACGTCCAGGCTGTGTCGGCGCCCAGTTCGTTCGGGACGCCCAGGCGGTTGAGCAACTGCTGCGACTCAAGGCTGCGCGTGATCACGAGCGATTCCCTGGTGTAGCGCGCGCACATGCGCTCGAGCAAGTCGTCCATGTGGCCTGCGTCACCGCCATAGGCAACCGACAATTTGTTTTCCGCGGCCGCCAGGCCGAGCGAGCCGATCATCATGGTCGTGAGCGCATTGGCGAACTTGCTCTTGAACATCGAGCCTTCGCACGCAACCACGCCGTGGTTGGCGTGAACCTCGCGGAACAGAAATGGCGGGTAGACATCCGGCAGGTAGACCTGACGGGAGTCATCGAAGTAGCTTTTCGTGCGGTCGAAATTCTGCGTCATCACGCTGAATTCGACATTTTGCGCGCCCAGCACATGCCGCACTTGGCGGAGCATTTCTTGCACGCGCACGTCGCTGCCGGTGTTGCGCGTGCCATTGTAACCCGCAAAAAGCAGCTTCAGCTTTTCCCCAGGGGTCCAGCGCTTGCCGAGACCGAACATCCAGCCGAAGCGCCGGAGCTCGATCAGCGCGCTGACCCACGCTACGAGTAGAAGGTCAGTCATGCCCTTAGGATCCCGACACTCTTCGCCGTTCGCCCCACCGCCTCCGCGGGCCAAGGCTTGGCCGGATACTTGAATTTATTCTTCCGGCTGAATTCGAGCAACGGATAAGCGTAGGTTGTGAATTTGGCTGGCGCCTCGCCCATCTCTTGCACCACGCGCGAATTATCGAACACCGTGTTCCAGTCGAGGTATGGCCAAAACACTTTCAGCAAGGAAGCGCCATAACCCACGACTCCACCCCTGTAGGAAAGCCAATTTACCGTTTTCGAAAAAGGTCCGCCGAGCCAGGGCTGATACGCCGGTTTGCGCCAATGACCCGCAGCGGCGAGCGCATCCGTCAGCTCGCGGTAAGTCTCGGAAGCCGTGCCTGAAGACAAATGATAAATCCCGTAGCCGGGTTGCTGCATCTGGTGAATCTTTACAATCGCGGCGCTTACATAGTTCGCCGGAACGATGTCTATTCTATCGCCGGGTCGAAGCGGAAGCACCGGCAAGCGCGCCAGCGTGTCGAAGGCCTGGACCATATCAAACTGCGTCGTTTCTGGTCGTCGGCTGTCGCCCATGACGATGGCCGGGCGGAAAATGGTGCGAGGCACATCGCGGAGCAATTGATGCACCATGTGTTCACAGAATTTTTTCGTCCGTGCGTAGGGGTCGTAATCGGAGCGGGCCCAGTCAATCGAAGCGTCTTCGGTCACGACTTCGTCCTGACGCTTTCCGGCAACCGCAACCGTCGAAACATGTGAATAGCGGCGCAAGCCGTGGTGGTTCTGAGCGCGGCGTGCCAGTTGAATGACCTCAAGTGAACCGCGCAGGTTCACGTTCAGGCATTGTTTTTCGGACTTGCGGTTGAGCGAGGCGGCACAGTGCAGGACCGCATCGGTTGAATCCACGAGCGAGTGATACTCGCCGTCGTCGAGGCCAAAGCGCTCGCCGGTTAAGTCTCCACGGAAGATGCGAACACGTTCGTTCAAACAGTCTTGAAATTCGGGAAAATCAAAATGGAGCTGAAGCGACTGCCACAACCTGTCATGTGCTTCGGTTTCTGACTTGGCGCGGACGAGCAGGTTGAGCCGCTCGCGGTGATGGCGGAACAGTCCCTCCACCAGGTAACTGCCCAGGTAGCCGGTCGCACCGGTCAGGAAAATGGCCATAAGAGTGAGCCGCGGCTCAGCGCGTGGCTGCCGACGCCCCTTCCGGCGGTGCCGACCAATCGAGCACGCGAGGTTCGCGCGATTCGAGCGGTCTCCCTTCCATAAGGGGATAGCACCACCGCCGCAGCGCCGGTATGTGGATGTTAATCCAGTAGTCCCACCAGTCAATCGTTTCCGGCGAGAAATCAAATATGGCCTTTTCTTCGGGCAAAAGCGCGGCAGAAAGCAGCCGGGCGTTTTCACATTCAAATACGTGTTCGTTATGCAGAATGAACGGCTCGTAGAGCTCGATCAGTTTCTGGGCACGTAGCAGGTCGCGCTCGGTTTTGGCGAGCGGGAGCTTGCCGAGGTGCAGGGAGGCCGCAACTTTGTTGATCCGCGAGACAACCGCTTTCTGCATGGGGATGGAAAGCCGCTCGTAGCGCTGCTTCGAGACCGGGATGGTTTCGAGTTTCACCTTAAGCCAATGCTCGATGCCCGTTTGTGCCTTGTAATGCTTGCGATGTGCGAGGCCGGTCAGTTCGATCGAACGGCCCATGTTCACGGGATTGATCGCAGAAGTGGCGAGCTGATAAAGCCGTGCGTGCTTGTGCTGCACGAGGGCTGCCGCAATCAACGTCATCCCGCGCGTCACCATGTCCACCGGGATCACGTCAAGACACTTCCGTTTGTTCGAAGGGAGTTGACGAAAATTGGTGCCCAGCAGATAAGAGAGAGGACCGGAGGTGTTGATACCTTCATTCCATCCGGTGAAGGGCGTGCGCTCGGAGCTTTCCACGATGGAGGGTCGCACGATGGCGATCGGAAGATCGCGGCCCTGCTGAACCAGAATCGATTCACCCAGGCTCTTGGTGAACGTGTAGGTATTCGGCCAGCCGAGATACTGCGCGCGCTTCATGCCCGCCCGAACCAGGCGGTTCCGCGTCCACCGGGCGCGGTTTCTTTTCAAGACACCGTCAAGTTCATCCGGCGCTACCTTGGCTGGATCGCCGCCGCGGCCGAGCGCCTGACGACGAAGGGCCTTCGCGAGCTCGCCGCTTTCGGCGCGCTCTTCGACGCGCAGAACCATTTCACGCAGTGAGGCAATCTCCTTTTCCGCGCTGAAATCGGGATGATTGCCGGGATTGTAGTTGGCCTGGAGATTTTCACTGACGCGCCCGTCGCGCATGCCGACGACATAGCACGTGGAGAGGTGCATGAGAGAAGCATGGTCACATCGGCGCAGAAACTCAAGCAGATGGATGGTGGAGTCAACGTTCGAAGAAAGAGCATCGCGCAAGTCGGGATTAAAGTCGGTCAGGCCGGCGCTGTTGGCGATGATGTCGAGAGAACGCGCAAGCCGAGCCTGGGTTTCCGCGTTCAGGCGGAGGCCAGGCTGGCTTACGTCGCCTTCCACTACTTCGACCTTTTTGCGAAGAAAGGCGGCCAGTTCCTCGCCACGCTTGGCCTGCAAACCGTCGAAGGTCGGCGACTCTTCAACGATTTTTTCGAAACGGCGCTTTGCCGACGTCGTACGGTTGCGGCGGACCAACAGCGTGATCTTGCCGATCTCCGGAATCTTTTCGAGCAGGTCCACTAGCCAGACTTTGCCGATGAATCCGGTGACGCCGATGAGCAACAGGTGCTTGCCCGCAAGGCTCTCGCGGACGCGCAGGCGCGCGACGCGAGGCGTAGTGCCAAGCAACTCCACCGAATCACGTTCCGGGGCTTTTGGACGCGCCGAGCTCACCACAGCACGTTCAAGAACATCCGGCGTCCGCTCCCAATCCAACTGGCCCAGCAACCTCTCCCGTGAAATGCTTCCGTCAGCTGAACCACTGCCGAGCCATGCAAAGGGCCCGCGCGGCCGGATAACCGGCGCCAGCAGGCGGCCTGTGGCAAGGCCCTCGCGAAATTCCAGCCGATTTGCGATGCAGCCCTCAGCCGCGAAGTAATCGACCATCGGTTTGAGGATTTGTTCGAGCATCTGCCCGACAAGGATCACTCGTTCACGGCTGCGCACCGCATCGACCAGTTTTTCGACCGCTTCGCGCCGCATGCGCGGCTTCAACTCGTATTGGAAATATTCCTCGCCAAGCAGATCGAGCCGGTCGCGCGAGATTCCCCGCAAGACGCTGTGAAGGCTGCGCGTCGCGAAAGTACGGCTCGCGAAGTACAGCGCCGGGCGAAGCAGAGTCATCGCCAGCATCCCGCCGCGGCGTACCCAGCGTTCGAGAAAGCTCTGGCTGTTCCAGTTGAAAAAGCCGACGCTCCTTAAGGCGCTCATTTCGAACAGAGAGCCCTCAACGCGCCAATAGGTGAAGCCGGACACACGCAGCGCTTCTCGGTTCAGATTGGAAGAAGGTTCTGGCATCCTTTTGGAGAAACCCTTTGGTCTCGAACGGGAAAATGTTCAAGATCCGACCGGTTCCGACGGCTCTCCACACTCGATGGGCACGGGGCGGTTTCGAAATTCCGCGTGCTTTCGCCTGAATCATCCGGTGCAACGAAAAATCGAATGACCAAATTAACATTCCCGTAAGCTTCCCGCAACCGGCCAGGAGAAGCTGGGCTCAGGCGAGGGCGGGACGCATGAGAAAAACCGGCCGAGGAAGTTGGCCTTTGGATCGAGGGCGCGGCCCGCTGCTCAGACGCCCCAGCCATACTTCTCGGCGTGTTCGAAGGTCCTTTGCATCTCTTGATGCAGAATCTCAAGGAAGCTCGAGGCGCTCACCGTCTTTGCGCCGGGTTGCGCAATGTCCGTCGTGCGATAACCCGCGCCGAGAACGCGAATGAGCGATTGCTCCACCCAATCCGCTTCCAAGCCAAGCCCAAAGGTTTCGCGGAGCATCATCGTGGCGCTGAGGATCGAGCCAATCGGGTTGGCGACATCCTGTCCCGCAAGGGTCGGTGCGGAACCGTGAATTGGCTCAAAAAGCGGGGCACTGGTGCCGAAGCTCGCGGAAGGAATCAACCCGATCGAGCCCACCAGAGCCGCGGCGGCATCGCTCAAAATATCGCCAAACATGTTGCTGCTGAGCATGACGTCGAACTGCGTGGGACGCAACGTAAGCTGCATCGCGGCGTTGTCGACATACATATGTTCGAGCTTCACGGCGGGAAATACGGACGCCACGGAGTTGACCGTACGTCGCCAGAGCTGAGAACTGGTCAGCACGTTGGCTTTGTCCACCGAACAAAGCCGTCGCGAGCGGTTTTCCGCCCGCGTGAACCCAAACGTGGCAATCCGTTCGATCTCCGGCGTGGAGTACGCTTCGGTGTCGAACGCGCGCTCGACGCCTCCCTCCACCTTGGTGCCGCGTTCTCCGAAGTACATTCCGCCCGCCAGTTCGCGAACAATTTCGATATCCAGATCGCCGAGACGCTCCGGCTTCAATGGCGAAATACCTCGCAGAGGCTCAATCACCTTGACGGGCCGCAAATTCACGTTAAGCCCAAGGCCCTTTCTCAAATCCAAAAGGCCACTCTCCGGGCGCTTGCCGACTGGAAGTGCGTCCCACTTCGGTCCGCCCACGGCGCCGAGAAAAATGGCATCGGCTTTCCGACACGCATCCAGAGTTTCGTTGGGAAGGGGGTTGCCGGTTTTATCGATCGCGGAGCCGCCAACCGGGAGTTCGACCATGTCAAACTGATGCTGAAATTCGCGCGCGCATTCCTGGAGCACGCTCGCGGCGGCACGCGTAACCTCCGGCCCGATACCGTCCCCCGGGAGCAGCACAATTTTCTTCTTAACCTTCATCGACAGAGTCCTCGAATGCGCTCAGGCGACCGTGGTCGCAGAAGTGGCAATCACTTTGCGTCGAATCACCTCGTGCGCGATGGTCATCAGGTCACGCGGGCGAACTTGCTTGGTGGTATCGGCGATCGATGTGACGCGCCGGTAACACTCGCTGAGTTCGGCATCACTGGGCTCGTACCCTAGTTCCCTAAGCGATTCGCGGAGCGCATGACGCCCGGAATGCTTGCCAAGCACGAGCAGCCTTGCGGGCACGCCGACCGTCTCCGGTGAAATGATTTCGTAGGTCAACGGATTCTTGATGATGCCGTCCTGATGAATCCCCGCCTCATGTGCAAACGCGTTTGCACCCACAACCGCCTTGTTGGGTGCGACTTGCGCTCCGGTGATTTCAGTGAGCAAGCGGCTCGATTTGTACAACTCGTCGAGCTTTAACTTGGTCTCGACACCGAAGCTCTCTTTACGAACGGCCAACGCGACCGCCACTTCTTCGAGGGCCGCGTTGCCGGCGCGTTCGCCAATCCCGTTAACCGTGCACTCAATCTGGCGGACACCAGCGCGCACCGCGGCCAAGGAGTTTGCCACGGCCAGGCCCAAATCGTCGTGGCAATGTGCGCTCAGGGTGACATGTTCGGGATCGTTCAGGTGCTCACGCACTTTCAGGAACATCTCTCCATATTCCTCGGGCACCGCGAAGCCAACGGTGTCCGGCAGATTCAGGATCGTTGCGCCGTTCTCGACAGCGACCGCGCACGCCTGGCACAGATATCCGATCTCGGTGCGGCCGGCATCCTCAGCGGAGAATTCCACCTCCGCTACGAAATTGCGCGCCAGTTTGACCATTGCGGCAATGGCTTCGAGGGCCTGCTCGCGCGTCATGTGAAGTTTTACCTGCAGGTGCAGGTCGGATGTCGCCAGGAAAACGTGCATGCGAGGGTATTTTGCGGGTTTCAGAGCCTCCGCTGCCGCCAGGATGTCGTCTTGGCGTGCGCGCGCCAATGCGGCAATCGGAACCTCCCGGACCTCCCGGGAGACCGCCATCACGGCCTCAAGGTCACCTTTGGACGCAATGGGAAAGCCCGCCTCGATGATATCGACGCCAAGCGCCGCGAGCTGGTGGGCCATACGGATCTTCTCGTCCGTATTCATGGAGAAGCCGGGCGACTGTTCACCGTCGCGGAGCGTTGTATCGAAAATGCGTACATGGCTCATGAATACCCCCAATGCGGCTCATATAGTTACGCATGTGGCGGGGTCTTTAGTCCAATTTATCTTGATTCTGTATTTTATAATTGTCCCTTATACTAGGCCTGGCGGCAACGGCCCGGGTTCCCTGGACCGCGCGCCACCCGCTTGAAGCGCTTCGGCAAAACGCCACCTGGCACTCGGCCGAATCGAGGATGCTGCCCCATGGATCTTTCGGAACTACAAGTCTTTCTTACTGTTGCCAAGGAAGGCAGTTTTTCCCGGGCGGCCGAGAGACTCTACCGCACCCAGCCCGCTGTCAGTTTGGCTATCCGCAAACTTGAGGATTCCCTGGGACAACCGTTATTTGTGCGAGGCGCGCGCCCGGTGAGGTTGACGGACGCTGGCACCCTTCTGCAGGAATACGCGGAGCGGCTGCTGAATTTACGCGACGAGGCAAAGAAGGGCCTGCTCGAACTCGAAGGGCTAAAACGCGGGGAGCTGTCGCTCGGCGTGAATGAAAGCTCGATCCATGCGCTGCTTCCCGCCGTGGCTAGATTCCGTGAAGCGCATCCCGGCGTTCAGGTGCGGCTGCACCGCATGTTCTCGCGCGACATTCCGCACGAAGTAGTGAACTACCGGCTGGACCTCGGCGCGGTCTCCTACGTGCCACGAGACACGCAGCTGCAGTCAACCGAGATACTGAAAGATGAGCTGACGCTGGTTGTTCCGCCGAAACACCATCTCGCCAAGCGCCGCGAAGTAGAGATCGAAGAACTGGGGAAGGAAAGCTTTATTGCCCACATCGTAGAATCGCCGTTCCGCCGGCGGGTGATCGAGCTGTTTGCGCGGCACCGCACGGCGCTGAACATGCCGATGGAAATGCCAACGATCGAAAGCATCAAGCGTTTTGTGCAAATGGGAATGGGCGTAGCCATCGTCCCGAGGATGTGCGTGACCTGGGAAATCGAGCATAGCTGGCTGAAGGAAGTCAAAGTGCGCCAGATGAATATTCCGCGTCACCTTTACATGATTTCCCGCCGCGGCGCCCGCCTCCCGCATGCCGCAGTGGAATTCATGCATGTGCTCAAGTCTGAGTAGGCTGCCGCGAGTCGCGCGCCGTTTCAGGAATGCCATTGAACAATCTCAACCGCTCAACCACCACTGATTTTACCTGGCGTACGACTTCCGGCAATAGATTATACGGCGCAACAAAATCGGCATTTTTCCTGAGCGCTTGCTCGAGCCCTCTTCGCCAGGCCACACGCAATTCTGTGTTGATGTGGATCATCGCGATCCCCGCCTGAATTGATTTGCGAAAGTCTTCCCGGTCCGTGCCAGAGCCGCCGTGTAACGTCAAAGGTACACTCGCAGCCTTTTTGATGGCTGCGATTCGCGCTATGTCCAGCCGCTTGTGTTCCATTCCCTGAATCATGCTCTTTAGCATGCCGTGCGTCGTGCCGACCGAGGGCGCTAGCAAATCCACCTTGGTTTCCGCAACAAATCGTCTCGCGTCCTCGGGCTCCGTCAGCACGATGTTATCGGGGCGCTTCTCATGGATTTCTGAACCCGAGCCCACGTAACCGACCTCGCCTTCGACCAGCATCGCGGGCTGGATGGACTTCACCGCTTCCACACCCCGCCGCGTTTCCGCAATATTTTGTTCGAGCGGCTTCTCGGAAGCGTCGAACACGACCATGTCAAATCCTGCCCGCGCGGCTTCTTCCGCTTTCTCGATTGAGTGCGTGTGATCGGCATTCAAGAAAATCTCGGGACCGTTTTCGCCCTCGAAGCTTCGCAACAGCGCTGCCGCCTGCCGGACACCCAGGAATGCTCGTTCCCCCTCGGAAACTCCCATCACGACCGGCACACCCAGTTCTGTGGCCGCCTCGACCGCCGCCCTTAACACCACAAGCTCTGAAAAGTTGAAATGCCCTACCGCAACCAGCCTGTTCGCTGCGTCCTGAGGGACGCCTTTGAGCGTACACATGGTTTCACCACCTGGAGGCTATGGTCGCACTTGCAAGTGGCGTCGCCAAGTCCCCTCTGGAACAGGCAATGCCGGAGCCCTGCATCGCGTTTACCGTGGCCGTCGTAGGACCAGCCTGGTCCGGTCTTCGAAGGGCTCTCGCGTCGAACGCTCGTTGTCGATTATGCTGTAGCTAGTGCCAGCCCGCGCACTGGCCTCTTATGATGAGTGGACTTGCCATCCTCGCGATCGGTTTTTTCCTGGGCATGCGGCATGCCACGGACCCGGACCACGTCATCGCCGTATCGACCATCGTGAGCCGTGAGCGCTCTCTTGCCCGGGCCGCCTGGATTGGGGCATTTTGGGGTCTCGGTCACAGCATCACGATTGTTCTCGTTGGCGCGGCGATTATTCTCTTCAATCTGGCGATTCCGCCGCGCGTCGGGCTCACCATGGAATTTGCCGTCGGCCTGATGCTGATTCTTCTAGGGGTGCTGAACCTAACCGGCGTCAGCAAGTGGCTCAGTGAGAAATTCTCGCCGGCGCACCCGCAGGTCACCGGAGGGCACGCGCACATTCACGAACACGGGTCGCAGCTGCACTACCACTGGCACTCGCACCAGCTCGCCGCGGAACATCACGCCGATTCGCTGACGACGCCTGGCTGGCTGAGCAATCCGCTGTCAAGACTGGGGCTGTTTCACTCGTTGCGCCCGCTTCTCGTGGGAATTGTTCATGGTCTCGCAGGCTCAGCGGCAGTGGCGTTGCTGGTGCTGACCACCATCCACGACCCGCACTGGGCCGTATTCTACTTGCTGATTTTTGGAGTTGGAACCATCGCCGGCAT
>Ga0306923_10004218_pt1 | contig 13738 bp, 9 predicted proteins | sample sta12Can44000108_FD_203841 | JGI IMG/M metagenome (GOLD analysis project Ga0306923, IMG submission 203841) | Lab enrichment of tropical soil microbial communities from Luquillo Experimental Forest, Puerto Rico - statanox.12C.anox.44.000.108 (v2)... | ecosystem: Environmental > Terrestrial > Soil... | reverse complement strand
ATGGCGTGAACCACGAGACCTATGCCGGCCAGGCCATCGTCTCGGCCGCTTCGTGCACCACCAACTGCCTGGCCCCGGTCGCCAAGGTGCTGAACGACAATTGGGGCGTGAAGCGCGGCCTGATGACCACCGTGCACGCCGCCACCGCCACCCAGAAGACCGTGGACGGCCCGTCCTCGAAGGATTGGCGCGGTGGCCGCGGTATCCTGGAGAACATCATCCCGTCCTCGACCGGCGCCGCCAAGGCCGTCGGCGTTGTGCTGCCCGCCCTGAACAAGAAGCTGACCGGCATGAGCTTCCGCGTGCCGACCTCGGACGTCTCGGTGGTCGACCTCACCGTCGAGCTGGAAAAGCCGGCCAAGTACGAAGAGATTGTCGCCGCCATGAAGGCCGCCTCGGAAGGCGCGCTCAAGGGCGTGCTGGGCTTCACCAACGAGAAGGTGGTCTCCACCGACTTCGTCGGCTGCCCGCTGCCGTCCATCTTCGACGCCGATGCCGGCATCCAGCTGGACAGCACCTTCGTCAAGGTCGTCTCCTGGTACGACAACGAGTACGGCTACACCTGCAACATGCTGCGCTTCGTGCAGTACGTCGCCACCCACTAAGGGCGGGAGGGACTACCATGTTCCGCACCATCGACGCCCTTGATGTGAAGGGCAAGCGGGTGCTGGTCCGTGCCGACCTCAACGTCCCGGCCAAGGACGGCAAGGTCACGGATACCACCCGCATCGACCGTTCGGCGGCCACGCTCAAGGAGCTGGCCGCCAAGGGCGCCAAGGTCATCGTGCTGACGCACTTCGGCCGGCCCAAGGGCCGCGAGGACAAGTACTCGCAGAAGCTGCTGGTGGAGCCGCTGGCCAAGGCCGTCGGCAAGCCGGTGGCGTGGGCCGACGACTGCATCGGCGCAGAAGCCGAGAAGGTGATCGCCGGCCTGAAGGACGGCGACATCGCCCTGTTGGAGAACGTGCGTTTCCACCCCGAGGAAGAAAAGAACGAGCCCAGCTTCGCCAAGAAGCTGGCCGATCTGGGCGACCTCTACGTGAACGACGCCTTCTCCACCGCGCATCGCGCCCATGCCTCGACCGAAGGCCTGGCCCACATCCTGCCGGCCGCCGCCGGCCGGCTGATGCAGGCCGAGCTGGAAGCCCTGGGCCGCGCCCTGGGAGCCCCGGAAAAGCCGGTGGCTGCCGTGGTCGGCGGCGCCAAGGTCTCCACCAAGCTGGACCTGCTGGGCAACCTGGTGTCCAAGGTGGACTATCTGATCATCGGCGGCGGCATGGCCAACACCTTCCTGTTCGCGCAGGGCAAGGCTGTCGGCAAGTCGCTGTGCGAGAAGGAGATGGCCGGCACCGCCCGCGAGATCCTGGAAAAGGCGAAGGCGGCCAAGTGCCACATCGTCCTGCCCGTGGATGCCGTGGTGGCCGGCGAGTTCGCCGAGAACGCCCCCAACAAGGTGATCTCGGTGGACGCGGTGCCCGACGACCAGATGATCCTGGATGCCGGCCCCGCCAGCATCGAGGCCATCATCGATCGCCTGGGCGGCTGCAAGACCCTGGTGTGGAACGGCCCGCTGGGCGCGTTCGAGATCGCCCCGTTCGACAAGGCGACCAACGCCGTGGCCCAGGCCGCGGCCGAGCGCACCAAGCAGGGTAAGCTGCTGACCGTGGCCGGCGGCGGCGACACCGTCGCGGCCCTGGCCAAGGCGGGCGTCGAGGAGAAGTTCTCCTACGTTTCCACCGCCGGCGGCGCCTTCCTCGAATGGCTGGAAGGCAAGACCCTGCCGGGCGTGGCGGCCCTTGAGGTCAAGCACACCCACTCGGGCTGCGGCTGCGGCGGCCAGCACTGAGACGTTAAGTGAGTGAATGAAGAAGGCGGGTGCCGCACGGTGCCCGCCTTTTTTATTCGCCCTATATGCGCCGTCCCACCAAATTCACCGAACATGCCGGCATGTAGAACTTAGACAGGTGGATTTTCTTGCCCGGATGGTCGTCGAACATGTCCTGGTCGGGGGCCTGGTCGATGGCGAATTGGAACAGGTTGCGTTCGATGCGCAGCGTGCGTTCGCTGTGTTCGGGTTGGCCGTTCCACAGCAGGCGGAAGCCCTCTTCCTCGCGGTCACCGGTATAGAATTCCAGCGTCCACTCGAAGCCGGGGAACAGCGCCTTGAGCCCGGCGAAGGACATGCGCCAGTAGTCGTGGGGGAATTCGTGATAGCCCTGCACCCAGGGCACGGTGACGAACAGCAGGCCGCCGGGTTTCAGCAGGAACTTGATGTTGCGCGCCGCCTCCCACGGGGCGGCGACGTGTTCCAGCACGTGGCGACACAGGATGGCGTCGAACGCCTTGACCTTGAGACGGCGGCGCAGGTCCGAGGCCGAGGCGGTGATGTCGGCCACCACGTCCACGTTGGTGCCGGCCTGCAAATCCATGCCGGTGAAATTGCAATGGGCAAACAGCTTGCGCCAGGGAGCCTGGGTATCGATGACGCTGGCGCGGCTGCCGATCTGCAGCACGTCGCCTGTCACGCCCGATGCCAGCGCGGCCATCTCGGTGTCGAAGTGGAAGGACTGCACCCCGATGGCATCGCCACTGGACAGGGCCCATTGGTGCAGAATCTTGGCGCTGGACAGGTGCATATGATCCCCCGGCTGGCAGGCCGGGGGATCATAACCGCAGGCTTATTCGCGCGCCAGCACCAGGGCGATGCCCTGGCCGCCGCCGATGCACATGGTCACCAGGGCATACTTGCCCTTGATGCGCTGCAGTTCATAGGCCGCCTTGACGGTGATGATGGCGCCGGTGGCCCCGATGGGGTGACCCAGCGCGATGGCGCCGCCGTTGGGGTTGGTGCGGGCCGGATTGAAATCGAGGTCGCGGCTAACCGCCAGGGCCTGGGCGGCGAAGGCCTCGTTGCTCTCGATCACGTCCATGTCGGCGACAGACAGCTTGGCCTTGGCCAGGGCGGTCTTCACCGCGCTGATGGGGCCTAGGCCCATGACCTCGGGGGCCACGCCGGAATGGGCGTAGGCGACGATGCGGGCCAACGGCTTCTGGCCGCGCTTGGCGGCGGCCTCGCGCTCCATCAGCACCACGGCGCCGGCGCCGTCGTTGAGGCCCGAGGCGTTGCCGGCGGTGACGGTGCCCTCCTTGGCGAAGGCCGGCTTCAGCTTGGCCATGCTGTCCAGGGTGACGTCGGCGCGCACATGCTCGTCGCGCACCACCTGCACCACTTCCTTGCGGGTCTTCACCGAGACCGGGACGATCTGGCTGTCGAAGCGGCCCTCGGCGATGGCCGCCGCCGCCCGGGCGTGGGATTGCACCGCCAGCTTGTCCTGGTCCTCGCGCGAGAGGTTGTAGCGCTTGGCCACGTTCTCGGCGGTGATGCCCATGTGGCCATTGCCGAAGGGATCGGTCAGCGCGCCCACCATGGAATCGATCATCACGCCGTCACCCATGCGCTGGCCCCAGCGCATGGCCGGCACCAGATAGCCGGCGCGGCTCATGCTTTCGGCGCCGCCCGCCACGGCGGTGTCGGTGTCGCCCAGCATGATCATCTGCGCCGCCGAGACGATGGCCTGCATGGCCGAGCCGCACAGGCGGTTCAGCGTCAGCGCCGGCACGGTGTCGGGCAGGCCGCCCTCGATGGCGGCGACGCGCGAGATGTACATGTCGCGCGGCTCGGTGTGGATGACGTTGCCGAACACCAGATGGCCCACCTGGTCGGGGGCCAGCCCCGAGCGGTTGACCGCCTCGCGTACGCAAGCTGCGGCCAGCTGGCCGGGCGACACATCCTTCAACGCCCCACCATAATCGCCGATGGCAGTGCGTACGCCGGACAGGATGACGACGTCTCGGGTCTGCATGGGTCTCTCTCCCGTTTTTTTGTTGTGAGGCGGGGAAAATGGACCCGTGCGGCTCCGGGCGATAGGCGGCCAGACGGCCAAAACCTTGGCCCGGACGGCCTATTCCGAAGGGGGAGGCTGGCGTTCGGCCTGGACGGACCGCCTACCCCCTCCCATCCCATGGGAGAGTGTACCGAACGGAAGCGAGGGGCCTAAAATGGAATGGCCGGGACGATGCCCGGCCATTCCATCTTCGCTGCCTGACGCTTTACGCGGCGCCGTGGCAGTGCTTGTACTTCTTGCCCGAGCCACAGGGGCAAGGGGCATTGCGCGGGGTGCTGGCCCAGGAATTGGGATCGCCTGCCGCAATGCCGGCAGCCGCGGCCTCACCGGCGAAAGCGGGGTCCTGGCGGCTTTCGTGCATCTGCGCGGGAGCGTGCGGGGCCAGGGTCTCCTCCACGTCGGCGGGACCGACGCGCAGCTCCACATGGGCCAGGATGCTGGTCACCCGCTCGCGCAGGTCGTGCAGCATCTGCTCGAACAGATTGAAGGCCTCGCGCTTGTACTCATTGAGCGGATCGCGCTGGGCGTAGGCACGCAGGCCGATGCCCTGGCGCAGGTGGTCAAGCTGGAGCAGGTGCTCCTTCCAGGCCTGGTCGAGGATCTGCAGCAGCATGCTCTTTTCGACCATGCGCATGATGTCCGGGCCGTACTCGGCCGCCTTGGCCGCCATCTTGCGGTCGGCGGCGTCGACGATGCGGTGCTTCAGCTCCTGGTCGGCGATGCCCTCTTCCTTGCCCCATTCGATGATGGGCAGGTCCAGGTTGAAGACGCGCAGGACCTCCTCGTGCAGGCCCGGCAGGTCCCACTGCTCGGCATAGGCGCGCTCGGGGATGCAGCGGGCGACCATCTCGTCGATGACCTCGTGGCGCATGCCGGCGACGTCGTCCGAGACGTCGTCCACCTGCATCAGCTCCTTGCGCTGCTCGTAGATGACCTTGCGTTGGTCATTCATGACGTCGTCGAACTTCAGCAGGTTCTTACGGACGTCGAAGTTGCGCGCCTCGACCTTCTGCTGCGCCTTTTCCAGGGCCTTGTTGATCCACGGATGGACGATGGCCTCGCCTTCCTTCAGGCCCAGCTTCTGCAGCATGCCGTCCATGCGCTGGGAGCCGAAGATGCGCATCAGATCGTCTTCCAACGACAGGAAGAACTTGGACCCGCCGGGGTCGCCCTGGCGGCCCGAGCGGCCACGCAACTGGTTGTCGATGCGGCGGCTTTCGTGACGCTCGGTCCCCACCACGTACAGGCCGCCGGCCTCCAGCGCCTTGGCCTTGTTGGCGGCGACCTCGTCGCGGATGGCCTGCACCTGGGCGGGATCGGGCGTGGCGCCCAGCTCGGTGCGGATGCGCATGTCGGCGTTGCCGCCCAGCTGGATGTCGGTGCCGCGACCGGCCATGTTGGTGGCGATGGTGACGGCGCCGGGCACGCCGGCCTGGGCGACGATGGTCGCCTCCTGCTCGTGATAGCGGGCGTTCAGCACGTTGTGCGGAATCTTCTGCTTCTTGAGCAGCTCGCTCAACAGCTCGGATTTCTCGATGGAGGTGGTGCCCACCAGCACCGGCTGCTGGCGCTTGCGGCACTCCTGGATCAGGGTGGCGATGGCCTCGTACTTCTCGCGGGCGGTGCGATAGACCTCGTCGTCCTCGTCCTTGCGGGACACCGGCACGTTGGTGGGCATCTCGACCACTTCCAGGTTGTAGATTTCCTGGAATTCGCCGGCTTCGGTCATGGCGGTGCCAGTCATGCCCGACAGCTTCGGGTACAGGCGGAACAGGTTCTGGAAGGTGATTGAGGCGAGCGTCTGGTTCTCGTTCTCGATGGTGACCGCTTCCTTGGCCTCCAGCGCCTGGTGCAGGCCCTCGCCGTAGCGGCGGCCTTCCATCATGCGGCCGGTGAACTCGTCGATGATGACGACCTTGTCGTTCTTGACGATGTAATCCACGTCGCGGGTGAACAGCTTGTGCGCGCGCAGGCCCTGGTTGGCGTGGTGCACCAGGCTGACATTGGCGATGTCATAGAGGTTGCCGCCGGCCTTCATCAGCCCGGCTTCGATCAGCAACTGCTCCATATGCTCGATGCCCTGCTCGGTGAAGGTCACCGCGCGGACCTTTTCGTCCTTCTCGAAATCCTCGTCCACCAGGCCGGGGATCAGCTTGTCCACCAGGCGGTAAAGCTCGGAATTGTCCTCGGTGGGGCCCGAGATGATCAGCGGCGTGCGCGCCTCGTCGATGAGGATCGAGTCCACTTCGTCGACGACGGCGAAGTTGAACGGCCGGTGGACCATTTCCTCCAGCCGGAACTTCATGTTGTCGCGCAGATAGTCGAAGCCCAACTCGTTGTTGGTGGCGTAGACCACGTCGCAGGCATAGGCCTGGCGGCGCTGTTCGTCGTCCATGCCGTGCACGATGACGCCGGTGGTCAGGCCCAGGAAACGGTAGACCTGGCCCATCCATTCGCTGTCGCGCGTGGCCAGATAGTCATTGACGGTCACCACGTGCACGCCCATGCCGGGCAGGGCGTTGAGGTAGGCCGCCAGCGTCGCCACCAGGGTCTTGCCTTCGCCGGTCTTCATCTCGGCGATCTTGCCGAAATTCAGCACCATGCCGCCCATCAACTGGACGTCGAAGTGGCGTTGGCCCAGCGTGCGCTTGGCCGCCTCGCGCACGGTGGCGAAGGCTTCCTCCAGCAGGTCGTCCAGGTCGGCGCCGTCGGCCAGTCGGTTGCGGAACTCCTGGGTCTTGGCCTGCAATTCGGCGTCGGACAGCGCCTGGAATTGGGGCTCCAGGGCGTTGATCGCCGCGATTCGCGACTTCAGGCCCTTGATGATGCGGTCATTCGCGGTTCCGAAGAACCGCCGGGCGATGGCGCCGAACATGCGTTGAGACCTCGGGAATTCTTAGAGATGGGCCGCCGGGCGCGGGGCCTTTTTCGACCGGCAACAGATAGAGCCCGAGGCGGGTTCTGTCAATGTCGCGCGGGCATTTCCCCGGCGGCCTCGCCGGGCGTCTCGGCCGGTGCGCACGCGCCGGCCCACTCTTCCTCAGGCATGGTGAAGCATAGGGCGGCGCCGCCGGCCTCGCCGTCCTCGACCCAGATGCGGCCGCCATGGGCCTCGACCAGCTTGCGCGCCAGCGCCAGGCCGGTGCCGTTGCCGGGGATGCGGTCACGGGTATGCAGGCGCGAGAACAGCGTGAACACCGCCTCGCGGAATTCCGGCTCGATGCCGATGCCGTTGTCGGCGATGCGCACCAGCCAGCGCCGCTCCTGCCGCTCGGCCTCGATGCGGATTTGCGCCGGGCGCGCCGGGCTGCGGAACTTCAGCGCGTTGTCCATAAGGGCGTGGAATACCACCGCCAGCTTGCCCGGATCTCCCTCCACCTCGGGCAGCAGGCCGACTTGGATGACGGCGCCGGCAGCCTCGACCTGGGTTTGCAGGCCCTCGACCACGTCGGCCACCAGATGGTCCAGATTGATGCGGGTCGAGACAAAGGCGGTGGTCAAGGCAAACCGCTCGGCGTCGGTGATCAGCGTCTTCAGCCGGACGATGCCTTCGACCGCGAACGAGATGAACTGGTGCGCCTCGGGGTCCAACTGGTCGTGGTAGCGCTTGGCCAGCAGTTGGACGAAACTCGAAACTTGGCGCAGCGGCTCCTGGAGATCGTGGGACAAGGCATGGGCGAGGTCGCGCATGCGGGCATTGGTGGCCGCCTGCTCCTCCACCGCACGCAGCAATTCGCGTTCGGCCCGGAGCCGCGCGGTGACATCGACGATCTGCACCAGCCGCACCCGACGACCGCTGATGGTGACCGACTGACCTTGCGTGGACACATCCAGTGGGCGGCCATCCTTGCAGCGAAGCCGCCACACGCCGTCACCCGATTGCCCGCCCGCCAGGCGGCGAGTGAAACGCTCGAACTGCAGCCGGGTCTCACGCGGCATCAGGTCGGTCACCGGCATGTCCGCCGCCTCGGCGGGTTCATAACCGAACAGGCGGCCGGCCGCGGCATTGATCTCGACCAGTCTTAGGGTGTCGGGGTCGTACACCACCAGCGCCTCGGGGCTGTCGGCGAACAGCATCCGGTAGCGATTTTCGGTATCGCGAATGCCGCGGCTGAGCCGGGCGCCGACGCCATAGATCAGCAGGGCGCTCAAGGCGACGAAGGCCCAGCCCTTTCCGGTCTGGATGGCGGTCAGGCGGTGCGGATCGCTGACGACCGCCTCCAGCAAGGTATCGGAAACGGCAATCCACGCTGCCCCGAAACCGCCATAAACGGCAGCCAGGATGGCGGCGAAGGACCTGCCTGTGGTGGACTTCCCTGCTCCCATGCGGCGCTCTCCGCCCATACCGGTGGCAGTTTAGCATCTTCTACCCGGCTGTTGCAGCGCAATCGGGCGGCGCATTGAGCCTTCTCTTGTGCCGGCGCCCAGGTTGTGGTTCAACGCCTTACAGTCGGGGCGTGGGCTGTCGCCGGCCCCCGCCATGTTTCACGCCCTGATCTCTCTCACGCAAGGGACATCCGACCCATGACGATCTTCTCTGCCCGCCGCGCCGCCATGTTGGTGGGCCTGGCCACCGTTCTCGCCACCCCCGCCTTTGCCGCCGACAAGGACCCGGTGGTGGCCGTGGTCAACGGCACCGAGTTGCGCGCTTCGGCGCTGGCCGGCTATCAGCGCACCCTGCCGCCGCAGATGGCCGCCCAGGTGCCCTACGAAGCCCTGCTGGACAGCCTGATCAACAACACCCTGGTGTTCGAGCAGGGCAAGAAGGACGGCATGGACAAGGATCCTGACGTCAAGCGCGCCCTGAAGGACATCGAGCAGCAACTGGTGGTCAAGGCCTGGATGTCCAAGAAGCTGAAGGCCGAGGTCACCGACGAGGCGGTGAAGAAGGCCTATGACAAGTTCCTGGCCGAGTACAAGCCGGCCGAGGAAGTGCGCGCCCGCCACATCCTGGTGGACAACGAGGACGCCGCCAAGGCCATCATCGCCGACCTGAAGAAGGGCGCCGACTTCACTGAGCAGGCCAAGACCAAGTCCAAGGACCCGTCGGCCAAGCAGAACGGCGGCGACCTGGGCTACTTCACCAAGGACGAGATGGTGCCCCAGTTCGCCGAGGCCGCCTTCGCCATGAAGCCGGGCGAGTTGAGCCAGACCCCGGTCAAGAGCCAGTTCGGCTGGCATGTGATCAAGGTCGAGGACCGCCGCATGTCGTCGCCGCCCTCGCTCGAGCAGGCCCAGCCGGCGATCCGCGAAAAGCTGGCGGAAGACACCGCCGAGCGTCTGGTCACCGACATCCGTGCCAAGGCCAAGGTCAAGCGCTTCGACATGGAAGGCAAGCCGCTGGCCGAGGCGAAGTAATAAAAATTTGACGCGGAAAAACACGGATGCCGGCGGCCGAACCCGCCCATCCGTGTTAATCCGTGTCCATCCGTTTCATTTGCCCAAGGGGATTCCACCATGACCGCCATTTCGCCGCTGGCGCCCGCCGCCTTTCCGACCATGCCGTCCCTGGCCGGCGTCCGACTGGCCAGCCATGCGTGCGGAATCCGCTACCAGGGCCGCACCGACCTTCTGCTGGTCGAGATGGATGCCGGCACCTCGGCGGCCGGTGTCTACACCAAGTCGCTGACCTGCTCGGCGCCGGTGGACTGGTGCAAGCACGCCTCGGCCAAGGGCAAGGGCCGGGTGCTGATCGTCAATTCCGGCAACGCCAACGCCTTCACCGGCTCGGTCGGCGTGGCATCGGTCGAGCGCACCGTCAAGAAGGCGGCCGAGGTGTTCGACTGCAAGAAGTCCGAGGTGTTCGTCGCCTCTACCGGCACCATTGGCGTGCCGCTGCCCGACGACAAGATCACCGTCGGCCTGGCCGACGCCCGCGCCAAGCTGGCCGAGGGCGCCTGGGCCAAGGCGGCGGCGGCAATCATGACCACCGACACCTTCCCCAAGGGCGCCACCCGTACCGCCGAGATCGACGGCAAGGTGGTGACCATCAACGGCATCGCCAAGGGCGCCGGCATGATCGCCCCCGACATGGCGACCATGCTGTCCTTCGTCTTCACTGACGCCTCGCTGCCGCACGAGGTGTTGCAGGCGCTGCTGTCCAAGGGCGTCGAGACCTCGTTCAACGCCATTACCGTGGACAGCGACACCTCGACCTCGGACACCCTGCTGCTGTTCGCCACCAACAAGGCCAAGCACGCCCCGGTCACCGACGCCACCGACAAGCGCCTGCGCGATTTCAAGGCCAAGCTGAACGACCTGCTGCTGGATCTGGCCCAGCAGGTGGTCAAGGACGGCGAGGGCGCCACCAAGTTCGTGGAAATTGCCGTGACCGGCGCCCAGTCGGCCAAGGCCGCCAAGCGTATCGCGCTTGCCATCGCCAACTCGCCCCTGGTCAAGACCGCCGTCGCCGGCGAGGACGCCAATTGGGGCCGCGTCGTCATGGCGGTGGGCAAGGCCGGCGAAAAGGCCGACCGCGACAAGCTGTCCATCAAGATCGGCGGCGTCGAGGTGGCGAAGAACGGCCAGGTGGTGCCGGGCTACGACGAGACCCCGGTGACCGCCCACATGAAGGGGCAGAACATCGTCATCGAGACCGATGTGGGCATCGGCAAGGGCAAGGCCACCGTGTGGACCTGCGACCTGACCCACGCCTATATCGATATCAACGGGTCGTACCGGACCTAAGACACGCCTTGCGTACTGACGGACGTGGATGGCCGGGCCAAGCCCGGCCATAACGTTTTCTGGGCCAAGCCCGGCCATACCGTTTTCTGGGAGCGTTGGCATGAGCGACGAAGAACAGGGCTGCTGGTCAAAGGCGTCGGCGTGGCGGGGGCATCCGCTGCTGTCGGCACGACTGCGCCTGCGTCCGCTCAAGGCCGGTGACGCGCCGCGGCTGGCCGAGTTGCTGGACGACTGGGATGTGGTGAGGTACACCGCCGCCATCCCCCATCCCTACACGGTCGAGGACGCAGTTTCGTTCGTCGCCACCACCCAAGCCCGCTCGCACGACGGCAAGGGCGTGGCCCTGGCCATGGAACGCACCCTGGACGGCGCCGTCATCGGCATCGTCGGCTTTGGCCTGGAGACCGACGGCACGCCCGAGCTGGGCTGGTGGGTGGGACGGGCCTATTGGGGCCAGGGCTATGCCACCGAGGCGGCGCGCCGATTGCTGCGCCACCTGTTCGCCGATTTGGGCTATGCCTCGGCCTGGGCCGCCGTCCACCCCGACAACGCCGCCTCGCGCGCGGTAATGGGCAAGCTGGGCATGTACCTGGCCAAACATCAACTGATCGGCCAGCCGGCGCGCGGCGAATCGGTCGTGATGCCGGTCTACCGGATCGACACGGCGGACTGGGCCCGCGCCCATGCGGAACGCCCCACCTTGCTGGTGGCGGCAGCCGCTTTGATCGACGTGGACGGCCGCGTGCTGATGGCCAGCCGGCCGGCCGGCAAGATGATGTCGGGGCTGTGGGAATTCCCCGGCGGCAAGGTCCATGCCGGCGAGACGCCCGAGGCCGCCCTGGTGCGCGAACTGGCCGAGGAACTGGGCATCGACGTGGGCGAAAGCTGCCTGGCGCCGTTGGCCTTCGCCTCGCACGATTATGACACCTTCCATCTGCTGATGCCGCTTTATGCCGTGCGCCAATGGAAAGGCACCGTCACCCCGCTGGAAGGCCAGGGGCTGAAATGGGTCCGCGCCGAACGCTTAGGTGACCTACCCATGCCGCCAGCCGATATCCCCCTGGTGGCGCTATTGCGCGACTGGCTATAATGGGGGCCGTTCCCGTCCGTCATACCCCAGGACGCCGGCCCTGACTCGGGCCCCGCCGTCACCCATCTGATCCGGTATGGAGGGCTGGGAGGAGGCGGTCCCATGGCACTGAACACGAAAGAGCGTGAGGCCCTGCGCTTCCTGGGCGTGCACCTGGTGTACGGCCTGGCGGCGGCGCTGACCTTCGGCATCGCTGTGCTGCTGACCAATCTCGGCAACCTGCGGACCCTGGCCCTGGAATCATCCCATCCCGCCATGGTGCTGGTGCTGTTCTTCTTCGGCCTGTTCGTCACCTTCGGCAGCGTCGGCATGGGCGTGGGCATCATGAGCCTCGCCAACGACGACGACGATTGAACCCGGCAGGCTTTGACCCGTCCCCGGCATTTTTTTCCCGTCCGCCACGCCGAATCGGCCCTCCGGCGCTTCAGCGGATTCCGCTAACATATTGATTTATCGTCATTTTCAAATCTGGCACGCCCCCTGCAACAGAGGTCGTGCCAGAGGCTCCATTACGGGGAACCGGAAATGACGGTTTATTCCATCGACAAGCGGACCACCGACCAGTCCAGCGCCATGACTCCCGCTGCCAATGCGGGCAAAACCACCTCCGACGATATGGCGGCCCAATTCGCCAGCGCGCTGGAGAAGGCGGCGTCGATGTTCGCGTCGAACTCCGCCACCCGCTCCCCGTCGGCCGAGGCCGCGCTGAAGGGCCACTTCGATCGCCAGAACAGCGACATGAAGCAGCCGCGTGCCGCCGACAAGCCGCAGCGCAACGACGACAAGCCGGTCACCCGCAGTCGCGACCGCGATGACGACAAGCCGGTCGAGCGCGCCGACCGTTCCAAGGACGACGACAACGACGACCAGCCCGCCAAGGTGGACGCCAAGGACGACAAGCCCAAGCAGGACGCCTCGGATGCCGGCGACAAGAAGTCCGCCAGCGACGATTCCCAGGCCAGCCAGCAGCAGGCCGCCGCCCAGCCCCAGCAGGACGTCCAGACCCAGGCCGTGGCCGCCGTGATCCAGGCGCCGCAGCAGCAAGTTCAGCAGGACGCGCCCAAGCAGGCCGAAGGTCAAGCCCTGGCGCAGGTCAAGGCCGCCGAGACGCCCGCCCAGCAGCAGACCGCCGGCCAGCAGGGCAAGGCCGAGGACAAGCCCGGCGCCACCGACGCCGCCGCTGACGATGCCGACGACGGCGCCCTGGATACCGTGCTGAATGCGGGCCAAGCCAAGACCGCCGCCCACGCCAAGGCCCCCAAGCAGGATCAGGGCCGCGCCAATGACGCCGCCAAGGCCCAGGCCGACGATCTGGCGCAGAGCCTGAACGGCACCGGCGCGCAGTTGAAGGTCCAGGTGCAGACCACCTCCACCTCCACCACCGCGCAAACCCAGCCCGCCTCGGCCGACGCCAACACCGACGCCCAGGCCGCCCAGGGCACCGCCATCCTCCAGCCGGGTGCCGCGCAGGATACCCAGGGTGCGCAGAGCGGCACCCAGGATCCTGCCCTGGCCGCCGGCGGCCAGCCTGCCCAGGTGAAACCGGGCGAGGCTGCCGCTCAGGCCGATGCCGCCCAGGCCAAGCCGTTCGAAGCCATCATGGCCGCCCAGGCGGAAGCCACCGCTGGCACCCAGGTCGATGCCGCCGCCGACCAGCCGCAAGGCCCGCAGCCGGTGGCCGCGCTGGGCAACGTGGGCGGCACCCAGGCAGCGCAGAAGACCCAGGCCCCGCAGGCCGCCCAGGCGCCGCGCCCGCAGCAGCTGCCCCAGGCCAAGGACATCGCCGACCAGGTTAGCGTGCAGATCGCCAAGGCGGCCAAGGACGGCAAGGACACCATCAAGGTGCAGCTGAAGCCGGTCGAGCTGGGCTCCATCGAGATCAAGCTGGACGTGGCCAAGGACGGCTCCGTCGCCGCCACGGTCACCGTGGACAACAAGGACACGCTCGAGCTGCTGAAGAAGGACTCCTCCAGCCTGCAGAAGGCGCTGGAGGATGCCGGCCTCAAGCCCGACAGCAACTCGCTGACTTTCAACCTGCGTGAGAACACCCTGCAGC
>Ga0306923_10004217_pt1 | contig 13739 bp, 11 predicted proteins | sample sta12Can44000108_FD_203841 | JGI IMG/M metagenome (GOLD analysis project Ga0306923, IMG submission 203841) | Lab enrichment of tropical soil microbial communities from Luquillo Experimental Forest, Puerto Rico - statanox.12C.anox.44.000.108 (v2)... | ecosystem: Environmental > Terrestrial >... | reverse complement strand
GCGCCGCTGGTTGCTGCTTGCCCGTCATGCGGCGCCAGCAACTCTCCCGAGCACAAATTCTGCGGGCAATGCGGATCGCCCCTAGATCCTGCAGGTCTGTAGGCGTCCGCTTCGGTAGCGCCCGATGCGCCGAGGTCTCGCGCCGGGGTCGTCAGCACTGTGCCTGGCGAAATAAAGCGGATTGGTTGCGGAAATTCAACACAGAACGAGTTGACGGCGTCCTGCTAGTGACTGGCGCCGACTTGTTGTCGGTAACTTTTCAGTCCAATGAGCTACTTGGGATATTGGCCGGCTCCATCAAGGTCGTCTATTCGGAAGTCGGGCAGACGCGGCCGGGGGCACAGCGCGGACACGAGCATTTCGGCTTTCTCGACGGTGTTTCGCAACCGGGTATACGCGGTCTAACGACAGCGGAGGCGTGGCGCAACCACGATCAGCGGGCGACATCGTGGTCGCTCCGGTCGATCCGAAGAAACAGAAGCACATAAGTGTGCACGCGTCGACCCTTTGCGTATCGATCGGCAATCCTGTCGCGCATGCTTCCGGCCGGCAAGCAGCACCCGAAGTCGCAAGTTGGCAGGAGCGACCGCTTAGGGTCGACGGCGGTCCATCCTTTATCGTGCGGAAATCGGCAGCAATGGTGAAGGGTTTCGGATGCCGCCCGTGGTAAGCTATCCGCGCACTGAGGGCCGGCGTCCGAAAGTATGCCTCTCAATGCGACCAAAGGAGTCACGACGATTACCAAAGACACGCCAAACGACACCCGTCGCCGATCGAAAAACCGTAAGCGACGCGGGCGTAGCACTACTCGTGGCAGGTCGTATCATCTCGACGTTCTCGGCGGACTTGTGAGAGACCTGACCGACGAGGTGATCACCGTCACCACCGCGCGTGCCGAGGAACTCTTCGACGATCTCGTTGACACTCTCGGCCTTGGCACCAGCCCGGCATGAGAAGCTGGACCGGTTGGGGTCAGAAATATCCGGCTGACGAGACATATCCTAACTGTGTCAACGGCTTGCTGTATCTCAGAGACAAAGATAGTCTGCCAACAGATTCGGTACAGTTTGCGCTCACCGAAACGCGCAGCTCGATCCTCGATACGACCGAGACCTATCCCGGAATCAGTTCACCACCGAATTAACGCTCGGTCCCGCTGCGGTCGACATTGCGTCCGGGACCCGTTTCCATCCTTGCCTACCCAACTATTACCCAGTTCTCAAGGCGGTATCTCGGGGACTTATCCGTCGCTCGTCTTCGTGCTGCTGTTGCCATTGCCTCTCCCGTTCTGCAATGACGGACAAGCAGCTACCGTCAAACTCGTCCACCTGCTTAAGCATTCTGTCTATTTCGGCCTTGGTGATCAGCCCCCGTTCATAGGCGAGATAGATCTTAGCCTCTTGGTGCCGCCGTTTGACGCACCGGGCCCAGAACCTAACAAGGTTCAGCCGTCGCGTGCGTGGATACGCCAAAGCCCATGGCATTCCGGTGATCGACTGTCCAGTCGGGCAGCGCCGGCCAGCCGCATCAGGTAAGCGTTTTCGAGCGTCTCATCCGATCCGTCAGCGCCCGCCACCACACCCGGAACCCGCCCGGATCATGGCCCATGCGGAAATAGGCGTTCAGAACGATCCGGTCGACGCAATCGTAGCTGCCGCCCAGCAAATCGCGATAGAGAGTGCTCAGCCCGTCCGTCATGCGAGGCACGTTATAGGACGCTTCAAACTGTTGACCAGGTTGTCGGCGATCACGCCGAGGCCAACCCAGCGCTTCATGCCAGCGTCGCCTCTGTATCGACTGCGGTTCAATCCGTGTCGTCGTTTGACTCCGCTGATGCGCCCCTCGGAGCCGGTCCGCCACTTCTGCCCGTTACGGAACCAGCGCTTCTTCTGCTCGCGCTTGCGCTCCGGGCTTTTGGTGGAGCGATTGGGGATGCAAACGCGCTTGACGCCCTTGGTCTTGGCGGCAGTCTCGTTTTTGGCTGAGTAGAAGCTGGCATCAGCGGCCACCAGGTACGGCGTCCGCCCCAGCCTTGCCTGATGGGTTTCGATCGCCGCCATCAGGATGTCCTGGTCGCTGGGCCGCTGATCGTAGACCTCGTAGGCAATAACGATCTGGTTCTCCGCCTCCTGCAGTTTGACCATTTTGCCGAATTCGGTCGGCTTGCCGGCCTTGCCCTTGCGAATGACTTCGGTGGTGGGCTCGAACAAGCTGACGATCTTGCCTTGGGCATGGGTGTCGCCGGCGAAGACGCGAGCCTTGGTTTGGCGCATGACCTGCTGCACCAGCGGCAATCAGCCGCTTCATGGCCAAGACGCCCGGATCGTAGGCCGGCCTTCTGCCCACCCGAAACTTTGTCGGATGATCGCGCGCGCCCAAATTCGGGCACCGCCTTTTTAAAAACGTGCCTTTTGCGCCGGAAAGTAGGCTACGCTTTTTCGCAGACGGAGCTGCGAAAAAGTGGCCCCGCTTTGCCAGGCATGGAGCGCCGCTTACATTGTCAAACGCTCTCGAAAAGCTCGATTTTGGACCTGAGATCACTGAGACCCCGAGGAATGTCGACTGAGGGAAGAGCGCTTGCGAGCTACATCAGAGCGCCGTGAGCCTTGAGTCCGTTCATCTGACTGCCGTCAGGCGAGAGGCTCATGCCAAACGAGTTCCTCAGGCGCTTTGGTATTGAGCAGTGCCGTCTCGGTGTATTCGTCCTTTTGCGTTTCGACAACATCGCTGACGTCGAGACAGTGGCGCAGGGCTCGCGGGTCGCGCCAGCGTCGCGCGACAGCTTGTCGGCGAGGTCCGACGGTCTGCAAACGTAATTTAACAGGAATGTTACATTTTATTAACCATATTATTTGACTCATTAACCATATTTACCTTTTGACTTAGTAACCATATTTACTTTTTGACGCGGATTATGCGTTTTGTCATAAATTGTTCACAAAATCCTAGCTCCAAGCCGGACTCCGAATTCCAAAACGCGGAACTCAGTCATTCGTAATAGACGGCATCAGTAATAAATGTGGTCGACCGGGAGGGGATGGTAAATAGATGTCGCTAGCTGACCCGGACCTCAAACCCAAACTTACTCAAGGAAATGACTCGATCACCTGTTTCGTTCCGACCCTCACAAGTCGGACATTTATCGACGGCAAGTTTCTGGCCGCGAACGGCGAAATCTTTTTTGTGCGCGGCGTCACTTATGGCGCTTTCCGCCCGGATGAGAGCGGTCGTGAATATGCCGACGACCGGCTGATCGAGCAGGACTTCGCGCAAATGGCAGCGCTCGGCATCAATACCGTGCGCATCCCGCATACCGTACCTTCCCGCTCGCTTCTCGACATCGCGGCGCGGCACGGGCTGCGGGTCATGGTTGGGTTGTCGGCCGAACAAGCCGCCGGTTATCTGATCGACGGCAATCTTCCCCGCGACTTTGTCGACCGCTATCGCGTCAAGGTGCGCATCTGCGCCGGTCACCCGGCGCTGCTGTGTTTCTCGTTGGGAAACGAGATCATGGCCTCGCAGGCGCGCTGGCTCGGGTGTCGCCGTGTCACCCGCTATCTTCACCGGCTTTACATGATCGCCAAAGAGGAGGATCCGCAGGCGATCATCACTTACGTCAACTACCCGACGACCGAGTATCTCGACCTGCCGTTCCTCGACATGGTTTCGTTCAACGTCTACCTGGAGAGGAAGAGCGAGTTACAAGCGTATCTGGCGCGGCTGCAGAACATCGCCGGCGACCGCCCGCTGCTGTTGACCGAATTGGGTCTGGACAGCCTGCGTCACGGTGAGTTAGCGCAGGCGCAGGCGCTCGACTGGCAGATCCGCGCGACCTTCGAGGCCGGGGCTGCAGGAGCCATTGTCTTTTCGTGGACCGACGAGTGGTTTCGCGCCGGCAGCCAGGTCGAAGACTGGGCCTTCGGCATCACCGACATCAACCGCAATCCCAAGCCGGCCGCGCACTCGCTACGCAAGGCCTTCAACGACATTCCGTTCGCACCGGCGTTGGAGTGGCCGAGAATCTCCGTGATCGTGTGCAGCTACAACGGTGCGCGCACGTTGCGCCAATGTCTGGATGGGCTCACCACCCTCGATTATCCAAATTACGAAGTGATCGTCGTCAATGACGGCTCGACCGACGGGACCGGCGATATTGCGCGCGATTATCCGGTTCGCCTGATCAACCAGCCCAACCAGGGGCTCTCGGCGGCGCGCAACACAGGTTTGGCGGCGAGCGAACGTGAAATCGTCGCCTATACCGACGACGACGCGTATCCGCACCGCTATTGGCTGCGCTATCTTGCCGCAGCCTTCGGCCGCACCGCCCATGTCGGGATCGGCGGCCCCAATCTGCCGCCCCCCGGTGACGGGTTCGTCGCCGAATGCATCGCCAACACGCCGGGCAATCCGATACATGTTTTGTTGTCTGACGAGGTCGCCGAGCACATTCCCGGCTGCAACATGGCCTACCGCAAAGAGGCGCTCGTCGCGATCAGCGGCTTCGACCCGCGCTTTCGCGCTGCCGGCGACGATGTCGACATCTGCTGGCGGTTGCAGGACCGCGGCTGGACGATCGGCTTCTGCCCGACCGCGATGGTGTGGCACCACCGGCGCAACTCGATCCGGGCCTTCTGGAAGCAGCAATACGGCTACGGCAAGGCCGAGGCGCAGCTCGAGGACAAATGGCCGCAGCGCTGCAACGCGCTCGGCCATATCGGCTGGGCCGGGCGAATCTATGCGTGTGGGCCAGGGCTCGGCAACTTGTTACGGCAGCGCATTTACCACGGTGTGTGGGGCACTGCGCCGTACCAGTTGGTACACTCACCGGCGGCCAATTCCGTGCTGTCGCTGCTTGCGATGCCCGAATGGTATCTCGTGATCGCGGTCTTGGCGCTGCTCTCGGCAGGTGGCTTACTGTGGAAGCCGTCGCTGCTGGCGCTGCCATTGTTGGCGCTGGCAGTCGCTGCGCGTCTGGCCGAGGCCGGCATTACCGCCGCCCGCGCCACGGTAATGTGGCGGACCCGGGGTCGTGACCGGTTCGCCCGATGGCTGGTGACGACTTTTCTCCACCTGTTCCAGCCACTCGCGCGGCTCTACGGCCGCATCCGTCACGGGCTGACGCCGTGGCGATGCCTAGCGCCGGCGCGGTCGCGGTTGCCGCGGCGATGGTCGATGGCGATCTGGTCCGAGTGCTGGCATGAACCGGTCGCCTGGGTTCAACAAGTTCGGGATGCAGTCCGCAGTAACGGCGCCCGGGTCAATGATGGCGGTCCTTACGACCGTTGGGACCTGGAGATCGCAGGTGGCGCGCTGGCCCGGGCGCGGCTGTTGATCGCGGTCGAGGACCAGGGCGCCGGCACGCAATACGTCCGGTATGGGATCTGGCCCAAATGCTCGGGCGTCGGTCTGGCAATAATCGCCTTTCTTGCCGCGCTGGCTGGCGCCGCCGCGACAGGCGCGGCGTGGACGGCCGCCGCTGTCTTCGCCGGAGCAGTGATCCTGGTCATCGCCCGCGCCGTGCAAGAAGCCGGCCGAGCGCTCACCCTTTTCGACAACGCAGTGGCAGGCATAAAGAAAGCCGCCGGAGCACACACGACGTGAGCAGGGCGCCCGGAACCGGCGATCTGGCGCTCTATCGCCGGCTCTTCGCCGAACTGCTCCCCTATTGGCGGTGCATGGCCGGCATTCTGTTGCTGAGCTTAGCTGCGACGCCGCTGAGCCTACTAACGCCTCTGCCCCTCAAGATCGCGGTCGACTCAGTGATCGGGCCACATCCCTTGCCCGATTTCCTCGCCCCGCTGCTGCCAGGGCCCGCGTCCAAGACGGCATTGTTGATCGCGACCGCTGCCTTTCTCGCGTTGGTCACGGCACTGACCTATGGGTTCGCTCTCGGCGTTTCGCTATTGCGGACTTATACGGGCGAGAAATTGACCTTGGCGTTTCGGGCAAAGTTGTTTCAACGGGCGCAGCAACTGTCCTTCGACTATCACGACCGCAGGGGCACGCTCGATTCGGTTTACCGCATCCAGAACGATGCCACGGCATTGCAAGGCTTCGCGATCAGCGGCCTGCTGCCGCTGTGCGGGAGCGCCGTCGCACTCTTCGCGATGATCCTCGTGACCGCGCGCATCGACCCGTGGCTGGCTGTGATTGCATTGACGATCTGTCCGGTTCTTTACCTGCTGATGGCGTTGAGCCGCCGCTGGGTCCGACCTCGATGGGCCGAGCTGAAAGCGGCCGAAAGTGCCGCGTTGGGCGTTGTCCACGAGGTTTTGGGCGCGCTGCGCACGGTCAAATCGTTCAATCGGGAGGAGCAGGAGACCAAACGGTTCGCCAGCCGCGCCGGCAAGCTCGTCACCAGCAATGTCCGCGTCGTGCTGGTAGAGGGCGGTTTCGACCTGCTCATCGGATTGACCATTGCCCTCGGCACTGCAGCAGTTCTGGTGATTGGCGTCCTGCATGTCCAGGCGGGAGTATTGAGCCTCGGCAGCCTGTTGCTTGTGATGGGCTATCTCGCGCAGCTTTACAGGCCGCTCGAGACGATCAGCCGGCAGGTCACAAAGCTGCAATCTTATATCGCCAGCGCCGAGCGCGCCTGCGCTTTGCTCGACAGCTTGATGGATGTACCGGAGCGACCGTCTGCTCGTCCGTTGCGGCGCGCTTCCGGGCGGGTCGCCTTCGAGCACGTCTCGTTCGCCTACGGCGCCGAATGCGTTCTCGACGAAATCTCGTTCGACATTGCGTCCGGGACGGCGGTCGGCATCGTCGGCCGGACCGGCGCCGGCAAGACGACAATGATGAACCTGCTCGTGCGGTTTTATGACCCGACGCGCGGGCGCATTCTGCTCGACGGCGTCGATCTTCGCGAATACCGGGTCGCCGATCTGCGCCGGCAATTCGCTCTCGTGCTCCAGGAGCCAGTGCTGTTTTCGACGACGATCGGCGAAAACATCGCCTATGCACGTTCTGACGCGACCCAGGACGAGATCATCGCAGCGGCGCAGGCGGCCAACGTGGATGATTTCATTGCTGGCCTGCCCGAGGGCTACGACACGCCGGTCGGCGAACGCGGCCTCACTCTCTCGGGCGGCGAGCGCCAGCGCATATCGCTCGCCCGCGCGTTTCTGAAGGACGCGCCAATCCTGATCTTGGATGAGCCGACGAGCGCTGTCGATACCGGGACCGAAGCGGCCATCATCGACTCGCTCGACCGGCTGATCGCCGGTCGCACGAGCTTCATCATCGCGCATCGCCCGAGCACGATCGCGCATTGCGATCTGATCATCCACATCGAAGGCGGCCGGCTCCTCGGCATCGGCCCAGCGGCCTTGGCTGGGTTCCCCGCATCGGGCTTGATCGCGGCGGGCGGCTGATCGAAGCAGGTTAACCCAGTGAAGACGGCAGTCTGCTTTACAGCGAAGAACATCTACTACCTGAAAGGTGGAGGCCATTTCTGGGTGCCGCTGAACTCGTCGCTGGGGCTACGAGCACTCGGCTGCGAGGTAATTTGGCTCGAACCGATCGACCCGAAGACGCCCGTCGAGGAGGTGTGGATGCTTACGGAGTCGTTGAAGAAGCGGTTGGAGCCCTATGGCCTGCGTGACTTTGTAGCGTTGTCTTCGATCACCGGGGGACCGCTTGACCCCGCAGCTCTTGAAGGCTGTCTCGATATCGTCGCTGCTTCGGAGCTGGCGGCCCTTCTGATAAACCTGCGCTACGATCTCCCTCCCGACCAAGTCCGCGGGTTCCGTCGTTCGGCGCTGCTGGATATCGACCCCGGCCTATTGCAGATGTGGATCGCCCTCGGGCGGTATTCCCCAGCACTGCACGACCTCTATTTCACGATTGGCGAGACCGTTGGAACCCCTGGTGCTCGCTTCCCGTCATTCGGTCTCGAGTGGCACTACACGCCACCGCCGGTTTTTCTGCCGGCGTGGCCAGTTACTTCGGCACCGACATCGGCTGCGTATACGACCGTTGCTCACTGGTGGGGCGAAGAGATCGACTTCGACGGTACGCTGATAAACACCGAAAAGCGCGAGTCCTTTTTGCATTACACGGATCTCCCGTCGCGCGTCGCGCCACCGCTCGAACTGGCTCTGACGATGGGCGACGTTGAAGAAGAGGAGCGAAGGTTCTGGGGTGGGTATGGGTGGCGCGTCGAGGACTCGCACCAGTTCACTGCCACCTCGGAGGAATACCGGACCTATGTTCAGCAATCGCGCGCCGAGTTCAGCTGTGCGAAGCCGTCCTGCATGCAGCTGCAAAATGCCTGGGTCAGCGATAGAACCATCTGTTATCTCGCGAGTGGCAAACCCGCGATCGTCCAGCATACTGGGCCAAGCCGGTTTTTGCCGGATGCGGAGGGATTGTTCCGCTTCCGTGATATTGACGAAGCAGCTCGCATGATCTCGATCGTCGAGGCCGACTACGAAAGGCAATGCCAGGCCGCGCGCCGTCTCGCCGAAACCTGTTTCGACGCCGAAAAAGTTGTCGCCCGGGTGCTCGAAAGGGCGCTCTAATGCGCATTTCCCGAGGCCACGCAGGGCAACGCGGGAGCCCCCCGATGATCCGGGGTTATGCTAATCATCCCAGTGTCCTGCAAGGCGAGGCGTTGCGGCTCCATGTAGCAAGCGACCAAGGGCTGCTCCCGTTTCAAATCTGGTTTTACCGGCAAGGAGAACGGCTCGAATTCAAAGCGCAGACCAAGCCGATGCTCGCCCACGCGCGTCCGCTCGGGGCCCCGGATCGGGACTGGAATTGGCCGATCTACGAATATCCGATCCCGTGTGATTGGGAATCGGGGGCCTATGTGGCCCTGTTTGTCCCGATTGGGAATGAGGCCGGCTCGGATCCGGTGATCTCGCCGCTTTCTGAGGCGGCTGCGCTGTTCGTGGTCAAGAGCCGTACGCCGAATGGAAAAATACTCTATAAATTGCCGCTATTCACCTATCACGCCTACAACGAAATCGGGGATCCCTGCGGCAGCTTCTACACCGGCGGGTATAGCAAATTAACCCTACATCGCCCGGGGGCGGGCGTCGGCGGTCGGCCATGGGACCATTATTTTCCCGATTTTTACGATGCCTCGTCGCCAAGGCAGACCTTCTGGCATTGGGACGCGCGGTTCATCGGCTGGCTCGAGCGCACCGGCATCGCGGTAGATTATTGTACTGATCTCGATATACACAAGAACCTCGGCAACTTCCTACCGTCGTATCGCCTACTCCTGAGCGCTGGTCATGACGAATATTGGAGCGAGGCGATGCGACGCAACGTCGAGGCGTTTGTCGAAACCGGCGGAAACGTCGCCTTCTTCAGTGGCAACATCTGCTGGTGGCGGGTTCATTTGGCAGATGGCAACTCGACGCTTGTTTGCGACAAAACCTCCGGCGCCGATGACAACCGGAAGCGGGACCAATGGTTCGATTTCGATCCCGAAAACCGGCTCACCGGCGTCAGCCATCGCAATGGCGGCGGGCATTGGTGGGGCAGGCGGGATCCGCTGGGCTATACGGTGCAGCACGCCACGCATTGGATCTTCGAGGGGACCGGGCTACGCGACGGCGATGTGTTTGGGGCGGACCACGCGCTCGTTGGCTATGAATGCGACGGCGCAGCGGTTTCCGACCGCCCGGACGAAAACGGTTTCGTTGTCCCGCGCCACGATGACGGTACTCCCGAGACTTTCACTATCCTGGGAATAGGCAGGCTTGGCCCGGAATGGGCGCAGGATCCCGAAGGCTTTCCAGGCGGGCGAACAGCGACGATGGGAATTTATAACAATAACGGCATCGTGTTCACCGCCGCGACGACCGACTGGCCCCGAGTCCTTGCCGCGGGCGAGCCGCACGCCGCAAGGATCACGGAGAACGTGCTGCGTCGCTTAGGATCGGGATACGCGGAGCACCCCGCCGTGCAGGCGTGGAAACAGCTCTACCCGAAGCATGAAGGGCCGAATTTCATCGAACTCTTGTTGGAAGGTAGGAAGTCATGTATTTATCGGCTTACTGGCATTGGACCCGGCGCTACAGCGGTTATCGCTAAAAGATGTAGGGGGGACGAGGCTCAGGTCGAACAAATAGTCTATGAAGAGATCCTGCCAAACCTGCCCATATCAAGTCTCACCTTTTACGGTGTTGTCCACGAATGCGAGACGGAATTTCGCTGGTTTTTTCTCGAGGATGCTGGAGGCGATGAGTTCTCTTATTCGGTCGAAAGGCATCGCAGACTCGCCGCCCGCTGGCTGGGCCAGATGCATGTCTCAGCCGAGCGCTTTACGGTGGTTTCTCGTTTGCCCGATCGCAGCCCGAAGTATTACCTCGACCACTTATATTTAAGTCGCCGGGTAATTGAAGAGAACATTCGCGATCGGATTTTTAAGCTGTCAAGATAGAAAAGTCTTAGAAGCGGTGATATCTCAGAGTTATCTTCTCGAGTCCTATTGGACTCGAGTCGTCGAACTATGTCGTCGCTACCCGCGAACGTTAGTGCACGGTGATTTTGCATATCAAAATCTACGGGTGCGCTCGAGTGCATCCGGTATCAATCTCGTGGCCTTCGATTGGGAATTCGCCGGTTACGGCATCCCAGCACCCGATATAGCCGAGCCATGCGGTCGCGGTATCCCTCGCAGGCGGATTGACGACGACCTGCCGGAACCTGAGCTGACCGATTACTGGAACGTGGTGCGGGAGTCGTGGCCGGATCTGGATTTGCCCGCAATAAAGCAGCTTGCCGAAATCGGCGCGGTGTTTCGCTCGGTTGTTGCAATCAGCTGGGAGAGCGAGTGCATCGGGCGGGGCTGGTGGCCGATCGGGGAGCTGCGCGGTTACCAAGCTGATCTCGCTGTTGCACTTCAGCATCTGGGCTTCGCCCAGTGAACGACCTCGTCGGATCCGAATATACCTGTCACAAGCATCGGGCTGTGCTCCGTGGCGGCCGGGCTCGATCTTCTCGACACAACGGCGGTGCCAAAAGGGGTGACGATTTGCAACGTGTTCGGTCACGACCCTGCGATCGCGGAATACGTCATCATGACCATGCTCGTTCTGACCCATCGCCTGTTCGACGCGGTGACGGCATTTCGCGCGGGTTCCTGGATCGCGAGCCCGCAGTTCGGCGGCGGTCCCCCGCATGGCGAGGTCATGGGCCGCACGATTGGCATCATCGGCTACGGGCGGATCGGCCGCGAGGTGGCTCAGCGCGCCGCGTGTCTTAAATGCCGCGTCCTTGTCGCCAACCGCAGCCCCGTCGCCGATCCCGCGCCAGCCGAAACCGTTTTTCCCCTGGCGGAGCTCGATCGCATGCTGCCGTTGTGCGACACGATCCTCATTTCCTGCGGGCTGGCGCCGGAGACGAAAGGGTTGATCGACGCAAGACGCCTGGCGCTGATGAAGCCGGGCGCGCTGCTGATCAACGTCGCGCGCGCGGCGATTGTCGACGAAGATGCGCTCTATGCCGCGCTGAAAGACGGCCATCTGGGCGGCGCCGCGCTCGATGTCTGGTGGCAGTATCCCACTCCAGCCGAGCCGGAGCGCAGGCCGTCGCGCCGTCCCTTCCACGAACTACCGAACGTGCTGATCACGCCGCACAGTTCGAGCAGCACCGAAGCGACCGCCGACCGGCGCTGGAGCGCAGTGGCCGCCAATCTCGATCGCTTCGCGCGCGGGGCGAAGCTCGAAAACATCGTGCTCCAGACCTGACGGTAACGTCCCGCGACCTGAGACCCGTTGAAAACCGCGGGCTGGCCCACGGCTTTCAGCGCAGACTTAAAGCGCACGCGCTCACGGTTTCGGCTGCCGGGTCAGGCGCGCCGCCATCGCGCGGCGGACGCTTTCGAGGCTGGCGAGCACAATGGCGCGCTCGCTCGAACCGGGCGCGGTAAGCCCGAACTTGATCCGGAGCGTCCGGAACAGAGCCTCAAGCTCCGCCAGCGTATGGTACCGCAGCTCGCTACAGGTGATGATTTTCGTCATCCGATTTCCCCTGTTTGTCGCGAGGCCCCGACGATCAGGGCCTTTCCTGCGGCCCCCGTGTGACCATCGTCAGGGAAAGACCTGCCGGAGGCGGCCGATGCGGCTGAAATCAGGAGAAAGGGGAAGAAGAGCGTTATCGGTGCGGGATGTGGGATCACCGCTGGTGGGGCGAGCAGGCGATGGTCCGGTCGGAAAGGTTTAAGTGAAGGCGCACCGCGCCCGGTTCGCGCGGGCGCGTGATTGTGCGGCCTGGCAAGAAAAGTCCGCCGCGCAGCGCGGCGACGCTGCCTTCAGCCGGACCGGGGGCGTTTTGAGCGGGGAGCCGGACGCGCGGGTTCGGCGGGCTTCGGGTACGGCACCGCGCGGCGGACCTCCGCCGTCGGCTTGTCCTCCCGCAGACCTTCATAGACGACCTGGCGCAGCAGGTTGTCCTCCGTCCAGCTCAGGTATTTGACTTCGGCGACGAGTTCGGGCCGCACCCAATGCACGCGGCTTAAGGTGAGTGGGGAGCCGAACCGGCTGTCGCGCGGCGGCGGCATGTCGAGCGGCATTTCCGATATAGTCAGCGGCTGAAGACGGCTCCACAGGCGTTCAAGTTCGGCATAATCGATGCCGGTGCCGGCGCGGCCTGCGTAGATCAGCCGGCCGTCCGGATCGTAATAGGCGAGCAGCAGCGCCCCGAGCCACGGACGGCTCCCTTCGGGATCGGTCCAGCCGACCACCACAAATTCCTCGCGGTTCAGGCATTTGACTTTGAGCCACAGGCCGCGATTGCCGGGAGCATAGGGCGCATCGACACGTTTCGAGACGATCCCTTCCACTTTCAGGGTGCAGGCATGATCGTAGAACGCCCGCCCGCGCCCGATCTGGTGATCGCTCAAGTGCAGCGGCGAGCCTGAATCCGACAGCAGGGCGCGAAGACGTTCTTTCCGCTCCGTAACCGGCATCGGAGCGATCGCTTCGCCATCGAGGTGGAGGAGATCGAACAGGAAAAAGACCAGAGCGTCGCCCTTGCCGGTATCCGAGGCGTTCTGGATCAGGCTGAATGACGTGGTGCCGTCGGGCCGGACGCCGCACAGTTCGCCGTCGAGATAGGCCTGTCGCGCCGGAAGCTTTGCGAGAGTCGCGGCGATCGCCGGATATTTATGCGTCCAGTCGAGCCCCGTGCGCGTCAACAGCCGGACCGCGCTGCAGTCCAGCCGGGCGTGCATCCGGTATCCGTCGAACTTGATTTCATGGAGCCAATCTGGCCCGTCGGGCGCCTGGTCGACGAGCTTGGTGAGTTGCGGTTTGATCCAGCCGGGGAGCTCTATCGTCTCGACGCGCCGCCTTCCACCAAGCGGTCGCGCCATGTCTTCAGGCACAACCCGCTCGCTGCTGCGGATCGATCCCGCCCGGATTTACCCGTTCACCTGCCGCATGATTTTCGTCCACCGGTCGATGATTGGCAGCACCGTGTTCGCCTTCTCGGGCGGGAACATCGGCACGACGCGGGTGACGCCCATTTCATTAAGGCGCTTCACCCGATCAGGATCTTCGCCGAGTGCGAACGAGGTGATTTCGATCGAAGCCGGATCGCGACCAGCCTCCCGCGCCATCTCGCGGAATTTCGGCAGGACCTCGCGGATATCGCCACCTGGAATCCAACCATCGCCATAGCGAATGGCGCGCCGTGCGCCATGCGGGAAAGCGCCGCCGACATGGATCGGCGGATGCGGTTTCTGCACCGGTTTGGGCCGGGCGATCATCGGATCGAAATTG
>Ga0306923_10004216_pt1 | contig 13744 bp, 7 predicted proteins | sample sta12Can44000108_FD_203841 | JGI IMG/M metagenome (GOLD analysis project Ga0306923, IMG submission 203841) | Lab enrichment of tropical soil microbial communities from Luquillo Experimental Forest, Puerto Rico - statanox.12C.anox.44.000.108 (v2)... | ecosystem: Environmental > Terrestrial > Soil... | reverse complement strand
CGGACTATCAATAATCGTCGCGAGTTACTTTGGCCTCAGCGAGTCGGCCCTCTTGCTGCCCGCAATCAATCCGGCCGCGACTCCACTGTGGCCGCCGACCGGGTTCGCGCTCGCCCTGGTCCTGCTGGGCGGTTACCGGGTTTGGCCGGCGATTTTAGCGGGGCCCATTTTTCCCTACTTCATGGCCGGCCGATCGGCCTTCGAGTGCGGCTCCGTCGGGATCGGCACTCTCCTCGCCGCGTTTGCAGGGACGTGGCTGATCATTCGCTACTCGAATGGTCGTCGGACGTTTGATGACCCCTCTGGTATCGCAAAGTTTGCCGTCATTTCCTTTGCGCCGACCACAATTGTTAGTTCCGCCATCGTCCTGGTGGGCTTCATCATCGCCGACAAACTGAACTACTCCGATGCTGTCGTGACCTGGTCAACCTGGTGGCTTGCAGACGCGGCTGGGACTGTAGTGATTGCTCCGGTCCTCGTGCTCTGGGCAATGACACCTTTAAGTAGCTCTTCTAAATGGACTCTCCTGGAGTCGGTCGTAGTTTCTATTCTCGTGAGCGTCATCGGGATCGTTGCCTACAGTCCGTTGATCGGCAGCACCCTCATCAGCGACGATCTCAACGTGGTGCTACCCCATCGGAGCCTTCTTGGCTTTCTGGTTTTATTGCCATTGATGTGGGCTGGTTTACGGGGCAATCGATGCAGCGTCGCTACCGCGGCGCTCATTTTCGTCGGAATGGCTGTGTGGGGTTTCTCGAGCGGCAGCGATCCATTTTCGGAATCTGATCTGAATGGCGCTCTGCTATCACTGCTCGTGCTTTCGATGAGCGTAGCTGTGCCGCCCCTCGCCTTAGCTGCAGCGATCGCGACACGCCAAAGAAGCGAAGCCCATTTGCTTTCCGTGCAGGACCAGTTGAAACGCCAAGTTGAACGCAAAAATGCTGTCCTGGAAAGCGTCAAGCGCCACTTCCAATTTCTCATCGACGGCGTAGTCGACTACGCGATCTTTGCGCTCGACAAAGAAGGCCACGTTACAAGCTGGAACAGCAGTGCCCAAAAAATCATCGGATACACCGCGGAAGAAATTATCGGCAAGCATTTCGGGACATTTTATCGTCCTGACGAACGCCGTGCAGGCGCACCAACTCGTGCATTGGAGTGCGCAATGCAGAAAGGCAAGCACGAGGTCGAGGGCTGGCGCATCAGAAAAAATGGCACACTGTTTTTTGTTACCGGTTCGGTTTCTTCGTACGGCGATGACTTAGGAAACCTGAGCGGCTTTATCAATATACTCCGGGACGCGACCGAACGGCGCGACGCGGAGGAGAAATTGGTCCAAGCGCGCGAACAGCTCGCAATGTCGCAGAAAATGGAGGCAATCGGCAAACTGACCGGCGGCATAGCGCACGACTTCAACAATCTATTGATGATTATTGGCGGTAGTGCTCAGATCTTTGCACGCTTGCTTGATCCGAAACTGCCGAAAGCAATCGAAGCGATACAGACTGCGGCAAAGCGCGGAGAGACGCTCACGCGCCAGCTTTTGACATTCTCCCGTCATCAGCACCTCAGCCCGACGGTCGTCGATCTGAATGCTTCCATAAAGAACATGCGCACCATGATCGAGAGCTCGTTGCGCGGCAATATTGTGTACATTGAAAATCTTGGCGATGGTGTTTGGCCGGTCAGAGTGGACCTGGCAGAACTGGAACTTGCGATTGTCAATATCGCCGTCAATGCTCGCGACGCAATGCCGAACGGCGGGTCGTTCACTCTATCCATCAGCGATGTGACGATAGATCAGGCAATCGGCGATAATCGCCTCAGGGGAGTCTTCTTTGCGATAGCGCTTAGCGACACTGGCACCGGCATTCCGCCAAATCTTATGTCCAAAATGTTCGATCCATTCTTCACAACCAAGGAGGTTGGCAAAGGGACCGGGCTCGGTTTGTCGCAGGTTTACGGTTTTGCGCACCAAGCGGGTGGAACGGTGACGGCCGACAGCAAGGTCGGACAAGGAACAATCATTACAATCTACTTGCCGTTTTGTGCGGACGAGCAAATCACCGGCCCCGCTGCCAAGACAAAGGGACAAAGTTCCCAACGTCAGACGGTCCTCGTTGTCGACGACAACGTTGACGTGGCCGAAGTGACCTCCTCGCTTTTCGAAACTCTGGGCTATGAAACCGTCTATCGCGATTCGGCCGAAGCGGCATTGAAGCTGCTCGATGCTGGTACAAAGATCGATCTTGTCTTCAGCGACATCGTCATGCCTGGGACAATTGATGGCGTCGGGCTTGCGAGAGAGATCGGGGCCCGGTACCCCAGTTTGCCGGTAGCCCTTACGACCGGTTACAGCGATGCGGCAATAGCAGCGCCACCAAGTTTAAGAATACTGCGCAAGCCGTTCGACGCCGAGGCGCTGAAAGATTTTATCCAGGACATTAAGGCTCCGAAAATAATGAAAGCAGCAGGTGTACCGCTGGCTTCAAGCAGGGCTGGCGCGCTGCCCAAATCTTGATTGATCGTGGCGACCTGAGGATTGCGCTAAATCCATCGCAGGGTCGACATACACCACCTGCGATCGCGTCAACAGTCCGCTCTTGGAAATAGCAGACACTTGCTGCCTCGAACGCATCGTGCCGAACCGGCGCGACCAGGGCCCCGGCCTCAATGAAAATCCCGCGAGGACGGAAAGATGCGCACGTTGCGGGGATGGAGACTGCAATCAGATACTTGGGCAGCGGTTGCTCTTGTCCGGCTCACGCGGCGGCATCGGGAGCGGGAGCTCCAACTGCTTGTCGATCTCACGCTTGGACGGCCTGTCCAGTCCGTGCTCGACAATCCAGCGCGCCTTTTCCATCAACTCGGCGTCGTACTCGAACGGCTTACGCATGACTTCAGATCCTCCAGCCAACCCAATGGATGTAGTGATCCGTTGTTCGGATTGTTTTGTGATTTGTCGCCAATTTTTGCGAATACGCGCCAAAGTTCGCGGCGGAAGGCGGTCAAGAGCAAACCCAAATGATGACCAGGGCCATCGGCAGACCAACGCACACCGCGCCGCCGAGCATGATCACGATATCTCTAAGCAGACCTTGAGCTGACATACTTTCACTCCATCAGCCGATAAAGTCAGTCTGCCCGAAGAGCCCACGGCACAAGTTAATGTCGCCGCCTTGTCCTCCTTATCCACACGGCAAGGGTTTCTAAATGTCGCAACATAGATAGAAAATTATTGGCGTCCATGATCGTGATGGTCGGAAAAGCCCCGCCTTGGGGAATTCAGAGCGGGGCGGCAGCTTTCTTGGACTTGTGCGACGTGGGTGCTGAGCGTGTCTTCATTCGATTCTTCCGGCGCATGCGAGATTCAACACACGATACGACCCGGGCGGGACTGCAACGTAATCGCGTAATCAACTGACACATTCGTGTGTGGTTTCGGAGGGGGGATGCTCAAGACTCAAAGACGCAAGCAGTTCATCGACGTCTGCAGCGGCAATCAACTCGTCACCTCGTTCGATTTTGTGAGAAGATCGCCGTTTTCGCTCGCCGGGCAAGAATACATGGCAAAGGCGACGAGCTTACTTGGTGTGTCATTTTCACTGTATCGAGCCGATGAGGTTATCGTCGTCGAAAAGATGACGTCGCTTCTGGCTAACGCTCAGCAAATCGAGCACGACGGCCGAACGTGGTTGATGAAACCGGCGCACTATTTCGGAAAAACATTCAATGTCCTGTCCGATGGTGGCACGACTCTCGGTGCCATCGTGCCTGCCAGATATTTCTTCCCGCTTTCCGACATCACGATCGATCTGCCGGATAATGTGCCGACTGTGGTACAGGTGTTCATGCTTTGGCTTGCCGTGAAATCGTGGACGGCCGACACGTAGGGCAGCTCCTGAGCCCGTCAGTGGGTCGAAAGTTCTAGTCCGGCCGTTCCAACTTTCGTTCCAGTTCCTGCAGCAATTTCTGATCCCGCTTCGACTGTTCCCACTTCTCTCGCTCCCTACGCTCTCGCTTCTGTTGTCGCTGATCCCCCAATATCCACAGACCGGCAATACAGATGGCCAACAACGCCAGAAAACCAGAAAGGCCCATTCCTGCCCCCATGATATTGATATAGCGGCTAATCGCTTCAGCGCGGGATGCGCTCTCAACGTTCGAAAAAACATCGCGTTGTAGGTGACACCGAACTGACGGTCTTGCGATTGCCTGCCAATGATTTGTTTTTTTGCGCCAATACATCGCCAAAGCAAAAGGCCGAGCTTTCGCCCGGTCCCTCTACCAACGGCACTGGCTCTGCACGCTCAACTCAGCATGCTGATAATTGTCTGAAGCTGGGCGGATGCGGAGGCCACAAGGCCATCAAACGACGTTTGGCCGTGAGCGGCGGCTTGCAAAATACACTGTGCAACAGCCGACTTCAGGCCAAATACCGATTGGTCGGCAGGCACGGTCGCCATTACTGCCTCTAACGCATCGCGCATAGTTTGGGTGAGTTCCGAACTGTATTTCACGGTCGCCTCCCCGCGTTCAGAATCGCGCTCAGGGTAATTCGCGTGGACAGTCTTGCCATTCACAACATTGCGATCTAACCGCTCGCCAGCTCCATGCCCCCGCAATATCTCGGTACGACCACCCAAAAGAAAGACCGCCCGAAGGCGGTTTCCCAGTCCTGCTGCAACCAGGCGAGCCGCGCTGCGTTCTTCCGCCGATATGCAAGAAAACAGACCGTGCATCTTGGCAGTTTGACGAATCGCGCCTTGTGATTGCCTGCCAAAGATTTGTTCTTCTGCGCTAAAGCACCCACCTGCTTAGGCGCAGAAGACCGCTCGCCCCGCAATCTTTGTCACAGGCCGTTCAGCGCCCGCAAGAAGCCGATCAGCGCCATCTTGGTCGGGGCCGTCGTGGCCCAGGACCAGGTCTCGTGCAGTTGGGCAATCCTCGGCGCGTTCAGACAATATTCCTGATAGTGCTCGGCCGAAGCGCCAGAGGCCAGATCGCGGTCGCATTCGCGCTTGCTCTTGCACATGGCGCAGACCCTCTCCATGTCGTGCACCACCATCGGCTCGACGCGCGCCACATCCAGTGCGCTGATGCCCAGAGCCTCAAGCAGCCGTGGCATTTGATCCGCCCTATTCGGCGAAAGCCGCAAATCGTTCGCAGCGTGAATTTCAACGGTCATTGGAAATCCTCCAAAGATTTGAGCCATGGTGGCCGGCTTTGGAGGGAAGATCGTTGCGCCAGAACAAACCGGCAGGCGAAAACCAGCGCCTACAGCCGCCCGGAATAAGTTGGGACCGATTTCGTCACGCTCAAACGGATTGATGAAGATGCCTTCGGGTCTATGCGGTCATGGATTGTCGCGCTCCATCCACTGGGGAAGTTCTGCTTTTCCAGATGCTTACCGGCCCAAGAGTCGGGCTTTTCTCAATGAAAATCCCGCGACGGCGGCAGGATGCGCACGTCGCGGGGATGGCGGATTTTCTGGGCAGGATTTTCCAGGTGATCGCGCGGATCGTCATTGAGCGGCTCGATCAGCGCAGGTCCCGCCGGCACCGCTTGTTTGCGGCTGAAGGCATCGTTGGCAAGGCCCATGAGATCGCGGGAGCGGTCGAACAGTCTTTCGGCCACGAGGTGCACGACCTTTTCGGGACTGCTTTGAATGTAGCCTTCAACCAGCACCAGCCGCGCGCCCATCACCTCTTTGCGAAAACGTTCCATCACCTTCGGCCACACCACGATATTGGCGATGCCGGTTTCATCCTCGAGCGTCATGAAGACGACGCCCTTGGCGCTGCCTGGACGCTGCCGCACCAGCACTACGCCGGCGCAGCGGACATATTGCCGGTCCCTGGTATCGGAAACCGATGCGCAAGGAATGACCCGTTCGCGTTCGAATTTCGATCGCAGAAACTGCATCGGGTGGCCCTTCAACGACAGGCGGATGGTCTGATAATCCGCCACCACGTGCTCGGCGAGCGGCATCAAGGGCAGCGGTTGCGCCTGTTCATCCGGCTGCTCGCGCGCATCCGCCGTCTCGAACAGCGGCAGCGGGACATCGTCGGGCAAACGCCGCACCGCCCAAAGCGCGGTGCGACGGTCGAGCCCGATGGAACGAAACGCATCGGCGTCCGCAAGCAGGATCAGCGCACGCTTTGGCAGTGCGGTGTCGCGGGCAAAATCCTCCAGCGACGTAAAGGGACGGCGTGCCCGCGCGGAGACAATGCGCTCGGCCCAATCGTCTATTTCCTCCACAGCGTCATTCCGGGATGGTGCGTCAGCGCCAGACCTCAGATGTGCACTGCACATCGGGGAATCTCGAGATTCTCTGATGTGCAACTGCACATCAGAGTTCATGCTTCGCACGCCCCGGAATGACTCCTGAATCCGCTTCAACCGCGCCTCGTCCGGATCGGTCCACCTGAATCCGTCGATCTGGCGAAACCCCAGCCGCACGGCGCAATATTTCCCGCTTTCCTCCTCCAGCGTATTCTGGGCGTAGCTGAAGGAGACATCGATCTCGCGCACCTCGACGCCGTTCTTGCGCGCATCGCCCACGATCTGCGCCGGGGCGTAAAAGCCCATCGGCTGCGAATTCAACAAGCCGCAGCAAAAGGCGTCGGGGTGATAATGCTTCAGCCATGACGAGACATATACAAGCTGGGCGAAGCTTGCGGCATGGCTTTCCGGGAAACCGTAAGAGCCGAAACCCTTGATCTGGTCGAAACAGTTTTTCGCAAATTGCGGGTCGTAACCGCGCGCAATCATGTTGTTGACCATCTTGGATTCGAACTTTCCGATCGTGCCGACATTGCGGAAAGTCGCCATGGCGCGGCGCAATCCATTGGCTTCCTCGGGAGTGAACTTCGCGGCCTCGATTGCGATCCGCATCGCCTGCTCCTGGAACAGCGGCACGCCGAGCGTCTTGTGCAGGACCTTTCGCAATTCGTCCTTGTCGCCATGTGCGGGCGATGGCGAGGGGTAAACCTCCTTTTCCTGACCATTGCGCCTGCGAAGATAGGGATGCACCATGTCGCCCTGGATCGGGCCTGGCCGTACAATGGCCACCTCAATGACGAGGTCGTAGAATTCCCGCGGCCTCAGGCGCGGCAGCATGTTCATCTGCGCGCGGCTTTCGACCTGGAAGACGCCAAGCGATTCACCCCGGCTCAGCATGTCATAGACCGGCTTCTGGTCCTGCGGGACGGTCGCCAGCTCCCAGCGCTCGCCCTTATGCCTTTCGATGAGATCGAAACATTTGCGGATGCAGGTCAGCATGCCCAGCGCCAGCACATCGACCTTCATCATGCTCAGCGCATCGACGTCGTCCTTGTCCCATTCGATGAAGGTGCGGTCGTCCATCGCGGCATTGCCGATCGGCACGTAAGTGTCGAGCCGGTCCTGCGTCAGCACATACCCGCCGACATGCTGCGACAGATGGCGGGGAAACTCGATCAACTCGGCGGCGAGTTCGACGGCGAGTTCCACCATCGGGTTCTGCGGATCCAGTCCCGCCTGCTTGACCTGATTTTCGTCAAGCCCCTTGCCCCAGCTTCCCCACACCGTATCGGCCAGCGCCGAGGTGACATCCTCGGTCAACCCCAGCGCCTTGCCGACGTCGCGGATCGCGCTGCGCGGCCGATAGTGAATGACGGTCGCGATAATAGCCGCGCGGTGCCGGCCGTATCGCCGGTAGACATATTGCATTACTTCTTCGCGGCGCGAATGCTCGAAATCGACGTCGATGTCGGGCGGCTCCAGCCGTTCCTTGGAAATGAAGCGCTCGAACAACAGATCGATCTTGGTCGGATCGACGGAGGTCACATCGAGCACATAACAGACGGCCGAGTTCGCCGCCGATCCCCGGCCCTGACAGAGGATTTTCTGCTCGCGCGCATAACGGACGATATCGTGCACGGTGAGAAAATAATGCGCGTATTTCAGTTTCCTGATCAGGCGCAATTCCTTGTGCAGGACCTTTTTGGTTTTGGGAGGAATCCGGGCCGGAAATCGTCTGTGCGCGCCCTGCCAGGTCAGGTCTTCCAGGTGGCGCTGCGCGGTCTTGCCCGGCGGCACCGGCTCGTCGGGATACTGGTATTTGAGCTGGTCGAGCGAAAAGACGATGCGATCGGCAAACCTCGTGGTTTCCGCGATCGCCTCCGGCACGTCGCGAAACAGCCGCGCCATTTCATCCGCCGGCTTGAGATGGCGCTCGGCATTGCCTTCAAGGCGTTTGCCGATGGCGTCGATGGTCGTCTTCTCGCGGATGCAGGTGAGAACATCCTGCAACGGGCGGCGCGACGGATGGTGATAGAGCACCTCATTGGTCGCAAGCAGCGGCAGGCAAGCGCAATCAGCCATGCGATGAAGCCGCGCCAGACGGCGGCGGTCGTCGCCCCGGTACAAAAGGCTCGCGGCCAGCCACACGCCATTGGCGCGGCTCGATCGCAACCGATCCAGAATCCCGAGTGCTTCTGTTTCCTCGAAGCGATGCGGCAGCGCCAGCGCGAGAAGCTGGCCTTCGGCAAATTCGAGGAGGTCATCGAATTTCAGGTGACACTCGCCCTTAAGAGTGTCCTTGCCGAGCTTGCCGCGGGTAAGCAACCGGCATAACCGGCCGTAAGCCGCGCGATCGCGCGGAAAAACCAGGATATCAGGTGTGTTGTCGGTAAAGACGAGCCGCGATCCGATCAAAAGTCTCGGCTTGAATTTGATCGCGGTATTTTCGAGCTCGTTATAAGCCCGAACCACGCCTGCCAGCGTATTGTGATCGGCAATGCCGATGGCGGGAAGATGCAGAAGGCTCGCCTGATGCACGTAATCCTGCGGATGCGAGCCGCCGCGCAGGAATGAAAAATTCGTCGTGATGCCGATTTCCGCGTAACTCAAGCTTGTCATGCGAACAATCCATGCATGAACCAGTTCGGCTGCACGGCTCTCCCCTCTGCCTGCGCGATCTCGCGGTCGTAAAGTCCGTCGCGATAGAGCCAGAACCGCAATCCCGTCTCGTCCTCGACACGGAAGTAATCGCGCGTCAGCATCGTGCCTTTGGCGCGCCACCACTCCATGGCGATGCGCTCGGGACCTTCGGCGTGAATCACGGCATGGGTGGCGCGGCGCCAGACAAACCGCGCCGGCGGACCATCAGGCACCTGTGCGATGACCTTGATCTGTTCCGGCCGTTCGAAAAGCCGCAACGGCCGCGATGGCGGCTCGTCCACAGCGCGCGCCGGCCAGACCGCGCAGGCGGCGGCGGCCAGATGATACTGCGCGGGCGCTGCCCATACCGCGCGTTCCGGAATATGGGTGTCCTGCGGCAGGTGCACGACCACGCGCTTGCCGCCGATACGCGCGGCAATGCGATCGATCAAGGCGGTCAACTCGTCATTGTCGTGCACATTGGCGTCGAGATCGCGCTGCTGCTGCACGACGATCTCGGTGCGACTTGCGCACAAGCGGATGAGATCGAAGCCGAAACCGGGATCGAGCGGGTCGCTCAAGGCCTCCAGCCGCTCGCGAAACAGGCGGTCGACCATCTCGCCTCTAGTCACAGCCTGACCGGTATCGACCGAGATGGTGCGGACGACGCCATCGGTACGGAAAAAACGGGCTTCCAGCCGCCGCGCGCCCCTGCCCTGTTGCGACATCGCCGTCACCAGCATCCGCCCAAGCCCCGACAAGGTCGCCGAGATCACCCCTTCGGTCGAAACCGGCTCGGCGAACCGCTTTTCCACGATGTAATCGGGCAGCGGTTTCCGTGGACTGATCGGCGCATCGCTCTGGCCCAGCGCCTGTTCCAGCAGCGTGGTAAAAGGAGCGCCGAACCTTGCGGTGATTTCGTGCCGCGTGCGATCGGCCACGTCGCCGATGGTTTTCAGACCGGCGCGGCGCAGGCCGGTGACGACAGCCGCGTCCGCGCCGAGCGCCGACACCGGGAGCGTCCTGACCGCATCGGCCTCCTCGCCTTCGCGGACAATGCTGCCATGGACATGCCGGGTCAGCGTCCGCGCGCATACGGCCGTGCCGGCAATGGCGGCTGAGACCGCAAACCCCTGCGCGGCGAGAGCGCCGCACAAAAGCTGCATCATCGCGGCTTCGCCGCCGAACAGATGCGCACAGCCGGTGATATCGAGAAACAGGCCGTGCGGGGAATCGAGCGCCACCAGCGGGGTGAAGCGGTCGCACCATTCGGCAATGGCGTTGATCGCATGATCGTCGGCGGCTTCATCGGCATCATACGCCTGCACGTGAGGGCAGATGGCGCGGGCATTGGCCAGCGGCATGCCAATAACCAGGCCGGAATGCGCAGCCTTCTCGTCAAGCGCGAAAACCTGAAGCGCATTGTTCTGCTTGGCGACGACGATGCTGGGCGTATCGGTTGAAGCGTCATACAGCTCGTTCCTTCCCCCCTTGTGGGTTAGGGAGGGGGGAGAGAGCCGGCCGTTTATGCCGCAAGAGATATGTTCAGCTCGCGCGTCGCTGGATAGCCGGCGCTTGATGCGGTCGATCGGCAGGCGCGGCAGCCACAGGCTGAGGATACGTCGCCGGTTTTGCGAAAAGGCACTCATCACATTTCCATTCCATGATCCACCGGCCAACAGGGCCATGACGGTTGCGGACAAGTTGCGCATCAAACAGAGGCACGCCCCACGCGCTCCACGCCGACGAAGCCGGCGGCGAATGCGCGGCGCGAACGATCCATCGGGTCTCGGCCGTTGACGGCTGAGGCTCCGCCGCCATCCGCAGCACCAGGCCGGTGACGCCCGAGGCCTGCGCAGCCAGCGTCAATTTGCGGCTGGCTGTGAGGTCGATCTGTCGCGCCTCGCCCCAGACTTCCAGGACGACGGCGCCAATCGCATCGCAGGCCAGCGCGTCGGCGGCCGTCCGTAACGCACACTCCACATCGGCTGCGCGCACAGTCACGAGAAGGCGCGGATCAAGGCCAAGTTCGGCCAGCCCGCTCATCGATACCCCGCCCGATTCAATCTCGGTGAAATCCTGCCGTATCCATACTAGTGGCCGCCGACTTGCGGAGCGGCCGGCGAGAGCGGCAACAAAACCGGTCGCCGCAGCGCTCTGCCGGCCGGCTTGCGCAAACACTTCGTGCAGCGCGCCCAAGGCGAGCCCGCCTTGCAGTGTCGCATCGGCATCGGCATGCCCGAGCCTCACCCTGCGCGGCGAACAGGCCTCGCCATGCGCCTCGATGCGCTCGATACTGCCGCGCAAAGCCGCAAGCGTGGAGCGGATTTGACGTTCGCTTCCCTCTTGACCGCGATCTCGTAAAGCGAACGTCAAATCCAAAGCTCCACTACAATCTTAAAGTTGCTGGTGGTCCTTTGATTCCAACATTCGCAATCGTGCCCGCCCTAGAGGCGTGCGAATGTTGGAATCGGACCACCAGGGCGTGCTCGCATACGCCGCTCCTTTGGAGGATCTCGACCGCTTCCGGTGCTTTTGGGAGATAACCGGAAGCCGGTCCATTTGTTCATGATATGTTCTAATTTAAAGCTAACATCATCGAAAGAGTCAATCGGGATTGAGAGAAGATTTTTCGTGAACAATTCCAATGAGATCGAAGGAACTAACGTAGCCTCTGCCTGATTGAACCACGGCACTCGGACTTGAGCTCTCTCAAAACAACCGGGAAATGGCCATTGGCACCAGCATTGAGCCTCAAAACCTTGCGCGAACAGGCAGCCGATTGCCGTGCCTGCCCACTCTGGAAGAACGCGACCCAGACCGTGTTCGGCCAAGGCCCGGCCCATGCGCAGGCCGTGCTGGTCGGCGAGCAGCCCGGCGACAAGGAAGATCTTGCCGGCAAACCGTTCGTGGGGCCTGCGGGGCAGATGCTCGACCGAGCCCTGGAAGAAGCCGGCATCGACCGCAACAAGGTCTACGTCACCAATGCGGTCAAACATTTCAAATTCGTAGCCAGAGGCAAAATCCGGCTGCATCAGAAACCGACGACGGGCGAAATCAAAGCCTGCCGGCAATGGTATGAACGCGAACTGGCCGCGATCAAACCGGCCCTGGTCGTGGCGATGGGCGCCACCGCCGCGCAAAGCGTGCTCGGCAAGATCACGCCCATCAACAGGAACCGCGGCCGCGTGATCGAGCTCGATCATGGAATGAAAGCGCTGGTCACGGTGCATCCGTCCTATCTGCTGCGGCTGCCCGATGCGGATTCCAAGGCACGGGAATATCGACGTTTCGTCGATGACCTGAAAATCGCCGCGGCGTTGTTGCAAAAATCGGCGCACGCGGCATGATCGGCGGAGCCGCGCCATCTTTCGTTCATGAAGCGGTATAGTCCGCTCCTGTCATCTAACCTTCAAATACGCGGTCGATGATTGACGCTTTCCACATCAGGGGCGCCGCCATGACCGATTTTGCACTTAACCAAACCATGCGAGAGACCGGCGGCGGGCCGGTTCAGCCTGCCTCAAGGCCGAATCTCGACAAGGGTTTCAACCCGCTGACGATGATACTCTTTTTCGGCATTCTCGCTGCCGGCCTGCTGTTTGTGGCCTACAGCATTTACGTCGACGTCGAAGAGACCGGCGCCAAGGTCACGACCTTCCTGCCTTACTTGCTGTTGATGGTGGCGTTGCTGATCGCGCTTGGCTTCGAATTCGTCAACGGGTTTCATGATACCGCCAATGCGGTAGCGACCGTGATCTACACCCATTCGCTTCCCGCCGAGGTTGCGGTGATGTGGTCGGGCTTCTTCAACTTCCTCGGCGTGCTGCTCTCGAGCGGCTTGGTGGCCTTCGGCATCGTCTCGCTGCTGCCGGTCGAACTGATCCTCCAGGTCGGCAGCAGTGCGGGCTTTGCCATGGTGTTCGCGCTATTGATCGCAGCGATCATCTGGAACCTCGGCACCTGGTATTTCGGCCTGCCGGCTTCCAGTTCGCACACCCTGATCGGCTCCATCATCGGGGTGGGCGTCGCCAATGCGCTGTTGCGCGGCCGCGACGGCACGTCCGGCGTCGACTGGAGCAAGGCCACGGAAATCGGCTATGCGCTGTTGCTGTCGCCGCTGGTCGGTTTCATCTGCGCGGCGGCGCTGTTGCTGCTGTTGAAATTCATCGTCCGCAACCCTGCGCTCTATACCGCGCCGGAAGGCAACAAGGCGCCGCCGCTCTGGATCCGCGGTCTCCTGATCCTGACCTGCACCGGCGTCAGCTTCGCGCATGGTTCCAATGACGGCCAGAAGGGCATGGGCCTGATCATGCTGATCCTGATCGGCACCGTGCCGACGGCTTACGCCCTGAACCGCGCCATGCCGGAATCGCAAGTCGTTCAGTTCGCGAAAACGTCAGCTGCGGCTTCCGCGGTGATCTCGGCCAAGGGCGCCGGTCACAGCATCATCGGCGACCCCCGTCCGGCGGTGACGCAATTTGTCGCCCAGCGCCACATCAACGAAGGCACCTACCCCTCGCTTTCGGTGCTGGTGAAAGAAATCGGCGAGCAGGTTGAAAGATACGGTTCACTCAAGAAAATGCCGGCGGAGGCGGTCGGCAACACCCGCAACGACATGTATCTGGCGTCGGAGGCCATCCGCTTCCTGATGAAGGACAAGGAGAACGACCTCAACAAGCAAGAGATCGGCACCCTGAACGCCTACAAGGCCTCGCTCGACGGCGCCACCAAGTTCATTCCGACCTGGGTGAAGATAGCAGTCGCAATCGCGCTCGGGCTCGGCACCATGGTTGGATGGAAGCGCATCGTGGTGACG
>Ga0306923_10004215_pt1 | contig 13746 bp, 13 predicted proteins | sample sta12Can44000108_FD_203841 | JGI IMG/M metagenome (GOLD analysis project Ga0306923, IMG submission 203841) | Lab enrichment of tropical soil microbial communities from Luquillo Experimental Forest, Puerto Rico - statanox.12C.anox.44.000.108 (v2)... | ecosystem: Environmental > Terrestrial >... | reverse complement strand
GTCACGTATCAATTCAGATATGCTCCTTCGTCGCGCCTTGCCGGCGGCCCGTTTTGATCGCAACGCCGCTATACCAGTCACGGACTTGGTGCACTAGGCCGATACGGCTCGCGGCGGGTGGCCTTCTCATAAATTGCAAAATTTGTGAGAAGGTCAGGCTAGCGCCTTTTTATGCCCATAAACTGAGCTACGAGTTTATCGAGAATTCTCATCGGGATCATTTGGGGAATGATCCAATTGGTGAGGCGATTTGGAACGATCGCGTAGCGTACTTTGGGTCGCGATATTGTGAGTGCGCGCCAGACGGCGTTCCCAATCACCTCGGGCGGATAGCCGCTTGCGCCTTCTTTAAGTGAGTATCGCTCAAACTTATCCAAGGCCTCCGCGTAGGGTGTATGACTAAATCGCTGGGTAATTCCCGCCTCCGATTTTTGCCAGATTGGCGTCACGACTGCGCCCGGTCCGATAATGATGACATCGATTCCAAATAGAATAAGTTCGCGCCGCAGGCTCTCGGAGAGCCCTTCGAGACCAAACTTTGAGGCAGAGTAGAAACCTAAAAATGGGCTCGCAATTTTGCCGCTCGAAGAACTGATATTGACAATCCTACCAGGTCTACCCGTTCGAGAAGCATCGGTTCCGAGGAGCGGCAGGAAGGCCTGAGTCACGATATGAGGACCGACCAGATTGACGTCGAGTTGGTATCTGAATTGCTCAGCGGTAAGATGAGACAAAGGACCGGCCACTTCGACTCCCGCGTTATTCACGAGGCCATCTAAAACGCTTGCGCCAAGATGCTCCGCTACCTTTGCCGCTCCTGCCCTCACCGCGGTCTCGTCCGTTACATCAAACAAAAGAGGCACAAATTTTTCCCCAAAGTCCTTCTGCAGACGCAGCGCGTCTTCCTGCTTGCGTACGCTCCCGAAAACACGAAATCCATGGCTGAGTAGCACTTTGGCACAGGCGTTGCCGATGCCTGTCGATGCCCCGGTTATGACAGAATTTTTCATTTGCAACCAGTTTTGCTTTTCAAGGATTCTAGGCTCAAATTTTGGATCGAAACGAGCAATGTCGAATGCCGCTAGAAAGCAAAACAAGTCCAACAACATTCTAACTGAGACCGTAAAGAACGGCGGAGCGAGCCGGAAGTCACGATTTTTTCACCCCTACCTCCAACTGCTTATAAGCATTATGTTGACTGCCGCGTCGCAGATCTTTCTTAAGATCGGAGTCGACACGCAGTTTGTGTCCCCCTGGTACACGGTCTCCAACTTCTTTTCTTTTTGGATCTGGTTAGGAATTTTCTCGATTATCGGATCTCTCTTCTCCTGGCTGTACGCGCTCAAGTCCGTCCCACTGATCGTCGCCTATAATCTTGCGGCCGTGAACCATATCGTGGTGGCGCTTGGATCGTGGTTTTTTTTAGGCGAGGCAATTTCATATCGGCGCTGGATCGGGATTTTACTGGTAGCGCTCGGTGTGTTTTTCATAGCTCGGCCGGCAGCCCGCGCGGAGGAGAAACTGTGACATTCTTCATATTCTGTCTGGTCTTGTTCTCCATAGCTTGCTCGGTCACGGGCCAGATTTTTTTTAAACATGCGATGGCTGAACACTCGAGGAGCAGCGCGTTCCGCCGGAAACTCGATCTCGGGCGAGGTATCCTGGCCATGACCGTATCCTTTTTCACCTGGCTAGCACTCTTGCGTCAGTTTGAGCTGAGTTACCTGTATCCTTTCGAAGGCCTCGATAGAGTGCTCCTCGCATTCGCGGCGTGGCTGATCCTGAAGGAAAAAATGTCGCGCGATCTCTGGATTGGTTTGATACTGATTTGTCTGGGAACGGTGTTTGTCGCGGGGAGTTAATTTGAACGCGAACCAAGCAGCAAGTAATGTATGTGCAAGGTCCAGCTCGGTATACCTCTCAACAAAACCGATGAACGCCGAACAAAGTGACGCGATTCGGGAGGTCCCAGCGAACCCTCCGGTACTAGTTTGCGAACGGTGCGGCCGGCCGGATGGCATTGCTATCAGAGGTCGACAATTGTGTGAAGAGTGTTGTCAGATCGCCGGCTCTTGCTGCATGGAATTTGGTGGCGACGACTTGTGGCAGGACGGTGACGACTGAGCGACCTTCGGCTCTTAACGCAGCCGATCGAGAAACCTCCGTATCAGATCACAGATAAGAAAAGATCCGACTCCTCGTCGAGTGCGAACTGTCCCGAAGCTTGCTCCGTCATCCACGCAAGGACACCCCATGGTCTTTGCGAGGCGACCAGCCGCTTATGCCACGGTAGTCGGCTTCGCGGATGAGGCACTTTGTTTCCGACCGGCGGAATACTGCCTTGGAGGGAGATCCGGATCCAGAAATCCCAAGGCATGAGGAGGCTTGATCACACGTACACCTTCCCGTTTCTGCTCCTCCAAAATTTGCTCGTGAAATTCTTTCATTCGTGTCCAATGGAGCTTCGGACGATAGTGGTGCTCGGCGTGGTAGCCGTTATTAAACCACATCAAATTATACCATTTGTCGTAGGAACTCACTCCCCATGCGATTGGCTTATCGGGGTTGCCTCCGTAGTGAAGGAAATATCCGTTCAAGTAGGTGCAGCAATGCCCAAGATAGTAAAAAGGGAGAAAAAAGACCCAAAACTTCCAGTTTAGCACGAGGCCAATTGCTATCGTTATCCCAAGTACTGCGATCTCGATGATTCCCCATCGCGCATCCGCCCGGTTCTTTCTTTTGATTTCGGCATAGATGGCCTTTGGATCTTCGCGGAGATAGCTGAGAAAAATATAACTCCAAGGGTTTTCCGCCTGGCCGTCGTGGCCATGTCGATAAATGGAAATCCAGTCGTGGGTATGTCCGTGCTCATCGGGGCGATCGCTATTTCCCATATGGTGCCGGTGATGCACGTGCTTATAGAAAGTTTGGGAAATACCGAGGGTGACCGATTCCATGATGCTGAACAACCGGTTTAGAATTCTCGATTTAAAGAACGGGTTGTGGATGAGGTTGTGCGAAACGCCATTGATATTCCATGACACGCTCACCGAATAAATCAGGCCCATGCACAGCAGCACCCACCACGGTGCGTAGGGAAACACGAAAAAGAGCGTCAGGACGTAGGCGAAATGGAGCAGCCCGCACAAAACACAAACCGCATCCCATTTGGAATAGGTAAAAACTTTCATCTCATATTTCAATCGTTCTCGACCGAGAACGAATCTATTGAAAAACCCATCAAAATGCAATGGGCCGTCGCCACACGGTTCACATGGCGCGGGTCAGCGATTCTGTAAGTTCCTCGTTGGTGAGAGCAATCGGATTCGCTTTCATGCTGCTCGCATTTACTGCGTGCTCGACAATGGTCGCCACGTCTTTCTCTTGTATTCCATAGGCCCGCAGACCGGGAATCTTGAGTCTGTGACACAGCTCGCGAACCCACGCGATGCCCTCCTCCATGTCCGCTTTTTCGGATTCCGTGACAATGTTGGCGATTTTTGCATATCGATTCAACGAATTGCCATTCGAGCCTCGCAGACGCAGCGCGCGTATGTTGATTTCCATTACGTGTGGAAGAAGAGCAGCGCAGACCGCGCCGTGCGGGGCGGAAAACATCCCACCAATGGGAGCCGCGAATCCATGTACAGCTCCCAAGCCGGAATTCGCGAGCGCCAGGCCCCCAAGCAAGCTGGCAAGGGCCATATCCAGGCGGGCATCGGGATCGTTCCCCTCGTCGTAAGCCCTTTGAAGTGATCCCGCTGCTCGGCGGATGCCCTCGAGGCATAGAGCATCCGTTAACGGATTGGAGCGGACGCTCACGAACGGTTCGATCAACTGTGTAAGCGCATCGAGACCGGTTGATGCAGTCAATGATGGAGGCAAGCCATACGTCAGCTCAGGATCTACCAACGCGACGCGCGGCAACAAGTGCGGGCTCCTCAAACTTGCTTTGACTCGATGTTGCCGCGACGCGAGCACGGCATTTCGCGTCACCTCGGCTCCGGTTCCCGCTGTCGTAGGTATGGCGATGGATGCCAGCGCTGGAATCAGGAGCGGTTTGCCTCCCCCGATCGTTTCCTGGTAGTCGGAAAGTTCTCCAGGATTTGCTGCGACAGCGGCAATGGCTTTCGCTGAATCGATTACACTTCCGCCGCCAAAACCAATAATCAGATCAAAATCGGACTCTCGAGCCTTTCGGACTCCTTGGATTATATCTTCGTTTGTGGGTTCGCCGCGAATCTCGAAAGTCGAGAACTCGATTCCCGCTTCTCCGAGTATCGAACGTAACGGCAGCGACCTAGCCGAATTTCCTCCTTGCACGACCAGAACGCGTTTACCAAGATTCGTCGCGATCGAACCGATCTCTTTCAGCTTTCCCGGTCCAAACAGGATTCGTGTCGCGGTGGCAAATTCAAATTGCGTGGTTACCATTCCTCGTCCTCTGGAAAGAGATTCACAAATTTCACGCTTTTGCGTGGCTCTGCCATCATGGAAGCGACCGCGTCCCGCCATACGGGATAATGAGCAGTCTCTTTGTGCGTCTTAGCTGCCGCTTCGTCCCTGTAGACTTCAACCAGTACAAAGCGACTCGGATCATCCAGTTGTTGAATGACATCAAATCGCGCAATTCCTGCTTCCCGAATGCTCGATTGCGCATTCTGGATAGTTGCCTGACGGAACGCCTCAATAAGTTCCGGCTTTACGCGGACATGAACATGAACAATTAACATAGGTAGACCTCAAACGCCGAACGCCAAAACCCCGAACTCCGAACTCCGAACTCCGAACCCCGAACCCCAAACCTCAAACTCCGAACCGCGAACCGTGAACGGCGAACGTTGCCTCCTCACTCCCCATACGGCAGCCAAATGTTTTTTATCTGAACTGCGTGACGCAGATATTCCCACCCCTGAGCCTGATGGTCGTCGAACAGGTTGCGGCGGGTGCCGCGATTGACCCATGAGGCTTTCAAATTTCCTCTGGTGTCGCGTTCGATGGCGGCGCTGCCTTTGGCTGAGCCAATATACCAGACCGCTCCCACATCATCATGTTGCGCCAGAACCTTTGCGAGATCATCGGAGTGACCCGTTACGAGATTGATAACGCCCGGTGGCACGTCGCTGGAGTCCAGCACCTGACAAAAGTCCGTTGCGGGGATGGGGAATCGCGTGGAAGGAACCATGACGACGCGATTCCCTACAGCGATCGCAGGGGCGAACAGAGTAACCAGCCATAAGAGGGGATGTTCGGCTGGACAGATTTGTCCCATGACGCCCCAAGGCTCAGGCATTGCCAGCGCAACGCGCTTGTACGTTGTCAGGTGAACGTGGCCATCGTATTTGTCCGACCACGCGGCATAGTAAAAAAGCCTCTCGACAGCTTTGTCCACTTCCCGTCTTGATTCGAACTCGCCTGCTCCAGTAAATGAGTGCAGGCGATTCGAGAATTCAGCGGCTCGAATCGAAAGATTTTCAGCGATACGATAAAGTGTCTGAGCCCTCTCGTGGGCGGTTGTCCGGGACCAGTTGGCCGCTTTCCGCGCCGCTTCCACCGCATTTCGGATATCCTTTCGATTACCTAAGGCCGCTTCCGAAACAATACGATCCTGCGCATCTTTCACCGGATAGCTGTGTCCGCAATCGGGGCGGACCTGTTTGCCCCCGATGTAATGTTTCGCTGCGCGATTAATCAGGCCTTCGGCTCTGGGGTCACGTGGGGAAGAGGCGACTGCACGCGGATGAAGGTCGAATTCGTTCCTCTCGTACAACGGAAGGGAACGTTCCCAGCCCGGTATCAAATACTCATACATTCCCTCGCTCCCGCCTTCACGAGCGAATCCGCTCTTCCCGCAGCCCCCGAAGCCCGACGCAGCATCAAAAAGGTTCGTCGAGTTGATCCACACGGTTCCTGCTTTGAGCCTCGGCGAAACCTCAAGAGCCATACTCATATTCTCTGTCCAGACCGAAGCCGTGAGACCGTAAACTGTGTTGTTTGCCAGTTCCACCGCCTCCCTAGCGTGCCGAAAACTCAACGCTACGACAATGGGGCCGAAAATCTCCTCCTGCGCAAGAGCGGACGAAGGTTCAATATCACTGAAAAGAATCGGTGGATAATAGAGGTTCTCCCGGGTTCGAACCCAGCTCGGCTGCCAGAACGTTGCGCCGTCCGCCTTTGCTTGTTCGACAAGACGGTTAGTTTGTCGCAATTGCTCTGCGGAAACGAGGGTGCCGAGGTCGGTGTTTCTGTCCAGAGGGTCACCAACGCGCAACGTCTCCATCCGATGGCGCAAATTGGCGAGCACTTTTTCGTAGATGCTTTCCTGCAAGAGCAGCCGGCTCCCGGCACAGCAAGCCTGGCCCTGACCAGCCCAGACGGCGTTCACGATCCCTTCGACGGCGCTATCGAGATCTGCATCGTCGAACACGATAAACGGCGACTTGGAACCCAGCGACAGAGAGAGATGCTTTCCGGAACCGGCCGTTTCCAGGCGAATTTGCCTTCCCACCTCCGTCGAACCCGTGAACACAATCTTTTGAATATCACGGTGCCTAATGATGAGTTCACCGGTTGTGGCGTCACCCGTGACTATATTGACGACGCCTGGGGGCAATTGAATCTGTTGCAACAACTCGGCGAAGAGAAGGGTCGCTAAGGAGGTCTCGGCAGCCGGCTTGATAACGACGGTATTTCCGGCGGCAAGAGCCGGAGCGATCTTCCATGCGAGCATGAGCAGAGGAAAGCTTCGGGGGATGATCTGGCCACAAATACCGATCGGCTCGTAGCCAATAAATGTCTCATTCCGGAGGTGCGCCCACCCAGCGTGATGATAGAAATGCCGCGCGACCAGAGACATCTCAATATTCTGCGACTCATGGATCGGTTGCCCGCTGTCGAGGCTTTCGAGGACCGCAAACAAACGGCCGTGCTTCTGGACCTCGGATGCAATCGCATGGAGATAGCGGGCCCGATCGTAGCCCGTCAGGGCGGACCAAGAGTGGAACGCCGACTTTGCGGCTTCGACTGCGGCATCGACTTCAATCTCACCGCACTGAACAATCCGAGCCAAAATCAGTCCATTCCGCGGATCAACTGATTCGAAATAGCATTGGTCGATGAACCTTGCGAATCCACCGTTAATGAACGGGTAAAATATGCGCCGATGCGCGTCCAGCCACTCCATAGCGGCGTCCGTTTCCTCCGGTGCGGACCCGTATTCCATGGTTTCAAAGATCTCGCGCACGCTTTTCATGAAGGTTCCTTTTCGCCATTTAAAATCCCCTGTTCAAGGAGTTTCTTCAGCCGCTCGAGTGGCTGGCAGAAGCGTGATCGACGACGTACTGTCCGAGTAGTTGTTCGATCTCGTTTAACAGGGTGGATGCGCCGATTCGGAACAATTCCGGTTCGAGCCACTCCCGTCCCAGTTCTTCCTTCAGCAGGATCAACCAATTAAGAGCCTCTCCTGCGTGACGAATCCCGCCCGCCGCCTTGAATCCGACACGATAGCCGGTCCGTCGCTGGTATTCGCGAATCGCCCGTATAACTGCGAGACCCGTTTCCAGAGTGGCATTCACCACTTCTTTACCAGTGGAGGTTTTAATAAAGTCAGCGCCGGCCATCATCGCTGCGAAGCTCGCTTTCTGCACGGCGCGAAGCGTGGGGAGTTCGCCTGTTGCGAGAACAATCTTGAGCAAAGCATCGCCGCAGGCTTGGCGAAAAGATGCCACTTCCTCGTAGAGCCGTTCCCAACTGCCAGTCAGGACATGCTCGCGCGCGATGACCGCATCGATTTCAGCGGCGCCAGCCTCGACCGCGAAGGCGATTTCTCCAAGACGCAATTTGAGCGGACTCAATCCCGCCGGGAATGCGGCGGCAACCGAGGCGACAGGAATTCCTGAGCCCGCCAGAGCGCGGACCGCGTGTGGTACCATCGTTGGATATACACAAACCGCGGCTGCTGTGAGCCCGAGCCCCGTGATATCCATCGCTGCCAGCAAATCGTCCCGGAGGGGGTGCCTCGCCTTTGCGCAAAGCCGCCGGATTTTACCTGGTGAATCATCGCCTGCGAGCGTCGTCAGGTCGATGCAACGGACCGCGCGAAGAAGCCATGCGGCTTCGCACTCCTGTTTGACTAACTGTCGCCAGGTTAAAGTTGTCGCTCGCCACTCGACCGCGCCCCTATTCACTTGGACTTGGTTCACCCAATCCAGATCCAAAGGCGTTCCCGGGTTTCTTTTATGTTCTCCGGTTACGTTTATGGCCTGGAGGCTTTCGACCGACGTCGCGCTCATAGAAATTTCTCAGGGATTTGAAGGATAGCTAAATAGTTATCCTCTTTAGCAAGGATAGCTCGCCTTTTTTTAATCAGCCCCGAGGGCAGTGCGAGCGTCCCTGTTTCGGCCGGGGCTGTGTTTGCAGAAGTAGAACGCACACAGAAGAAATAGTGCGCCTACCACTATTCCCAGTGCACCGCTGATCCAGGATCCACCCGCAGATTCTCCTTTCGCGAGGATCAGAATACCGAGCATGTTGCAGCCAAAGCCCAGTCCGAATAAGCTTAAGGCAATCGCTGTGTTCTCCAAACGGATTTGCCAATTCATTTTAACTTGTCTCCTATCTTTTGCCGGCCTTTGTCGTGCCACATAGACTGTGACAATTCCGCGGGCCCATCGTGACAGGGAGCAGTGATTTTTTCAGGAAGCGGACGCTGTTTCCGCATCGAAACCTGATTCACGGATGAGTTCGCGCAGCTTCGCCGCAAGATCAGGGGGTGCGAGAAAGCCGTGATCGCGAAACAGCTCTGCGTGTTTCCGGTCAAGTTTCTGCAGTTCGTCTAACCGGTGAGGAGCGATCTGATTAATAGTCGCCAATCGACCCTTGGTAAATTCCAGCCTGGTTGGGTCGACATAGCCCGCTTCCATGTAGCTGCGCGTCTTTTTTGCACATCGACAAGGGTTAGCCGCATTCACCAGGCCGCACTTGTCGTGCATGAATTGGTAAAGATCGCGGCGCGCCCGCGAGAGTAGTTGGCGAAAATTTTCCGGTGACACTTCCATTACCTCGCCCCCGACTTCGCTTGTCACACCGAAGTATTCGCCAAGAATGAACGCCATGCGCTGTCGGCGATCCAGGCACATCAGCATTGCTGTCATGCAGCCTACCCTCGCTTCCTCGACCAACAGCGGCAATTCGACGGGCACGCTTTTCGGATCCGGCAAATCCCAGTCGGGCGTTTCGTCAAGGGCACGCCCCATGTCGGTGAATGTGACGCTGTGATCTTCAATTTCACTTTTGCGCACGTTAAGCAGGTGATTGAATGCGATCCGATAAAGCCATGTCCGGAATTTGCTCTGGCCTCTGAATGTGCTCAGCTTGGTCACGACTTTGATTAGGATTTCTTGTGTTGCATCCTCCGCCCGGTCGCGTCTCCAGAGCATACGCAGAGCTATGTTGAACACCCAGGGCTGGTGTCGCCTCACCAATGTTTCCAGAGAGTCCTTATTTCCAGTCAGGGCAGAGGAAGCGAGTTCTTCGTCTGCAGGGGCGCTATCCTGAGGATCAACCTCCGCGAAGGGGTTCCGACCGCCGAGCTGTACTTCGTTCGAATGAGAATTTCTTGGTATATTCATGATCATCGGGGTTAGACAATCTAAAATCAGACTTGTGACAGTTCCGCCTTCTGAGCAGTCTCGTTGCGCAGCTTTGACAATCTGTCAACGGATTCGGACGGCCGTCCCTCCCAGGGCACGCGCGTTATTCGCGGCGGTCAGCTCGGAGATCTGACCCTACCGCAGCTCCGTCTAGCGTTGCTCAGAACAATGCATGTGGAGCCGCGATCCTACGTTCCTGGCAACCATGAAGCCAAATTCGCGTTGACCGCGGCTTTTGCAGCTGTCTAACCTTCGGCGAGCAAGAATTTTGAAACATTGTTGCGCACAAATCGATCGACTCCGAGCGAGCGATTATTGGGAAATCGACGGAATGGTTGACTGGATTCTGAAGTTTCTTACTTCCTGGGAGCTAGCATGATCGAACGTTTCTTCTTACTAAAAGAGCACCAGACTTCGGTTTCTCAGGAAATTGTTGCCGGTCTTACGACGTTTGCGGCTATGGCGTACATCCTTGCCGTGAACCCGTTAATTCTTTCCGCAACCGGTATGGACAAAGGTGCTCTTATCACGGCTACCGCCGTGGCTTCCGCCGTTATGACGGCGGTCATGGCGCTAGCCACAAACTATCCAATCGCTCTAGCCCCGGGTATGGGTTTGAACGCCTTTTTTGCGCTTACGATTTGTGGAGCGAAAGGGGTTCCCTGGAGCGCGGCCTTGGGATTGGTCTTCTATAGCGGGTTGATTTTCATGGCCCTTTCTGTGTCCGGCCTGCGGCAAAAAATTGTTGCGGCAATTCCAATGGAACTCAAGCTTGCCATCACCGCAGGCATTGGTTTCTTCATCGCATTCATCGGGCTGAAGAATGGAGGTGTTGTTGTGGCCAATCCGGCGACATTTGTCTCGCTGGGTGACCTCTCGAAACCCGGACCACTTTTGGTGATCGCCGGCATTATCGCCACGGCAATCCTTGTGACGCGCAAAGTGCCAGGCGCCATCGTCCTGGTTATTGCAGTGCTCACCATCCTTGGATTCTTTATCCCGGCTTCGGATGGAAAAGGCATGATAACTCCAATTCCAAATGGAATCGTGAATCTGCCTGCGTCCCTTGCCCCGACTTTCCTGAAATTGGATCTGACCTATCTGTGGTCGCATTTTTTAAGCGCTCTGCCGCTTGTCCTTGCGATACTTTTTGTCGATTTGTTCGACAACATGGGTACTCTCATCGGAGTATCTAAGCGCGCAGGTTTGCTGGACGAAAAGGGCAGCTTACCCAAAATCGGACGCGCCCTCATGGCGGATGCCGGCGCCGCTATGTTTGGTTCGTGCCTGGGTACCTCGACGGTGACGAGTTACATAGAAAGTGCCGCAGGCGTCGAAGCCGGCGGACGAACAGGGTTAACTGTGATTGTTACCGCCGTTCTTTTCCTGCTGGCGCTATTTTTGACGCCTTTGATTCTGATTATTCCCGCCGTTGCTACCGCGCCTGCTCTGGTCGTTGTCGGAGCCTTCATGATGCAAGGACTTGCGGAACTGGACCTCGCAGATTTTGCAAAAGCCGCGCCGGCCTTCGTGACGATTCTTGCCATGCCGTTGGCATTCAGTATCAGCGAAGGGATTGCTTTCGGATTGTTAACCTACGTCGGATTGAAACTCGGAACCGGAAAAGAAAGGGAAGTTGGGTTGGTGACCTACGTCTTGGCAGTGCTTTTCGTCCTGCATTTTCTATTTGGCCGCTAAAAGGAATTTCGGATTTCGGACTGCGGAAATTCGCAATCCGCAATTCGTCAATGGGGATGTCTGCCCACCCAGAACAGGTAGGCAAAAAACAGGATGATAACGAAAGCGCATCCCGTTTTGAACTGTTTGAAGAACCGGGACAAAAGGTACCCGAAAACAAAGATTTCGAATCCGTTTGCTAATGTTGCGACTACGGGTCGAAGCGAACCGAAGCTGGCATAAGCTTCGGGCGGCGGGGGTCTGAGGAGGGAGATGACAAGAGCCGCCAGCAAAGCAAAAACAAGCAGGACCGACGCTTCGGCGATCATTCTCTGGCGCGCTGTCGGTTTTTCGGGTTCGTTTCGGCTTTTCTCGGCCACAAGCCTAAGATCGCTGTCCCCGTTCTGACGGTCGAGAGAAAACGGTGATGAAATACTTCTACTTCGCGCCCTCGAGCAGGCCGTTGCCTGCCTTAATGAACCGAAAAGGGGGAGGTACCTGACTTGGGTTGTCGACGTGGATCCCAAGATCCTTGACCAGGCCGTTATCCAGACCGTACACCCAGCCGTGTACGGAGAGTTGCTGCCCGCGTGCCCAAGCGTCCTGAACGATTGTGGTATGCGTGACGGCCTTCACCTGGTCAATGACATTTAATTCACACATCCTGTTCACCCTCTTATCCTCGCTATCCAGGGCATTGATTTCTACGGCGTGCTGCACATAGATGTCCTTTATGCGGGTTAGCCAGTTATCGATCAAGCCATGAACCTGGTTATCGAGGGCTGCCCGGACGCCACCGCACCTGTAGTGACCGCATACAATGATATGCCTGACTTTGAGCACGTCGACTGCGTATTCAATCACCGAAAGACAATTCAGGTCTGATGGATAAACGATGTTAGCGACGTTTCGGTGCACGAAGATTTGGCCCGGAAGCATGCCCACGATCTGATTTGCAGGAACACGGCTGTCCGAACAACCGATCCAGAGAAAATCGGGCGCCTGTTGGCGGGCCAGCTTTTGGAAGAAGTCAGGCTCCTTCTCGGTCATGTATCGTGACCATTCGCGGTTTCCGCGCAGTGCAATTTCGATTTCGTTCATGGATTGGCGCTATCGAATTTCCTAAAAGAGGTATGCCTGAACTGTGACAAGTATTCCGACGAGAAATGCGAGAGCAATGCTGTGGAAAAACACAAATCGCAGGATTTCACCTTCATGTCCGTACCAGCGGGTTGCCGTCGATGCTACAACGATGCTCTGCGCATCAATCATCTTTCCCATGACACCTCCACTGCTATTGGCCGCTGCCATCAGCACTGGATTGAGCCCTAGCTGTTGCGCTGTGATTTTTTGAAGCCCTCCAAACAGCACATTCGAAGCAGTGTCGGATCCGGTAAGGGCCACACCAAGCCAGCCAAGTAGAGTTCCAAACATCGGATACAAGGCTCCAGTCCGCGCAAAGGCCAAGCCAAGTGTGGCGTCCGTACCGGAAAATCGGGTCACAAAACCGATCGCAAGCATACAAGCGATCGTTAGCAGCGAAAATCGGACCAGCTTGAGCGTACGCAGATAGGCTGTCAGCATCCCGCCTGCAGAGTGACCCATGAGAAAACCGCTTGTAAGCGCAGCAAATAATATTCCGGTCCCGGTTGCCGAGAGCAGACTGAAGCTGAAAATCGCATTCTCAGGCCGAGGTTCGGGCACCAAAGGAGGCACTCTTAGCACCATTTTATGCAGCCACGGTACGAAAAGCTGCGGGCTAAAGATCCCATCAAGGAAGGCTTTCACTTGCGGAAATCCCCAAAGAAAAACAAAGACGCTTAAGATTACCCAGGGCATCCATGCGCGAATCGCCTCGGCCGCGGTTGGTTGAATGCCTTCCTCTCCTCTGAATCTGAATGAGGCTGCCAACGGGTCCGCGTTTGGGTCCAGAGAGTTTTCGCGCTCCGGCCCGTGCCTTGAGGTGGAAAGCCAAAGCCAACGAGGTTCCCAAGAGCGCAGGAAAAGCGTTAGCGCCGACATCGAAACAACAGATGCCACAATGTCTACCAGCCATGGACCGTGAAAATTGGAGACCAGGTATTGCGGCACCGCAAAACAAACACCCGTCACCAGAATAGCCGGCCAGATCTGGATCATGCCACGGAACCCCGCAAAGGCCCAAATCAGCCAAAAAGGTATTATCACCGAAAAAATCGGGAGTTGATGCCCGATTTGCTTCGAAAGCTGAAGCAGATCCAACCCGGTTACTGCGGAAAGCGCAATTACCGGGGTGCCGATGGCGCCAAATGCTACAGGAGCTGTGTTTGCAATCAGGCAAAGGGCTGATGCCGAAAGCGGCGAAAAACCGATCCCGATAAGGATAGCTCCGGTGACGGCGACTGGAGTGCCGAAGCCGGCTGCTCCTTCGAAAAAAGCT
>Ga0306923_10004213_pt1 | contig 13748 bp, 10 predicted proteins | sample sta12Can44000108_FD_203841 | JGI IMG/M metagenome (GOLD analysis project Ga0306923, IMG submission 203841) | Lab enrichment of tropical soil microbial communities from Luquillo Experimental Forest, Puerto Rico - statanox.12C.anox.44.000.108 (v2)... | ecosystem: Environmental > Terrestrial >... | reverse complement strand
AAGGGCGGGGCCACCAAGACCTTGATGGTGCCCGCTCCTCTCAATGCGTGGCAGCAGCGAGCAACCGACCCTGCCGTGGTGAAGGAAATCGATCGGCTCCTCGATCACCACACATATCTGCAGATCGTATCAATACTGAACGAGCGTGGTCTGCGCTCGGGAGAAGGACAGATGTTTTCAGTACGGATCGTCGCGCGTATCCAGAAACGGTATGCCCTGATGCCACGCTATGATCGGTTGCGCAAGGCAGGTATGCTGACCGTGAAGGAAATGGCCATGTTGCTCGGCATCACCCCACAATGTGTCAAGATATGGAATCGCCATGGACTGCTACGCAGTCACGCCTGTAACGACAGAAACGACTATCTGTACGAACATCCAGGTGACAAACCCGCCGCGAAAAGCCCAAGGCGTAAAGCTGTCCCAACGGCGCTTCGCGAACAAGGTCGTATCACAGCGTACCCAGGGGGTGCAGTGTGAAGCATAGTCCTTCTGCCAAGGACTTTCAAACGAAGTCTGGACAGGGCACATATTTAGAGAGCGAACCGCAGCCGGGACCTCCAGGCCGTACTTGGCGTCGCGATCGAAAATGAGGACGCGGGGGCCGAATCAAACGGGAATGCCTCCCGCAGTTGCTGGACAATCCACAAGTTCGTCGGATGACTTGTGACGTTGCAGAGCAAAATGCGTCGACGATGGTGGCTGATGACGAAGAAGCAGTAGAGAGCGCGGAGAAGGTGACCTTTCGCTTTTCCGGAAAGCTAGAAGCAAGGTATACGTGTTCGGAAAGTCTCTCATAAGCTGCGCAGGTGATATTGAAGGGTTTTTCGATCGAGCTCTTTCTCCCAGCTTGCAACGACCAGCGTTGCGACCGCATTGCCGGTCATGTTAACCACCGCTCGGCACATGCTCAGGAAGCGGTCGATCCCAAGAATCAGCGCCATCCCGGCGACGGGAATGGTGGGAATGACCATCAGGGTCGCAACGAGGGCGATAAACGCGGCGCCTTGAACACCGCTGGCGCCCTTTGAGGTAAGCAGCGCGACTCCCAAAATCGTAAGCTGCTGGAATATGGTCAGATGAGTGTTTGTTGCCTGCGCTACAAACAGCGCCGCGAGCGTCATATACAGACTGGTGCCGTCAGCGTTGAATGTATAACCGGTCGGCACAACAAGGCCCACGAGAGTCTTCGAGCACCCTAGCTTTTCGAGCTTGGACATGAGGCTCGGCAATGCGGGTTCAGAGGAACTAGTGGCCAACACCAGGATAATTTCTGCGCGCAAAAACCAGAGGAAGCGGAGGATTCCGAATCCCGCAACGCGAGCGATCCCTCCGAGAATCACAAGCACGAAAATTGCCGCCGTGACGTAAAGTGTCCCTATAAGTTTCACAAGCGGGCCCAGAGAAGCCAGGCCATACTTTCCGATGGTGAAGGCCATGGCGCCGAACGCACCGATTGGTGCGAATCGCATCAGAATTGACACCACCCCAAAAACTGCGCGAGTGAGGTCTTCGAGGATATTAACGAGGGGTTTGCACTGGCGTCCTCCGATCGACAGAGCAAACCCAAAAAATAGAGACACCAAAAGGACTTGCAGTATATCGCCCCTCGCAAACGCGTCGACAATCGTGTTCGGAATAATGTGAAAGAGAAATTCCGTAATGCTCTGGGCTTTGGCTTGGCCCGCGTATTCTGCTACCGCCCTACCGTCCAGGGTAGCCGGGTCAACGTTGAATCCGCTCCCCGGCTGTACAAGATTTCCAACTACCAGCCCCACGAGCAAGGCCAGCGTGGAAACCAATTCAAAATAGAGAAGCGCCTTGCCGCCGACGCGACCGACCTTTTTCATGTCTTCCATGCCCGCTATTCCGGTGACCAGGGTGCAGAAAATCACCAGGGTGATGATCATGGTGATCAGGCGGATAAAGGCGTCACCCAAAGGTTTCATGGCAACAGCGGTGGCCGGACTGACATATCCGAGAACGATCGCGAGAGCAACGCCAACAAGCACCTGAAAGGAGAGGCCCTTGTAAAAGGGCTTCTTGCCTGAACGCGGCGATGTTTCTGATTCGGTGGCAGTCGAAACCAGCATCGCTTCCGTCAGCTCCTTTGCAGATTGGGCCGCAGCTCGCGGACATCCCGCAGCGTTTCGAGGGTGAGCAATTTGCTGATCAAAGTCGAGCTAGCCGCGCTTCCAAGGACCGGGGCAATGAGGTCGCGGGCTTTGTCGGCTACCTCGGCGCGTGTCATGGGATTCTCCGCCGTACCACGGACATCGCGAACCCATTGCTCGAGTACAGTTCCATCGCTCAAAGTCAGCTCGACGATGGCCTCCCGGCGCGGCCGCCGGGCGTCGATGCGCGGATCGGCAACCACTTCCACCTTGGCCCGCTGCCGGACGACGGCGGGATCCTTCATGCGAGCCTTGTCATGTACGGATTGGAACGTGACGGTCTTGTCGAGAAGCATGACGGCGATCATGTGCTCCATGCAAATGTCCGGAATATCGCGATTGCTGACCGTATTAGCTTCATCCGTGGCCACGCGAATCACAACTTTCTTTACGTCGTCAGCGGTAAACGATTGCTGCTGAAAGAATATGACCATGGCGTCAAGCGGTGCCTGTATCGGCGAGCCCACCGTCCATTTCTTGATATTGGTGCGGGTGATCTCGTAGCGCTCTCCTAATTTGTCGACCAACACTGTGGGATCAGCCTTAATCGTGCCGTTTTCGCGTGGTGCGAGCGCCTCATAGAAATTGTCCGCGCCACTAAAGACATCCTCGACACCGCTCCAGCCCGAACGGACCAAAGAAACGGCCAGAACCGCAACCCCAGCAGGCTTTCCGGCAAACAAAAATGCTTTCTCCATATGTTCGGTGTCCCGCGACCACGCGCCGATTCCCGACGTCTGCTGCGCCGTGTAGTCAAGCAGCAAGCCCATTTGTTCTGCGCTGAGTCCCGCGGCGCATCCGGCAGCAGCCCCAGCGCAGAAGCACGCCGCTGTGCCGTGGGTGCTACGGTGCGTTGCGGCTTGGTACGCGGGACCTCCAAGGCTCATGGAGATGCGCGTGCCAATGTCGTACCCGAGCGCAACTGCCCGGACAAAGTGCATTCCACTGATCCCGTATTGCTCGCCGGCGGCGAAAGCAGCGGGAACCGTGGAAACGCCGGGATGCGAACGCGAAGGGCCGTGCGAGTCGTCGGTTTCGTCGGAATGAGCGAGCACACCGTTCGCGAACGCAGCCTCGATCGGCCCGCAAACGATTTTCGAAGCCACCACCGTCGCGATTTCCTTGCCGCCATAGGCGCGGGCAAATTCCAGGGCCGCACGGCCCGGGGGTAACTCCGAGCCCGAGATCATGGCCGCAAACGTATCCAGAATGTGTTGTTTGGCCTTCTCGAGGACTTCTTCTGGCAATGGGCTTGTGCTGGCCGCACTCATGTACGCGCTGAGCTGCAGCATAATCGGACTGATCTGATTCGAGGTTTGCTCGGGACTCAAAAACGCCGCTGCTCTTGATAGGTTCTGTGAAAGCGAGGCGGAGATCGCGGACAATCCGCCTAGTTTGATCAGGTCCCGGCGTGTTCTCCCTACTAGAATCTTTTTTCCTCGTACATTCTTGTTTGATAGACTCATTTCTGTCCTCGCTCAGTGTTAACAAAACTTCGCTTGGCGACGTTCGCGCAATCTAAAATCGCGCTAGTAGCCCGCGGGTTCCTGTTCAGGACCTAGCTGTCGACCAAAATCTTCATAGTATGGAAAAGTTCGCTTTTAGCTTCAAATCCAATTCCCGGGATTTCCGGGAGCCGGACATAGCTGTCTTCGACAGGGATGCCGTCTGCGAATCCTCCAAAGGGCTGGAATATCCCCGGATACGATTCGTTTCCGCCTAGGCCAAGTCCCGCGGCAAGATTCAGAGACATCTGGTGGCCGCCGTGAGGAAGGCAACGTGTGGATGACCAGCCGTTTTCTTTCAGCATTTCCAAGATGCGAAGGTATTCGACCAGGCCGTAGCAGAGCGAGCAATCAAACTGCAAGAAGTCTCGGTCCGGCCGCATTCCAGCGTAACGGATTAGATTTCGTGCATCCTGGACGGAAAAAAGATTTTCACCTGTCGCCATGGGGCCGGGATAGTGCGGGGCGAGCTTTGCCTGCAACTCGTAATCCAACGGGTCGCCGGGCTCCTCGTACCAGCGCAGTCCGTAGGGAGCAAGCGCTTGGGCATACGTGAGGGCCGTTTCTAGGTCAAAGCGGCCGTTGGCGTCTACTGCCAGCTGAGCAGGAGTCTTCAGAATCTTCAAAACGGCTTCGATGCGACCCAAGTCTTCGGCGAGTGGCGCGCCGCCTATCTTCATCTTGACGACGGAATAACCCAGGTCGAGGTAACCTGCCATTTCTTCGCGGAGTGCAACCAGATCTTTGCCTGGATAGTAGTACCCGCCGGCTGCGTAAACAAAAATTTTGTTATCCACCATGCCGTGCCGGTATCGGTTGGCAAGAAGTTTGAACAACGGAACACCCGCGATCTTGGCCGTTGCGTCCCACACTGCCATGTCCAGCACGCCAACAGCAACGGATCGCTCACCGTGGCCTCCCGGCTTCTCATTGCGCATGACCACATCCCAAATCCGGCCAGGATCGAGGTTTTCACCGCTGTCATCCAGTACCACTTGCGGATCAGCTGCTTTCAACCGGGGGATGAAGCGATCGCGCAAAAGTCCGCTGGGTGCATAGCGGCCATTGGAATTAAATCCGAATCCGACGACCGGGTGGCCCTCACGAACGACATCGGTGATCAAGGCAAGCACACTGACCGTCATCTGGCTGAAATCGATGAACGCGTTGCGAATCGGCGATTTGATCGGCACCACCACTTCACGGATGTCAGCGATTTTCACAAGTTCACCGATTTAACCAGTGGCCCTTAATGAAGTTGCAGCAGGGGGCGAAGTTCCCGGATATCTGCGACGTTCTCGAGACTACTTATCTTTCCAAGGATTTCCGTAGATTTCGTGGCTCCCAGCACTGGAGCGATCAGGTCGCGCGCTTTCTCTTGTACTTCTTCGCGCGTCATGGGATTTTCCGGGGTGCCGCGGACATTGTCGACACGCCGAGTGAGTTTTTTGCCATCTACCAGCGTCACGTCGAGTGCGGCAACGCGCAGAGGCATCAGTCGCTCGAGGTCCGCATCCGGTATCAGGCTGATCTTTGCCCGTTCGCGCAGCACCGCAGGATCTTTCATCCGGGCCCGATCGTGGGCAGAAGCGAAGCTGACGGTCTTATCCAGCAGCGCGACCGCTAAAACGTGCTGAATACAAATGTCGGGAATCTCCCTGTTGTTGACGATGGCTGCTTCGTCGCTTGCCAGTTTGACACTCAGTTGCTGCACTTGATCGGCATTGAAGGGTTGCTCCCCGCGAAGAAGCTCCAGGGCGTCAAGAGCCGCCTGAATTGGGGAACCCACGGGCCATTTCTTGATGTTCGTTTGCATGACTTCGTAACGGTCGCCCAGTTTGTTGATGAGACCGGACGGATCGACATTCGGATTGTAGGCCGCAAAGAAATTGTCCTTACCGGAAAAAATATCGTCCACACCGGTCCAGCCGGCCTGGACAAGCAGCGCGGATGTGACGCCACTTCGCGCCGTCATACCGCCGAAAAGAAATGCTTTTTGGATGTGTTCCGTGTCGCGATTCCACGCTCCGAGGCCTGAGGATTGTTGTGCCGTGTAACCGAGCATCCAGCGCATCTGCTGTGCGTTCAGGTTGGCGGCACAGCTTGCGGCCGCCGCGGCACCGAACAGTGGCGACACGCTGTGCGTACTCCAGTGGCTCTCGGCTTCAAATTGCTGGCCACCCAAGGTCATGGTCACGCGCGTCCCAATGTCATATCCGAGCGCCACTGCGCGAACGAAGTGCGTCCCACTGACACGAAATTCTTCACCCACTGCCAGCGCTGCCGGCACTACGGCACACCCCGGGTGAGACTGGGATGGCGAGTGAGAATCGTCGGTTTCGTCGGCATGCGCCAACATGCCATTTGCGAATGCGGCGTCAATCGCTCCGCGCGAGATTGCTGAAGCGACGACGGTGGAGTCTCCGTTACTGCTGTGCGCCTGGGCAAACGCGAGCGCGCGCTCGCCGGGGAGCAGTTTTGATCCGGAAATCATCGCTGCCAACGTGTCCAGGATGTGATGCTTGGTCTTCTCCACGACTTCTGGCGGCAGCGGACGGCGAGACGCTTCGCTCATGTAGGTGCTCAGGGGATTTATTACGGCCGCTGTAACGGGAATTTTGCTTTGCCGGACCAGTGACATGGCACTGCGGACCGGGGGCGCGATCGCTGAGGCGATGCCGATTCCCACCCGTTCGAGAAGGCCACGCCGAGTCAGGCCCGGTCGAGGAGAAGTGCTGGAATCGATTTGGTTCGACTTCATTGGAATCGGCTCTCCCCTCCGGACTGCTCGACGTTTTGACCGATCGTCCGAGAGCAAGCTCAACTTCTCTGAACCCGCTTTGCAATCGCCTCCCCCATTTCCTGGGTGCTCGCGTTTCCGCCGATATCCGGCGTACGAATTTTCGCCGACGCCAAAACTGCAGCGATTGCGGCTTCAATCGCATCAGCCGCCTCGTGGGCACCCAGATGCCGCAACATCAGCGACCCGGACCAGATCTGGCCGACGGGATTTGCGATTCCTTTTCCCGCAATATCCGGTGCGGAGCCGTGGACCGGCTCAAACATCGAGGGAAATTCCTTTTCTGGATTCAGATTTGCCGAGGGAGCAATTCCGATCGAGCCGACAACAGCCGGGCCGAGGTCCGACAGGATATCCCCAAAGAGATTGGAGCCAACCACCACGTCGAACCAGTCGGGATGCCGGACAAAATGAGCGCTAAGAATGTCAATGTGATACTGGTCGGTACGAATGTCCGGATATTCGCCCGCCATGGCGTGAAAACGCTCGTCCCAAAAGGGCATGGTATGGATAATCCCGTTGGACTTCGTCGCAGAGGTCAAATGTTTCTTACGCCGGCGGGCTAGCTCGAAAGCGAAACGCAGTACGCGATTGACGCCGCGGCGCGTGAATACCGTCTGTTGGACGGCCATCTCTTCGTCCGTACCCTCGTAAAGCCGCCCGCCAATGTTGGAATATTCTCCTTCGTTGTTCTCACGAACAATGACGAAGTCGATCTGACCGGGCTCCCAGTGTTTCAGAGGGGTTTCGATGCCTTCAAACAAGCGCACGGGGCGCAGATTGACGTACTGTCGGAAAGTCCGACGGATCGGAATCAGGAGGCCCCAAAGCGAAATATGATCCGGAACGTTCGGGTGGCCCACGGCACCAAGGAAGATCGCATCAAAGGGCCGCAATTGCTGCAGACCATCATCGGGCATCATCTTTCCGTTGCGCACAAAGTATTCGCAACTCCATTCAAACTCCCGCCAATTCAAGCGAAAGCCGAAACGATGGCCCGCCACTTCCAGCACACGCATACCTTCGGGCACCACTTCTTTGCCGATTCCATCACCCGCGATGACCGCGATGTTAAAGGCTTTCATGGGCGCGGCTCATTTCCCGTTAACGGACAGCAGCGGAGTCAGCGCTGACATGTCGGGAGCGTCTTCGAGGGCGCGAACGAACGCGATTATGTTTTCTGTCTTTCCCTCTGGCCAACCGGCATACCCAGCGCAACCCCGGAATTTTGCTGCTACCTCGTCAAATGTCATGGGATTTGCAGGACTCCCCTTGCCAAACGCGGCGGTGCCAGTAATGACCTTGCCATCCTTGAGGGTGATTCTCAGAATCGAGGTCATTTTGTCGAAGCCAGCGCTCTCCGCCTCAGGGTCCACATAGAAATTTGTCTTGCGCATCATTGCCTGCACGTCCGCCCGTTGAACTACCTCGTCGGAGAACTGGCTGAGACCCGCCTTCCTTTCAAGCAGCAGAATGGCCATACAGAACTCCATGCTGAATTTTCCCTCGAGTCCGGTCTTGGGATCGTGGTGGAGAAGGGTGGTCGTCATATTGTGGTTCCCGCCCACGTCCACTTTCTCCACTTGCGAAGCCTGAATGTTATGCACCTCAATCAGTCTAGCCAACTCGGTCATCGCTGGATGGGTGAGCGAGCCCGACGGGTATGGCTTCAGGGAAACTCCGGGCGACGCGAAGGTCCAAGGCTTACCCAAGCGATCCATAAGCGCAGCCGGATCAAAGGAACCACCCGCAGCATGAAAGAAACCACGGTCCGCTTCCAGAATCTGTTCTGCGGACGTCCACCCGAGTGCTGTTAATTCGACAGAAACAACCCCGCTTTCTGCCGCATGTCCAGCCTGGTAAGGCTTTGTCATGGTGCCGAAGTTTTCGCGAAGGCCTCCTGAATTGCTGGCCGCCAACCCGAAAGCTTGCAGTGTCTTGGCCAACTCGAAATTGAGCAGCTTGCTACAAGCCGCAGCGGAACCGAAAGGGCCACAGGTGCCCGTGGTGTGGAATCCGTCTTGGTAGTGCCGGGGCGAGATAGCTTCGGCGATCTTGCACTCCGCTTCCACCCCCACGTGGTAAGCGAGCATCCACTGTTTTCCACTCACCTTTTTCTGCTCTGCAAGAGCAAAGATCGCCGGCAGCACGGGCACCGTCGGATGCATCAATAATCCATAGACCCGGTCCTTTGCAGCCGCGAGTTGCGTATCGTCGAAGTCATCGGCGTGAATCGAAATCCCGTTGACCAGCGCTGCAAACCTAGGCGAAGTTGTCTGCGCTGTGCCAATAACTGTGGCCTTCCCGATGCATACGCCAGATTCTGCTAGGTACCTGCGGGAAACGGGGCCGCTCTCCGCTCGAGAACCCGCAAGCGCTAACCCGAGCCCATCGAGAATTGACTTCTTGCCAAGTTCAATCACCTCGGACGGTATGTCGCCATACTTAGTCTGGACAACGAAGCTTCCCACATATCTTGTAAGGCCTGAGGTGTTGGGGAAATCTCCAGGTGCGGCGCGGCCTGCGGGATCGGCGGAATGCGTCCATAGCGAGGCGCCGAGCGCACCGAGTGAAGTTTTGCCGAAGTCACGCCTTCGCATAGTTCAATCTCTGACTATTTTATTGCTGAACGTCGTAGACGCGGACTTCCGCATCCTTACCCTCGTGATGCGGTACGGCAAGGTAGTAGCGATTCCATTCAGGCACTAGAATTCCGGTTTTGGCTCGAAATCCTCCGGGGACTCGGGTGAGTAGCGCATAGTGATCTGGGTCTTTCTGCTCAAAGACATCCAGGTACTGATCTCCGGCAAGATAGATGCGTTTGTGCTCCGCGTCGTAGACGGCATCATCCACCAGCCCAACCGCAGGCAAATCGGCAATCACCTTTCCATTGTCGGAGTTCATGACCACTAACTTGCCGGGATTCCTGGTTACGATGAAGAGGCGGTGATTGGTTTCATCAAAAGCCATGGCGACGTTCAGCTTGTCCTCCGCTGGAAGCGACCAAGTTGCCGCGAGTGCAGACTTGTTACGGTCTATTACTCCCACAGCGTTCTGGCCGGTGATATTGATGAACATTCGCGGACCAGACTTTTCGAGTGTGATTGCTTCCACGTGATTCGACGGGATCTTGATGTCCCGCAGCTTTTTCTGGGCGTTCGTGTCAACCACGCTAGTCAGGGAGTACGGAGCGTGCGCCTCCCGGCCGCCGTTGACCACAAACATGTAATGAGTGGCTGGATCGTAGGCCATGGAATCCGCATCAACAGACAATTTAACCTCGCCGACTACCTTAAAAGTGTCCGCGTCATATATTTTCACCGCCGAAGCATCACCTTCGACAACAAACAGTTTCTTCAAATCTTTGCGGTACAGGGCCGAGTGCGGAGCTTTTGCATCATCGATCGTTTGAATGCGCTTGTTTGCCTTGGCGTCCAGAACCTCGAGCTTATTGTTCTCCTCGGCGGTCAAAAAGAGACGCTGTCCGTCAATATCAGCGGCAAAATGGTCGAAATCCCCATCCTTGAGTCCGGGAAGGGGAATCGTTGCGACGAGTTTCAAGGGGGTTTTGTCTTGTGCGGCCAGGACAAACGGAATCGCAATCCATGCTGCACAAAGTACCAGGTGAATTCGCTTCATGCTTTCCTCTCTTACCGGGGGAGCCAATCGGATGGCCCGGCGAAATTCCGCCAATTGATAAACTACGGAGATGCTACGTAACACCACGACATGCGTCAACGCCACACGGTATTCGTTCGTGCACCCTTGTTCCTCAGCGGCTGCAAACACGGTTTTTGAAAGGAAATTTGCTGCGCCGTAAACTGGCGGCTAAATATAAATTAATGTTGCCTTAAGTTCGCTTTTGGCGAGGCAGATATTAAGCTCATACGGTTGCGGGGCAAATCGAGTGATTGCCGGAAAAGCGTTCAATCCGAATTTGCAACAGATTCGGTCCTCAGGGGGAATAATGAAAAAAACGCTGTCGATATGGTTTGTGACGCTGGCTTTGTTCGGTGGCAAAATTCGGAGTCAGGAACACGCACCGCTCAAACTGGTTCAAACTTTCAAGCTTCCCGCGGATGTGAAAGGAAATTTCGATCACTTTGCGATCGATTTGGCGGGCAACCAGTTGTTCGCCACTCCCGAAGCCTACAAAGCTGTGCTCGTCTTCGATCTGAAGACGGGCCAGTTGAGTCACAAAATTAGCGGGATCGAAAAGCCGCACGCGATTCTCTACCGGGAAGACCTGAAGCATCTCTATATCACCGACGGAGAAGCCGGGGATATGAAAATTGTGGACAGTGACTCCTACAAGATACTTTCCAGCGTCAAACTGCTGGAGGATGCCGACTCCGTCGGCTACGACCCCGTCACAAAGTTTCTCTATATTGATAACGGTGGCGGTGACGTTCATCAGACCTACTCGATGCTCAGCGTGGTTGACACCACTGCAAGCAAGAAGCTGGCCGACGTCAAAGTTGACGGCGATACTCTTGAGGCCATGGTCCTTGAAAAATCTAGTCCTCGGATTTTCCTCAACAATAAAGCAAAAAACCAGGTCGACGTCATCGATCGGGAGAAGCGCTCCCTGATCACGAGTTGGCCGATTACCCTGGCGAAAACCAACGTGGCAATGGCTTACGACGAAGCCAATCATCGTCTTTTTGTTGGCTGCAGGAGCGGTGGAATCGTCGTGCTCGATTCCCAATCCGGAAAAGAGATCACGGTTCTGCCGATCACCAAAGGAGTCGATGACATCGTTTTTGATCCGGCAAGCAAGCGCCTGTACGCCGCTTCGGACGGCGATACTTCGGTTTACGAGCAGACCTCTCCGGATAACTATAAATTACTCGGCAAAGTTCCGACCGGGCCCCTCGCGAGAACCGCGCTTCTTGTCCCGCAGCTAAGGCGCTATTTCGTCGCGGTGCCGCAACACGGGAATAGCAACGCGGAAATTCTAGTCTTCGAAGTGCAGTAGCTGATCCAAGGTCGCCGCATGGCAGGCTGTCGGTCCGCACACGCCTTCCAGGCGAATGCTCAAGAATCAGCGGAAAGTCCAGATAACAAATTTTGGGAACGAGTCCTCGCGTATCGGGGAGATCAGGAGGTTCGCGTGAAACTCTCTAAGTGGATGCTAGCGAGTCTTGTCGTGTTTTCCGCAAATCAGTGCGGTGCCCAAATGCACCCGGTGGGGACCATTGCCATCCGCGCCGGCCGCCTGTTTGACAGCAAATCGGCTAAAATGCTCGCAAACCAGACCATCCTGGTTAGCGAGGACAAAATTACGGTCGTCGGTTCTTCCGATGCAGTGCAGGTTCCGCCGGACGCACAGCTAATCGATTTAAGCCATGCAACTGTACTTCCCGGATTGATCGACGGCCACACGCATGTCTTCGGCTTCGGCATGGACGGACTCAAGCCCGGCGGCCCCCCGTTCGCCAGCCCGATCAACGATACCCGCGAGTACCGAACCCTTCTGGCCCTCGCCAACGCGCAGAAAGACTTGCGCGCCGGATTCACCACTTTGCGCGATCTGATGAGCCATGGCGGCGGCTATGCCGACGTGGACATCAAGAAGGTCATAAATCGAGGTTATTTTCAGGGACCTCGGATGCAGGTTTCCACGATGGGTCTGGTGGCCACCGGTGAAGGCATCTTGGGCTCCCCGGAAGTTAGTCTGCCAAGAAACTACCAGACGGTTGACGGTCCATGGGCGGCTCGGCAAGCTGTTCGCGAGCAAATCCATTATGGAGCGGATTGGATCAAATTCCACTCCACGGCGGAGTACGAATTTGAACCGGATGGCAAATTACGCAGCGACCCAACCTTCACTAAAGAAGAAATTGAGGCAATCGTGGATGAAACCCACCGACACGGGAAAAAGGCCGCGTGCCACGCCTTCGGCGGCGAAGGTCTCCGCAATTGCGTGGAAGCGGGAGTCGACACGGTCGAGCACGCCCTTGAGCTGGATGAAGCCACTGCCGAGCTCATGAAAAAGAAGGGGATCTATCTGGAACTCACCGCTTACCACTACTCCCTCAGTGATTACACGGTGCGCGACGCGAAATCGACAGGCGGCAAATACAGTCTCGAAGCGCTGCGCGAGAAGAGCGGTCGCTTCGCGATCGCTCGGGGGCTGAAGATATCGTTTGGTACGGGAGTTGGTCCCTTCCCTCATGGCACACAGGCAGCTGAATTTGCCTATCTAGTCAAATATGGAATGACGCCCGGTCAGGCCATTCAAACCGCCACAACGGTCGCCGCGGAAATGATGGGCTGGCAGGATCTCATCGGCTCGATTGAGAATGGAAAATACGCCGACATCATCGCTGTCTCCGGCGATCCCTTACAGGATATAACAGAACTCCAGCGCGTGAAGTTCGTAATGAAAAGCGGCCAGGTGGTTCGCAACGATTTCAAATGAGCTGTCGCGCTGCGTCGTATTTCAGAGTGGTGCTATCATCCCGGGTGACAGTTTGAATCAGGAATAGCAAGTAATGCGCATCCTCCTTGTGGAAGACGAACGGAAAGTAGCCAGTTTCATCGCTAGAGCCCTGCGCGAAAACTCTTATGCCGTTGACGTCGCAGAGAACGGCGAGAGGGCTATGGAACTGAGTACTGATGTCACGTACGATGCAATCCTCCTGGATGTGCGCTTGCCTGGTATGAGCGGCATTCAGGTCTGCCGCGAATTGCGCCAGCAAGGCACCGAAGCGCCTGTACTCATGTTGACAGCACGCGGTTTGGTCGAGCAGCGTGTCGAAGGTCTGGACGCCGGGGCAGACGATTATCTCATCAAGCCATTTGTTCTTGCAGAGCTCCTCGCCCGCGTGCGTGCATTAGTCCGACGCGGGCTGCACAGCGGAAACGCCAGGCTACATTACGCCGACCTCGAACTTGACAGGCACCGCCGCCGGGCAACGCTGGGAAAAGCCGTAATTCCTCTCACGTCGAAGGAATTCGCGCTGTTGGAGCTTTTTCTTCTGCACGCTCCCGACCTTGTGACTCGCAGTGAGATCATCGAACACGTCTGGGACCGTCATTTTGACAGTGAAACGAATCTGGTTGAGGTCTATGTGAATCGCCTTCGAAGCAAGATTGATCAAAATCGCCCTGTCAAGTTGATTCACACCGTGCGGGGGATCGGCTACCGCCTTGGAGCTCTTGAGCCATGAGGACAAGATCGCTTCGCTTCCGCATGATCGTCCTCTTTTGTACGGTGGTCAGCTTGCTTCTTGGTGCGTCTTATCTGGCATTCATGGGCTTGCT
>Ga0306923_10004212_pt1 | contig 13749 bp, 19 predicted proteins | sample sta12Can44000108_FD_203841 | JGI IMG/M metagenome (GOLD analysis project Ga0306923, IMG submission 203841) | Lab enrichment of tropical soil microbial communities from Luquillo Experimental Forest, Puerto Rico - statanox.12C.anox.44.000.108 (v2)... | ecosystem: Environmental > Terrestrial >... | reverse complement strand
TTCTTGCCCTTGAGGTCGGCCGGCGTCTTGATCGGGCTGTCGGTCGGCACGATGAGTTCCATCTCGTAACCGAACTGGCCGTCCTTGGCGCCCATCATGGCGAACGGCACGAAGCCCGCGCAGTTGACCGCGATCGGGTTGGAGCCGGTATTGAATCCCGCGACATGCAGCCGGCCGGAGCGCATCGCCTCGATCTCGGCGGCGTTGGACTGCACCGGGAAGAACACGACCTTTTTCCCCGTCGTCTGTTCCATGTACTTGACGAAGCCGTCCCATGCCTTGGCGTAAACCGCCGGGTCCTCGACCGGGGTATAGGCAAAGATCAGCGTCGATGGGTTGACCAGTTGCTTCGGGTCGGTCGGCGCATCGGCGACGAGATCGCCGTCGCGGTCGCAATAGGCCTTGTCGAGATCGCCGCGCGGACAGTCTTGCGCGCGGGCTGCGCCGACCGATGCGGCGCCGACGATGAGCGCCGCGAACAGCCCAGCGAGGAGGTTGATTTGCCGTGCCATGGTCGGACTCCCTGCGGTTGCGGCACCAAGAGCCCCGATCGCGGCCCGGATCGCCTGTCGCATGCGCGACAGCTTAGCCCACCATTCGCGAAAGCGAAATCAGGCTTGCGGAAGGTGCCTCGCGTTGGAGGCCGAAGCGCGGGCCGCAGCCAAAGGGGAAGCGTGGGTCGAAATCAGCCAATCCCTTCAATTCAGCGGCGCATTAATTCGGCGGACCCGTTGATCGCCGCTGAATTCACCGGCAGCTTATGATCCCTCGGTTCGATCCATTGAAGTTGGCTCGTGGAGACTCTTGAATTGAGGGCGCGGGAGGCTAGCCGATGAAGCCGCACACGGACTCCTTCGACTATGTCGTCGTCGGTGCCGGGAGCGCGGGCTGCGTTCTCGCCGATCGTCTGACCGCCTCGGGCCGCCATCGCGTTCTCCTGTTGGAGGCGGGCGGCCATGATCGCCACATCTGGATTCACATCCCGCTCGGCTACGGCAAGCTGTTCTCCAATAGCAAGGTCAATTGGCTCTATAGCTCGGAGCCGGAGGCAGAGCTCAACAACCGGCAGATCATCCAGCCCCGGGGAAAAGTGCTGGGCGGCTCGAGCTCGATCAATGGCCTGCTCTACATCCGCGGCCAACCAGCCGACTTCGATCATTGGCGCCAACTCGGCAATTCCGGCTGGAGCTTCGAGGATGTGCTGCCCTACTTTCGCCGCGCCGAGGACCAAGCGCGTGGCGAAGATGCGCTGCATGGGGTGGGCGGGCCGCTCGCGGTGTCCGATGTGTGCGAACCGCATCCGCTGTGCGAGGCTTTCATCGCCGCCGCGCAGCAGGCGGGCTTTCCGCGCAACGACGATTTCAACGGCCCCAGCCAAGAAGGCGCCGGTTATTTTCAGCTGACCGCGCGCCGTGGGCGTCGCTGCTCGACCGCGGTCGGCTATCTGCGCCAAGCGCGCCGCCGGCCCAATCTCGCCGTCGTATCGAACGCGCTGGCGAGCCGGACCCTCTTTGCGGGACGCCGCGCCATCGGCGTCGAATACCGCTGCGGCGATACGACCCGCATTGCATACGCCAACGCGGAGGTCATCGTCGCCGGCGGCGCGTTCAACTCGCCGCAGCTCCTGCAGCTGTCCGGGCTCGGACCGGCGGCGCTACTCAAGTCGTTCGGGATAAACGTCGTCGCCGATATGCCGGGGGTCGGGGCCGACCTGCAGGACCACCTTCAGGTTCGCATGCAATATCGCTGCACCGAGCCGATCACGATGAACGACGTGATCCACAGTTGGAGGCATCGCGCCGCCGCCGGGCTGCGTTACGCTTTGTTCAGAAAGGGGCTGCTCGCGATCGGCGCCGGCTATGCCGGTGGCTTCTTTCGCACGAGTGCGCTTGCCGCGACGCCCGACGTCCAGGTGCACTTCATCATTTTCAGCGCCGAGACCTCCGGCGCGGCGCTGCATTCGTTCCCGGGCTTCATCGCGTCGGTCTGTCAGCTGCGGCCGGAGAGCCGCGGCTTCGTGCGCATCAAGTCGGCCGATCCGGAGAAGCCGCCGGCAATCCAGCCGCGCTATCTCTCGACCCCCACCGACCGCGATACCGTCGTTGCCGGGCTCAAGCTTCTGCGCCGGATCATGCGTCAGCCGGCGATGCGCCGCTACATCGCTGAAGAGCGCGCGCCCGACCCGCGCTGCACGAGCGATGCCGAGCTGCTCGCGTTCGCGCGCGCAACCGGTACCACCGTCTTTCATCCGACCAGCACCTGTCGCATTGGCTCCGATGCCACCGCCGTGGTCGACGAGCGGCTGCGCGTGCACGGCATCGAGCGCCTGCGCGTCGTCGACGGCTCGATCATGCCCACGGTCGTCTCCGGCAACACCAACGCGGCGATCGTGATGATCGCCGAGAAGGGCGCGGACATGATCCTGCAGGACGCGGTTGCGCGAGCACCGATCGCGATCTCGGCGTGAGCCCGGCCAAACGGTCGCCGCTATTGGTGCACTTGTGCGACATGTCGTGATGAGACGCTGATGTCCGCTCGCAGGGGCAATCCGGACATTAGAGCGGACATCGTCGAATGACCGACTCTGACCCAGAACGGACCTATGGCACCCACTGATTGAGCCCTACCGGCGTCCGCGCCCTTCACCTTCAGACTCACTCAAGCGAGGGCACGGTGCGGAGGTAGGCGACAATTGCTTCGAGGTCGGCATTGGTCATTTTGGCATATGAGGCGAAGTCCATTGGGGGCTTGAGCCGCGTACCATCAGGCCGTACCCCCTGTGTGATCGCTCGCTTGATGTCCGCGTCGCTCCAAGCACCTATTCCGGCGGTTTTATGCGATGTGATGTTTCTTGCCTTCGCACCGTCCCATGTACTCGGGAAGCCTTTAACGAGCGTTGGAGCAAATTGCCTGCCGCCCTTGCCAAAGCCATTGATCTAATCGGAAACTCCCCTTTGCCAAGCGGAATGGCACTCCATGCAATGGCCCATAGTCACGAGATAGGCCCCTTACTTAATCGGATCGCGAAGTGTCGCCTCGGTAAATCCGTTTTCAGCGTCGGGATATGCGTCCCGGTGCACCGGCGCTTTGTAGACCGGGTCTGCTAGCGCATTGCGTACCGGCTTAACTGAGCGAAGATAAGCCACTACCGCATCGAGATCGCGTGGCAGCATGGCCTTGTAAAAATTGACAGGCATGACCGCCGCCAGCGGCACGCCCGCGAGCCGGCCATGGTCCGCGCGAACTCCTTGCGTAATGGCGCGCTTGATTTCCGCGTCGCTCCAAGATCCAACCCCTGTCTCTTGGTCAGGCGTTATGTTCGACGCAGTGGCGTCGAAGGCGGGCGTATTGAAGACCAGACCGCCCGATAATTCCTTCTCCAATATCGGCTCCCCGCTCGCAGTCTTCGGTGTATGGCAGTTGCCACAAGACAATATCGATTGACGAGATATTGCCCGCGCTCGATCGGCGTCTGTGCTAAGGCTGCGGTGGTCGCCGCCAGCAAACCTGCGAATCCTATTGTTTCGAGACGAAACATCTGCCCCTCCATTGCTTCAATGGCAGTGAAAACAAGAATGGATGTGAGTGTCCTTCGGCCGATCGTCATCGGTGCCAAGAGATATTGTTGCCGCGAATGCGACGACGCTGGTGCGCAGAAGCATGAGGCCCTCGGTCCCGTTGTTGAATGGTTGCACGCCTGCATTGGGTCTGCTTCACCCCAATCAGCCGACCTTGTTATCACTCATCGGCACTTCGCGTTCGTGCCAACTTCGGACTCGTGCACCGCAACAAAACGACATGCGCGGTTGCATGATTATTCGATCACTTCATCGGCGGTGGCTATGCCGCACGGTTGCGCCACAGTGACATGCCGAGATAGATGAGGTTCGTAGCGCCGAGCGCAACGATTGCCGCGCCGGTTTCGATGAAGAACTGGCGCACCTCCCCGTCGCTCGCAGGAACCTCGGGGAGAAAACTCAAAATGTACATGCCGTAAAACATCATGAAGCCGAACGCCGCGATACCGATCCACACGAGTATCGTGTAGAGCACGGGGTATTTCTTTGCCACCACGCTCCGGTTCCCTCGCGACAATGAACGGCGCTTCCTGGCTTCAGGCCAGGAGGCAATGATCACGCTGACGGCCAAACTGGCCGTGCTCAACCGCGGGCTGGAAATCTCATGGCACGACCCTCTGTTTGTCCCAACGCGATTGTTCTTGTGTTCTTCCGTGAGTGATGGCGCCTATGACCGAGGGCCGATGGACTTAGCTGCCCTTGACATTGGCTGCCTCCCGAATCTCGCTTTCAAAAGAGTCCCGGCGGCAGGATCACGCAACGAGTGGAAAACCCGGATGGATGCAATCCCGGATGATTCAGAGTTGGCGGATACTCGAACCTCGAAACCTGATCCTGCTGTTTCCAATACGTGACGCCGCACCAATGTCCGCCGCGGGTTTCGCCGGTGTCGCCATCGAGGGTGCGATATTGAATGACATTATTGGGCACGCGGACCCACTCGTCCTCGAGCAACATTTCGACGCCGGCGGAATTGATCCGGTAATGCGCCGGACGGCAATCTCTTTCGTCGCAGCAGCTCGACTCTCCAAGGTGATCCTTTAGTCCGCTGTAGATGTCGTGGCCTTCCGCACATGCGACAGGTAGGATGAGTATCGCAATCATCGTCATCAAAGTTCGCATTTAGTGTCGCCCGGTCATTTGGCGGACGCCTTTCAAACGGCCATCACTCGTCGCCTCGCGCAGGTGACGCCGTCAGATGGATCGGCTTCTCGTCCTTGGTCATTTCCAGAATGCGTTATCCCTTCGGAACTCAGGTGATGTATTTTGTCGATCTCGCGCAAAATTGCCTCGAAATGCGGTTTGACGGCTTCGCCGAGTGGCAAAAGCCGGAGAGGCGGTCCGCGATCGAACAAGGGACGTCCGAGCTCGTGTTCCAATCGCTGAATTGCAGCTGACAGTGATTGTTGGGAAATACCGCAGATCGCAGCCGCACCTGTAAATCTTCCTACTTCGCACAACGCCAGAAAGTATTTGATTTGTGCTAGGTTCATAAAGCCAACCCCTTATTGAGGTCGAGCGCCGTCACTAAGCCGTAGGGTTGAATCACGCGACCCCACGAGAAGGAGTGAGCCGGGTAACAATTTCTCCTGGCAATTGCGTACACAATCTCTCTGGCCGGGTTCGACGACAGTTGCATCGTAATTTGCGAGATCAATGCACGATTGGCGACCGTATTCGTTAAGCATCTTGCGCTCCACGGTACACCTAGTCCCAGCTTTCAATGAACCACTTTGGTTGTCAAAGCGTGGGTCTCTCATATTCGTTCCGCGTCAATTACCAATAAGGCAAAATGTGTTGAGCCTGCGCCAAACGAAGCCCCGGCTTCACTACCGGGGCCTCACGACTCATTGGTGAATCTTGGGGATCGCTCCCCTAGACGCTCCCATTCTATCCCAAGTACGAATCACACAAACGGTTGTCCAAAAAATGCAGGGCGTTGTCCAAAAAATGCAAGTCAAACCGTGCTTCAGCTTTGAACGCTACGTGTCAAACGGGAGACCAATGGGCGCCGGATGCTGGCCGAGCAGCCCATCCAAGCGCAAGGAAGCAGCCATGAAAAGATGCGCTCTATGCCACGGAAAGCTGGGATTAGATGCCCGCTTCCGTAATAGATGGAACGGCCGTTGGTGGGTTCATGTTCGATTTTGTTCGGTTCGTTGCGAAGCCATTTATGAGGTCAAGCAAAACGACGCCGCCAAACATCGCTGGCACGCCTTCCTCGCTCACGGCAATTCGCGAACTAACTGTCTTGCATTAGGCCGTGTACCCATTAACGCGCCAATCGCAGCGCCGCTTGAGTTCCTGTCCCAAAAATGCACTGCGCTTAGTGGCCGCGATGTCGATCGTTGCATTCGTCCGCTCAGTCGCCAAGTTGGCGCTGAACGTGAACACGTCTGTGAGTGACTACGGACCAGCACCAGCTGCACCGAGCGTGAGCTGGTTCGAGGTCTGACTGCTGGCCAAAGGAGTGAACGAAGCAAGGAGAACAGGCCTGCAGGATTACCGGATTCGCCCTTTTTGCATGACATTTGTTGTTTTGCGGCCGCCGTGCTCAGCAGCCCACCGAAGACTTATAGGCGCTTGCAAATTGCCGCCCTAGCGCTCGACCCCAAATCACCAGACAACGACCTCGACCTGCCCATGTTTCTTTCCGCGGTAGACCCCGATCAACCGCTTTAGGGAGAGCGTGAGCAGCGGCGAGAGCGGTAGCAACGGCTACTATAGCCGTAGTAACTCGGGTACAAGGGTTCGTAGTAATGCCAGTAGGGGGGGAACGTAGGAATACGCATAATCGGGGCCATAATAGTTTCCGTAGTAGGAGCCGACGTATGGATAGCCAAATCTGCGTTTCGCGTAATCAACCCTCAGATAAGTGCCACCATAGAGGTGGCTAAACAAGCGGGCGGGCATCGCCTTGTAGGCGCTGGGGACATACAGTTCTGCCCCCTCAGTTGGTACAGCCGTCGTTGCTTCGCACGCTAAAGTCAATGCGAGAAGCCGAATAGGGTGTTGCGGCTTTTGCTTTGCGAAAATTGCGATTTCTTGAAAGGAGAGTCTTATGCCACGGAAGTGCCTCTGCGTCGCCTTGGTAGCCATCTTTGCCCTCGCATCCTCACAAAATCAGTGAGCCTAGGCTAATCGCTGCCTGGCTCAGCGGTTACTATAACGCCAAACGCAACAACCAAGTGATTGATCTGCAGACGTTCGAAGAAAATATGAGCAAGGTGACGAATTATTGCAGCGACGAGAAGAATTTTAAGGTGCCAGCATGAAGGCTGTCGAACAGTTATTGGGCAAAAGCAATTAGGAAAGAGAGGCGTTGCGATCTGCGCGTTAATGAGTAGCAGTGCCGTCCTTGATCGTCATGGCGCCTGTAGGAGGTCTGCATCAATGCCTCTGTACGGTCAGTCGAGCGGATCGCCTCGCCGGTTCGTGCATTAAGTCGGCCAAACGCAACAATTTGATGGTTGATCTGCAGCGAGGAACGTCGGCGAGACTCGATGCTTTCGCGTCTCATTTCCGCTCGAGGTTCTTCTTCGAGGGCGCGCCGAACACGCCAGGCCACACGGCTCCAATGGAAGCACGTTATCGATGGCCGAAATTAACGACTTCATCTCCGATTCAGATGGCTTAAGGCTGATCGGAGCATTCAAGCGAATTGATAATACCACCGTGCGGCGCACCTGAAGAGAGTTGGCTACGGCACACTACTACTCGTCGGGGTGCTCTAGCTGCTGCATGTATAGCTGCTTGATGTATTCAACAGCGCCGCTCGGTGCCCCACGTAAGCGGCCAAATTGACCTTCGCCATAAAGCTTCCACAACCGCTCGCGGAGCAAGCGATCACAATCTATACCAACGAGTTCTTCAAACCATGGCGTTGCATGCCGCTCACCACATGTCTTATCGCTCGTGAACCGAGAAGCGGTCGCCGACCAACGATGCCCAAACGTCAGAACTAACAGCACAGCAACAAAGCTGGCCATTCCTACCCAGGGCCGCCGCATTTTGTCATGGTCCCTTTGCCTGCTGCAGCCTCAGGCGATTTGCTGCCGCCGTTGCCACCGTTTAGTGGCTTTAACTTCTTCTCTAGCGTCGAAACGCGCCTGCGCAATTCGTTTATGACATTATAGAAATGACTCATTGCATCCTCGAGTCGATCAACTCGACCATACAGGCGTATATAAGGGCGCTGACGGGAAGGCAGTGTCCGTCTATTTCGCATGACTAGCTATTGGCGGGCAAGCGCCGTGCTCAGCTTCGATTTCATGGAAGTCAACCCCTCTTAGACAATCCGCCGCAGCCGCTGCGAGCATCGATTTTGCGAGACAACTCCTTGGACAACCGTAACCAGAAGTACCAGTAGATGGCGAGGCGGTCGCCTGTGATGGGGGATGGCATGCCGTGCTTCGACCGATTGCGCTACCGCCGCCAGGACGGGCACGTCTTCCTCTGGTTCTTCGTCATTCTCGACCTGCATTGCGCCATCTATTGCGCACTGGTGGCCGCCCGCGAGCGCTGCCGAAGTGTTCGCCCTGTTGCTCAGTTCCTTCTCGCACCGATTGGAAACCCAAGCTCTCCGAATTCCAGATCAAAGAGGACCTTAGCGAGAAGGGAGGCAGGCGAGGACCTTGGTAGACATCGGCCGATCCTACGGCGTCAGCCACTCGACAATTTCTAGGCTCTAGCGGCTAGCTCGACGGACGAGCTTGGATTGAGAAATGGTGAGAGCCCCTGGAGACGGAGAACTCCAGGGGCTCTCTGCTGCCGCAGCGGTTCTTTGCCCCCAATCCCCGCTGAGACTGGCCAAAGATACTCTAAACGTTCGCCGTTGACTGTGATGTTCTGGCCACAGTTCAGATTATTCCTCACATCGAACCGCAAGTCATAGGACCAGTCCTAAGACTTTCCGATGACCAAAAACTAGATTGAGGTGATCAGCTTCTGGGGTACAGTCACTGAATGACTGACAAAGCGCTGCGCTTAGCAGGTTTATTCGTAGCCCCGGTTATTATGCTGATTGGGCTGTGGCTGTGCTTAGAAGGCCTCGAACATGGCAAGCTGACCGGCATTTTCTCGATTGGGCCCTTCGTCGCCGTTGCTGGAGCCTTATGGTTTGTCTCGGATTGGTTTGTTAACGAGCGAAGCACCAAATCAAACTAGCGAATTTGAAAAAGTCTGCGATTTCGAAGCGCTCGATTGTCATTGCAGGCCACAGGACCAGCGTGAGCCTTGAAGACGCGTTCTGGAACAGTTTGAAAGAGATCGCGGCTGAGCGTGGCATGACGCTTACGGAGTTGGTCGCCGCGATCGATGCTGGTCGCGAACATGGCAATCTATCGTCGGCTATTCGACTTTTTGTGCTTGGCATCTATCGCGATCAACTTGTCAGTCGCTAATGGGATGAATGATTAAGTTCGCGCTTTACTTCGCGTTTGGCCTACTCGCGACTGCCACAGCCCTGACGACTTGGGCGACGCCGTGGAGGAGCGGCGGCTAAAGACACACCTCCGGTTTTGGATACCACTGAAACAACCGACCGTGGTGCTGCGATCGGCGCGTTAATCGCGGCCTAACAACGCTACCGACCGCAATGCCGACATGCGCGAGTACACGCGCCGTAGCCGAGCGGCTAAGCACACACCTCCCATTTCCAGATTGCTATCGCCGGGGGGAACAGGACCCAGTCTTGGATCCTGGTCCCATATTGAAGGAGCGCAGAGATTCCTATGATCCTGGTAGACCCGCAGCCTCCCTGGACTGCCGGGCCTGACCGCCGCATGCGGTGGCCTTCTCACTTGGTGGCGACGGCGGCAGAAAATCGCCAACCGTTGAGGAGAAGCATAGCCGTCGTATTGTGTTGGTCGCGTTAGACGCAACCGCAATGGGAGGAATGTAATGATTAGATTGGTTACGCGTGGGCGGCTCACCCAGAATTATGCGAAGGGCTTGCTTGCTGCACCGGAGGACCGAGAACCAGTTGTGCGAAAACGGATTGAAACAGCCGGGGGGAAATTTGTAAACTTTTACTTCACGACTGGTGACTCCGACTTCCTCAGCCGACATTTCGCCGAACGGGAATATCTGCTCCGGATCACTCCGCCTTGATGCCCGCGAGCTTGGATCACCCTGGCCCACTTCTTAGTCTCGTCGGCGAGCTTGCCGTAGTCAGCGGGCGAGCCTGTGAGTACCGGCCGCCCAGATCGGCAAGCCGCGCGTTGAGATTGGGATCAGCAAGGGCCTTCCCTAATTTGCCGCAGTCTACACTTGACTTAGGCCTTCGCAAGCTGATCCCCGAGCACTCGGCATTGAGTGCCAGAGCTTGAATGACCTCGCCCACAGTGGCAGACAATCCTGAGAACAATTGCATCGCTAGCCGCGTTTTCGATAGCGCTCTTCAGTTCTCCTCTACAGTCCGAGCCGTTTGCCCGACCACTGCTCCCCTTTGCTGAAGCTCCAACTCTTCCAATTCTATACGGGCCTTGGGGTGACTCTTGTAGATCTCGATCGCCTTCTTCATGGCGTCCGTGGCTTCCTTGACTTTACCGGCGCCGCGGAAGGCACGACTGAGGTTGTAGTAATAATTCGACCATTGCGGCGATAGTCTGATTGCCTGCAAGAAGTTCTCAACCGCTTCATCCCATTTTTGTTGCTCGAGATACATAAGGCCGAGCTGATTGTAGCCGTTCGGGCCGCCGGGATCGGTGTCGATCGCTCTTTGGAAGCGCTCTCTCGCCTCTTCGGGCCGCCCCGAAGCAAGGAGCGCCATCCCCCAGTAGGCGTAGGCATTGGCCGACGGATTGAGCTCCGCCGCCTTTTGGAACATTTGTATTGAGTCGATGTGCCGTTCGTACTTCCTTAGGTAGGCGCCCGCGCGCGTAAAAATCTGCGCGGACGGATTGATCTCGGTGGCGAGCTGGTACCTGGCAATCGCGTTGTCGTGCGCTTCGCGCTCATTGTGGATCGCGCCTTGGCTAAAATATGCGTACATAAACGTAGGATCGGCGCCGATGCTGCGGTCGAAGTACCGGAGCGCTTGGTCGTAGTTCGCGGACTCCAATTGGCCCAGGAAACGGAGCGCGCGGCCGGCCGTGGCGTAGCCCACCGCCAGCTCCCGAGCGGTCTCGTCCGCAGTCCATACGGAGTTCGGTCGCTTTGCAGCGGCCTCATTGATGGCAATCCCTTCACGCGCGACCTGGTATGCCTGGCTGAGCAGTGCGCGTGCCACTTCACCATCCTCATCCTTGAGGTGTTTCTTACCTTTGTCGATTAGGACAAAGCTGAGATTATATAACGCCGACGCAAACTTCGGATCGCTTGTCCTCAATTCAGTGAACACGGCGATGGCATTATTGTAGCCTTTCTCCGCGCGAGCCTCATCGTATTCGTACCGCGCGTGCTCAATCAATCCGAGCAAGTTCAATGCCCACTGCCTCTCATTTTTCGTCTGTTTGGCGAGGTATACATGCACAATGCGCAATGCGTTGTCGTAGTCACGCTTACAGTAGCTGTAGTAGGCCGCTTCGAGCGGTTGGAACCGCTCGACCAGCTTTAAGGCTGCCTGCTCGATAAGCGTTTCAAGTTTGTCGGCCTCAGCTTCGTACTGGACGTGTCCCTTGTCGCTAATCCGAAGCCGGATCGAAAACTTCTTCGGAGGCGACTTTTCGTCCTTGCCTGCGACGCCGGCTGCCGACGGATGCTCTGCGGTGATCTCGCCGGAGATTCTCGTGTCGGACACGCCGAAGAGCTCACGAAGTTGCAGAATGACCGTTGTGAGCGAAAGGCCACCGACGGAGACGTCGTATTTCTTCAACGGCTCATCAGACGTTAGAGTGAACGCCGACGCAGAGCCCCATGAATGACCGCGACCAGGGCTTTCGTAATCGGCCGATTCCGGCTCCAACGGATCAACCTCCGACAGCGTGTAGATGCCGATCCGCCTCGTCATCGCTGCGTCGCGGCTGATTTGCGTGACCGCATCGATGATACGATTCCCCATCGTGGCAGGGGTGTACCCGTCAGCTTCAAGGTCCTTGGGCACGCTGATCGTGTCAATGACGGCGACCTGCTTCAGCGCATCCTTCAGGACGACGCCGCCACCCAGCATGCTGGCAATGATGACGAGTCCATTGATCGCAAACTTGCGCGGCCCCTCGAGCAAAAGCCATTCTGGTAGGCGTCGCTGGAGCGAGCTCATCGCTCCGTGGGCTTGTCTTTGCTTGCCCGCCCCGCCGCGCCGTCGACTCGAACTGTCCAAATTTGCAGACGCCGATCCTTTTGGTGTCTGCGCCGCTGGCGTCGTTATACGAACCGTCATGACGTCCTCCTATAAGGCCGTCAATCGCCTGCCGCATCTCTCACGAGCATGCCAAAAAAAGACTTCAGCCGATGTGATGGCCATCACGAAATGGACGATTTCAGACTCACGAATCGGCGCACTGTCGAACCCGACGGATCGTTCGCCCGACACCAGGCAGGATGTGAGAACACATCCGATCAAAACCAGCAGAGACCTATGATCGGCAAGACGTTTTTTGCTATCGCCACTGTCGCCGCCATTGGCGCCGCCGCGCTCAACCCAACCGAAGCTTCCGCTGTCGGCGGGGGCAAGGGTGGTGGCATGGGTGGCCATCACGGCCATTGGGGCCATGGCTACGGGGGCGGCTTCGGTGGCATCGTGGTGATCGGACCTAGCTGCTGGCGATGGGTGCCCGGCCTCGGCAGGGTATATGTCTGCTACTAAATCGACGTCGACAGCTTCAGTACTTGCAGAGCCCCCGGTCTTGCGACGCGAGACCGGGGCTTCTACTTAGCTTTGCGCGCGCCGCCTTACCACGCGCCGCCAAATATCACTAACGATGCCGCGCCTGCGAGCCTTGTGCTCTTCGGCCCAGGCTGTGAGTGCTAGCAATGTTGTGTAGCTGGCTCTGTATCGGCGCCGCTTGTGCCGACACCTTCGCCGGCGGTCTCCTAGTCCTACTTATGGCGAGGCTGCCATGACAGGCAAACACACAGCCCTTGAGGCTATCAGCGCGAGCCTGCGCGACGTGACAAGCTTGCGCGACTTCATCGCCGCCGTTCGAGGTCGGCGGAGCACTGCTTCACCCTGCTGAGGACATCGGCAGCGCGCTCAAGGGAGGCGTTAATATCTGCGAGCGACAACTTGTCAACGAAGTGCTCGGGCCTCTTGTTGCGGAGTTCGTTCGCAATTTTGGCCGCGAGGGCGCGACACCTAATCAGCGCGGCTCCAATGCCAGCCTTCTCGGTCTCGTCCAGGCCGTGAAGCTCATCAGACATAATGCGCTCCGGCTTCTCAGAGCCGTCCCTCGGCCCGTTGGTCGCCTATTGAGCGCACCAGGTTCAAGTGTGATGACGGCAAACTCCACCTGCCGCGTTACGGGCTGTTCGTGCCGGACGTTCCGTGAGGAATAATTACTTGCGCGAAGGTGTTTCCTCCATGGAGTCCCTCACCCAAAAACCCAGCCCCCGTGAGGGTTCCCAGGGGACCCCGCCCTAACTCGGACTTGGGCGGGGTTCTCGTTTTGCGCCGACTTCACGGCCTCTCCTTTGCCGGGTGTTCAAAAAACAGGAGAGCCCCGGTCTTCCCGCTGGCCGGGCTCCCTGTGGCTGCTCTCCGTTGCTTCCTTTGTGGGGGCGTTTCACTCCCCGGAGGCGCCACCTACCGAGATAACCCAGAACAGGCTAAGACGGTTCCTGGGCTCATCGGACGGCCCTACTCCGCCGTAGAACAGCCGCACTGACCTGACACGCTGCTCTTGTACTGGAATCCCCTTTAACCTAAAGCCCCGCGCCGACGCGGGGCTTTTTCTTTGTAGGTCGCTCGACACGCTGCCGGGGCGGCCGGCCCTTCGCAAAAAAAGTGTGCGGGTTGCGCCGGAAGCTCAGGCAATCTTCTTCCGCCGTCGCCACCAGCCGAGCAGGCCACCGCTCTCGCGCTCGCAGCCGAGGAACTCCTCAACAGCTTGCCTTGCGTCTTTTTCAAGGCGCTCCGCGTCCCCATCGGGATTGTCGGAGTCTCCGCCAATTGCTGAAATGTGAGCACACCTTACAATCCTTTTCCGATCGGCTGAGACCTCAAACAAATATCCATAGTTCGGCGCGGTCTGCTGCTCCGCGAACACGCGCTCGCTTGCCCAATCAACCTCAA
>Ga0306923_10004209_pt1 | contig 13751 bp, 13 predicted proteins | sample sta12Can44000108_FD_203841 | JGI IMG/M metagenome (GOLD analysis project Ga0306923, IMG submission 203841) | Lab enrichment of tropical soil microbial communities from Luquillo Experimental Forest, Puerto Rico - statanox.12C.anox.44.000.108 (v2)... | ecosystem: Environmental > Terrestrial >... | reverse complement strand
CCCTGCGTACGTCGCCATCGACGTGACGATCCTCGGCGTGGGCGGCCTCGCCCTCCCCGGCGTGCCGCAGGAGGCCACGACGCGCACGCGCTTCGAGGGCTTCTCCACCGATCCCTCCCGCCCGATCGATCTCTTCGGCATCGACGTGGAGCCCTGCACCGGCACGCTCTCCGACCGGCCCTGGGGCTCGGTCGGCGTCGATCCCGGCCCGCCCACCGGCGCCGTGCTCGGCCGCTGGCGCTTCCGCCCGCCGTCGAAGATCCTGGCGATGCCCCCCACCGGCATCTTCCTGCCGGCCACGCGCGAGGTCCGCGCGCGGATCCGCGGCGCCGTCCCCACGGTCACCGCGAACGGGATCCTCGCCGGCCAGTACCACGCGCCGATCTCCGAGTACCTGTTCCCCGAGAACCTCGGCATCGGCAACCAGCCCGTGCCCATGAACCTGCAGGACTTCCCGTTCCTCGCCCAGGGCTCCGGTCCGTGGGGCGGCGGTGGCCCGAACCCGATCTCCACCGGCGCGATCGTGGGCCAGCTCTCGCCGTGGCCCGGCGACGCCGTGCCGGCGCCGAAGAGCTGCTCGCCGGCGGCCTTCGGCAACCCGGTCGCGGCCGCGAGCGGCCCGGCGACCGCCTACTCCGGCACGACGGTGACGCTGGACGGCAGCGCGAGCACCGATCCGAACGGCCTGCCCCTCGCCTACGCCTGGACCGCGCCCGCGGGGATCGCGCTCTCGAGCAGCACCACCCCCCGGCCCACCTTCACCGCGCCCACGATCGCAGCCGGCGGCCAGAGCGTGAGCCTCACCTTCCAGCTCATGGTCTCCGACGCGCAGAGGAGCGCGCTCTCGCCCGCCACCGTCACCGTGGTGGTGAACGGGCCCTCGGCCACGATCGTCTCGCCGATCGCGAGCGCCGGCGCCGCCCAGACCGTCGCCTCTGGGTCGTTCGTGACGCTGGACGGCTCGGCCAGCCGCGATCCGAACCTGCCCCCGCAGCCGATCACCTACACCTGGACGCAGATCGGCGGCTCGCCGCTCGTCGCGCTCACCGGGGCGAGCACCGCGACGCCCTCGTTCTCGGCGCCCATCGTGCCGCCACCCGCCCCCGGTGCTCCGCCGACCGTGCTCACCTTCAACCTCGCCGTCCAGAACGCCGCGAACCCGCTGCTCGGCAACACCTCGACCGTCGACGTCACCGTGAACCCGGTACTCCCGCCGGTTGCGGCCGTCGGCCCGAACCAGACGGTCCGGCCCGGCGCGGCGGTCGGGCTCGACGCCTCGGCGAGCCACGACCCGCAGGGCCTGCCGCTCACGTTCTCCTGGACGCAGGTCTCCGGGCCCCCGGTGGCGCTCTCCGGCGCGAACACGGCGAAGCCCACCTTCCTGGCCCCCCAGGTCGCGATCGGGACGACGGTCGGCTTCGTCGTGCAGGCGAGCAACGGCTACCTCACCTCGCTCGCGGCGCTGACGATCGTGACCGTGCAGCCCGGCGTGGACGCGGTGACCATCACGCTCGTCGAGTACCGGATCGGCCAGCAGCGGCTCGTGGTGAACGCCGGCTCCAACGCTGCGGGCGCGCTGCTCACGCTGAGCGTCGCGAACGGCGCGACGATCCCGATGTCGAGCCTCGGCGGCGGCCTCTTCACCACCACCATCGTCGGCGCTGCGCAGCCCTCGTCGGTGACCGTCACGTCGAGCCTGGGAGGCACCGCGACCTCGGGCATCACGCGGCTCAGGCAGTAGCTTGCGACACGCCCCCTCTCCCCGCACCGCGGGGAGAGGATTGGGGTGATGGGGCTGGCGCGAGGGGTTACGGCCGCCGCGCCTCGAGCTCCGCGAACGCGGAGTGCGCCATGGACACCTCGCCGAACGCCCGGTCCGGCGCCACCGCCTCGCCGTGGTAGTCGGTGCCCGCCGTGGGCACGAGGTCGAGCGCGGCGCAGATGCGGCGGTACTTGTCGCGGACCGATGGGTTTTGATCGGCGTGCTCCACCTCGACGCCGGAGAGGCCCCAGCCCTTCATCCGCTCGATGTCGCCGCGCTCCACCTTCGAGAGGCCGGGGTGCGCGATGGTCGCCGTCCCGCCGGCGGCGCGCACGAGCTGGATCCCCTCCTCCACCGAGATCCGGTGGCGCGGCACGTGGGCCGGCTTCCCGTCGGCGAGCCAGAGGTCGAAGGCCTCGCGCACGTTCGAGACGAACCCGCGGGCCACCAGCGCCCGGGCCACGTGGGGGCGGCCGAGCGTCTTCCCCCCGCTGTAGACCTCGATCTCCTCCGGCGTGAGCGGCACCCCCAGCTTTGCGAGCTTCGAGATCATCTCGCCCATGCGGAGGCGGCGCTTCTCGGCGAGGAGGTCCTCGAAGCCGCGGAGCGCCTCGCTCTCGGGATCGACGAAATGGCCCAGCAGGTGGACCTCGCGCCGCTCCAGGTGCACCGAAAGCTCGATCCCGGGGACGAACCGGATCCCGAGCTTCTCGGCCGCGACGCGTCCGGTCTCGAGCGCCGCGATCGAGTCGTGATCGGTGAGTGCCCATACGGACACGCCGGCCGAGGCGGCTTTCGTGGCCACCACCGCGGCCGGGTACTGCCCGTCGGACGCGAGGGAATGGGAGTGGAGGTCGATGAGGCCGCCGTCGGTGGGTGGCATGCGGGGGTACCGGCGCGTACTATAATCGACCGCGGCGGGCGCTCACCGCCCCGAATCGAGGAACCATGCAGCACGTCCTGCGGATCTCCCGGAAGATCGACTACGGCCTGCGCGCGATGATCTATCTCGCGTCGATCCTGCCCGACGACGTGGTGCCATTCCGGGAGATTGCCCGGCAGATGCTCGTGCCAGAGGACTTCCTCGCGAAGATCCTGAAGACCCTGGTGGACCAGGGCCTCGTGCGCTCCACGCGCGGGCCGCATGGCGGCTACGCGCTGGCGCGCCCCTCCGCGGAGATCAGCTTCCTGCAGGTGATCGAGGCGGTGGAGGGCCCCATCGCGCTCAACGTGTGCCTCGACGACGAGGGCTGCGGGAAATCCGCCGCCTGCACGATGGTGTCGATCTGGAAGCAGGGGCAGGACAAGATGCTCGAGGTCTACCGGGCGGCGAAGCTCTCCGACCTCGCGATGAAGCCCAACGAGCGGGGCGAGATCGGGCTCGTGCGGCTCCGCGCCGAGGGCGGGGACGCGCCGGACCCCGAGCGCGAGGTCTCGGGCGCCTGACGGCGCGACCCGGCCACGCCATTCAGGTCACGCGAACGCCTCGTTGACGGGCCACGGTCCCGCCGATAAGGTCCGCGCCCGCCATGGCCAAGAAGCCCTCGCAGAGCCCGAAGCAGCTCCGGAAGAAGTACCTCGCCCGCCCGCCTGTGGAGCCGATGCGGCTCCGTCCGGGGATGACCGTCGAGGATCTCGTCGGCGTCTACCGCAAGGCGGGCGCGTTCAACGGCGGTCGCCTCGCCGAGGGGTGCGATCTCTTCGGCCGGATGATCGACTCCGACGCGACGATCGCGCTCACCGTGACCGGCGCGATGGCCCCTGCGGGGATGGGCGGCGCGATCCAGGCGATGATCGAGGCCGGCTTCGTGGACCTCGTCATCGCGACGGGCGCGAACCTGTACCACGACCTCCACTTCGCCCTGAAGCTGCCGGTCGTCCAGGGCCACTTCCACGTGGACGACAAGGAGCTCTACAAGGCCGGCATCGAGCGCATCTACGACGTCTTCATCACCGAGGACTCGCTGCTCGACACCGACGCGTTCGTGCGCGAGGCGCTCGAGAAGGCGCCGCCCGAGCTGCGCCGCAACATCTCCACGCCCGAGCTGCACCACTACCTCGGCCAGCTCGTGCGCCAGCAGGCGCCGCTGCCGGAGAAGAGCTGGGTCGCGACCGCGGCCGAGTACGACGTGCCGGTGTTCACCTCGTCGCCGGGCGACTCGTCGATCGGCATGAACGTGGCCGCGATGAAGCTCCGCGGCGGCCAGACGACGATCGACCCCGACCTCGACGTGCTCCTCTCGACGTCGATCGTCTACGACGCCGACGTGAACGGCGTCGTGATCCTCGGCGGCGGCAGCCCGAAGAACTTCTACCTCCAGACGCAGCCGACGCTCTGGCAGATCCTCGACCTGAACCGGGGCGGCCACGAGTACGTGCTCCAGATCTCCACCGACTCGCCGCAGTGGGGCGGGCTCTCCGGCGCGACGCCGTCGGAGGCGATCAGCTGGGGCAAGGTGCAGGCGGAGATGATGAAGAACCACGTCGTCGTCTACTCCGACACGACGATCGCGGCCCCCATCGTCTTCTCGCACGCGCTCGCGACCCGGAAGAAGCGCAAGCCGAAGCGGCTCTTCAAGCGCTTCCCGGAGCTGTACTCCGCGCTTCAGAAGGCGCACCTCCGGAAGCACCCGGGCTCGGGCGCGCTCCAGGAGATGAAGGAGTCCGGGAAGGCGAAGACCCTCGACCCCAAGGGCCGCGCGCTCCCGCGGCGGTAGGACCGAGGACTCCCATGCCCTTCGACCCTTCCGCCGCCGCCCTCCCCGGCTCGGGCGTCTTCGGCCTGCCGCACTCCGAGGACGAGGCGGCCGTCGTGCTCGTGCCGGTCCCGTTCGAGGCGACGACCTCCTACGGCGGCGGCGCCGCGCAGGGGCCGGACGCGATCCTCGGCGCGAGCCGGCAGGTCGACCTGTTCGACGCCGAGACCGGCCGCCCCTACGAGGCCGGCATCCACCTCCTCGAGGCCGACCCGGAGATCGTCCGCCTGAACGAGGAGGCGCGCCGCACCGCGCAGCCGGTGATCGACGCCGGCGGCACGGGCGACGACCCGGCGCTCCTCGCCGCCGCAGCGCGGGTGAACGAGGCGAGCGCCGCGCTGAACCGGCGGGTCGAGGAGACGGTGGCGCGGCTCCTCGCGAAGGGGAAGCGGGTCGGGCTCGTGGGCGGCGATCACTCCACCTCCTTCGGCTGCATCGCCGCGCACGCGAAGGCGTTCCCGGGCATGGGCGTGCTGCACCTCGACGCCCACGCCGACCTGCGCCACGCGTTCGAGGGCTTCACCGACAGCCACGCCTCGATCCTGCGCAACGTGGCCGACCGGCTCCCCGGCGTCGCGAAGATCGCGCAGGTGGGGATCCGCGACGTCTCCGAGGAGGAGTGGGACTACGCCCGCGCCTCGGGCGGCCGCGTCGAGATCCACCACGACGCGCTGCTCGCGGCGGCCCGCCTCGACGGCGAGACGTGGGGCGCGCAGGTCAAGCGCATCGTCGGCGCGCTGCCGTCCGACGTGTACCTCTCGTTCGACATCGACGGGCTCGACCCGGCCCTCTGCCCGCACACCGGCACGCCGGTGCCGGGCGGCCTCTCGTTCCAGGAGGCCTGCGCGCTCGTCGCGGGCGTCGTGAAGAGCGGGCGGCGCATCGTGGGGCTCGACCTCGTGGAGGTCGCGCCCGGGCCGGACGACGAGTGGGACGGCAACGTCGGCGCGCGGCTGCTCTACAAGATGATCGGCTGGATGCTCCGGTCGTGGGAGCAGCGCGTCGCGTGAATCGTCGGTGAGGAACGGCCGGGCACGGTTCGCTGCGCGAACGGATGCCTCGGCCGGTTCATCGGATTTCCGACGACTCCACCGCCTCGCCGACCCCTCGCCACCCCGCGGCCGCCGCCTCGCGCCGCTCGCGGGGCGTCATCTCCCGCTGTTCGCGGCCCGAGAGCAGCCCGAGCGCGTTCCGCTCGCGCGCGAACGCCGCGAACCCGCTCGCCTCCACGTGGAGCCGCCCCACCCCCGGGAGCGGGCGCCCCCAGGCGACCGCCGCCGACACGAGGACCCACAGCACCAGCGCCGCCTTCGTCCCGCCGAGGAGCGCACCGCCGCCGCGGTCCGCCGCCGCCGAGATGCCGCCGGCCTCGCGGAGCGCGCGCGCGGCGGCGCCGAGCAGGAGCGCGAGCACCAGGTAGAGCACGGCGAACGCGAGCGCCGAGGCCACCGGCCCCACGGCGAACGGCGGCACGAACCGGGACACCGGACCTGCGATCGCGGGGCCGAGCACGCGCGCGCCGAGGAGCGCGAGGAAGGCCGCGGCGAGACGCGAGAGCTGCCGGAAGAGGCCCGTCGCCGCGCCGGCGAGGGCGGCCGCGGCGAGCGCGGCCATCACGAGGAGGTCGAGGGTCACTTGATCTTGAACGGATCGGCCTTCGCAGGCTTCGGCTTCTGCTGCTCCACCCAGGCGAGCGCCTCCTTGAACTTCGCGTTCGCCGGCTCGTACATCAGCGCGCTCTTCAGCGCGCGCTCCGCGGCGTCCCAGCGCTTCGCCAGGACCTCCTGCCTCGCGGCCACGAAGAAGCGCCGCCCGTTCGGCGTCGTCCCGAGCTGCTCCTCGGCGCGGCGCTTCTGCTCCTCGCGCACCGCGGCCTCGTCCTCACCGGTGAAGCGGAGCTTGCGGCCCCGGTCCGGTCCGGAGACGTCGACGAGGTAGCGCCGCCGCTTCACCTCGTCGCGCAGCACCGTGTAGGCCTCGTTCACCCGCCGGTAGATGCGGCCGACCAGCGCGCGCAGCTCGGGGCTCGGCAGCGCCGCGAAGCGGTCGGGGTGGTAGGCGCGCGACTCGCGGTAGTAGGCGGCCTTCACGTCCGCGGCGCCCGCGTTCCGCGGCAGGCGGAGGAGCTCGAAGTAGTCGAGCCGGTCGAGCTCCGCCGCCCGCGTCTCGACCTCCAGGATGAACGTCGCGTCCACGGTCGCCGTCCTAGAGGGTCGCGAGCTCGGCGGCGGCGTTGCGCTCGGACGCGGTGCGGATGTCCTGCTCGCTGAGGCCCGACGAGAGGCTGATCGTCGTGGACGCGCGCTGGCCGGTCTCGCGATCGGCCGCCGACACGTTCACGATGCCGTTCGGGTCGATCTCGAAGGTCACCTCGATCTGCACCTCGCCGCGCCGCGCGACGCGGAAGCCGGAGAACTCGAACTCGCCGAGGAGCTCGCACTCCTCCGCGAGGTTCGCCTCGCCCTGGTACACGCGGATGCGCACGCGATCCTGGCCGTCGCGGCTCGTCGTGAACGCCTTCGCCTTCTCGATGGGGATGGGCGTGTTCTTCTCGATGATCTTCTCGGTGTAGCCGCCCACCGTCCCGACCCGGAGCGAGAGCGGCGTCACGTCGAGCAGGTAGCTCGCCTGGCCCGCCTCGGCGGCGCCGGAGTCGAGCAGCGCCGCGGCCTGGATGCTGGCGCCGAGCGCCACCACCTCGTCGGGATCGACGCCGGTGAGCGGCTCCTTCCCGAAGTAGTGGCGCACGCTGTTCCGCACGATCGGGAGCCGCGTGGGACCGCCGACCAGGATCACCGCGTCGATGTCGCTGGCGGTGACCTTCGCCGACTGGAGCGCCTCGTCGCACACCTTGAAGGTGCGCTGCACGAGGTCCATCACCATGCGGTTGAACGCGTCGCCCTGGAGCGTCTGGTCGATGTCCAGCAGGTCGCCCTCGGGGGACCGGCAGATCCCCGGGATCCGGATCTCGGCGGAGCCGTCGCGGCCGACCGCGATCTTCGCCTGCTCGCCGTGCTCCTTCAGGAGCTGCAGGCAGTACCGGCTCTGGCGCAGGTCGAGGTCGTGCTTCGCCAGGAAGTCCTCGGCGAGCCAGGTCATGATGCGGTCGTCGAAGTCGTCGCCGCCGAGGTAGGTGTCGCCGGCGGTGGAGAGCACCTCGAACACGTCGCGGCCGATCTCCAGGATCGACACGTCGAAGGTGCCGCCGCCGAGGTCGTAGACGCAGATCTTCTGCGAGATGTCCTTGCCGAAGCCGTAGGCGAGTGCGGCCGCGGTGGGCTCGTTGATGATGCGCAGCACCTCGAGCCCGGCGATCCGCGCCGCGTCGCGCGTGGCCTGCCGCTGGTTGTCGTTGAAGTAGGCCGGGCACGTGACCACGGCCTTCGTCACCTCGCGGCCGAGCGCCGACTCGGCGATCGCTCGCATCTCCTTGAGGACGAGCGCGCTCACCTCGGGGATCGCGAGATCGCGGTCGTCGATCCGGATGCGGACCGAGCTGTTGGGCCCCTCCACGAGCTGGTACGGCATCACCGCCTGAGCCTTCTTCACCTCGTCGGAGAAGAAGAAGCGGCCGATGAGCCGCTTCGCCGAGTACACGGTCCGCTCGGCGTGCGAGATCACGTTCCGCTTCGCCTGATTCCCGACGAGCACCGTACCGTCGGGGAGGAAGCTCACCGCAGACGCGTGCGTCCTCTCTCCGCGCTCGTTCGAGAGGACACGCGGGGCGCCGTCCCACGCCGCGGCGACGCAGCTGTAGCTGGTCCCGAGGTCGATCCCGACGGCGATGTCCTGGCTCATGGAGTTCCTTCGGAGTTGCGAGCGGTTGCGTGGACGCCGTCCTGGCGAGGCGCCACCGTGTTCAAGTCCGCGGACGCGCCTTACTTTTCGAGTGCGCGGCCGACCGTCGGGGTGCTCCCCCGACGGAGCGCGATTATAGAGTAGCCGAGGTCCGTCGGAACCTTCGCGGATCGAGGTCGAAGGAGAGTCGAGCTCATGGGTGCGCTGGTCGCCATCCTCCAGAACGACGCGAACCTGCTCCGCTGCCAGGTGCAGCGGCTCTCGAGGCACGTCGCGCTCTCGGATCCACCCGAGCGCGCCGCCGATGCGTATGGGTACGGCACCTACACCGCGACGGAGGTGCTCCTCGCGAAGCGGCCCAGCGGCGCGGCCACCCCGCTCACGCTGGCCCAGCTCGCGGGGAACGTCACGAGCGAGGTGCTGCTCGCGCACGGCCGGCGGGCCACGGTGGGAAACCAGAAGGACGAGAACACCCACCCATTCCGCTTCCGCCGCTGGCTCTTCGCCCACGACGGGACGATCGAGGGGTTCGCCGAGCTGCGCCCGAAGCTCCTCGCCGAGCTCCCCGAGTTCCTGCGGCGCAACGTGGTGGGGGACACCGACTCCGAGCACGCCTTCGGGCTCTTCCTGAAGTTCCTCCGCGACGGGGGCCAGCTCGACGACCTGGACATCGAGGCCGCCGTGGCTGGGAAGGCGCTCGCCCAGACGGTCCGGACGATCGAGGAGCTCGCGCGGGGTGCGGGAGTCCAGCGGCCCAGCACCCTCAACTTCGTCGCCAGCAACGGCCGCCTGCTCGTCGCCTCCCGCCGGGGAAGGCCGCTCCACTACGCTCTCCTCGAGGGCATCCTGCCCTGCGAGGCGCACGGCCTCGTGAACGGCGGGAAGGACACCGACCCACACCTCGCCCCACATCGCCGGGTGAAGGCAGTCTGCTTCGCCACCTACCTCCTCCAGACGAACGGCTTCCTCGAGGTCCCCGAAGGCAGCGTCGTCTCGGTCGGCCGCTCGCTCCAGGTGAACGTGGCCAACCTGGCGGCGTGCGGTGCCTGAGGACCCTCCCGGCTCGGAGGCTCAGGTGATGGCCCAGGGGCGCGGCACGACCAGCCGCTCCCAGGTCTCGAGCGCGAAGCGGTCGGTCATCCCGGACACGAAGTCGGTCGCGGCGCGCTCCGCCGTCTCCCCCTCGCGCGGCGTGACCCCGAGCTCGCGCGCGAACCACGCCGGATCGGCGACGAAGCGCGTCCACAGCTCGCGGATGATCCGCTGCGCCTTCGCGAACTCGTCGTTCACCACGGGGTTCTCGTACACGCGCTGGTAGAGGAACTCCCGGAGCGCGATGAGCGCCTCGTGGACCGCGGCCGACATCTCGATGTGGCCGCCGCCGTCGACGTCGGAGTGGCGCACGACGTCGGAGACGAGCGTCGCGAGCCGCTGCGAGTGGCGCGTGCCGAGCTCGCGCTGGATCGGGGCGGGCACCTCGCGCTCCTCGATCAGGCCGCCGCGCACGGCGTCGTCGAGATCGTGGTTCACGTACGCGATGATGTCGGCGAGCCGCACGATCTCCGCCTCGAGCGTGAGCGCCTTCGCGCCGCTCCCCTGCATGAGCACGTTCCCGCGCCCCTTCGAGTGGCGCAGGATCCCGTCGCGGACCTCGGCGGTGAGGTTCAGCCCCTGCCCGTCCTTCTCCAGCACCTCCACCACGCGCACCGACTGGACCACGTGGTGGAACCCGCCCGGCACGACCTGGTTCAGGAGCCGCTCGCCGGCGTGGCCGAAGGGCGTGTGGCCGAGGTCGTGGCCCATCACCATCGCCTCGGCGAGCATCTCGTTCAGCCGCAGCGCGCGCGCGATGGAGCGGGCCACCTGCGCCACCTCCAGCGTGTGCGTGAGGCGCGTCCGGTAGTGGTCGCCGCGCGGCGCGAGGAACACCTGCGTCTTCCCCTTCAGGCGGCGGAACGACTTGCAGTGCAGGATCCGGTCGCGGTCGCGCTGGAACACCGGCCGGATGTCGTCCTCCGGCTCGGGCCGCTCGCGCCCGCGGCTTCGCGCCGAGAACGCCGCTCGCGGGTGGAGGGTCTGCGCCTCCTGCGCCTCCAGCATCTCGCGGATCGTGTGCGCCATCCCGGTTGTCTACGCGACGGCGACGGCCTCGACCAGCGAGAACCGGGTCACCCGTAGAAGCTCGCCTCGAGCACCATGATGAACAGGTTCGAGAGCGCGTGGTAGACGACCGGCGCGGCGAGCCCGCCCGTGCGCTCGCGCAGCCAGCCGAACAAGAGCCCCGGGAAGAAGGTGGCGAGGCGCCAGGGCTGGAGCACCACGAGGTGCCCGGCGGCGAACAGGAGCTGCGTCCACACGAACCCCGCGCCGAGGTCGGCGCCGAGGAAGTGGATCTTGCGGGACGGGGCGGTGTGCGCCCACGAGGTCTGCACCCATCCGCGATAGAGCATCTCCTCCGGCAGGGCGACGACGAGGAGCTGGACGAGCACGCGCATCGCGAAGCCGCTCGGGAGCCGGAACGCCGGGTTCGGCGGCAGCCAGTAGGGCGCGAGCGCGCGCGCGATGGGACCCGGGAGCTGGGGGGCGAGCTCGGCGTAGGCCCAGAACGTGGCGGCGAACGGCGGGAAGGTGACCGCGGCCACGAGGATCGCGATCCCGGCCCCCTTCGCCCAGGCGCGCCAGGTGCGCGAGTCGCCGAGCCCCCACCACGGGAGGCCGTACGCGTCCCAGTGCTCGCCGCGCGCGCGGAGCCGGGCGTCGGGGAAGGCGACGAAGACGAACGCGGCGACGCCTGCGAGGTTCGCGCCGAGGAGCCCGGTGGGATCGACGAACGAGAGCGCCTTCGCGGCCGCGAGCACGGCGAGGCAGCGCGCCCACACGAGCAGGAGCTCGCGACGGGTCTCCGCCGGATGCGGCGTGGAGGTGGCCGCGAGGGCGTCCGGCGTCAGTCCCGCTCCCCCGGCCCGATCCCCTTGGCGACGGCCGCGACGGCCACCGCGGGATCGAATGGCTTCTTCAGGATCTCGTCGGCCCCCAGCCGGTGGAAGTCGTCGATCTCCCGATCGCCGATGCGGCTCGACATGAGCACGAGCCACGTCTTCTTCCAGTGCGGGTGCGACTTCACGAGCCGGCACACCTCGGCGCCGTTCAGCTTCGGCATGAAGACGTCGAGGAGGACCGCGGCGGGCTCGAGCGCCGCGAGCCTGCGCAGCACCTCCTCGCCATCGCGCGCGACGCCCACGTCGTACCCGGCGTCCTCGAACCCGGCGGCGAGCGCGTCGGCCAGCGCCGCGGAGTCGTCCACCACGAGGACCTTCTTCCGGGAAGCCATGACACGGCGACTTATAACTCAACGACCATGGAACGCGAATCGGCAGTCGCGGGCCGTTTCTACCCCGCGGAACGTGAACGGCTCGCGGCCGATCTGGAGCACTTTCTCGCCGGGAGCGAGCCACCGCAGCCCGCGATCGGCGTGCTTGCCCCGCACGCAGGGTACGTCTATTCGGGGGCCATCGCCGGGGCGGTGTACGCGCGCGTCGCGGTGCCCGCCCAGGCGATCGTCCTCTGCCCCAACCACACCGGGTTCGGCCGGCCGGTGTCGCTGTGGCCCGACGGCGCGTGGTGCACGCCGCTCGGACGGGTCCCGGTGGACGAGGCGCTCGTCTCCACGCTCGAGACGTCGCCTCTCGTCGAGCCGGATCGCCAGGCGCACCGGTACGAGCACGCGCTGGAGGTGCAGCTTCCCTTCCTGCAGGCCCGGCGTCCCGGCATCACCATCGCGCCGCTGTGCATCGGCCCGCTCGACCTCGAGGATTGCCGCGCGCTCGGACAGGTGGTGGCGGCGGCGGCCCGCGGCGGCGCGCTCGTGGTCGCCTCCTCCGACATGAGCCACTACGTGCCCGCGGACGAGGCCGCGCTGCGGGATGGCCATGCGCTGGAGCGGCTGCTCGCGCTCGACGCCGAGGGGCTCTACCGCACCGTGCGCCGCGAGGGGATCTCGATGTGCGGCGTCGTCCCGGCCACGGTGATGCTGTTCGCGGCGCGCGCCCTCGGCGCGACCGAGGCGAGGCTCGTGCGGTACGGCAACTCGGGCGAGACGACCGGCGACCTCGAGCGCGTCGTCGGCTACGCGGGCGTCACCGTCGCCTGACGAAGCGCGCGAGGCCCGCGAGCGCGAGCAGGAGCACGGCGCTGGCGGGGCTGGCCGGGAGGCCGCACCCGCCGCTCTTCGTGCCCGAGGACGACGTCGGGAGCTCGGCGCAGGTGGTGCCGCTCTTGCCGGTACCGCCCGAAGGCGAAGGCGCCGCGCCGGCGGGATAGATCGTGCACACGCCGGCGACGTCGTCCGGCCGGAGATCGCGCTTCTGCGTCTCGCCGAGCGCGGCGTTCGCGTACATCGTGGCAGTGATGTCCTGACAGCCGGTGGGCCCATCGCAGTTGTGGTCGAGCCCCAGCATGTGCCCCGCCTCGTGCGTGATCGTGCTGCCGAGGTCCATCGAGACGCAGGTCGTGGTCGGTGGATTCGGCGTCCCCGCGGTCGTGCCGCAGGGCCCGGAGTTCGGGCCCGCGCAGGTGAACCAGAAGCCGATGTCCTTGGTCGGATCCGCGTCGTGCTCGAAGAGCTCCATGTCGGCGTCGAGGATCTCGCCGGTGCTGGAGTTGTAGGTCGTGGTGGTGAGGCCGATCGTCATCGCGCCGTGGTCCCAGCAGTTCAACGTGTCCGCGCAGGTCCCGGCAGCGCGGCAGGGATCGTTCGCGGGCGCGACGTCGGTGCAGAGCCCCTTCCGCCACACGACGAGGTTCTCGTTCGTGCCCTTGTCGTTGTAGCCGGTGTCGATTCTCGTCGAGGGGCCGCCGTACGCGAACCCGAAGCTCGTGCACACCGGCTGCCCGCTGAAAGCGGCGCCGCCCCAGGTGGCGAAGCTCGCCTGCGCGAGCGCCACCGCGTCGGCCTGGCTCGCGCAGCCGAGCGTGTTCGCGTTCGCCGCGTTCAGGCGGTAGGTCACCGACGGCGTCCGCCACCACAGGCAACGGCCCGGCGTGCCCTGCACCTCCTCGCGGTGGAACGCGCGCGCGGGGGCCGCCGCCGCGACGAGGGCCGCGGCGGCGATCAGCCGGGTGAGGCGCATCACCGCGTCCCCTTCACGCGTCGTTCGAGCTCGTCGACCGGCATCGGCTCGGAGGCCCGCTCCCCCGCTCCCACCTCGCTGCGCGCGAAGCCCGTGCGGTGGAGGTCTGGCGCGGCGCTCGCGCCGTCGACGCGGAACTTGCCCTGCGCGAGTCCCTGCACCCGGAACCCGCCGGCGCCGTCCGCGGCGAGGAACACGACCGTCTCTTCACCCTTCGTGAACTCGGGCGCTCCATCCACCCGCTGGCCGATGCCGTCCACCTCGCCACCCGGCACGCGCACCCGCACCTCCGCCGGCGCGGCGCCG
>Ga0306923_10004207_pt1 | contig 13753 bp, 15 predicted proteins | sample sta12Can44000108_FD_203841 | JGI IMG/M metagenome (GOLD analysis project Ga0306923, IMG submission 203841) | Lab enrichment of tropical soil microbial communities from Luquillo Experimental Forest, Puerto Rico - statanox.12C.anox.44.000.108 (v2)... | ecosystem: Environmental > Terrestrial >... | reverse complement strand
CTCCGCGAGCACGTACCCGGCCACGGTGAGGAGCGGGATCGCGGGGAGGGTGGCCTTCGTGACGAGGTTGAAGGTCTCCGTGGGCACCGCCGCGATGGGCGTGCCGTCGCGGAAGAAGAGCGCCATGGCGACGCCCGCCATCGAGACGAACACCGGCGCGCCGAGGAGGAACGCGACGAGCACCACGAGCAGGAGCACCGTCGCGATCCCAGACCCCTGGGCGAACGCGCCGATGGCGAACGTGGCGGCGGTGGCGGCGACGGCGAGCCCGCGATCGAGCCAGGGCTGCGGGCCGTTGCCGCTGCGCCAGGCGAAGCGGGCCGCCATGAGCGCAGAGGCCACCGGCATCACGAGCTCGCTCCACCAGATCGGGATGCTGGCCACGAGCTTCCGCGAGCTGCCCGAGTCGGAGGCGACGAGCTTCCACGACGCGTACGCGAGGAGCGCGCACACCGCGGTGGAGACCGCGCGGCGCAGGATCGCGGCCGCGCGCGTGGGCCAGCCGACGGGGAGGATGTCGGCGGTGGAGAGCGCGAGGTGGTGCCCGGTGGCGGTGGCGAGCAGGGCGCCCAGGAACCCGACCCAGAGGGTGAGGTGCTGGGTCACCACGGCCGATCCCGGCACGCCTTCGCCGAAGAAGCGGCGCGCCAGGGTCTCGGCGGCCGGGAGCGCGATCATCGCGAGCACGAGGAGGCCGACGGCGAACGCCTCGACGCGCGAGTAGCTACGGGTTTCGTCGCGGTCGGCGGGCGCCGCGGAGGGGTCTGGGAGCGTGGTCACGGGGCTCGATGTTCGTTGACCGCCTAGCGGGCGGCGCCTATAGCTACCACGAACTTTTTCACCCCGGACACGCTCGTGACCCGCACCCTCGCGCTCGCTCTCGCGCTCGCAGCGCTCGCCGGTTGTCGCACCGTCGCCGTGAAGACCGCCGCCAGCGCCGTCTCCGGTGGCACCTCAGGGGCGGCGTGGTCCAGCGACGACGATCCTGAGCTCATCCAGGCGGCCGTCCCGTTCGGTCTCAAGACGATGGAGGCGCTCCTCGACGAGGAGCCGAAGCACGAGGGCCTCCTGGGCTCACTCGCGTCCGGGTACACCCAGTACGCTTACGCCTTCGTGCTCGGGCCGGCCGAGGCCGCGGACCTCGCGGGTCGGAGCGCCGAGGCTGCCGCCGGGCGCGCACGTGCGAAGCGGCTCCTCCTCCGCGCCCGCGACTACGGCCTGCGCGCGCTGGAGATCCGCCACCAGGGGATGCGCGACGCGCTGCTCGGCGTGCGCGACGCGGAGCGCGCGCTCGCGAAGCTCGAGAAGAAGGACGTGCCGCTCGCCTACTGGACGGCTGCCTCGTGGGCGCTCGCCATCTCGGCGGCGAAGGAGGACATGGGGCTCGTCGCCGAGCTCCCGGCTCCGGGCGCCCTCGCGACGCGCGCGCTCGAGCTCGACGAGCCGTGGAACGAGGGCGCGCTGCACGAGTTCTTCATCTCCTACGACGCGGCGCGAAGCGACCCCAAGGCGGCCCGCGCCCATTACGAGCGCGCCGTCGCGCTCTCGATGAACAAGAAGCTCGGTCCGCACGTCTCCTTCGCCGAGGCCGTGCTCGTCCCGGCCCAGGACCGGGAGGCGTTCACGAAGCTCCTCGAGCAGGTGCTGGCGGCAGACGTCGACGCGCCGCAGGCGCGCCAGAACCGTCTGGCCAACGTGCTGTCGCAGCGGCGGGCGAGGCTCCTCCTGGACCACGCCGACGACCTCTTCCTCTGATGATCTACAAGGAGAACTCCGTGAAGAAGCTCCTCGTCGCGGCCGCGATCGCGCTCGCCGCCTCCACCGCCTCCGCCCAGGAGGTGGTCGTGAAGCTCGGCACGCTCGCGCCGAACGGCTCCACCTGGCACAAGCTCCTCCAGGAGATGGGGGAGAAGTGGGCCCAGGCTTCGGGCGGCAAGGTGAAGCTCCGCATCTACGCCGGCGGTGCGCAGGGCTCCGAGGGCGACATGGTGCGGAAGATGGGCGTCGGCCAGCTCCAGGCGGCGTCGATCACGAACGTCGGCATGCACGACGTGGCGAAGGAGCCGCAGGCGCTCTCGGCCCCGGGCGTCATCGACAACGCCGCCGACTTCGAGGCGGCGTTCGCGAAGGTCGGCACCAAGCTCGACCAGATGCTGGAGGCGAAGGGCTACGTGCCGGTCCAGTGGTCGCAGGTGGGCCCGATCCGGATCTTCTGCACGAAGCCGTACAAGAACGCCTCCGAGATCACGGACGCGAAGATGTTCGCGTGGGACGGCGATCCGGCGAGCGTCGACGCGTGGAAGACCGCCGGCTTCCGCCCGGTGGTGCTCTCGTCCACCGACATCGTGCCGTCGCTCCAGACCGGCATGATCAACTGCATCGCGAACGCGCCGCTGTACGTGCTCACGGCGCGGCTCTTCGAGCGCGCGCCGTACATGCTCGACACGAGCTGGGGCTACCTCTTCGGCGCCACGCTCGTGAAGAAGGACACCTGGGAGAAGATCCCGGCCGACCTCCGCCCGAAGCTGATCCAGATCGCGCGCGAGATCGCGAAGCGCGGCGACGCCGACGTGAAGCGCTCGAACGACGAGGCGATCGCGGCGATGAAGAAGCAGGGGCTGAACGTGGTCGAGGTCGATCAGGCCTCGTTCCGCGCCGCGAAGGAGCGGGCGTGGCCGGTGGTGCGCGGCCGCGTGGTGCCCGCGGAATTCTTCGACGAGGTGGTCCGCGCACGGGACGCGGCGAGGAAGAAGTAGGCAGATCGCGTCAGCTCCCTCTCCTCGCGCCGCGGGGAGAGGGTCCGCGTGAGGGGATCGCTACCGCGCCTCGGTGTAGCGCTCCACCGTCTCGAGCAGCCGCTCGAGCTCGAAGGGCTTCGCGAGGTAGCCCTCCACGTGCATCGCGTCGATCTTCTGATCGAGCCCGTGGTCGGCGCTGATCACGATGACCGGGATGTCGGCCAGCCGCGGATCGCCCTCGATGGCGTGACGGAACTCCCAGCCGTCCATCACCGGCATCATGAGGTCGAGGAGGATGAGCTTGGGCGTCTTCGATTCTCGCAGCCGGGCGAGCGCCTCGGCGCCGTTCGACGCCTGGGTCACCCGGTAGCCCTCTTCCTCGAGGAGCTCCCGGAGGGTCTCCCGGATGGCGAAGTCGTCCTCCACCACCATCACCTCGCCCCGATATCGCTGTGGCAGAGCCATCCAACTCAAGAGTTAAGGATGGCCCGCCCCGGATGGAACCCCTGGCAGGCGAGCGCACCCTTCTGTAATTGAGCTTTTGCAGGAAGCCGAAGGCGCGGAACCCTCACCCGAAGTGAACCCGGCGATTCCTCTGGGGTTCAAGGTTCCTTGCGGCGTTGACAGGCCTCCCCCGAGGTCGATAGGGCTCGACCCGCCGCCGCGACGTCCCTGGCGGCCGTCGATTCGGAACGGAGACCCGAGAATGGCCGAAATCGAGGGGAGCGGCTCCTCGGCGGTGTACGGGCGTGCGCCGGCACCGAAGGTCGCGTTGCCGCAGCGCGGGTTCGTGGTCGGGCTCGCCTGGAGCGGGCTCGAGGGAGCGGGGAACCAGATCGTCGCCGCGCGGGTGGAGCTCGCCCGCGGGAAGGCGAAGCTCTCGCAGGTGTGGCGGCCGTTCCAGGACGCGCCTGGGAGGCGCGACGTGCGAGACGCGTTCCCGAGCTGGATGGCCGAGGAGGTGAAGTGGGCCGAGGGGAAGGTGGTCTTCGGCGTCGACTTCCCCCTCTCGCTCGCGGAGACGCACCTCCGGCAGCTCGGCCTCCTGCGCCAGGCGATCCGCGGGCCTGCCTCGCTGGGCAAGGGGCTCGAGGATCGCTACCTCCCGCAGGGGCGCGACTTCACCGCCGGTGCCGATGCGTTCAAGGACGAGCTCGGCAAGGACCGGGGGCGCATGGCCGACTGCTACCGCTCGACGCCCTTTCCGCCGTCGCACGCGAAGCTGTTCAAGGCCACCTTCTTCGGCCTGCTCACGCTCACCCGCGTGGCCGAGGTGTCGTACGTGCCGTGGGATCCCCCGAAGCCCGGGCGGCCGGTGATCGCGGAGGTCCGTCCCGAGCACGTGGCCCGCGTGCTCGCCGGAAGCTGCGCCTACCGCGACGACAACCGCGACGGCGTGCAGCGCGCGAGCGCGCGCGCGGCGCTCCTCCGGACCCTCCGCACCACCTGCGGGGTCGAGTTCGAGATGGAGCTGGCGGCGAAGGTGGTGGAGGACGAGAAGGGGCTCATGCTCGACGCCGTGCTCTCGGCCGTCGCCGCCGCCGCCGCGCAGGAGAGCGGCTTCGAGGGCGTGCCGCACAACGTGCCGCGCAGCGAGGGCTGGATCTACTCGGTGCGCGAGGAGCCATGGCGCGGCGTCTAGCGCCGCGCCTTCCCGTGGCCCAGCGCGTGAGCTCGCGCGACCGCCGGGCCGCGCTCGAGGCGGTGCAGGAGGAGATCCGCGCCTTCACGCTGCCCGGGTTCCAGGGCGCGCCGGTGCACGGTCCGCCCGTGCTCTCGCGCATCTTCCTCGTCGGGCAAGCGCCGGGGCCGCACGAGGCGCGCCTCGGCCGCCCCTTCGCCTGGACCGCCGGGAAGACCCTCTTCCGCTGGCTCGCCGAGGCCACCGGCGCCGACGAGGAGACGGTGCGCGCGCGCGTGTACATCGCCGCGGTCGTGCGCTGCTTCCCGGGGAAGACGACGGCCGGCGGCGATCGGCTCCCGTCGCCGGATGAGGTCGCGGCCTGCCGCGGGTTCATCGAGCGCGAGGTGGAGATCCTGCGGCCGAGGCTCGTGATCCCGGTGGGCCGGCTCGCCATCGCCGAGGTGCTCGGAGAGGAGCGGCCCCTCGCCGAGGTGGTAGGGACAGCGCGGCGCCTGCGCTACCACGGGCTCCTCGTCGACGCGATCCCGCTCCCGCACCCGTCCGGCGCGTCCACCTGGTTCAAGATGGAGCCGGGACGGACGCTCCTCGCGCGAGCGCTCCGGCTGCTCGCGGCGCACCCCGAGGTGCAGCGCACGTTCGACCGCCCACTGCCGGCCTCCAGGGCATCGAGGCCCGCGAGCAGGCGCGCGGCGCGATGACCCAGGCACCCGATCGCGGCCTCGCGCCTCCCGCGCGGAGGTGGCCGGAGGCGCGCCGAGTGGACACCTGTGGCGGCGTGCGCGTGCTCGCAGCGATGTGCCTCGCCGCCGTGCTCGTGGGGACGGGCTGCGCCCATCGGGCGCCGGCGCCGGCGCCAGAGCCGATGCCGGGGCCGGCGCGCCGCGTGCCCGGGGTCGAGGAGGGGCTCGCGAGCTTCTACGGCCGTCCGCACCACGGGAAGCGCACCGCGAGCGGCGAGCGGTTCGACATGCGCGCGCTGACCTGCGCGCACCGCACGCTCCCGTTCGGCACCCGCGTCCGCGTCACCGATCTCGAGAGCGGCCGCAGCGTGCTCGTGCGCGTGAACGACCGGGGCCCGTTCACCGAGGGCCGGATCGTGGATCTCTCGCTCGCTGCGGCGCGTGCGCTCGGGATGGTGGAGCGCGGCGTCGCCCGCGTGCGCCTCGAGCCCGTGCCCGACGAGCCCGCCGAGGACCGGAGCTAGAGGGTCCAGCTCCCTCTCCCCCGCACGGCGGGGAGAGGGCCGGGTGAGGGGCTTGGGGACCGGGTCGGCTACCGCGCGGCGCGCGCGTTCTCGCGGATCCCGCGGATCGCCGCCGCGTAGTCCCTCGCGCCGAACACCGCCGTGCCAGCGACGAACACGTTCGCGCCCGCGCCCGCGGGCACCGCGACGGTGTCGGGCTTCACGCCGCCGTCCACCTGGATGTCGAGCGCGAGGCCGCGCGCGTCGGCCATCGCGCGGAGCCGCCGCACCTTCTCCGTGCAGGCGTCCACGTACTTCTGCCCGCCGAAGCCGGGGTTCACCGTCATCACGAGCACCATCGCGCAGTCGCCGATCACGTACTCCACCGCCTCGAGCCCGGTGGACGGGTTCAGCGCCACCGCCGGCTTCGCGCCCGCGGCGCGGATCGCCTGCAGCGTGCGGTGGAGGTGCGGCGACACCTCGGCGTGGACGGAGATCACGTCGGCGCCCGCCTTCGCGAACGCGTCCACGTACTTCTCCGGCTCCACGATCATGAGGTGCACGTCCACCGGGAGCTTCGTCACCTTCCTCACCGCCTCGACGACGAGCGGGCCGATCGTGATGTTCGGCACGAACCGGCCGTCCATCACGTCCACGTGGATCCAGTCGGCGCCGGCGGCCTCGACCGCGCGCACCTCCTCGGCGAGACGTCCGAAGTCGGCGGAGAGGATCGACGGGGCGATGAGCACCGGAGGCGTCATCCGCGCATCCTAAGCCGAAGCCGCGCGGGCCGCGACCCGCGGTGCCGCGCAGGTCACTGCCATCGCCCGCGCCGCTCGCGCCAGCGCTCCCTCACGCGCTCGCGCTCCTCGGGGCTCATCTCGCGCCAGGCCCTCAGGTTCTCCTGCGCCCGCTGTCGCTCGGCCGGGTCCGCCCGCAGGAAGTCGCGGAACGCGGCGCGGAGCTGGGCGCGGCGCTCCGGCGGAAGCGAGCGCCACCGCGCGAGCCGATCCATGAGCATGCGCCGCTCGCCGGGCGGCAGCTCCCGGTAGGCCCGCCAGTTCTGCTCCACCTCGGCGCGCCGCTCGGGGGGGAGCGTTCGCAGCCGGTCGAGCCGCTCGCGCAGCCGCGCCTTGTCGTCCTCCGGGAGCGCCTTCCAGCGCTCGTACCGCTCGCGGAGCGCCTGCTTCTCCTCGGGGGAGAGCTTCTCGAATCGCTCCCGCGCATCCTGCCGCTCCGGGGCCGGAGCCGCAGGCGCGGCTTCTTCCGCGGCGCGCGCCGGCCCCGCCGAGGCCGCGAGCGCGAGGGCGAGGGCAAGGGCCAAACGCCGCGCCGTCACGGCTGGCCCTCCTGCAGCTCGTCGAGGTGCGCGACGACCTGCAGGTCCTCGGGAGTCTCCACCGTCGCCACGTTCGACACCGCCTCGAAGTTCTCGAACAGCTCCAGGTGCTCGGCGAGGAACGCCTCGTCGGCCCGGTGCCGGTGGCCCACGTAGAGGGACACGCCCGCCGCCGCGGCGACGCCCGCGAGCCCCGGCGCGAGGGTCCGCCAGCCGAAGCCCGCGCGGAGCCGGGCGAGCACGCGGCCGGAGCCGCTCGGCGCGGCGCGCTCCGCGGCGAGCCGGGCATGGAAGCGCGCCTCGAACGTGGGGGAGGGCGCCGGCGCAGGCGGCAGGGCGCCCAGGAGCGCGAGCGTCGCGGCGAGCCGGTCCCGCTCCGCACGGCAGCCGCCGCACGCGGCGAGGTGCGCCTCCAGCTCGGCGCGCTCGCCCTCGGGGAGCGAGCCGTCGAGCAGCGCGGTGAGCTCCAGGGTCGGGTGCTGCATCATCCCACCTCCCTGCGCGTCACGAGGTACGGCGCGAGCGCGTCCGCGGCCGCCACCGTCGCGCGGTGGACGAGCGACTTCACCGCGGGCACCGTCGTCTCGAGCACGTCGGCGATCTCCTCGTACGGGAGCCCCTCGAGCCGGGCGAGGACGAACGCCGCGCGCTGCTTCTCCGGGAGCCTCGCGAGCAGGGCCTGCACGTCGCGCGCGAGGGCGGCGCCGAGCGCCACGGCCTCCGGCGTGGCGCCGCCAGCTTCGAGCGTGTCGGGATCGAGCGGCTCGGCGTCCCCGGCGGAGCCGCGCGCGAGAGATGGGCCGCCTCGACGCAGCTCGTTCAGGCAGTGGTTCGAGGCGATCCGGTAGAGGTACGTCTTGAAGCGGCTGGTGGGTACGTACCGGGGCGCGGCGCGATGGAGCTTCAGGAACACGTCCTGTGCGAGCTCCTCCGCCCGGGCCGGGTCGCGCACGAAGTGGTGACAGAAGGTGACCATCGCGCGTCCGTACTTCTCGAACAGCGCCCGGAAGGCCGACTCGTCGCCGCCCTGGAACGCGAGCATGAGCGCCGCGTCGGGGTCCGAGCTCATCCGAGCCTTCTAACACCTGCTACCGGCGGCCGGTTGCGGTGGATGTGCGAGATCCGTTCCGAAACGTGTTTGCGGGAAGAAACCCGCGCGCCGAGCGCAACCTCGCTCGGCGGCCGGTGTTCAGACAGGCGTGACGCGAACCCCGACCCGGAGACCCTCCATGAAGCGCTCCCTCGTCGCCGCGCTCGCCGCGGCGCTCACCTTCGCTGCGGGTTGCGGCGGCTCCTCCACGAGCAGCGGCTCCGCGTTCGGCAACGCCACGCCGAGCTACTCCGCGCTCTCGATGGATCTCACCGCCGCCGATCAGACGGCGCCGGCCCTCGCGCTCGACACGACCGGCACGAGCTCCGCCTCGAGCGCGCTCGTCGCCGACCCGGCGGGCGGGGCCCTCCTGTCTCCCACCGAGTGCCACCCGCACCTCTTCGTGCGCACCGAGGACGTGGTGCAGCGCGTGAACCGCCACCTCTGGCGTGCGCTCCGCCGGGTCGAACGGGTGATCGCGTTCGCGCCGACGATCGACACCGGCACGGAGCGGGTGTGGGAGCGGGTGGAGAACGGGATCGACGCAAAGTTCACGATGACCCGCACCTCCGACCAGGTCTTCACCTGGAAGCTCGAGCTGAAGAAGACGACCGACGCGGCGTTCGTCACGGTGACGACCGGCACGATCGACCGCAGCGCGGCGCAGGGTCCGCACCAGGGCACGGGTGTCCTCACGATCGACCTCGGCGCGCTCGCGGGCGTGACCGGCGAGCCGGTCGCCGGCGTGCTCTCGGCGACGTTCGAGAGCCTCCCCGCGTCGCGCAAGCTCGCGGTGGACGCCGAGAACGTGGTGTGGGACTCGGACGCGAACACCGACGGCGCGCGCGCGCCGCGGAGCGCGCACTACGTGTACGCGCGCGAGCCCGGGAAGGGCGGCAGCCTGAAGGTGCAGGAGCAGATGGTGTTCCTCTGCCCCGCGAACCCTGGCCTCGCCGCGGCCGACGTGAAGCTGGTCTCGCGCTGGGTCCGCACCGCGAGCGGCAGCGTCCACGGCCGCTCCGACGCGCTCATGACCGGCGGGCAGCTCTCCGCGACGAACCAGGTGGTGGGCGTCACCTGCCACCAGTCGGCGGCCGAGGAGCAGGAGCAGGCGGAGGGCTACTGGCTCATGAAGCTCGAGGACACCACGAGCACGCCCGCGGGCAACACCGTCGCCGGCGGCTCGGTCGACTCCGGCACCGCGGGCGTGACCGCGTGCGATCCAGTGTTCGGCGCGGTGCCGAACCTCGGCGACGCCTCGCAGGACTTCGCGTTCGGCGCGGTCGACTTCACGAGCGCGGACCCGTACCCGTTCCCGGGCGCCTGAGAGGGTTGTCCAGAGGCGGACCTGTCGGGGCGGGGGTTGAATCATCGACCCTCGCCTCGCATCCGAGGTGTTCACGAAGCGCGGTGCTTCCGCACGATTCGTCCACGCCCCGACAGGAGATCCGATGAAGCGCATCGTCCTCGCCGTCCTCGCTGTGCTGGCCTCGCCGGCCGCGTTCGCCGACGCCAGCACCTGGAACCTCGACCCGGCCCACTCGCAGGCGACCTTCGCCGTCCGCCACCTCGCCATCAGCACCGTGCGCGGCGAGTTCAGGACGATCGGCGGCAAGCTCCTCTTCGACGAGGCGGACCCCGCGAAGTCGAAGGTGGACGTCGTCATCGACGTGAACAGCATCGACACCCGCGAGCCGAAGCGCGACGCGCACCTCAAGTCGCCCGACTTCTTCGACGCGGCGAACCATCCCACCATGACCTTCAAGTCCACGAGGATCGAGAAGGCGGGGGATGGCTACAAGATCACCGGCGACCTCACGATCCGCGGCAACACGAAGCCGGTGACGCTCGACGTCGACGAGTTCACGAGCCCGATCAAGGACCCGATGGGCGCGATGCGCCGCGCGGTCCACGCGTCCGGGAAGATCAACCGCAAGGACTACGGGCTCGCCTGGTCGAAGGTGGTGGAGGCGGGGCCGGTGGTGGCCGACGAGGTGAAGATGGAGATCAGCTCCGAGTTCGTGCAGGCGCCGGCGTCGCCCGTGGGCCAGGCGAAGGCCGAGGACCAGGCGGCGACGACGGGCGAGAAGAAGGACGCGAAGAAGAAGTAGCGCGGCGCGTTCGCGGACCTCCGGCCGCCCGCCGTCCCCGCGCCGATCGCGGGCGGCGCGGCGGCCGTGGTGTCGCCGGGGGGCACGCACGTTGCTCCGTCGCGCGCGCATGACCTCCGATCTCCCGCGCGAGCGGCTCCTCGCGCTCGGACCGCGCGCGCTCGCCGACGCCGAGCTCCTCGCGCTCGTCCTCGGCACCGGCACCGCCGGCCTCTCCGCGCGGGCAGCCGCGCTCGCCCTCCTCGAGCGGACGCCCCTCGCCGAGCTCGCCTGGTCGCCGCCCGCGGCCATCGCGTCGCGCGGCGTGGGGCTCGCCCGCGCCGCAGCGCTCGCGGCCGCGTTCGAGCTCGGCCGGCGCGGCGCCTGGGATCCTCCCGGGCGCGGCGAGCGCTGCCTCGATCCGGGCCGCGTGCACGAGCTCCTCCGCCACACCGCGCACGCCGAGCGCGAGACGTTCCACGTGGTGCTCCTCGACGTCCGCGGCCGGCTCCTCCGCGCCGCGCAGGTGGCCGAGGGCTCGCTCACGCAGTGCCCCGTCTCTCCGCGCGACGCGCTCCGGCCGGCGGTGCGGGAGGGGGCTCACGGGGTGGTCTTCGTCCACAACCACCCCTCGGGCGACCCCGCGCCGTCGCCCGAGGACGCCGACCTCACGGAGCGGCTCCGCGCCGCGTCGGAGCTGGTGGGCGTGGTGGCGCGCGACCACGTGATCGTCGCCGCGTCCGGTTACTACTCCTTCGTCGAGGCCGGCCGGTGGCGCAGGTGAGGGGTGCGCCCTGTCAGATGTCCCTGCTAGATCCCCGTCCTCGACGTACAGGACGTCGTTCGCCGGAAACCTGGCGGAAAGAGCGAAAGGAAGTCGCCATGGTCAACAAGGTCATCCTCATCGGCAATCTCGGCCGCGATCCGGAGGTGCGGTACACCTCGGGCGGCCAGGCGGTCGCCTCGCTTCGCGTCGCCACCTCCCGCAGCTGGACCGACAAGCAGTCGGGCCAGAAGAAGGAGGAGACGGAGTGGCACGAGGTGGAGGTGTGGGGGAAGCAGGCGGAGCAGTGCGGTGAGTACCTATCGAAGGGCCGCCAGGTGTACGTCGAGGGCCGCCTGAAGACGGACAAGTGGCAGGACAAGCAGTCCGGCCAGGACCGCTACAAGGTGAAGGTGGTCGCCGAGAACGTGCGCTTCCTGTCCTCGGGCGCCGGCGGCGGTCGCGGCGCAGGTGCAGGTGCAGGTGCAGGCCAGGGCTCGGGACGCCCCGCGCCGACCGACGCCGACGCGCCGCACTTCGACGCGCCGGGCGACTTTGGCGGCGGCGGCGGGCCGTCGAACGACGACATTCCGTTCTAGCTCCACGCCGGATACGGACGTCGCACGAGACGACGGGAACGGGCTCCGTTCCCGTCGTTTCTCGTTTCGGCCGCTCTAGCCGATCGGGATCTTCGCCGCGTTCCGGGCGAGCCAGGCGTCGAAGGTCTGGAGCTTCGGGTTCAGGGCGCGCGAGAGCTCGAGGCTTCGCGCGCCGCAGTACATCTCCTCGAAGTCGCGCTTGAACTGGAACATGTTCCCGAGGTCGTCCGCGCCCGGGAAGCCGAAGCCGCGGAAGACCTCCGGCGGCACGTCCTGGTAGCGCACCTCCCGCCCGAGCGCCTTCGTGAGCGAGGCCGCCATCTGGGCGCCGGTGAGGTGCTCCCCGGCGATGCCTACCCGCTTGCCGATGAGCTCCCCGCCTCGCTTCAGGATCCCGAACGCGCACCCGCCGATGTCCTCGGCGGCGATGCCGGGGAGCTTCGCGTTCCCCATCGGCATCGTGATCGCGAGCCGGCCGTCGGGCCCGGGCTTCGGCCCCATGCCGAAGTAGATGAAGTTGTCCCAGTAGAACGCGGTGAGCAGGAACGTGGTGGGCGCACCCGCCTCGGTGAAGTACCGGTCCGACTCGCCCTTCGCGTCGAAATGCGGGACCTTGTACTTGCCCTGGAGCGTCGGCATGCGCGGGTCGTCGAGCGGGACCCAGCGGCGCGTGTCCTCGAGGGTGGACCAGATCACGTGCCGGACGCCGGCGGCCTTCGCGGCGTTCGCCATCGCGCGGGCCTCGGCCATCTCCCGCTCCGGAGAGAAGTGCGCCCAGAAGAAGGTGACGCAGAAGGCTCCGTGGCAGCCCTGGAAGGCGCGCGCGAGGCTCGCCGGGTCGTCCAGGTCCGCGGCCACCACCTCGGCGCCGCGGTCGGCGAGCGCGCGCGCCTTGTCGGAGCGCGGGTCCCGCGTGAGCGCGCGGACCGCGAAGCCGCTCGCCGGGTCGTCCAGGATGGCGCGCGCGAGGCCTCCGCCCTGGGCGCCGGTCGCGCCGGCCACCGCGATGATCTTCTTCTCGGCCATGGCTCCTCCCGCCTTCGGCTGCGCGACGCACGTGCCGCGGCGCCGCTTGATAACCGGCAGGAGCGGGCGCGTGCGGTCCCGGTGGGGACCGGCGGCTGCGTCAGGGGGTGGAGGAGCTCCGCGCCTCGGCGGGCTTGGGCGCGGGACCGCTCGTGCTCGCGGGGGAGGGCGCCGGCCCGATCGCGTCGGCCGGCTTCGCGTGGCGGAGCGCCTGCTCCGTCGCGGTGCGCTCGGCGAGCTTCGCGGCGAGGTCGCGCGCGAAAGCGCCCGCCTCTCCCGCGCCGTCACCGGCCTTCGCGACGAGCGCCGGGAACGGATTCGGCGCCTCGCCTTCCTCGCCCGGGCCCGCGGCGAGGGCAAAGGCGAGCGCGCCCACCGCGGCGTCCCGGGTCGGTGCAGGCGCGGCGCGCAGCGCGGTGAGCAGGGTCTCGCCGGCGCCGGCGGCGACCTCGGCCACGAGGGCGCCGTACGCTGCGGTGCGTGCCGGCTCCCCGGTGGAGGCCGGGGCCGCCTCCACGAGCCGGGCGGCCGCCTCGGCGTTCCCCTCCGCGGCGAGCTCCGCGAGCGAGCCGAGCACCGGAAGCTCGCGGCGATCGCTGGCAGGTCTCGGCCCGGCCTCGGCGAGCCGCGCGAGCGTCGCGTCGTCGAGCGCGAGGTTGTCGAGGAGCATGCGCCGCGAGCCCTCGGCGCTCGGTGCGGCGCGGTAGATCGCCTCCGCCGCGGCCATGCGCTCCGCGGGATCGTCGGCGCCGCGCAGCGCGGCCTCGAGCAGGCTCGCGCTCCGCGCCCCGCCCGTCCGCGCGAGGTCGTCGAACACGGCGAGGCGCGCGCGCAGCGCCACCACGGGCTCGCCGCCCGAGGAAGCGGCCGGGCTCGGGGGCGCGGTCGCCGCCGCCACCGCGGCGCCGAGCTCCGATGGCCTGCCGGACGCCGCAAGGGCACCGCCGATCGCATCCACCGCGCGCACGACGCCGCGGCGCGAGCCGGTGTCGTTCACGAGCACCGCGAAGGCGAGCCGCTCGCCCGTCGCGGTCTCGGCGAAGCCGCAGAGGCTCGTCACGTCCTCGAGGGTGCCGGTCTTCGCGCGGAGCATGCCGGCCGCGTCGCCCATCCGGCGGCGGATCGTGCCGTCCTTCCCGGCCACCGGCAGCGAGGCGAGGAACTCGGCCATGAGCGGGAAGCGGCGCCACATCTCGCGGAGGAGCGTCACGTGCTGGCGCGCGGTGAAGCGGTTCGCGTCGTTCAGCCCCGAGCCGTTCCGCATCGTGAACGAGCCGCGC
>Ga0306923_10004206_pt1 | contig 13755 bp, 7 predicted proteins | sample sta12Can44000108_FD_203841 | JGI IMG/M metagenome (GOLD analysis project Ga0306923, IMG submission 203841) | Lab enrichment of tropical soil microbial communities from Luquillo Experimental Forest, Puerto Rico - statanox.12C.anox.44.000.108 (v2)... | ecosystem: Environmental > Terrestrial > Soil... | reverse complement strand
GTCGTCCGAAGAAAAATAATAGGCTGCATTAAAAATTTTTCCTCTAATGTCACCTGATAATAAAAAATCAGAAAAAATATTGTACGACTGATCTCCACTAATACTTGCATCGGTTACAGATACAGACATATTTGAAAGAATGGAATCTGCAACATTAACTTCAATTATATTTTTTGCTCTTTTAGCAGTGTTACCTGTAATTACGTTTATTTGCGGATTAAATTCATGTGAATGATTATTTATAAAAACAATTCTTTCTGCAATTGGCATCCAGTCTGCATCAAATAATGTAACCTGTAGCAACCCTGTTTTCAAATTTTCTGTTAGAATTTCGCTGGCAATACTTTTTCTTTTAGTAAGATTGATTTTTGCATCGTAAACTTCAGTCTGGTTAATAGTTGCTACAAGATGCATTTGCTTAAAGTTGTCGGTAACATTTTCGGTACGTTTTACTTCATACAATATTTTATTTTTAGCCAACAACGTTTCAAAGCTTGCACCATTATTTTTTGCAACAGGAAGCTCTGTATTATATTTATTTCCAAAATCATCTTCCCATACGCAAGAATATGTTTCATTCAATTCAGGAATAAGAGAGAGCTTACCCATTCCATCATGAACAGATACTATAGAATCAATAAACTGTTTTTTACTGTTGATAATTGCTCCTTTTATAGACACAGGTTCCCCTAATTCGTTAGTTGCAGCAAATGCAATAGTAGAGCTTATTCCATAATACATATAACCACCTTCGGGAAAAAATTTTAATTGAGATTTAGCATCAGTTATTTTTTTTGAAGAAACCTCTAACGATTGGTTAATAGCAATATCCTTATTATAAAGAAATGATGAATCAAAATTCAACATCCATTGCGTATATGCTTTTACATGAATGAATTTATCTTTATATTTTTCAGGAACAGTGTAACTTCCTTTTGCAGATGATTCAAATATAGGTACAGCTGTATGCTCCAATAAATTTCCTTTTGCATCGTACCAATCTAAATATAAACTTCTACTATAATCAGATAATTCACCACCAGCCAGAATGTAAGTTTTATATCGAATAGTTTCATTTTTTTCATACACGTTTTTATCAAAATGTATATGAATTTTTTCTTGCTGATAATTTGCTTTATACAGTGCTAGTACAGAATCTATGTTTTGTGCAGAAGTAACATTAGCAAAAAAAGCAGCAGATAAAATAAGTAAAACGTAACGCATAAAAAGCTTTTAACAAAACTAAATAAGTATCTTATACAGATTTAGTTTTTTTGTTCTTTAACGAAATAATATCAAATAAAAAAGAGAGGAAAACCTTTACGTCTTCCTCTCTTAATATTTCCACAAAAGTTTTATTGATTATTATCCAAAGTAAAACAGATATATGGCAATCTGGCACTAGTGCCAGCATTATACCCCATGGTATAAATAGTCATTGTTTTTTGAGATTGCAATCCATTGGAACTGGCATAACTTGCAACTGCTGTTGTTGTAGATGCAGCACCTGCAGGCCTTATTGCCCATGTTGTGGTATTTGCAGAATTATATCCCGGAGCATTAACACCTGTGGCAACCCTAAAGGTATCCGTAGGTTGTAAATAACTGATATTAGATTTTATTAATACTCCGTTCAAATATAAATCTACTGCAGGCAAGTTAGGAATCATGTGTACAAACCTAAATCTACAAAAACCGGTATCAATTAGATTTACAGGGTTTTTTATCAATAACGATTTAGTGTTATTAGTACTAGAATTTACTAATGTATCGCAGATATGTAATGTATATGCCGAATTATCAGAAATGCTAATAATAGTAGAATACAAAACAATAGAATCCGTAACAGTACCTACTTTAGGCAATGACATCGTAACAGTATCACTGCCTTGTGGCACATTTAAATACATAGCATAGTTACTTCCTAATGTATTATATCCTCCACCCGGATACGGGGTTCTTTGTTGAAGTGCTGTACCCACAACCTTGCCATTAACTTTAAGCACTAAAGTTGCATAGTTAGCAGTATATGCTGATGCAAGATTTATTTTAAGCAAGCCAGTGGTTGCTGTTATCCCATAAGCAGTATAAGGTTGATTCGTAACGCCATCAGATTTTGTACATGCATAGAATACAATTGATGCAATTAGAATCGGTAAAAATTTAAGTGATATATTTTTCATTGTGTATACTCTTTTTAGTTGAGAATTAAGGTTGACTAAACCATTGTTCTTTTGTATGATAATCAATATCCAATGCCCCAATAGCTTGAAGTGATGGAATATCATATAAATATTCAGAATTGTATCTTGGCCTGCAACGATAAACCAACTTTCCGTTATTATTCTGAGTAAGTGTAGAAGGCAAAGTGAAACCTGCATACACTTGTTTACCTGTAACAGGATCTAAATCCGTATAATGAAATCTTCTCATATCGGTCCATGTTTCGTGTGGGCCATATCCATACAACGCGATATATTTTTGGAGCATGATTTGCGTTAACGTAAGAGCACTTGCACTTGTTGGAACAACGGCGGAGTTAGCCAAATAAGCAGCTTTAGATGCAGGCGTAATTTTCATTGGAGCTGGTATCCTGCTATCATAAGTAGTAGTTAACATGTCAAAATGCAAACTAATACCATTTGTATAAGCAGTTAAAGCTGTTGCCATATCTCCTTTTCTGTAAGCAGCTTCTGCTTTATCGAATTGAAGTTCCGCAGCGGTCATTACCGGAAATTCAGCCAAGTTATTAAAGATAAATCTACCGGAATCAGGAATACCGCTTGTTGCAATGGAAGAAAAAATCTGGCGCCAGAAATTTTTAGGCTGAGAAGCTGTTGCTAATCCAGATGTACCCAAATTAGGAACAACACCTCTGTAAGAAGATGGTCCTAAAACAATTGGTGTATTTGCATTTTCATTAATCAGATATGGAGTTCTCGGATCGAAAATACCTGTAAATGGAGATGCAGTCGATGCTCCACTTAACAAATCTGCAATAAATGCAGATTGTCTGAAGGAAGCAATGTTTTGTCTGTACACACCATAAAAATTATTGGTACCACTATAACTTCCACCCTGCCATTTTTGCGTTGCATTATCTGCGTTTGAAGTAATGGACAAATCAACATACTTAATTACAGAATCGGCGTATCCGTTACTTTTATAAATGGCTTTATTACTTAAATGTGCGTATGATCTAGCTTTAACACCATACACAAATTTTTTCCATTTAGCTACATCACCACCATAAAAATATCCATCAGCTATTGCTAAATTAGCTTTACTTACTGCTCCGTCTGTTCTGTTCAAATAATAAATAGCGCTATCGCAAATCTTTCTTACTGTATCATAAACTGCTGACTGCTGGTCATAATCAAAATGATCTCTTGAAACATCGAAAGCTTCTTTCAAAATCACTTCACCATGTTGCTCAGTTAATGTTAACCAGCTCCATGCAAATATTGCATTGGCAACACCTACATAATCCCATTTTTGTTGTGCTCTGCCATTCTGAATAACAAACATTGCATTTTGACCAATACCGTAATAATGTGCCGCCCATACGGAACCTAAGATATCCGACGCTGCGGGATAACCCATTTGATCATAAGTGCTACCTGTTGTATAAGAATTCCAGAATTGGATATAACTACCAATGTATAACCCATCGTAAGCAGGACCGTAAGATCCACCACCACCACCTGTTGGAGGTGCAGCAGACGATGTCATCTGATTAATAACATTAGGTAAGATTGTTTCAATTGCACCCGAAACCGGATTATTCGGATTCAAATATGCATCATCTAATTGTTTGGAACACGATGTGATTAGTAACAATCCGGAACTAACCAAACAAATTGCCCAAAAAGAAGTTTTATATAATATTTTTTTCATAACTATTATTAGTTTATCATTTTTAAATTATAGGCCTAACTTAAACCCTGCATTAAAACTAAGAGGTGCAGCAATATTACCATAATCAAAACCAACAGCGCCAACACCACGTAATGAAGCATTACCACCGTTAGCAGAAGGGTCTGCACCTGAATAGTTAGTAAACATTACTAAATCATTGCAGGTTACAAATAAACTTAAGCTTTTAATAGCTGAAATATGTCGTTGTAAATAAGCGGGTGATATTCCATAACTCAATGAGATATCTCTTAATCTGAAAGAGTTAATGTTATGTTCGATGTAATCTTCCTCAGGCATATTGCCAGCACTATAATACAAATAATTATAATAAGGAGTAACCATTATATTATTCTTGGTTGGCGTAGCTGAATTTTGAAGCCCATCGGATAGCACGCCTTGAATTACTCTTGGAGTTAATCTGTCCTGTGTTTTGGTAGATTTTCCTAAAGTTGTCAAATACATGTTAGTTGCATTAAATACATCGCCACCCATTCTAAGATCCCATAAGAAACTTAAGTTCCAGTTTTTATACCTTAATCTATTCACAGTACCTAAAGATATCCATGGACTTCTATCACCATGTACTCTAAATGTCGCATCCTGTACAGGCAGGCCTGTTGTTGTTGAAATTAAAATAGCACCATCATTAGCTGTAAGGCCGTTTGCACCTGTAGGTGTTAAATCTTGTCTTCTATACCCAAAACTGGTAATCGTTCCGGTTGATTTTCCTTTTTGCAATCCACCACGAGCATTACCATACAACCAAGTAGAAGCATCATAATAATCTGCACCTGCAATGTCAATTGGGGCAGGTATAGCCAACACTTCACTCCACATATGGTTGAAATTGAATTGAATATTCCAATCAAAGTTTTTTGTTTGAACTGCTTTTACACCCAATGTAATTTCAATACCTTCATTTTTTACACTTGAATTATTAGCAGTATTCAAAACGAACCCGGTACCATAGCTTGCTCTAAAGCCTTGAGCAATTTGCCCATCTGCTTTTGTATTATAATAATCCGCATCTACAGAAATAATATCATGGAATAATCTAAATTCTGTACCAACTTCAAAGGTTCTTTGTTTTTCCGGTTTTAAATACGGATTCGCATTTGTAAAGGCATATTGCAAAGGCACATTAATTAAATTACCATTTAAAGATGTACTAGGCATATTAACACTCGTAACAGTAGGAACAAAGTTCGATTGATTTGAATATGGATCCGGAAGCCTTGCCGTAGAGGCCAATGAAGTTCTCATTTTCCAGTAGCTTAATACATTTGTTTTAAGTTTAGGAAAGGCATCCGTCATGATAAAGCTCAAGCTTGCGCCAGGATAATTATAGTTTCTGTTTGCTTTTGGTAACACAGAAGAAGATTCAAATGCAATTGATCCTGTTAAATAAACAAAGCTTTTATAGTTCAAGGTCATTTCAGCAAATTCTGCTACCTGAACAGATTTATATAAGTTCCAATAACCACCACCATAAAGTGTAGCTCTACTTAATCTTGTACGGGTTGATGGAGCTGTCGAGCTACTATCAAATGAACGTATACTGTCCTGTGTACCAGAAACGCCATAACGATCTGTTTCAGTAAAATTATAACGTGTGCCTATTGTTAAACGGGCATTAAAATCTCCAAAAGATTTTCTGGCAGTAGCAGAAATAGTATGGTTATAACCGGTATAATTTGACCACAAATTATCTAAAGAACCTTTGTTTGACATGGATGATTGAGAAGCAGATTCAGGATCTCTATACTGGAAACTGGTAATATCATATTTATCATAACCGAAACGTCCGGCAATTTGCAACCATTTTAATGGAGAATAGTTAACAGCTAAGGTTCCAATATATCTGTTCTGATCATCTCTTGAAACATTTTTATTTACAGCAAAGAAAGGATTATCTGTTTCTGCAGTACCTACACTTAATCCTGCATCCGCAGCATCGTTGTTTGCAAGATATAAGTATCTTTTGTGTCCGTTAGCTAATAAATAGTTCTGTGCATTATCTGTTGTAGGCCATAAGAACAAATTCAATAGATAACCGCCCGCACCTTTCATGGCTTTATCATTATTACTCTTAATAAAAGCAACTGAAGGTGTAATTTCTAAATTGGTTCCAATTCTAATAGTATTGGTAATTTTAAAATTATATTTGGTAACACTGGTATTTGGAACAACACCTGATTGATTGTAATAAGAACCGGTAATTCTATAATTAGATTTTGCAGTTCCAAAATCAATCCCAATATTATGCGTTTGACCGCCTGCAGTTTGAAAGAAATTACCAACATTATCATAAAAAACCGTACCAGGCGTATATGCAGGCCCAAAAGCACTGAAAGTTGCAGAAGCAACACCATTTAAGCCATTTTGATAGCCGTTAAAAGTAGAAGGCATTCTTTGTAATTTTTGAAACCTGAAACTGTTATCATAAAATACATTAAACGTTTTTCCTTTTGACAGTTTTGCTTTTCTTGTAGTAATTACAATGGCACCATTACTTGCAGAACTACCATATAGTACAGTAGCTTCAGGCCCTTTTAAAACAGTAATTGATTCTATATCATTGGGATTAATATCGGCAATTCTGTTTGTAAAGTCGTTTGATGTGTTATTTTGACCCGCTGCTGCAGCTACGTTTGCTGTTGCATCCACAGTAGAATTATCTATAATAATACCATCCACCACAAATAATGGCTGGTTACTTAAAGACATAGAGTTAAAGCCACGAAGCACTATTGAAGAAGATGCACCTGGAACACCACTTGTTGCAGTAACAGTGGCACCGGCAATCCTTCCCTGTAAACTATTCACAAAATTTTCTCTTTGGGTTTCCTGAATATCTTTACCCTTTGCCGTTTGAGCAGAATAGCCCAATTCTTTGGAATTTCTTTTTAAATCCATGGCTACTACAACTACGTCATCTAGCTCAGCAGCTTTTGCTTTTAAGCTAATGTCGAGTGAATTACCATTTACAGTAACTGTGTTCGCATCATAACCAACATAGGAAACGGCCAAAGTTTGGCCCTTTGACGCTTTAATGGTAAATACTCCTTTCTCATTTGTTTGAGTAAGTGTTGTAGTACCTACAACTTTAATTGTAACTCCGGCTAATGGAGTTTTTTTATCGCTGTCTTTTACCGTACCTGTAACGGTTTGACTTTGCGCTTGCGCTGCGAAAGAGAAAATGAAAAGTAGCGGTATCACTACCTTTACCAGCAATGCGGATCTTCTCATAAACGGGGTTTGGTTTTGGTTAAAAGTATAAAAGTCTTTTCCTATAGCTTGCTTCAGTCTTGATATCTCACAGGTTGGATTCAGAATAAAATTAACAAATACGCAAAAAACCGCAACTATTTAATTATATTTTAAAAAACTGCCAATTAACGAATCGTTAAAGTTTATTTTACACAGAATTACGAATTTATTTCAATATCCAGAAAAGGATTTGATGAAAGTTGGGAAAATTTTTTTTTTACAAAAAAAGCTGCAAAAAGATGCAGCTTTTTAAATATTTCTGTTGCCTTGGGCGGTTTTACATAATCTTAAGGCCTTTCTGCAAATAGGAATTTAATTGTACATCCCCAGGTTCTAATTCTGTTATTAAAAGGTCTATTTTGTTTAAAGAACATACCTGTAACCTTTGAATCGTATTCAATTTTTCTGATATAGCGAGAGAAACTATTTTATCGCTGCAATCAAGCATTGCTTTTTTAACCTCAATCACTTCCCATTCTAAATCGGTAATTCCACGTTCTGCATCAATACTGTTTGTTCCCATAAAACAGATGTCTGCTTTTATTTCACCCAGCCTTTGTACCACTTCTGCTCCAACTGCAATCTGTGCACTTTTTAATAATTTGTTTCCCAAGAATATAACTTCACAATTCGGATGATTTAGCAGTTCCAATGCCGTTGGCAAGCTAACTGTAATAAATGTGGCACTTAATTCCGGAGGTAAGCACCTCACCAATTCGAGAATTGTTGTGCCGCCCGATAATACTACAAACATTCCATCTTTAATTAAAGAAACAGCTTTGCGGGCTATCACTTCTTTTTCCGGGCGGGAATAGATATTATTTTGATGCAATGTAAAGTGGAACGATTTAGATAATGCACCACCATGCACTTTTGTAAGCTTACCTTCTTCATCCAATTCCTGCAAATCTCTTCTAACTGTATCTTCAGAAACATTCAATTGAACACATAAATCAGACGATAACACCTTGTTATGAATGTTAATTTGCTGAAGGATATAACCGTGTCTTTCTTTTTTGAGCATAATTTAAAGGTAAAAGCAGATAAAATATGAAGCAAATATTATTTTTTGGTCGCCGCTGCCTGCTACAAATTGAAATATTTTTTTATCAATTCTTTTTCCTGATCATTTCCTTTTCATTAAAAAAATAAATATCACTGTTTGATTAGATTTATATTCGCAAACCAATCCATGATTACTCCCAACACCATAGAACAAATTAAAAACCGCATTGATATTATTGATGTGATTGGCGAGTATGTGAAGCTTAAAAAACGTGGTGCCAACTATTTAGGCAACTGCCCTTTTCATAATGAGAAAACACCTTCTTTTACAGTTTCTCCATCAAAAGAAATTTATAAATGTTTTGGTTGTGGCAAAAGCGGCAATACCATTACCTTTTTAATGGAGCACGATAAATTGAGTTATGTTGAAGCATTGCGTTGGCTTGCAAACCGCTATGGCATTGAAATTGAAGAAACCGAAACAACCCCGGAACAAAAACTTTTACAACAGGCATCGGATAGTTTATACGTCATTAACAATTTTGCACAAAAATTTTTTGACGATCAATTATTTAATACAACAGATGGGCAAACCATTGGTTTAAGCTATTTAAAAGAACGTGGCTTTAGAGAAGATACGATAAAAAAATTTCAAATAGGATACAATCCGCAACAAAGAGATATACTCGCAAATGCGCTGATAAAAAATCAATTCAATAAAGAACTTTTACCTAAAACAGGCTTGGTTGTTGTAAGAAATGAGACCGAGTTAGTTGATAATTATCGCAACCGCATCATCTTTCCTATTCATAATAATACCGGGAAAATTATTGGTTTTGGCGCAAGAGTAATTGGCAAAGCAGATAAAGCTCCTAAATACATCAATACCCCGGAAAATGAAATTTATATTAAGAGTAGAGTGCTGTACGGGATTTATTTTGCCCGTGTTGCGATTGACAAATTAGACGAATGCTTATTGGTAGAAGGATATACCGATGTTGTAAGTCTTAGCCAGGCTGGCATTGAAAATGTGGTGGCAAGTGGCGGCACTTCGTTAACGACCGAACAGCTACGTCTGGTTAAAAAATATACCAACAACCTAACCATTATTTATGATGGTGATGCTGCCGGTATAAAAGCTGCATTACGCGGATTGGATATGGCTTTGGAAGAAGGATTGAATGTACGATTGGTATTGATTCCCGATAAAGAAGATCCTGATAGTTATGTTTTAAAAGTTGGCGCCGAAAAGTTCAGAGAATTCATTACAACTAATAAAAAAGATTTTATTCTTTTTCAGTTGGAAGTGATGCTGAAAGAAGCCGGAAATGATGTTAGTAAAAAAAGTGAAATTGTAAATCAAATTGCAGAAACACTCAGTAAAATTGATAAAGCAGAAGATTTTACAAGACTTCAGGATTACATCAATCAATGTTCATCACTTTTAAAAATTGATGAAGGTGGTTTAACCAATCTGGTTAATAAATATAAACGTGATAAAATTTCAAAAGAAGAAAAGAAACTTCCTTTTGAAGATGTGAATTTTATTGCACAACAAACGCCTGCCAATGTTGCAGATGATAATATTGTTTTATTACAACAGGATGAACAGCATGAACGAAATGTATTAAAAGTTTTGCTTGAATACGGATTAAGAGATTGGGATGAAAAAATAACAATGGCCGAATACGTTTTTAAAGAATTAGAAGAATTTTCTTTCGATAGCCAACAACTTGAAAACTTATTTCTCGATTACAGAAATAAATACGAATTAGGATTACAACCCGATACTAAAACTTATTTGTATCACACAGATGAGGATGTAAGAAACCTGGTTGTAAGCATTACTGTTTCTGCACATGAGCTAAGCCAAAAATGGGATGAAAAAATAGAAGGCTTAAATATTTCTAACAGAGACACATCTCATCAGGATGTGAATATGAGTATCAGCTTTTTTAAGCTGCGGAAACTGAAAAAAATGTTTGAACAAAATCAACATGAAATGGAGAAGGCAAGCCCCGAAGAACTGATAACACTTATTGAAGTACACAAACATTTAAAAAACATGGAAAGAGAAATAACAAAACAAATCGGCACTGTTATTATAAAATAGTTATTCAAATTTTATTCAATCTACATCTGCCTATCCGGCATCATTGGTTATTTTATTAAAATGACAAAAATAATTCCACTTTCGGGATTTAGCTGTAAACGTTTCTGCAATTGAATTAAAATGTTCACACCTTCGCTATAACTAAAAGAACAGATTGTACCTTTTCCACTTTAACCCTAAACTGGATGTGCCTATGCTTATTGTAGGTTTACTTACCATTAATACTGTGGCTCTAATTGTGTTACCGACCGAACTCACCTCCGTCTTGTGCAAACCCATAAAAATACAATACAACAAAAGAAGAATAGGCATTTTTTAGATACACTACAGGATACTGAAATATTTAATTATTGATAAAAATATATCCCTGCATATGCAGGGATATATTTTTATAGTAACAACATGAGAAAACACGTTTTATCAATACCCGGGATTTTGAGTTAAATTAATGTTGGCATCCCTGGCAGATTGCGGTATCGGTAATAATTCACTTTTATTTGTAGTAAACCCTGTAGCAAATCTGCCTAAAGCCGATGTTGTACCGGCCGTACCAATAGCAGAAGTAATCCATGCTACTTTAGTTGTACCTGTAGGTGTAGATGTAGGCGCTTTGGTATAAAAAGAGTTGGACCATAGAGCCTTATCGTCGGCAGTTGAATTGGTTTTATAATACATAGCAATTGGTAATGTATTGTAAGGTGCAGCAACATTCATCATCAGTGTTAGCGCAGCTTTTGTATTTGCAATAGTAGTTGCTAATAGGTTCCATCTGATCAGATCGAATTTACGAACACCTTCACCACCTAATTCGAGAGAACGTTCTTTAATAACTGCTGTAAAGAAATCTGCTTTAGACAAACCGGCTGCTAAATCAACCGTTGCATCAGCAGTACCAATTGCTTTACCGTAACCTCTTCTTCTTACCTGGTTAATTGCATTATAGGCAGCAGCAGTTGGGCCATTGATTTCATTTTCAGCTTCTGCAAACATCAATAATACATCTGCATATCTGATAATCTGCCATTTTAAAGAAAAATATTGAACCGCATTTGTTGGAGCAATTGCAGGATTTGAAATCCAATCCCTTCTATATTTTCCATCGTTAATTGCAGTAATAGCCTGGCCTGTTTTAATAGCACCATCTGCAGCAATATTATAAGGGCAACAAGTAACATCTCTTCTGGTATCTGTAGAATCGAATAAATAAAAATATGTAGGTAAAATATTTATACTCTTATTGCCATAGGTACCCACTGTTGGTCCGTCATAATATCCCAATTTAGTATCACTTGTTCCTGTACCACCCGTTGCACTTGCCTGGAACATTAATTCTCCCGACGGATCTGTTACCGCATGAGCACATACATAGTCTTTCCATAAAGAACGATAACTGGCAATTAAACCGTGTTGCCCGGAATTGATAATATCATTGCACTCGTCTCTTGCAATTTGATAGTAAGTAAGATAATCTGCCGGACGTTCCATTTTGCTCGAAGTATTACGTAAAGAATAGCCGCCACGGAATAAAGCAATTCTTGCACGCAAAGCCTTAACCGCTCCTTTAGTAATTCTCTCATCCAACACATCTCCGATAGAAGTTACTTCGCTTCTCCATGGCACTACACTTTCAGCAACTAATAAATCGCTTAAAAGCCTGTTATATATTGTATCTCTGTTAACTCTTGAAGGAAGAGGATTAGATAATGCCAATACAGCAGCAGGTTCAAAATTTGCGGGAAGGTCGCCCCAATTTCTGATTGCCTCATAATAATACTGAGCTCTTAATGTTAAAGCTTCGCCATACATTCTCTGTAATTGTTTTGAATCTTTATATTGGCTCATTTTAGGAATATTGGCAATACAAATATTTGCAAACTCAATACCTGTAAACATCTGATTAAAAGGTTTCAATAATTGTGCATTGCTTGATGTTGCAGCATAACGCCCAATATCTCTTCTATCATTATCAGAAGCACCTGTTGGGCCTTGTGTTTCGTCATTATCTACTGTATAATATAAGCTTACACGAATACCATATCCCTGATCTCCTGAAAGCTGACTGTAAACCCCTACTATTGCATGATAAGCACTGTTTACATCGGTAAAAACAAAATCGGTACCGTAAGATGTAATGGGCTGTTCATCTAAATACTTTTTACATGAACCTAATACCATTATCGTTAAAATGGCAATGCCGAACTTTATATTTTTTAAAATAAGCTGTTTCATATTCTAAGTAATTTTATTTGACTATTGAAAAGATACATTTATACCAACAATGAATGACCTGCTTTTAGGATAGGCTGAATAGTCTAGTCCCGGAGTTACAGGATTGGATGATTTCACATTCACTTCAGGATCATATCCTGAATAACTTGTAAAGATTGCCAGATTATTTACGGTTCCGTAAACTCTTAATCTGTTAATATGCATATCTCTTAATTTGTTTGAATGGAAAGTATAACCTAAACTAACATTGTTAATTCTTAAGAAAGAACCATCTTCAATAGCCCAGGAATGCAAATAAAATGCGCCACTGCTTACTATAGGTCTCCATATTTTAGCATTTGCATTTAATGCGGCCAATGCTGTTGGATCTGTTACTACCTGCCCATTTGCATCAACAGTTCTCCATCTGTCTTGCATAAACCCAAGTAAATTAGAATTTGGAGTATAACCATTAGAAAACTCTATTTTGTTAGCATTGTAAATTTGATTGCCATACACAAAGTTTAAGAAAATACTTGCATCAAAATTTCCCCAAACAAATTGTTGGTTTAAGCCACCCATAAATTTAGGATTTGCTCTGCCAATAATTGTACGGTCATTATCTAAATCAATTTTACCATCACCATTTAAATCTTTAAATTTAATGGCTCCCGGTTGAACATTAGCAGAACCTAAAATAGAAGAATCGTTTACTAATCCTGTTTTTAAAGTATATTTTTGAGTAGATGCATTGTAATCAAAATCGTTTACTTTATAAAAACCATCTGTTACTAATCCATACATACAACCAACGGGCTCTCCTACTTTTACAATATAATCAGATGGCTGACCGGATACACCTGACCAGCCCTGTGTTAGGTAAGAAGTTTGATTGGTAGCTAATGCTGTTATAGTATTTTGATTGAACGAAATATTAAAGTTTGCATTCCAGGTAAATGATTTCTTTTGAACAATGCCTGCATTTAATTGAAATTCCCATCCTTTATTACCGGTAGAAGCTATATTCTGAAGTTGAGAAGCATAACCGTAAGTAGAAGCAATAGGAGTATTGATTAATGATCCCAATGTTGTATTACTATAATAATCCACTGTTAAATTAAGTCTGCTTCTTAATACAGAAATATCTAACCCGACATTTCTGTTAATAGTTGTTTCCCATCTTAAATCAGGGTTGGTAAGAGCTGCGGATGTATAGCCGTAAACTGTTTGTCCGTTTAATC
>Ga0306923_10004203_pt1 | contig 13758 bp, 14 predicted proteins | sample sta12Can44000108_FD_203841 | JGI IMG/M metagenome (GOLD analysis project Ga0306923, IMG submission 203841) | Lab enrichment of tropical soil microbial communities from Luquillo Experimental Forest, Puerto Rico - statanox.12C.anox.44.000.108 (v2)... | ecosystem: Environmental > Terrestrial >... | reverse complement strand
ATCGTCTCGGTCGCCCGGATCGCCGTGGCCCACCCGGCCGCGGCCGCCGACAACACGCACGTGTTCGCGGTGCTGTTCGCCGTGGCCCTGGCCGGTTACCTTGCGGTCGCGCTCAGCTCGTCGCGCGGCCACGCCGGTGCCGCCCAGCGGCAGGCCGAACGGCAGGCCCAACGGCTGGCCCAACGGCTGGCCCAACGGCTGGCCCAACGGCTGGCCCAACGGCTGGCACTGTGGTGGGCGCTCGCCGCCGCGCTGGCCAGCGGGGCCATCTGGACGATCATCGACCTGACCACGCCGCTCGAGCCGGTGGGGATCACCGGCTACCTGTGGCCGGTCGGTGCCGCCGCCGTGCTGGCCGCCTCGGTCGGCGCGGCCGCCACCGGCAGCGCCGGAGCCGGCGCCCGGGCCGGGCTGCTCACCGCGGTGCTCAGCGCGCCGATGCACTTCGCCGCCGACCTGACCGCCCTGATGCAGGCCGGTCATTACGCACTGACCAGCCCGTACGACGTGGCCGCCTTCCCGCACAGCGGCTACCCGGACGTGGCCAGCTACCTGCTCAGCGACGCGATGGCCGGCGACGTCCTGGTCGGCCTCGTGGTATATCCCGTCGTGCTGTTCGCCGTCGCCCTGTTCGGCGCCAGCTTCGTCCGCGGTCGTAGCTCTTCGGTAACCAGCATGTTACGGTAGCCCGGTGGTTACCAACGCCGCCGGCGACCCGTTCGAGGCGCTCGGCGACCCGAACCGGCGTGACATCCTCCGCCTGCTCAGCGAGGGCGACAAGCCGGTCAACCAGATCGCCGCGGCCCTGCCCATCAGCCGTCCCGCGGTCTCCAGGCACCTGCGGCTGCTGAAGGAGGCCGGCCTGGTCGCCGAGCAGGCGCGGGGCACCAGCCGGATCTACCACCTGCGGGACGAGGGGCTGCACGCGGTCCAGGAGTACCTGGAACGCGTCTGGGGCGACGCCGCCCGCCGGTTCCGCCTGATGGCCGAGAACACCGTGCCGCCCGAGAACACCCGTGCCGCCCGAGAACACCGTGCCGCCCGAGAACACGGAATGACCGCCCCGTTGCGCATGTCCTTCGACGTGGCCTGCTCCGCCGACCACGCGTTCGCCGTCTGGACCTCGGGCATCGCCGCCTGGTGGCCGCCCGACCACACGGTCACCGGCCGGGCCGAGGTCGTCGTCCTGCAAGGCGGCGTGGGCGGCCGCATCTACGAGCGGACCGCCGACGGCACCGAGCACGAGTGGGGCGAGGTGACCGTGTGGCAACCGCCGGGCCGGCTGGCCTACCTGTGGTACCTCGGCCGGGACCGCGCCGACGCCACCGAGGTGGAGATCCGCTTCCTGGCCCGGGGGACCGGCGCCACCCGGGTGGAGATCGAGCATCGCGGCTGGGAGCGGCTCGGGCCGTCGGGCCTCCGCTGGAGGGACCGCAACCAGGCCGGCTGGGACTCCTTGCTGCCGCATTTCATCAACGCAATCAACAGAGGGGACCACTGATGGCCGCTGGTACGAAGGAAGACCCGTGGGAGCTCAAGACCCCGCCGGGCACCTCGAGTTACACCATGTACAGGGACGAGCGGGCCGACCCGCCGGCGCTGGTCTGCCAGGTCGGCTCGACCACGCTGAAGTACCGGCTCCGGGCCATCGAGGACCTGCACGCCTGGCTGAAGGGCCAGGGCGACTGGGTCCCGCTGGGCGCGGCCGACGAGAAGAAGCCCGCCGCCGAGGGCACGGTGGAGGCGTGGGGCCGGTCCGCGGACAACCCGGTCGGCGGCTGGTACGGCCTGCGCAGCGGTTACCGCGGCCGGTTCGGCATGTACCTGCCGCCGCTGCTGGAGGAGCTCGGCCTGGCCGAGGTCAGCCACGACGCCCGCAACAACCGGATGCGGGCGATCTAGGCTCCCGCTTCCGCGGTCACGTGGTCCAGCCGGACCAGGTCGAGCACCAGGTGCGCGGCGCTGCCCGCCGCGGCGACCAGGGTCAGCGCCTGGCCGTGGGCCGCCAGCTGCTCGCTCACCTGGTACAGCGCCCGGACCCCCGCGCTGGCCAGCTGGGTGACGCCGGTCAGGTCGGCGACCACCGGCACCGTCCCGCCCCGGCTGACCAATAGCAGTTGCCGGGCCAGCAGGTCGGCGGTGGTGATGTCGATCGGGCCGCCGACCAGCGCCCGGGCCGTGGCGTCGGCCGCGACGGAGGTGTCCACGGTGAACGGCGGCTCGGCCGGGTTCGCGCCGTGCTCGCCCTGGCCCGAGGCCAGGATGGCGGGCCGCCGCAGCCGGTGCCGCATTGTCACGGTGGTGCCCCCCGGGGCGGCGGCGCCGTTCCGCTCTGGGTGCCTGATCAGCAGCTTGTCCATGACGTGCCCGGCCACCATCAGGCCGTGGCCGCGGTCCTCGTCGGCCGGATCGGGCGGTCGCCAGGTGCCGTGGTCGGTCACCAGGCACGCCACGCTGCCGTCGGCCTCCAGGGTCGCGTCGAGCTCGATGGTCCCCGGCTGGTCTCGCGGGTAGGCGTGCTCGATGGCGTTGGTGAACACCTCCACCATGGCCAGGTGCAGTGCCTCCCAGTCGTCGGCCGCGACATCGAGCCGGCTCAGCCAGTCGGCGAAAGCGTCCCGCGCCGTGGTCAGGCTGGGCCGCTCGCTGGGCAGCGACAGGTGCAGGGCCGGGACCGGGTCGGCCAGCCACTGGGCGGCCAGCGCGGTGATGTCGTCGGCGTGGCCGGTACGGGTCAGCAGCTCCACGGTCAGCTGGCAGACCCGTTCGGCCGCGGCCTGGTCCGCGTGGAGCGCGAGCGACCGGTTCGCTGCCGCGTCGGCGGCGACCACGGCGAGCTCGGCCATGCCCTCGGCGATGGTCCGGTTCGGTCGTTCGACCAGGCCGTCGCTGTACAGCAGGACCAGCTCGCCCGGGGCGAGCGCGCTGGTCGCCAACACCGGCGGCGAGCCGGTGCCGAGCGGCCCCGTCGTGGTGCCCTCCAGGTATCTGGCCGTCCCGTCCACGCCGATGACCAGCGGCGGAGGGTGCCCGCACGTGGTATAGAGCAGTGTCCCGGCGGCTGGGTCGAGCACCGCCAGGGCGAGGGTGGCGGCGCGCAGCGACGGCATCCGGGCGGCGAACGCGTCGGTCCGCCGCAGCACCTCCCCGAGGTCCTTCTCGGCGGCGACCAGCTCGGCCAGCACGGCGCGCAGCTGCCCCATCGCGGCCGAAGCGGCCACCCCGTGGCCCACCACGTCCCCGACGATGAGCGCGACGCCGCCGTCGTCCAGCGGGATCGCGTCGAACCAGTCGCCGCCGGCCGCCTGCTCCTGGCCGGCCACCAGGTACCGGGCCGCGATCCTGGCCCGTGGCAGCACCGGCAGGGCGGTGGGCAGCAGCGCCTCCTGGAGTTCGGCTACGATCCCGCGGCCGGCTGGGTTCCTGCGCTCCGCGTCGGCGGCCCGCTGCCGGGCCGCCCGCTGCGCCATCACCCGGCCGGTGACGTCGGTGGCGATGATAAGCAGCCCGTTGACGGAACCGTCGGCGGCGCGCCGTGGCGACACGGTGAAGTCGGCGAATATCTCCCGCGAGCCCCGGGGGCCTTGCGGGCCCCGCGGGCCCTGCGGGTCGCTAAGGCCCTCCGGGCTCAGGTCGATCTGTACCCGCCACTCGGTGCCCGTCTCCGCCTCGCCGGTCGCGTACACCCGGTCGAGCAGCTCGAACACCTGCTGCCCGGCGAGCTCGGGGAAGGCGTCCTGGTACGTCACGCCGATCACGTCCGACCGCCCGGTGAACGCCCGGTACGCCGCGTTCATCGCGGCCAGGCGGTGTTCCGGGCCGTCCAGCGCCATCAGCACCATCGGGAACTGCTCGAAGGCGTCCCGCACCACGGCGGCGTCGCCCACCAGCTGCTCCAGCCTGTCGTCGTCGTGCGCAGTACCGGGCACCGCCGCCTCCTGTTTCCCGCTTGTCGCCGGGAGAAGCTACCCCCGCAGGGCGAGCCAAACGGATTAGAACCGCATCGGCAGGGCAGAGGGGGGCCCGGTACGGATAGATCACGAGGGGAAGGATCGACAGTGAGTGCCACCGACAAGGCCAAGAACAAGGCCCAGGAGACCAAGGGCAAGGCCAAGGAGAAGGTCGGAAAGGCCGTCGGCAACGAGTCGCTCGAGGCCAAGGGCCAGGCCGAACAGGCCAAGGGCAACGTCAAGCAGGCCGGCGAGAAGGTCAAGGACGCGGGCAGGAGCCTGAAGCCGTGACCTGGTGTGGATTGCCTAGCCCGCCGTGGCTTCCGGCTCGCCCGGCTCACTGGCTCCGGGGCTGCCCGTGGCCCCGGAGCCGGTCCCGGCCAGGGCGGCGAGGGCCTCGCCGACGGTGTCGTACATCGGCAGCCGGTCGGCGAGGCCGGTGATCCACAGCGCCTTGGTGTGGCGGTAGCGGGCGCCGGCCAGCAGGAACTGGCCGTCCTCGTCCACCTGACGCCGCCAGTGCGCCACGATCACGGCCAGTGCGGTGGTGTCCATGAAGTCCACCTTGGACATGTCGAGGATCACCTGGTCGCTGTCGGCCGCGGCGTCCGACAGGCAGTCGTCGAACCGCTGGCTCGAGGTGACGTCCAGCTCACCCTGCACGCTCACCACCACGCTGGCGCCGTGCGGTTCGATCGAGAATCGTAGCTCGGCCACCCTGCGCTCCCACGAGTCCGGTCCGCCGATAGTCACCAGAATCGTATTCCCCGACCCCGCTCCACGCGGCCATACCGGCATGGTCAGCCCGCACGTGCTGGTGGTCGGTACATGCGAAACCTGCTACTGAACGTATAGGAATGCACACCCATGGACGTTGACAGCAGCCAGCGGCGGATGGCCGCGTACATGCGCGACTACCAGGACAAAAGGCAGGAGCGGCGTCAGGATCGGCTTCGCCGACGAAGGGCCGGGGATCGCGGACCCGGACCTGGCCCTGACCGACGGCTGGAGTTCGGGGGACGGGCTCGGGCTCGGCCTGTCCGGCGCGCGCCGGCTGGTCGACGAGTTCGAGCTGACCTCCAAGCCGGGCGGCGGCACCAGCGTCGTGGTCGTCAAGTGGTCCCGCTGACCCGGCCCCCGGTGACCGGGCAGCTGCAGGCCCCGCCGCCGCGGGATATGCGGTGGCTAAGGGTCGAGGACGCCAGCGCGGTGCCAGCCTGCCGCAAGGCCGTCCAGGTCCTGGCCGAACGACTGCAGTTCCCCCTCACCCGCGTCGGCCAGCTCGCCGTCGCGGTCCGCCCTGGACGAGCTGCGGCGGCAGAACCAGGACCTGATCACCGCGCTGGAAGACCTCAAGCGGCAGAAGGAGCAGCTGCTCCTGCTCAACGCCGAACTGCAGGAGACCAACCGCGGCGTCATGGCCCTGTACGGCGAGCTGTCGGACGAGCTCGAGCAGACCAACCGCGGCGATCCTCACCGACGAGGTTGCCCTGACCAGCATCCTGCGTAACCTGCTGTCTAACGGAATCAAGTACACCGATCACGGCGAGGTTCGGCTGAGCGCACGGGTGACGGGACCAAGGCTCGAGATCAGCGTGGCCGACACCGGCATAGGCATACCGGCCGGCCTGCATGACCATGTCTTCGAGGAGTTCTACCAGGTGCCCGGCGTCCGCCGGGGCGGCACCGGACTCGGCTTGCCGTACGCGCGGCGGCTGGCCGGGATCCTGGGCGGGGACCTCACGCTGACCAGCGAGCGGCTGGAGTTCACCCTCCGCCGTGTGATCAGGAGCGAGCCATGACCGGCGCGGAAGCCCGCGTGCTCCTGGTCGACGACGACGAGGCCAAGCGCTACCTCATGAGCACCTGGCTGCGCCGGGCCGGCCACACCGTGATCGAGGCCGGGACCGGGCGGGAGGCCCTGGAGCAGGCCCGTTCGGCCGATCTGGTCCTGCTCGACGTCAACCTGCCGGACATGATCGGCTACGACGTCTGCCGCCAGATCAAGGCCGACCCGGCCACCGCGGCCATCCCGGTCATCCAGATCTCGGCCACCGCGGTCCAGGTCGCCGACCGGGCCAGGGGCCTGACCCAGGGCGCCGACGCCTACCTGGCCGACCCGAACGAACCCGAGGAACTGCTCGCCGTCGTCCTGGCGGCGCTGCGCTACTCCCGGGCCAGGCAGCGCGCCGAGCGGACGGCGGCCCTGCTGACCGCGCTGACCGGCGTGGCCCTCGACATCAACGCGGCCGAAACCTTCGACGGACTGGCCCGGTGATGGGCGAGCTCAGGCACGCGCTGCGCGCCTTCGTCCTGGAGGGGCACTCGCCGCTGGCCATCACCGGCCTGATCAACGAGGTCCTGACCAGCTATCACCCGGGCATCATCGCTACCCTGTGCCTGGCGGTGCTCGACCCCGCGTCGGGAGAGGTGCAGATCGTGAACTGCGGGCACATGGCCCCGCTGCTGGTCAGCGGGCAGGGCGCAGGCTACGCGGGCGAGGGCGGCCTGCTGCTCGGCCTGCCCATGCACGAGCCGAACGTGGAGACCGCGTTCCTCCCGCCGGGCGGCACCCTGCTGCTGATGACCGACGGCCTGGTCGAGGACCGGGGCGTCTTCCTCGACGTCAACCTGGAGAAGCTGCGCGTGGCCGCGCAGGAAGCCAGCGGCGCCGAGGTGGAGGCCTTCAGCAACCACCTGATGTACATCTTCGGCCCCCGTGAGGACGACGTCGCGATGGTCGCGGTGCGCCGGACAGAGCCAGGGACATGAGCGAGACCGCCGAACCCCTGGCCGGCCTGGAGGCGCGGTACGCCGCGCTGCGCCAGGCGGCCAGGTCGGAGGCCGGCGATCCCGGCGACGTGCTCGAGGCCGCCTTCACCGAACTGGAAGGCGCCATCGACCTGCTGAGGTCGGCCGCCCCCGGCGGCCCCGGTGAACCCCCCGCGGCAACCTCCGACAACGCGGAGCGCGGGCTGCTGCGCGCGGTGTTCCAGGACGCGCCGGTGCCGCTGTTCCTGATCGCCAGGGACGGCGCGGTCCAGCGGGTCAACCGGGCGGCCGGCGACCTGATCGGCGCCAAGCCCGGCTACGCGACCGGCCGCCCGTTCACCGCCTTCGTCGCCCTGGCGTCCCGTGCGGCGCTGAACTCCCAGCTCACGGCCGTCGGCCGGACCGGCAAGCCGCGTCAGCTCCGGTGCAGCCTGGTCGCCGGGGACGGCCTGGTGCCGTGCGAGCTCGTCATCGGCCGGGTCGGCGTGAAGGGGAACCCGGACGAGTCCGATCCGCTGCTGGTCGCGGTCCGCGCCGCCGCGGCCCGCCCCGCCCCCGAGGACACCGAGGGCAAGGCCAGACCCCGTTCCCAGCTGGGCGCGGTGCAGGCCATCACCCGCCGGCTCGACCTGGTCACGGCGGTGGCCAGGCTGCTGCTGGAAAACGAGCCCTATAACGAGTCCAGGATGCTTCAGCGGTGCGCGCGGCTGATCGCCCGCGACCTCACCGCCTGGGTCATCGTGGACATGGACCGCAGGCACCGGTTGCGGCGGCAGTTCGTCGCCGGCCCGGACGACCCCCGGCTGACCGAACTGACCAGCGCCCTGGCCACGGTCGACCCGCCGCCGGGCTCCGTCCCCTGGACCGTGCACGAGTCCGGGCACCCGGCCCTGGTGGCGCACGCCGAAGACGCCGCCCTCGGCGCCGGCCTTGACGGCGAGCCGCTGCTGACCAAGCTGGACGCCACGTCGCTGCTGTCCGTGCCGCTGACCGACGACGAGATCAAGTACGGCGTGCTGACCCTGGCCCGGCGGGCCAGCGACGGGCACTTCAAGGTGGCCGACCTGGCGCTGGTGCAGGAACTCGGCGAGCAGATGGGCCTGGCCATTGCGGTCAACCGGAAGTTCCGCCGGCACTACGACACGGCCGACGTGCTGACGACGGGCCTGCGGCCGAGAAAATGGCCGGACATCCCCGGCGTGCAGATCCATATGACCTGGCGGGCCGCCAACGAGGACGCGGAGGTCGGCGGGGACTTCTACGACGTGTACCGGACCCCCGACGGCTGGGGGCTGGCCGTCGGCGACGTCTCAGGCAAGGGCGAGGAGGCGGCCGCGGTGACCGCCGCGGCCCGGCACGCGATCCGCGTCCTGGCCCGCCGCTGCTCCGATCCCGGCGAGGTGCTGGCCGGCGCCAACGAGATCGTGCTGGCCGAGGAGCTCGCCCTCGACGGCGGCTTCGTCACGGCCAACATCGCGCACCTGACCTGGCAGGACGACAAGCTGCGGGTGGTGCTGGGCAGTGCCGGGCACCCGGCCGCGGCGGTGCTCAGGTCGGACGGCCGGGTCCTGATGACCAGCGGCGGCGGCCTGCCGCTCGGGCTGTTCCCCGACGCGGAGCCGGCCACCCAGGAGCTGGCCTTGGACGACGGCGACATCCTGTTCCTCTACACCGACGGAGTGGCCCAGGCCCGCGGCCCGGACAACACCTACTTCCAGGACCGGCTGGCCGACGAGCTGGCCGCCCTGGCGGGCCGGACGGCCGAGGAGGTGGTGACGTCGATGCGCCAGGCGATGACCGAGTTCACCAAGGACCACCTGGTCGACGACGTCACGATGCTGGTGATGCGGGCCGGGCGGGTGAAGGAGGGCCGGGCAGATCAGCGGGACCGGCGCCGGACGTCGTCGCGGCGCCGCGGGTGAGCTCGCGGCTATTGTCATCTCGGCACGGAGCAGGCACCATGTGCGAGTGATCGGTGAACCGGAGTGATGGCCGTGGCTGGTGCCCGGGTGCGCGGATGAACCGGGAAGCGACGGAGCTGTGGTCGGCGTCCCTGGGGGCCGCGGGCACCGTCATCAGGTACGGCCACTACGGCCGCCCGGTCCTGGTGTTCCCGTCCGAGCGCGGCCGGGCCTGGGACTTCGAGAACAACGGCATGGTCGGCGCGGTCCAGGACCTGATCGACGCGGGCCGGGTCAAGCTCTTCTGCGTGGACAGCTACGACGCGGCGTCCTGGTCCAACCAGGAGATCCCGCTCGAGGAGCGCGCCCGGCGGCACGGCCGGTACGAGTCCTGGATCGTCGGCGACGTGGTGCCGTGGATCTACCGCGACGTCGGCGGCCACGCCGAGGTGCTCACCCTCGGCTGCAGCCTGGGGGCCTTCCACGCGGCCAACTTCGCGCTCAAGCGGGCCGACCTGTTCCCGCTGGCGATGTGCTTCTCGGGCAACTACGACCCCACCTCGTGGAACGGCTGGGGCGAGCGCGGCAACGAGGCGTACTTCAACAACCCGCTGGACTACGTCGGCAACCTGTCCGGTGACCACCTGGACTGGCTGCGCGGCCAGGTCAGCCTGCTGCTGGTCTGCGGCCAGGGCCAGTGGGAGGACACCACCGGTGCGCTGGCGAGCACCAGGCGGTTCGCCGCGCTGCTCGCCGACAAGGGCATACGGTACGAACTCGACCTTTGGGGGTACGACGTCCCTCACGACTGGGCGTCCTGGCGCGCCCAGCTGGCCCACCATCTGCCGCGATTCTGCTGACGACGGGAGGCAGCATTGACCAGCCACCTGATCGGACTGCTCCTCGGGACCGAGGACGACTGGCCCACCGCGTTCGAGGAGATCCTCCGCCGCCTCGGCCCCGTCAAGGACTTCGACGGCGGCGAGCATGCCTTCGACTGCGAGCGGATCACCATCGAGCCGTTCAACCTGCGTGACAAACCCCGGTACAACCTGGTCATCGACCGGCTCGCCTACTGGTACTACGTGCCGAGGGAATGGCTGAAGAAGGTGGCCATGATGGATAGCGTCTACCTGCTCAACAGCCCGTTCACGTTCCAGTCGATGGAGAAGCACGCAGCCTACTGCGCGATGATGCGGCTCGGGCTCAAGGTGCCGGAGACGGTGCTCGTGCCGTACAAGAACCCGGTCGACAACTCCCGCTACGCCTACACCGCGGCCCGCTACAACCAGCCCTTCGACCTGGACGCCATCGCGCACAAGATCGGCTACCCGCTGTTCATGAAGCCCTACGACGGCGGGGCCTGGCGCGGCGTGTCCCGGATCAACAACGTGACCGAACTGCACGCCGCCTACGACGCCAGCGGCGAGATGCTCATGCACCTGCAGAAGGCGGTCGACTTCGACGTCTTCGCCCGCTCGCTGTCCATCGGCGCCGAGACGATGGTGATGAAGTTCCAGCCGGACCAGCCCATGCACTCGCGCTACGCGGTCGAGCACGACTTCCTGCCCCCTGACACGGGGATGGAGGTGCTGACGATCGGCCGCCTGGTCAACGCGTTCTTCAAGTGGGAGTTCAACTCCTGCGAGACCCTGGTCAAGGGCGGCGAGGTCTACCCCATCGACTACGCCAACGCCTGTCCCGACGTGGCCCTGACCAGCCTGCACTACTACTTCCCCTGGGCGATGAAGGCCCTGGTCAAGTGGTCCGTCTTCGCGCTGGCGACGGGTCGGCGGGCCCGGCTCGACCTGGAGACCGACCGGTATTTCGCCATCGCCGACGAGCCGGGCATGTCGTACGGGGAGAAGCTGGGCGAGTACCGCAAGCTGGCCGACGCCTACTTCGAGACCGAGCGCTACCAGGACTTCTGCGCCACCAGCCTGGCCCGCCTGGACCAGCTGGTGCTGGACTGGGTGACCGGCCCCGACTTCGACCAGCTACTTGTCCGCACGGTCCAGGCGGTGTACCCGGAGCACGAGCACGACCGGTTCGTCGCGCACCTGCGCGGGCTCCTCCACCTCTGGGTCCGCGACGAGAGCGCTCGCCTCGCCGCCGCCTGAGGCCCTGACGCGTCCTGGCCCTGACCCCTGATCCTGCTGCGCTCCCAGCAGACTGCCGTGACGCGTGGTATGTGCCCACGGTCTGTTCATAGGGCGTGGATGTCCCAGCCATGCTGTTCATGCGACGTGGATGTGGCATCCACGTCGTTAGGGCCTGGCACGGCGGTGTCACGATGTGGTACAGACGGTGCCGGAGTGACGAAAGTCCGCTCTCGAGTCCGCGCCGCCGCCCGAGGCCGAGCCCCCGGCCGTCCCCGCTGGGGCGATGGCACATACAGTCGGTTGGAACCGGACCGATGGCACATCGACCCAACTCGGCCCCGCAGCTTGAGGCGCCGGTGGCGTGCGAACGCGCAAATAGGGGGACTAGAGGGGTAGATGGTCGGTTTACTCGTTGAGGGGGCCTCCATGGGCCGTGACATCCAGGCGATCAAGATCAGCGGCGAGGACAGGCGCAAGTACCGGGACAAGGTGCGGCGCTCGCTCGACGCGTTCGCCCGCATGCTCCGCGAGCGCCTGTTCGACGAGAACCCCAACACGGTCGGCCAGGAGATCGAGCTGAACCTGACCGACGGGCGCGGCATGCCGTCGATGCGCAACGCCGACGCGCTCGAGGCGATCGCCAGCCCGGCCTGGGCCACCGAGGTCGGCCAGTTCAACCTGGAGATCAACGTGCCGCCGCGGATGCTCGACGGCGACGCGCTGGACACGCTGGAGACCGAGATCCGCGCCGACCTCAACGCGGCGGACACCAGGGCCCGCACCGTGGGCGGCCACCTGGTCATGATCGGCATCCTGCCCACGCTGACCGAACACGACGTGCACGAGGAGTCCATGTCGGCCAACGAGCGCTACAAGGTGCTCAACGAGCAGATCTTCGCTGCCCGCGGCGAGGACATGCGGATCGAGATCGACGGCGCCGAGCAGCTGCTGACCTTCTGCGAGAGCATCACGCCCGAGGCCGCCTGCACCAGCGTGCAGCTGCACACCCAGGTCAGCCCGGACGCCTTCGCCAACTACTGGAACGCGGCCCAGTCCATCGCAGGCGTGCAGGTGGCGCTGGCGGCGAACTCCCCGTTCCTGTTCGGCCGGAAGCTCTGGCACGAGACCAGGATCACCCTGTTCGAGCAGGCCACCGACACCCGCTCGGACGAGCTGAAGGAGCAGGGCGTGCGGCCCCGAGTGTGGTTCGGCGAGCGCTGGATCACCTCGGTGTTCGACCTGTTCGAGGAGAACCTCAGGTACTTTCCCGCGCTGCTGCCGATCTGCGAGGAGGAGGACCCGCTGGCCGTGCTGGACCAGGGCCGGTCGCCTCAGCTGGCCGAGATGAGCCTGCACAACGGCACCATCTACCGGTGGAACCGCCCGGTCTACGACAACGCGGGCGGCGCCCCGCACCTGCGGGTGGAGAACCGGGTGCTGCCGGCCGGTCCCACCATCGCCGACGTGGTGGCCAACGCGGCCTTCTACTACGGCCTGGTCCGGTCGCTGGTCGAGGCGCAGCGGCCGATCTGGACCCAGATGTCGTTCACCACCGCCGCCGAGAACCTGCACGAGGCCGCGCGGAACGGCCTGGACGCCCAGCTCTACTGGCCGGGTGTGGGCGACGTGCCGGTGTCCGAGCTGATCCTGCGCCGCCTGCTGCCGCTGGCCCGCGAGGGCCTCGGCCACTGGGGTGTCGAGGCGAAGTGCGCCGACCGGCTGCTCGGCATCATCGAGCAGCGCTGCCTGACCGGGCAGAACGGCGCCGCCTGGCAGATCGCCACGGTGGACAGGCTCAGCGCGGACCATGGCATGGACCGCCGGGAGGCGCTGCGCCAGATGACCCTGCGGTACATCGAGCACATGCACTCCAACGAGCCCGTGCATTCCTGGTCGGTGGGGGCCTAGCCCGCACCCCCCACCGCGATCAGCGAGACGCACAACCCCGCCAGCCCGAGCCCGGCCAGCCGCAGCGCGGTCAGCCGCTCACCCAGCATGACCCGGGCCAGCACGATCGTCACCGCGGGGTAGAGCGAGGTGAGCACCGCGGTGATGGCCAGGAAGCCGTGATGGGTGGCGACGAAGAAGAGGACGGTTCCGGCCGCTCCGGCCACCCCGGTGATCGCCGCGAGCAGCCGGGCCCGGCCGCCGCAGAGGCGGAAGCTGCGCACGGCGGCCGCCGCGACCAGCGCCGCCGCCAGTTCGCCAGCCGCGGCCGCCGCCACCGGCCACAGCCCGCTGCCCGAGCCCGCGCGGTCCAGCCCGATGAACAGCAGCGCGAAGCAGGCCCCCGCGAGAAGACCGTAGACCACCCCCGCGGCCTGCCGCCCCGCGGAGCCCCCCTCCTTCGCCTCCTCGCCACCGGCACTCACCGACACGCCCACGATGGCCGGCAGCGCGAGCACGATCCCGGCCAGCGCCAGCGCGGTTGGCCGCTCGCCGTACAGCAGCCCGGCCAGCACCGAGAACCCGGCCGAGGCGACCGCGCTCAGCGGCCCGGCCACGCTGAACGCCGCGTACCTGAACCCCAGGTACAGCGCGAACGCGCCCAGCGTGCCACCGATCCCGGCCGCGAAGCCCCAGGCCAGCGCGGTCGCGCTGGGCCCGGGCGAGGCCGCGAAAGGCAACGCGGCCGCCACGAACACCCCGCTGACCGCCGATGCGAGCAGGGTGATCTGGATGACCGGGGCGCTGCGTGAGGCAAGACCGGCGGCGAAGTCCGAGCCCCCGTAACCGATCGCGGACGCCAGCGCCAGGACGATGGCTAGCACCTAGGGTGGGCTTGGGGGAGAAAGCACGAGCGCCTCACGAGACCTGCTTGGCGGCCGGGCTGCCGGCCGGATGGAAGACCCCGAGCACCCGCAGCGGCTCCGGGCCGGTGTTCTCCAGGCAGTGCGGCTGGAGCGGCGGCAGGTAGATCGAGGTGCCCGGCCCGATCGCGGTGCCAGCGGGAGTGCCGGTGCCGTCCAGGTGCACCACGCCCCGCCCGGCCAGCACGTGCACCACCTCGTCGTAGGTGTGGTGGTGGGCCGG
>Ga0306923_10004202_pt1 | contig 13761 bp, 14 predicted proteins | sample sta12Can44000108_FD_203841 | JGI IMG/M metagenome (GOLD analysis project Ga0306923, IMG submission 203841) | Lab enrichment of tropical soil microbial communities from Luquillo Experimental Forest, Puerto Rico - statanox.12C.anox.44.000.108 (v2)... | ecosystem: Environmental > Terrestrial >... | reverse complement strand
GCGGGTTCATGGGGTACCTGGCGCGGGCCGGCCGGGAGGAGCCCGACGTCCTGCGGCGCGCCATCGTGATGGGGAGCGTGCTCGCCAGCTTCGCCGTCGAGCAGTTCTCCCTGGATCGGCTCGCCTCGCTCGGGCACGACGAGATCCGCGCCCGTTACGGAGAGTTCAGGCAGCTCGCCCACTTCGACGAGCTCGAGCCCGATCTGTTCGACGGGCGCGGGCGTTGACCACCTCGGCTGCGGCCGACTACGATCTCCCTCTCTCGGCCGGCGGGCGCCGATGCGCATCGCGATCCTGAGCGACATCCACGCCAACCTGGAGGCGCTGGTCGCGGTCGAGGCGGCGCTCGGTCGGCTCGCCGTGGACCGGGTCGTCTGCACCGGCGACGTGGTGGGCTACGGGGCGAGCCCGAACGCCTGCTGCGAGCGCATCCGCGACCTCGCCTCCTTCACGCTGCTCGGTAACCACGACGCCGCGGTGGCCGGCCGGATGGAGTACGGGTACTACTACGACGCGGCGCGCCACGCGATCGACTGGACGGCGCAGGAGCTCGATCCCGACCACCTGACGTGGCTGCGCTCGCTGCCGTACGCGCGCCGCGCCGACGATGTCGCCTTCAGTCACGGCTCGCCCATCGAGCCGGGCGAGTTCGCGTACGTCTTCGCGCTCGAGCAGGCGCGAGAGCTCGTGGCGCACCGGGAGCGCCTGGCGCCGGTGACGTTCATCGGACACTCCCACCTGTGCAAGGCGTTCGCGCTCGACCCCCAGGGCGGGGTGGAAGAGGTGTCGGGGCCGGCGCTCCAGCTCGATCCGGAGCGCCGGTACATCGTGTCCGTGGGCTCGGTCGGGCAGCCGCGCGACTACGACAACCGCGCCTGCTTCGTCACGTTCGACACCGAGGCGCAGCGGGCCGAGTACCACCGCGTCCCGTACGACATCACGAGGTCGGCGCAGCGCATCTTCGACGCCTCGCTCGCGCCCAACTTCGGCAAGCGGCTCTTCCTCGGGGTGTAGATCCGCGGGACGGCCCGATCAGACCACGCTCAGGTGCGTGGCGAGCCGGGCCGCGCAGAGCGCGCCGCCGGCGTCGAGGGCCCACAGGTTCAGCTCCGCGTCGGCGGCCAGGCGCACCGGGGTCCCGAGATGCGCCTGACCGAGCGGGCGCCCGGTCGCGAGCTCCAGCGCCTCCACGCCCTCGCCCGGCACGAGCGCCACGCCGCGCGCGACGAGCGGTGGCACGTCGATCTCCACCGGGTGGCGCGGCGCGAGCGCGCGCGACCAGCGCGCGGTGCCGCCGCGGTCGAGCGCGAGGCAGGTTCCTCCTGCCGCCTTGACGAGGAGTCCCTGCCCGTAGGGCGCCAGCGACACAGGTCCGGGCCCGAGCGGCGGCGCGTCCTCCCAGGCGAGCAGGCCGGCCGGGTCGACCGCCGCCACCACGGGGTCGCCGGCGACGGTCCCCGGGATGCCGAGCAGGCCCGCGAACGGGACCACCGCGCCGGTGGGCGTCGCGTCGAGCGGGACCTCGAACCGCCGCCGCCCGGTGGGGGGATCGAGCGCGAGCAGCGAGCCTCCCAGATCGGTCGCGCACAGCGCGAGGAGCGCGTCGCCGTGGACGAGCGGCGCGGTCGCGAGCGGGCCGGGCAGGCGCACCCGCCACGCGGGGCGGCCGCTCGCGGCCTCGATGCCGTACAGGAACCCCGCCGCGCTCCCCACGACGGCCAGGGACCCCGCCGCGGCGGCCCGCAGGGCACGCCCGGCGGGCGGCGCGAACGTCCAGAGGAGCCGGCCTCCGGACGCCTCGAGGGCCGCGGCCGCCTCGTGGCCCACCCACAGCGCCACGCCGCCGGCGAGCCGTACCACCGCCGGTCCGCCCTCTGGCAGGCCGTCGAGCGGGCGCGACCAGCGCTCGCGCCCGGTGGACGCGTCCGCCGCCGCGAGCCGGGCGGCGTCGCCGAGGTGGAGGGCGCCGCCGTCGATCCACGCGAGCCGCACGCCCGGCCGCCGCCACCTCTCCGCGCCGGTGCGGGGATCGAGGCCGACCACCGCCGCCGCGCCAGCGGCCACGACGGTCCCGCCCTCAAGGGCGAGCCCGAAGCCGGCCGGCGCGCCGACGTCGCCGCGGAACAGCTGGCGAAAGGCGAGCCGCCGGACCTGCCCAGGCCCGAGGGGCGCGCGCGGGAGCCGCCGCGGCCGCGACCCGCGCACGCGTCGCCCGGACTCGGCGGCGACCTGGTCGCCCTCGATGAGCTCCTGGACGTGCGCCAGGCGCTCGCTGGCGACGGTCCGTAGCTCGGCCAACCAGCCGTTCTGCGCCTGCCATGGGTTCCGCCCCGCGGCGACGCCGCAGAAGTCCACCGCGGCCTCGAGCAGCGCCCGAGCGAGGAGGAGGGGCGGCGCGGGATGGGCCGGCCCACCGGCGCGAGCGAGCGTGCCCGCGGCGAGATCCGCCTGGAGCCCGACGGTCCCGTGCCGCCCGCGTCCGGCGAGCGACAGCGGCGCGGAGCGCTCCCCGCGGCGGACGGCGTCCGCGAGGCGGCCGGCGAACGCCGCCAGGTCGCGGAGCACGAGGAAGGGTGGGCCATCGAGCGTCGCCACCTCGCGCCCGTCGGCCCCGCGAAGGACGACGCGCCCCGGGGCGAGCAGGGACCCGAGATCCGGCCCTGGCCCGCGGTAGGTCGAGAGGAGCGCGTCCTCGTCGCGCAGCTCGAAGGCGCAGGTGGGCGCGCCACGACGCCGGCGGGGCCGGTGGCGCGGTGCCCCGCGCGCCGTCTCCGGCTCGGGGGGCGGCGCGGCGCGGGCGCCGTCGAGGCTCGCCGCCACCTGGCGCAGTTCGGCCGTCACCGCCGGCACGGCCTTCGCGTCGAGCGACTGAAGCTCGTCGCACAGCGCGCGGGCGGCGTCGCGCGCGGCGCGGGCGAGCTCCGCCAGCTCGACCTCGACGTCGCGGGCCAGGACGCGCGCCGGCCGATCGAGCGCGACGACCGTGAGGAGGGCGCTGGCGCCTCGGCGGGCGAGGATCAGCTCTACGCCACCTTCGCTGAAGTGCACCTCCGCTCTCGCCGCGCCGGCGAGCAGCCGCAGGAGCGCCCTGCACAGCGCGGTCACCCCGCCGAGCAGCGCCCCCTCCGCCCGCCCCGCCGTGATGTCGACGCCGTCCACCTCGAGCGCGAGCGCGTCGACGGCGTGGGCCGCCGCGGCGCGTGCCGCGGCGCTCCCGCGGGCGAACGCGGCGCGAAGGGAAGGGTCGTCCTTCCAGGAGGTTCCGAGCCGGATCTGGATCACCGGGGCCGTCTGTCATGACGGCCGGGGCCGGCGGTTTCAACGTTGACAGGCGACCGGCCGGGCTCCAAACTGTCGAGCCCACCTAAGGCCCGAAAGGGCCAAGAGATTTCACCTGAGCGCGACACCCATAGGGAAGACATGACTTTCACCGAAGCCGCCATCGAGGTGCTACGGCGCGAGGGAAAGCCGCTCCACTTCAAGAAGATCGCCGAGATCGCAGTCCGCGAGAGCCTGCTCGACCACGTGGGGAAGATCCCCGAGGAGGTCATGGGCGGACAGCTCGTCACGCACTGCAAGCTGCCGCACGCCGACCGAAAGGTCGTGGTCGTGCAGCCCGGGACCTTCGCGCTGGTGGAGTGGGGCCTCGACGAGGATCCCGCCGGCCTCGAGAACATGATCGAGGTGCCGCCGGAGGCGGAGATCCCGTACCGGCCGCGCGAGCGCCACCCCACTCCATCGCGCGAGATAGCCCGCAGCACCGGCCGCGGCGAGGGGCGCGCTCGACGCCGCGAGGAGGGCGAGGAGCGGCGCGGCCGCCGCTATCCGCCGCCCGCCGAGGTGGCCTACGAGATCCTGGCCGGCGCCGACCGGCCGCTGACGGTTTCGGAGGTCGCGGCGCAGGGGGCCGAGCGGCTCCTCATGCCAGACGCCTTCGTGCGCGACACGGCGGCGCTCGCCGCCGCGCTCGCGGAGGACAACCGCCGCCGCGACTCGGCGGGGCGGCGGCCCCTGTTCGCCGTCGACGGCGATCAGGTGTCGCTCGCGGCGCAACCGGAGCCCGGCGAGCGCGCCGCTCCTGTCGCGGCCGTCTCGGCGCGACCCGCCTCGGCTTCCGAGATCCGCCGCGCCGCGCTGGCGGCGCTCCGCCGCCGCCTCCGCGAGTGCGATCCGCCCACGGTGGAGCACGTCGTGGCGGCGCTGCTGGACCGCATGGGCGTGCGCGAGCTCAAGGTCGCGAAGCGCGGCCGCGATCACGTCGTCTACACCGGTCGCCGCAAGCTCGGGCTGCTCGAGGTCCGCCACTGCGTCCGGATCCTGCGCGGTGGCGGCGAGGTTGGCCGGCGCGAGGTGACGGAGGTCCGGCGCGACGTCGGCAACTACGGCGCGCAGGTCGGCGTCGTCGTGTCGGCCGGTGACCCCGCGCGCGAGGCGCGCGGCGAGTCGACCGCGGCGGGCCAGTTGCCGGTGCTGCTGCTGTGCGGGGACGCTCTGGCGGAGGCGCTCGGGGAGAACGAAGTCGGGTGCCGACCGGTCGTGGTGCCCGAGGTGGACGAGGCCTTCTTCCGCACCGCCGCGGAGGCCGCGCAGGCGGAGGAAGCGGCGCGTCGCGCACGGCGCGAGGAGCGCGAGCGGCGTGAGGGCCGCGAGCGGGAGGCGCGCGGGGCAGACGAGGTGCCCGCGCGCGAGATCGCCGCCGAGCGGGAGGAGGGCGGGCGCGAGGTGCTGGCCACGCGCGAGCGCACCACCGCGCCCACGCCGGCGGCGGGTGCGCCGCAGCCGGCGCCGGAGCTGGAGGTCTCCGTCGAGCGCGCCCCGGCCGTCGTCGAGGAGGAAGAGGGCGCGGGCGACGAGGAGGAGGAGGACGAGGGCGTGGAAGAGGCCGCTCCCGCCGCCGCAGCCGGCGCCGAAGGCGAGCGCGCTGGCGAAGGGCGCCGCCGCCGCCGCCGCCGCCGCAGGCGCGGTGGTCGTGGCCGCAACCGTGAGGCAAGCGCGCCGGGCGCCCCGGCCGGGCCGTCTGGCGCCGCCGTGGACGCCGCGGCGACCCCGGTCGCCGGCCCCGCGGCGGAAGCCCCGTCCGCGCCAACGGCGAGCCCCGCCCCCGCCCCGACCGCTCCCGAGGCATCCGCGGAGCCGTCCGCGCCGCGGCCAGAAGGCCCCGAGGGAGGAGAACGGTGAGCAGGTGACCGGAGGTGCTTCACGCCAGCGCAAGCTGCGCGGCGGGTGGCGCGCGGTGCGCGCCGGGGCCGTCGCGGTCGTGGTCGTGGTCGCCGCCTGCCGTGGGGCGCCACGGTACGCGGTCGAGCGGGTGAGCGTCTCCGAGTCGCTCGGCGCTCGCAGGCTCGAGGCCGCCGGGCTCCCGCCGGATCGCCTGGTCGAGGTGACCCGGCGCGAGCTCGCGTCCGCGCGCGGCTTCGCGGTGGCGCCCGGCGCGAAGGCCGATCACCGCCTGCTGGGCCAGCTCACCGTGGACCGCGCGGAGGCGTTCTCCGGCGGACCGGGGTCCGGGGGCGTGGCGCAGGTGTCGGTGACGCTCGAGCTGACCTCGGCCGATGGTACGCCGGGACGGCGTGAGACCGGCGCGGCGGCCGAGCCGCTCGGCGAGGGGCCCGCCGCGCTGCGCGTCGCGCTGGAGCGGGCGGCCTCGGCTGCCATCGGGAAGGCCGTCCATGGGGTGGTGCTGGAAATGACCGCGGAGCGCAAGGGAACGGCCGAGCTCATCCGCGATCTGACGGCGCCAGAGGCTCAAGTGCGTGATCACGCGGTGCGGATGCTGGCCGACCGCGGTGCGCGCGAAGCGGTCCCGGCGCTGATCGAGCGGCTGCACGACGAGGACCCTGCCGTCGCGGAGCGGGCCATCGGGGCGCTGGCGCAGCTGCACGATCCGCGAGCAGCCGGCCCCCTCATCGCGCTCGCGCACCACCGCGACGGCCCCTACGTCGCGCAGCTGGCCCGGCTGGTGGGCGACGTCGGCGGCCCCGACGCGCGCGCCTGGCTCCTCACGATGTCCTCCGGCCACCCGGACGAGGTGGTGCGCGGTGCGGCGCGCGAGGCGCTCTCCGAGATGGGGGCACGCGAGCGACAGGCGCGGTCGGATCAAAGGTAAGATGAGGGCGTGAACCGCTCGCTCCTCCCGCTCCTGCTCGCGCTCGCCGCGGCGATCGCCTGCGCTCGCGCCCCCGCCGCGCCCTCGCCGGACGCACGCGCCCGCAACGAGGGTGGCGCGGCACCGGCCGACTTCTTCCCCCTCGCCATCGGCAACACCTGGACCTACCTCGATCGCTCGCCCCAGCAGCCCGCGCCGGTCCAGCGGGTGGTGCGCATCCTGGAGCGCGACCGCGACGGGTACTTCGTCGACGATCAGCGGGGTGCGCTGCGCGCGGACGGCGACTGCCTGCACGATCGATCGCGGCGGCTCCTGTGCCGGCCGTTCGCCCCGGGGACGAGCTGGTCATCCGTGGTCGGGCCGTCCTCGACCGAGCGGTACGAGATCGCGGGCGTGGACGAGACCGTCGCCGTGCCAGCCGGCACGTTCCAGGGGTGCGTCCGGGTCCGCTCGCGCCTCCGCGGCGGCGGCGTCGAGCAGGTCGCTGAGCTCACCTACGCGCGCGGCGTGGGGCTGGTCCGGCTGGAGACGTTCGCGGTGGTGAACGGGGTGGCCCGCCCGCAGGTGCGCGGCGAGCTCGAGTCTTATCGGCTGTCCGGGAGGTAGCGTTCATGCGTGAGGTGGGCATCGGAGTGGCGGGGTTCGGCACGGTGGGGGGCGGGGTGCTCTCCATCCTCAGGCGCCACCAGCGCGAGATCGAGGCGCGCCTCGGCGCGCGCATCGTGGTGCGGAAGGTGGCGCTGCGCGACCTCGAGAAGGAGCGCGCCGTCGACGTCGATCAGGCGGTGCTCACGACACGCATCCAGGACATCCTCGACGACCCGCGCATCGAGGTCGTGGTCGAGCTCATCGGCGGCACCGGCGAGGCGTTCGAGTTCGTCAAGGGCGCGCTCGAGCGCGGCAAGCACGTCGTCACCGCGAACAAGGCGCTGCTCGCCGCGCGCGGCGAGGAGCTGTTCCGGCTCGCCGACGACAAGGGCGTCGACGTCTACTACGAGGGCGCCGTCTGCGGCGGCGTCCCGGTCATCCGCACGCTCCGCGAGGCCCTCGCCTCCGATCGCATCACCTCGCTGCACGGGATCGTGAACGGCACGACGAACTACATCCTCTCCGCCATGGCCGAGAAGGGCGAGCCGCTCGCGAAGGCGCTGGCGGAGGCGCAGCGCCTCGGGTACGCGGAGGCCGACCCGACGCTCGACGTGTCGGGCGGTGACGCCGCCCAGAAGCTGTGTGTGCTCGCGCAGCTCGCGTTCGGGGTGAGGGTGAAGCCGGAGGAGGTCCTCACCGAGGGGATCCTCGGGCTGGAGCCGGAGGACTTCGCCTGGGGTCAGAAGTTCGGGTACGCCCTGAAGCTCCTCGCGGTGGCGCGGCGCGTCGAGCCGGAGGACGGCGGCGACGGCGCGATCGAGGCGCGGGTCCACCCCGCGTTCATCCCGGCGGGCTCGCTGCTGGCTCACGTCCGCGGCGCCTTCAACGCCGTGCTGCTCCGGTCCGACGCGCTCGGCCCGTCGCTCCTCTTCGGCCAGGGCGCCGGGGCGATGCCCACCGGCAGCGCGGTCGTCTCCGACATCATCGACCTGTCCCGGAACATCCTGGCCGGCAGCCCGGGCCGCGTCCCGCTGCCGCCGGCCGAGTCGCACATCCACCTGCAGCCGCACGCGGAGATACGCTGCGGCTACTACCTCCGGTTCACCGTGAAGGACGTGCCGGGCGTGCTGGCCCGCATCGCGGCGACGCTCGCGGCGCGCCGCATCTCCATCGCGGCCGTGCAGCAGCACGAGCAGAGCGACGAGGGGGGCGCCGTGCCGCTCGTCATCGTCTCCCATCGCGCCCGGGAGGCCGACGTGCAGGCGGCCATCGCGGAGGTCGACGCGTACAACACGACCGAGGCGAAGACCCGCCTCATCCGCATCGAGTCGGTGTAGCGGCGCGCCGGTGAATCGGTTCACCCTCCTCGCGGAGGGAAACGGGCGAGGTCTTCGTGGTCTCGATGCAGCTGCGCGTCATCTACGGCGACACCGATCAGATGGGCGTCGTGTACTACGCGAACTACCTCCGGTTCTTCGAGGCGTCGCGCAACGAGTTCATCCGGGCCAAGGGGCTGAGGTACCGCGACTTCGAGCGCACCTACGGGCTCATGTTGCCGGTCGCCGAGGCGGGGGTGCACTACCGGGTGCCCGCCCGCTACGACGACCTGCTCACGATCGAGGCGACGCTCTCCGAGGCGCGGCGAGCCTCGGCCCGCTTCGAGTACCGCGTCCTGCGGGAGTGCGAGCTCCTCGCCACCGGGCACACCGTCCACGCCTGCGTGGATCCCGCCGGCAAGGTGCGGCGCATGCCTCCGGAGCTGCTCGAGCGGCTCGCGGCCGGTGAGCCTGCCGGCGCGGCCGTCACCTGAACCGGGGACCGCGCTCTTCCTGACGCGCTAGCGGCGCTCGTTATATAGGAGCGTCCATGGCTTCCAGCGTCACGCGCGAGATCGTGATCGGAGCACCCCCGGAGCGGGTCTTCGACGTCATCGCCGACTACCACCGCTACCCGGAGTTCGTGCCCGCCGTGAAGTCGTGCCGGCCGCGGCGCGAGGGGAGCGTCGTCGAGGTGGAGTTCGAGGTGGACCTGGGCGTGAAGCGCATCCACTACACGCTCCGTCACGTCGAGGAGCGGCCGCGCAGCGTGAGGTGGTCGCTCGTGTCGAGCGATTGGATGAAGGTCTCGAACGGGGCCTGGAACCTCGAGCCGCAGCCGGGGCATCGCACGCGCGCGCTCTACACGGTCGAGGTGCAGATCGCGAAGCCGCCGCTCATCCCTCAGAAGCTCGTGGATCGGATCACGGACGAGCTGACGCGCGTCCAGCTCCCTCGAACGCTGGAGGCGTTCAAGCAGCGCGCCGAGCAGGCGTGAGGATTCCCCACATCGCGCCCTCGCGCGCCGTTGCCAAACGGGGTAGGGGAGGGGGAAACTCAGACGGACGTCCCGCGCTGGCATCCCGGCGAAGCGCGATTAAGTCGGAGGAGGCGAGCGGAGCTGGACCGAGTGCGGGACGACGACACCGCCTGGGACGAGGAACCGACGCACCATGCTGGACGCGTTCATCATCGAGGAGATCAAGCGGCAGGAGCGTCAGCGCTCCACCGACGATCGCCCCGTCGCTCAGCTCCCGGTGCCCGAGCCCGCTCCCCCCACGCGTCGCGAGGACGACGGCCCCGGCGAGGGCGGAGGCGGTGGCAGCGTGGTCATCATCGACTACACCGGCTGACCGGTGATCATCCCCCACGCCTCCGCGATCTCCCGCGCCGTCCAGGGTCCCTCGGCCGGGTCCTTGATGGCACCCTCGGTGGTCTCGACGCGGTAGAGGAAGACCCTCCCGCTCTCGACGCCGACCACCTGGCCCGTGATGTCGGCTGCAAGGTCGCTCGCCAGGAAGACGACGATGGGCGCGATGAGCTGCGGTCCCAGGTCGCGCTCGCTCGCCCCCTGGAACATGGTCAGATCCTCGGTCATCCGGGTGAGCGCCACGGGGGCGATCGCGTTCACCGTCACGCCGATCTTCTGCAGTTCGAGCGCGGCGACGCGGGTGAGCCCGTAGACGCCGGCCTTCGCCGCGGCGTAGTTCGACTGCCCGTAGTTGCCGAGCATCCCGGAGAGGCTGGTGGTGTTGATGATGCGGCCACCGCGCCCCTGGATCTTGAGCTGGCGCGCCACGGCCTGCGTGCAGAAGAACGTGCCGCGCAGATGCACGTCGAGCACGAGATCGAGCTCCGCCTGCGACATGTTGAGCAGCGTCCGGTCGCGCAGGACGCCGGCGTTGTTGACGAGCACGTCGACGCGCCCGAAGCGGGAGAGCGCGGTCCACAGCATCGCGTCGGCACCCTCCCGTGTCGCGACCGTGTCGTAGCTCGCGGCCGCCTCGCCGCCCGCGGCCTTGATCTCCTCGACGACGCGGTCCGCCGCCTGCGAGTCCCTGCCGGCACCGTACCGGTCGCTGCCGAGATCGTTCACGACGACCCGAGCGCCCTCGCGTGCCAGCGCCAGCGCGTGAGCCCGGCCGATGCCGCCGCCCGCGCCCGTGACGACCGCGACCTTGCCCTCCAGTAGACCCGTGGCCATCGCTCCTCCTCGCGGATCCACCCCGGGAGCCCGCGGCGCGGCAGGATAGCAGCGAGGCGGCGCCCTGGCCGCCGCCGGAAAGGGCCGCCGCGACGAAATCCGGTTGACGCCGGGTGGCCCCTTCGCCAGAGTCCGCTCGCGCCACACACCACCCGAGCAACGCGAGAGGAGCCAGAACGGCCATGACCGAGATCATCAACGTCACCGCACGCGAGATCCTCGATTCGCGCGGCAACCCGACCGTCGAGGTCGAGGTGGCGGTCGCCTCCGGCGACGTCGGTCGCGCCGCCGTGCCCTCGGGGGCCTCCACCGGAGAGCACGAGGCGATCGAGCTGCGCGACGGCGACAAGTCGCGGTACCTCGGCAAGGGCGTGCGCAAGGCGGTGGCGCACGTCATCGACGTGATCGCGCCGGCGGTGATCGGGCTCGACGCCTCGGAGCAGGCCTCGCTCGACCGGCGCATGATCGAGCTCGACGGCACCGCCAACAAAGGCAAGCTCGGCGCGAACGCCATCCTGGGCGTTTCGCTCGCCGCCGCGCACGCCGCCGCGGCTGCGCACGAGCTGCCGCTCTATCGGTACGTCGGCGGGGCCGGGGCGCGCACGCTCCCCGTCCCGCTCATGAACATCCTCAACGGCGGCGCGCACGCCGACTCGAACGTCGACATCCAGGAGTTCATGGTCGTGCCCCTCGGCGCGCCCAGCTTCGCCGAGGCGCTGCGCTACGGCGCCGAGATCTTCCACGCGCTCAAGAAGGTGCTGAAGGGGCGCGGCGCCTCGACCGGCGTCGGCGACGAGGGCGGCTATGCGCCGAGCCTCCCGTCGAACGAGGAGGCCCTGAAGGTCATCCTCGAGGCGATCTCCCAGGCGGGCCTGAAGCTCGGCGAGCAGGTGGCGCTGGCGCTCGACGTCGCCTCCTCGGAGTTCTTCGACAAGGCCACGGGCAAGTACAAGCTCAAGGGCGAGGGGAAGGAGTTCGATCGGCAGGGCTTCGTCGACTGGTACGCGCAGCTCGCCAGCCGGTACCCCATCGTCTCGATCGAGGACGGCTTCGCCGAGGACGACTGGGAGGGCTGGAAGCTCATGACGCAGAAGCTGGGCGGGAAGATCCAGCTCGTCGGCGACGACCTGTTCGTCACCAACGTCGAGCGGCTCGGCCAGGGCGTCGCCCAGGGTGTCGCCAACTCGCTGCTCGTCAAGGTGAACCAGATCGGCTCGCTCACCGAGACGCTGGACGCGGTCCGGATGGCGCACCGCGCCGGCTACACGACCGTGATGAGCCACCGGTCCGGCGAGACCGAGGACACCACCATCGCCGACCTGGCGGTCGCCTGCGACTGCGGCCAGATCAAGACCGGCTCCGCGTCGCGCACCGACCGCATCGCCAAGTACAACCAGCTGCTCCGGATCGAGCAGGAGCTCGGGGCGAGCGCGCGCTACGCCGGGCGGTCCGCCTTCAAGGCGCTCCGATAGGGGCGGGCTGGAGGAGGGAGGCTGGCCTCGTAGCTCGCCCGCTCGTTCCTCCGGGAGGTGCGGCCGTTTGACACGGCGGCGCCCCGGTCGTTAGTTTGCACGTCCCAACGTGGTTTTTTCGAGGAGCAGGCATGCGCGCAGAGTGGATCGCGAAGCGCCGTGGTCACGCGAACGTCTCCCAGATGCACTACGCCCGTCAGGGGGTGGTGACCGAGGAGATGGCGTACCTGGCGACGCGCGAGCGGCTGCCGCAGGAGAAGATCCGTGACGAGGTGGCGCGTGGGCGGATGATCATCCCCGCCAACGTCCGGCACCCCGAGCTGGAGCCGATGGCGATCGGTTTCGCCGCCACGTGCAAGATCAACGCGAACATCGGCAACTCGGCCGTGGTCGGGGACATCGCGGAGGAGCTCGAGAAGCTGCGCGTCTGCGTGAAGCACGGCGCGGACACCGTGATGGACCTCTCGACGGGCGGAGACATCCCGCAGATCCGCGAGGCCATCCTGCGCCACTCGCCGCTGCCGGTCGGCACGGTGCCCATCTACGAGTGCCTGGCGCACGTGAAGGAAGTGCAGGACCTCACGCCCGCCATGCTGCTCGAGATCATCGAGGCGCAGGCGCAGCAGGGCGTGGACTACATGACCATCCACGCCGGGCTGCTGAAGGACTTCATCGCGCTCGCGGCGCACCGCGTGACCGGCATCGTGAGCCGCGGCGGCGCGCTCATGGCGCAGTGGATGATCGCCAACAAGGCGGAGAACCCGCTCTACACGCACTTCGACGCCATCTGCGAGATCTTCAAGAAGTACGACGTGGCGTTCTCGCTCGGCGACGGGCTCAGGCCCGGCTGCCTCGCCGACGCGTCGGACGCCGCCCAGTTCGCGGAGCTCAAGGTGCTCGGCGAGCTCACCCGCAAGGCGTGGCAGCACGACGTCCAGGTCATGGTGGAGGGGCCGGGCCACGTGCCGCTCGACCAGATCCCCATGAACATGCAGAAGGAGCGCGAGCTCTGCGACGAGGCGCCCTTCTACGTGCTGGGGCCGCTCGTGACTGACATCGCCCCCGGCTACGACCACATCACGAGCGCGATCGGCGCCACCATCGCCGCCCAGCACGGCGCCGCCATGCTCTGCTACGTGACGCCGAAGGAGCACCTCGGGCTCCCCGACGCCGAGGACGTCCGGCAGGGCATCATCGCCTACAAGATCGCGGCTCACGCCGCCGACGTGGCGCTCCACCGGCCCGGGGCGCGCGACCGCGACGACGCGCTCTCGCGCGCCCGCTACGCCTTCGACTGGAACGAGCAGTTCCGGCTCTCGCTCGATCCCGAGACCGCGCGCGCGATGCACGACGAGACGCTCCCGCACGAGGCGTTCAAGAGCGCCGAGTTCTGCTCGATGTGCGGCCCGAAGTTCTGCTCGATGAAGATCCACGGCCACCTCGAGGAGGTGGCCGCCAAGGAGCAGGCGAAGGCCGAGGCGGCTGCGAAGAAGCCGCTGCAGGTCATGCGGTAGCCGACGCCGTTCGCGCTCCGGCTACGCCCGCCGCGCGGGTGTAGCTCGGCGCGAGCCGAATACACGCGAGCGTACGCGATCTGGGGTCGTGGGCGGGGGCTCGTCCCCGCCGCCGTCAGGCCTTCCCGCCCTTCTCGACGGCCTTCCCCTTCTTCACCCAGCCGCTGATCCCGTCCCCCATCACGAACACGTTCTTGTAGCCGAGCTTGGCCGCCTCACGGGCGGCGCCGTGGCTCGCCATTCACTTGGGCCCGGAGCAGTAGAAGACGAGCCGGGTGGCCTTGTCGGAAGGCAGGATCGAAGCGAGGTCTCGCGCCCCGACGTGGATGGCGCCCGGCAGGTGGTTCTTCTCCCACAGCTCGTCGACGTTGACGTCGTAGATCTTCAGATCCCGAGCGCCGAGCATCTTCTCGACCTGCTCGACGGACACGAGCTGGAACGCCTCGTCGGCTCGCACGAGGGCGGGGAGGGCGAGCGCGGCAAGCGCGATCGCGGCTGCGAGACGGCGGATCACCATGGTCGACTCTCCGTGTTCGTCCCCGAGGAGATAGCAAGCCTTCGA
>Ga0306923_10004200_pt1 | contig 13762 bp, 31 predicted proteins | sample sta12Can44000108_FD_203841 | JGI IMG/M metagenome (GOLD analysis project Ga0306923, IMG submission 203841) | Lab enrichment of tropical soil microbial communities from Luquillo Experimental Forest, Puerto Rico - statanox.12C.anox.44.000.108 (v2)... | ecosystem: Environmental > Terrestrial >... | reverse complement strand
CCTGCGGAGAGCAGTGTAGGTGACCGGGATGTAGGCCACGTTCTGGAAGGCCTGGCCCGGGATCCACGTCTGGGTGATCACGGGGGACTGCTTGCGCTGGCCCTCCTCGCGCCGCCGCTCGAAGTAGGCGGTGACCTTCTCCGGGACCTCGGCGGTATCCGGGGCGACCCGCACCGGCTTGCCGGTGGTCCGCCAGTGGTAGGAGGCGCCCTTGCTGACATTGGTGAGGTATCCCCGCGCCCGCAGGCCGGTGGCCAGGTGGCCGACCGTGGCCCGGCTGAGCTTGGTCACGTAGGCGATCTGGCTATTGTTGCCGGTGCTCTTGCGCGGGCCGGTCCGGAGCGCCTTGACGGCGGCATAGACCTTGAACTCATCGCCGGTCAGGTACTCGACTCCGCCGCTGAGGTATGTCATCTCGGGTCCTCCTGTGGTGGTCAGTTGTGCTTGCTGGAAGCAAGCCTACCAAGCTATCTTGGTAATGCCAAATCAGCGCTGGTACACATCCATGCCGAGGCTGGCGTAGGGCACGACCTGATCGGCCCTGGTGCCCCTGTAGACAGCGGCCTTGTTCCGCAGCCGGTTGGCGCCGCAGAGGTAGGCCCCGCCCTGGGTCTTGTGCTTCTTGAGGCAGTAGTCCTTGTGGACACGGCCGAGCTGCTCCCAGGTCCAGTACACCGTGTCGGTCCAGTGCATGGGCGAGGCCTGGTGCTTGGTGATGCTCATCGCGGTGCTCCCTGCTTGGTGTCGTCGGCGACGATGATGGTGAGCTTCTCGCCGTTCTGGCCGTCCAGGGCGAACCGGGCGGTGGCGTCGCTGCCGTGCTCGGGCACGCCCAGCTTCCAGTAGTTGCCAGCGCCGGACTCCTCCAGCGCATCCCGCACGGTCATGATCATCGAGCGGGCGGCATCGCTGCGGCCGGTGAGCCGCTCCAGCATCGCTTTGTCGTCGCGCTCGTAGTCATAGGCGTCGCTCATGACAGCCTCCCCAGCGCGGCCTGGGCCTCGGTCACGGCCACGGAGCGCTTGGGCTGGGCCCAGCCGAACCGGCCGACCACGATGCCCTCGCGGTCCTCAGCGGTCACGGAGAACCCGTACCACTTGCCGCCGCGCCCGTACTTGTCGCTGATGGACACCCCGCCCTTGTCCGGCACCGCGATCCAGATGCTGGAGCTGACGCCGTGCACGACCCGGCCGTACTCGGTGCCCTGCCAGGGCTTGCGGTCGATCCGGCCCTGGATGCCGGCGGCAGCCAGGTCAGCGGCCAGCCGGTCCCAGCGGTCCTGCCGGGTGGCGGTGTCGGTCATCGGGTCCTCCTGTGGTGGTCTCTTGCTCTCACCATCGAGATTACCAAGGAAGTTTGGTAATGCCAAATCAGGACGCATGTGCTGTACCAGGCTGGCAGCCAGGCTGGTACCTGGCTGCCAGCTGGCATGGTCAGGACCCGTAGACCGCCTGGCCGGTGTAGGACAGGCCGTCATCGCTGACGGTGAAGCTCAGCGTTCCGGTCACCTGGTGGCCCGGCAGCGTCTTGCCGCCGAAGTCACTGTTCCAGCCGACCGAGCCGACCTGGCCCGGCGCGACGTTGGCTAGCGGCAGGCCGCTGGTGGACTTGCAGGACACCGTGTCGAACGCGGGGTGCTGCGTCTCGTTGCACTGCACCAGGCCGAAGAACGGGTCAGCGTAGCTGGCTGCCCGGTTGCCGGTCAGTTGCCCAGCCTGGCCGTTGCTGGGGCCGGTGCTGGCCGAGGCCATGCCCGCCCCGCCGAGGACGGCGAGGGTGGTGGCCGCCGCAGCGGCGAGGATGATCTTCCTCATGGTGGGTATTTCCTTCCTTGTGGGCCCCAGGCCGTATGCCCGGGGCGTTGCTCTCCTGGCCTGATCTTGGTAGAGGGAAGGCCAGGAGAAGTTTTCATGACTGTTTTTTCTTCTCGATGAGCGCGAGCAGGTCATTCCAGCTCGCCGGGCTGAGATGCGGGTGAATAGTAGGGGACCTGCTGCTGGTGAATCCCAGGTTGTTCAGCCGCGTGTTGATCCATTCCCAGCCGGCGGCAATGCGTTCTCGTGTCTCACGTTCCCGGCGTTCTTCCGCCTCGTCCTGTGCTACCTTTTCGCGCCAGGCAGCGATGGGATAGAAATAGGTGAAATTCTTGCTCTGGCCGAATCCCCCCTCTTTCTCTTTATGCAGCTCGCCCTGATCGGCCATCGCATCCAGGACGCGGCGCACCTGGCCCTTGAGCCTGGGCGTGTCTACGTGACCGGTTTCGAGGCTGTTCTGCACCGCAGCGAGCACCTGGCGGTCCCAGAACCGCTCGGTGCACCCGGCGACCCAGGTCTCCACGTGGCGCCGCACCCGGCTGATGTCGAATTGCGGCTCGAACGAGCTGCGCCTCATGACCGTCTCCCTCTCGGCATTGGCCGCCTCTGGTGCTCCAGCGCGTCCCGCTCGGTGCGCCATTGGTGCTGGGCGGCCTGCAGGGTTGGCCAGGCCGCCCTGGCGTACAGCAGCGTCAGGTCCGCGCCCTCGGGCAGCAAGGTGCCGTCGAAGTCCAGGTTCCAGTAGGCATCGGCGTCCAGCACCTCCTCATCAGGCACGGCCGCGTGGTCTCCGCACTGGTGCTGGCAGTGGGGAATGATCTTGGTGTGCTTGCCTCCGGTGAACATCACCATCAGTGCCGCCTCCTCAGGTCGGGCCGACTCGCCTCGCGGGCGAGCAGCAGGTGGTTGGCCAGGTCGCGGGCAGTCTGCTCGCTCAGCACGATCGTGCCTTTGACGCCGCCCCGGGCGCCGAGGATGGCCAGCGTGGTCGTGCCCACCGACCCGGTGTCCACCTGGACCACGGCGGTGCCGCCCGTGCGGCCAGGCACCCGGCCCAGGTAGCGCTGGCGGATCCCGTCCGCGAAGTTGGTCAGCTGCCGGGCGGTCATGACTGCTTCCACTCGATGCCCATCGCATCGAGGGCGGCCCGCAGCCGTTCGATCGTCGGCCAGTAGACCAGCGCCATGGAGGTCGTCGGGCCATGCGTCAGCGGCGGATACGCCGCTACCGCGATCACCGCGTCCAGCAGCTCGGCCTCGGGCTTGGTGTCCTCCAGCGCGGCCGAGACTGCGTCATCCAGCGATTCGGTCATGGTGTCAGCTCCTCGCCAGCGCGCCGGCGGCGTCGCCGATGAAAGCGGCCAGCTGGTCGCGGGTCACCGTGGCGATGACCTCTTCGGGGATAAACGGGGTCCCGATGCGCACATCGGAGTGCCACTTGCCGTTACGGCGCGGCCGGTACTCGTGGCGGGTGATCTTGACGATGCAGAACTCCTCGGGGTGCTGGTCTACGCAGCCGGGGTGCTCGCGCTCGTTCCTCGGCTCGGCCTCCAGCAGCACCCGGACCCGGGTCTCGGGCTCGTATCTGGCAGTCATGACGCCCTCCGCCCGCGCTTGCTCACCGGCATGTTGAACAGCTTGTTGACGGTCAGGTGGCGGGTGCCGTCCTCATCCGTCCAGCCCGGCTCGGCGGGCAGCTCGGCCACGAGGAAGCTGGCGCCGTAGCTGGATTGCATGCCATGGCCGGACCAGTGCTTGCCACCGGGAATCTTGAACACGATGTGGGTCTTGGTCTCCTGCCAGATCACGATCGGCTGGCTGCCGTTGTTGAATTCGACGCCGGGGAAGATCGCGGTGCCGTCTTCGCGCAGTTCTGCGCGGTAGGGATTGCTGTTGCGGTTCATGGTGTCCTCCTGTGGTTGTGTCGTGTGGTGGTCAGGCCGGCCAGATTTTGCCGTCTGAGGTGCGGGGCTCGACACCGGCCATGGCCAGGTTCCTGGCCTCGCCCTCGTCCTCGGCGTACTCCCAGCCCTCGCTGATGCGGACCTGCTGGTCGATGTACTCGTGGCCTCCGGTGCACTCCGAGCCCCGGTCGGTGAGGTAACGCGGGCGCGGGCAGCGGCCGGTGACCTTGCCGTCCTCGGTCCAGACCCAGATGATGTCGCCACAGACGAAGGCGCCCCTGGCTTTGGCCTCGAAGCACTCCTTGACCTGCCAGAGCTTCTCGTGGGATCCCTGGCAGCCTTCCCATCCGCTCTTGCAGACGATGCGGTGCGGGATCGGGGGCCCGTCGTAGTCGGGGTCGTCGATGAAGTCCCAGCTGCCCATGGTGTCCTCCGGTGGTTGCTCATGTGGTCTGGACACCAGATTAGCAAGCTATCTTGGTAATGCCAAATCAGGAAGGACGGGCGGCCTCGATTGCGTCCACCACCGCCCGCAGCCCCTCGCGATCATGCCAGCTGGCTTCCATCCCGCCGGCGTTCAGCGGCGCTGTGAGCCACCGGATCACGAGCGGGCTCAACGACTCCAGGCCGTCCGCGTTGGCCGCCCAGGGAGACGTCCAGAAGCGCTCAGCGGCATTCTCAGGAGACAGCTCTATTTCGACCGGTAGCAGCTCATCGATGCCGCCCGGGGGCCAGGGGAGCCTGAGCGCGGCTTCCCGCTGGAGCCTCATCGGGCTGGTTCCTCTTGGGGGGCGAACATTCGCTCCAGGTCAGGATCCGGGCGTTCGCCCAGCCGGGCCAGCGTCGCCCTGATTCCCCACATGGCGCCCTGGCCGATCCCGGCGATGAAGGCGGCGGCCTGCTCGGTCGCCGAATCCAGGTCGTGGCCGAGCTTGACCAGGGCCGGGGTGCCGTCGCGGTCCCGGACGCCGATGATCCACTCCGTGCCCATCGGGTCGGTGGGGATCACAAAGCCGATAGCCCCCTGGGCGTGCCAGTCTTCTAGCTGCTCCAAGATGGTGACCGGGGCGATGCCGAGAATCTCCCGGAATGCCATCCCCTGCTCGGCGGCCACAGCCTGCCAGTCCGGGCGGCCCTGCCGCGCCTGCACCGCCAGCCGGTCGGCCAGGCCCAGGGCCATCTCCTTCGCTTCGGCCGGGCTTTTGCCCTGCCCGGGGAGCGCGTCACGCCATGCCTGGGAGGCCGAGTCCAGCCCCATGCAGATCATGTCCACATACCGCATGTCCTCGGTCCTGATCGCCTGGTGATTGGCCAAGATGATCGAGTAGCCTCTGCTGCGGGGACCGTAGTGGTGCCAGTCCTTGATGACACCATTGGTGAGATGCCGGTCCAGGGCCCTTTCGAGTTCCTGCCGTCGCCTGCTGGTCATTGCCTTCTCCTTCCTTTCTTTCCCTCAGGGGCGGGCCCGGCCAGGCCGGCTGAGCCAGGCCCGCCGCTCAGGGAGCGAACTCACCCCGTGCAGGAGTGGTAGTTCACCTCATCGGTCGGGTAGTCCTGCTTGCACACCCGGTCCTGCGGTTTGTTGTAGGGCTGCTTCTCCGTCCACGCCTTGGCCACGGTGGTGCCGTCCTTGACGAACGCGGTCGCGGTTAGGACGTGCCGGATGAGGCCCGAGCGGTACGTGTGCCCGCCCGTGGACAGCACCCGGGTCAGCACCTGCTCACAGCCGCTCGGGCTGTCCTCGGTGTTGAGCACCGTGCTGTAGCGGGTGAACGGCGGCCCGGTAGAGGGGCCCCCCGCCCAGGACAGGCTGCCGACGTGGCAGGACCGCTGCTGGCTGGCGAAGGCGGTCAGCGCGATGGGCGGAGCCTGCGCCGAAGGGCAGTCCACCAGGCAGTGGTCGGCCCCGGTGTCCTTCCGCTGGATGCCCGCCTCGCCGGGCGCCCCGTCCGGGTGGCCCTGGCAGCTGGTGATGTCGCACACCGTGCTGTAGGGCGATGTGCAGCCGGGGCACTTGCGGTAGGTGCCGAGGTCCTTGTCGCCGCCGCCGTAGAAGCGGTACGCCCGCCAGCTGATCCCGCAGGTCTGCGAGAACTTGACCTCGAAGATGTTCGCCGTGTTCTGCGTGATGGTGTAGCTGAGCGTGCAGCGGCGGGCCTGGTGGTCCCGCACGATCATGACGGTGGTGTGCGCGGGCGGGCCGCGCAGTGCGTTGCCGGTGTAGTACCAGAAGGTCTTGGCGCCACCGGGCAGGTATTCCTGCCAGCCCGCCTTCACCAGGTTGGGCGCGGCTGCCGGGCAGTTCGCCCGGTCGGGCAGCTGCTCAGCCACCACCTTGCCGCCATAGGCGTTCTGGTAGGACCCGCCGCCGTTGGGCACGCAGTGGATGTGCTCGCGGCCGGTGTAGCCGCAGCCGTGGTGGACGGCGGCGTTCTGCGTCCACTCGGCGGTCGCCGAGGACGGCGTCCGGGACACCGGGGCGTAGAGGGAGATGCAGTGCTGCGCCGTGCCAGGCTGAGCTGTTGCGGCATCGGCGATGGTGGTGCTGATGCCGGTGAATGCGAAGATCGCGGTCAGGGACAGGATAATTCTGACGATCAGTGTTTGCCTCACACTGGATCCTTTCCTTGCGATTTCCTTGATGGGCCCCGGGCGGGCTCCCCGTGCACAGGGAGTCCGCCCGGTCACGTGGTCAGTGGCCCCGGATGGAGCCGGTGATCCCGAAGGTGTCCTGGACGTAGTTCCCGTTTTGGTACGAGAAGTTGTAAGCGCCGCCGCCGACGATCGTGCTGCCCGGCATCAGCTGCTGGAGCGCGGCGCCGAGCCCGGTGTCCGGTGCCTGGTTAGGCAGCAGGCCCGCCTTGTCTGGCACGACCGGGCTGGAGACGTCGTACTGGATCGTGCCGTGCACCGGGCCGCTGCTGACAAGCGGGTTGCAAGTATTCGGGTCGGCGAACCCGGCGAAGCTGCCGACCACGTCGATCGTCACCGAGTAGTTGGCGCCATCCGCCAGGCCGGACACCGGTACGACGGTGAACTTCTCCTCCAGGTTGTCTAGGGCCCAGGTCGGCCCGTTGCTGCTGCTGCCACAAGCAGCACCTGGCCCGCCTGAGGTGGTGTCGTTGTGCTGCGGCGAGTGGGTCACGGCGAAGACCGCGCCGGGCGTGGTGCCTGCTGAGGCGGCGGCCGGGACAGCGAACGCGGCGATGCCCGCGAGCGCTGCAGCTGCGAGGATGATCTTCCTCATGATGGGGTACTTCCTTTCCTAGTCGCCCCAGGGACCTTCCCCGTGGGCTTCGGTCCGGGCAGGCTTTCTCGTAGCTGGGTGAGCCTGCCCAGCTTATGGATGTTACCAAGCTAGCTTAGTAACCTTAACCGGATGCCGGGAGCCTGTCAGGGCTCCACTTTGGCGGGTGCGTCGCCCTGGTGCTCATCGATGAGCAGTGCCTTCATCAGCTCATCGGTGAGGTGCCGGTTCGACAGGGCCAGGGCGCGGCCGATGGTCGTCGCCGCGTTCTCGCGCTCGTCGAGAACCTTGTCGATGGCGATCACCAGGCGGCCGAACCACTGACGCCAGGCCGGCTGCTCGGCCAGGATGAGGATCATCATCCTCAGGTTGACTTCATCGAGTGGCACATTGACGGTGCGGCCGATGGTCCCGGCCGGGCCCCCGGTGACATCCAGGTACATGGTGATGCCGGGTGGCGTCATGCCCCAGGAGCCCTTCGGCTTAGCGGTCAGGTCTTTGGTTCTGGCCATGGTTAAGCTGCTCCCTTCAGTAGCCTGCGCAATTGCGCCAGGCAGTGATTGCACGTGGCGGTGGACAAGTCGCTGGTCTCCGGGTGATTCGCGGCGAAAATGTTGCACAGCGTCTTGTCCATCCGGATCCGGCGCGGGTTGCGCGGGTCGGTGGCCCAGTCATACAGCGCGATGTGCCGGGGCTGGCGCCGCCTGCGGAATTGCCGGGAGTAGACGACCCGGAAGTCCTGTTCGGTCAGCTTGCGCTCGGATGCGGCGGTCATTGCTCGATCGTCCATTCAGTCGTGATGGTGGTGACCCAGCGCCAGCCGATCCGGAACTCCCAGCCCTCTCCACCGGGCCGGGCGGCCTCGCGTTCCATGACTTTGACCAGCCGCTCGCGGTCGCTCCCGGAGGATCCGGTGAAGGCGCGGAACGTGAAGTGCGACCCGCCCGGCTCTTTGGAGTAAATCCGGTATTCCTTCTTGCGGTTATGGGCTCTGGTCATTACCCGATCACGTCCCATTCGCCCGTGCCGGGGTTGTAGTCGTATTGGCGCCCATTCGGGTCCTCCACGTAGGCGGCGATATTGCCCGGCTGCTGCCGGTGCGCGGCCTTCACGAGGGCCTCATCGCCCCGGAGGATGACGCGCTCGTCGTAGTCTTTGGCGTCATCACAGAGCAGCCAGTCCATGTCAGCGACCGCCGATCCTGAGCTGGGCCTGCAGGCCGCTCAGCCCGCAGGCGTGCTGGCCGGTGCCACTGGCACATGCCGGGCAGGTGACGATCTTGAACTGCGCCTTGCAACGGGGGCAGGTGGCATCCTTGACTGCCGCCTGGGTGTGCCGGGGATCGGCGGTCACCACGCCACATAGCGCCGTCCTGGCCGGGTAGCGGGTCATGATCCGCCGGCCCCGGTAGTCGTTGCCGATCTTGACGGACGTCACTTCCACGATGTGGACGCGGGCGATTCGGCCGCGCCCGGGGTAGCGCGCAGCGACGGCGGTGGTATAGCTCTTGGTGACCTTGCTCTTGGGCAGAGTGTCGCTCATCAGATTCGTGCTCCCTCAGCGCGGTTCTTCTTGACCGCGTTCTCGATGATCTTGTCGATTTCCTCCTGGGTGGCGCCGGTCCCCGCCTCGCGCGCCTCGCGCTCCAGCAGCACCTCGGCGGCCAGCCTGGCAGCCTCGGCCCATGCGGCGTGGTCGCCGTGCGGGCCGTGCCCGTAGTAGTCGCGGAACTCGACTTCCTGGCGCAGGGCACCTTTGGCGGCGGCCACAGTGGTGATCCGCTCGGGGAAGATGCCGTTCACCTTGAACGTGATGACCTCACCGGGGCGCAGGTTCTTGCGGGCCTTGGCGGCCTCGCGCTCTTCCTTGGCAGCCAGGCGGGCGGCCTTCTCCGGGGTCGGCACGTCCTTGGGGTCCTGGCGCCACTCGACGGGTGCGGAGGGGAAGCACACGCTGCACAGGATCGGGCCCAGCTGCGCCACGGCCTCGCCCTCGGACTTACCGGACAGCGAGGGCATCCAGGCCATCTGCGTGGTCGGGTGCAAGGTGGAGCAGTGCAGCGAGCTGTGGATGTGGCCGCCTGTGTTGGTGCAGGGGAAGAACCGGCTCCACGGCCTGGCGAGGTAGGCATCGTCCAGCTGGCCGATCCGCAGCTGCGCACGGGCCTGCTGGTTCATCAGCGTGGCGTCCAGCTCCAGCATCTGGGACGGGATCATCCGGGAGGCCCAGGGCTTGGGGGCGTTCTCGCCGCGCGCCGCCGACTGGATGTCCTTCAGCGTCTCGCCGAACGGCCGGGCCCACACCAGGCGCCTGCCGTCGCGGACCTGGCGCTGGCCCAGGTAGGACCGCATCTGGTCGTGCAGGCGCTTCTGCTCGGTGCCAATCCGCTCGGCCTTGGCGTGCAGGCCGGCCAGCTCCTGGTCCACCTCGCGTGGCGTGGCGGGCACAGGCGCATCGAGCACATCGACCGCGTCCATGACGGCGCTGATCGAGTCGGCGTTGGCGGTCAGTTCCCGCTGGAACGCTTCGCTGGCCCGCCTGATGATGGCCGCGCGCTCCTGGGGGTCCATCTCGCCGAGGTTCTTGCCCATCTGGTGTCCTCCTGTGGCTGTCGCTTGCTGGTAGACACCAGATTAGCAAGCTTTCTTGGTAATGCCAAATCAGGGCGGGAACGTCTGCGGTGTCGTCGGTGAAGGTGTTGCCGGCGAGGGTGAAGGCGTCGGTGGCGGTGTGGTCGGGACAGGTGAGGGCGGCGCCGTGGAGGGAGGAGGGAAGGTCTCAGCTGGCGTGGGCGGCGGAACGTAGGCCGGGGTGCTGACCGGGATGGGAAAGTAGCGCGGCTCCAGGGCCGGGGCCCGGTGGTGATGATGATGCGGGTGCCTGATGACGATCGGGGGCGGGCTCTGGTGCGCAGGGGAGGGCACAGGAGTGTGGTGAGCTGGCGTGCCGGCGATCGGCGGCCCGTAGATGGCCGCGATGAGCGGCGGCCCGATCCAGTCCGCGATCGACAGCCCGATGAGCCACCCGCCGACTGCTGCTATGGGACAGAGCACCACCAGGCTCACGATGCGGACACGGGTCAAGCCGAGTCCCCGGAGCCTGCTTTTGTGCGCAGGGGGATCCGGTTGCCCCCGTCGATGAGCCATGACCTCAGGGTAGTATCCCGTCCCTTAGGTACTCGCGCAGCTGGTCAACCTTGCCGCTGCCGGTGACCAGGCCTATTTTCGACTCGCCCTGGTAGATGTCCGCGCGCAGGACGGAATTCTTTGGGCGCCGGTCCAAAGGGCCAGCGGGGGAGGTGTCGAGCTGGATTTCCACCCGGTCATCGTTACGGGTGAGTATGATCCAGGTTTCATTGCCTCTGAGTTCGGCCCTTTCGGTCCAGCCATAACCGATGGCTGCCCGCTTCACCATTGTGTAGCCGCTCATGCCGCTGCCTGCAATTCACGGGCAGCGGCCCGCTCGGCCTGGCACCGCCTGCACCGTTTGGCGGCGCCATGGCGCTTGAGATGGCGTTCCAGGTTCTTGTCCCCTCGCCTGATCAGCACCACCTCAAAGCCGATGCCCAGTTCCTTGGCCTTGCGCGCGATCCTGCAGTGCGTGCCGGCTGCCAGCTCGGCCAGCACCGCGTCGAGCCGGTCAGCCTCGCACCACCCGGTCCAGTGCCGGGCGATGGTGTGGTAGTAGCGCTGCGTGGGCTTGGGCGGATGATCGGGACAGGTCTTGCAGCCCTCTTGCCAGCCGGGGAGATGCAGCGTGCAGCGCTTGGGCCCGCCGATCGGCTCGTCCAGGCATATCGTGATCACCCAGCCCATGACGCCTGAGTTCACGGGCGCGGTGCGCCTGGTGTAAGCCATCATTCATTCAGGGGAGGAATGATGTCGGTGCCGGTGAGGGTGTCCGGGTCGCCTGACCGCATGTAGTCCTCGAACTCCCCGATCTGCGTCTCGTCTTCACCGGGCGGCACATAGGTATGGCTAATGGCTGGCTGAGGGGGAATGGCGACGATCGCATCGACCTGGGTGATGGCGACCGCCGTGAATGTGGGCGGGGCTGCCTGGCCGTCGAACAGCCAGGACAGGTACTGGAACTGGGCCCATTTCTTCGCATGATCCAGCTGCCTGGCGATGTGCAGCGGGCCCACGGCCTTCTGATAGCCATCGGCCACCTCGTTGAGGCCTTCTTCGGCGAGCTTGGCGGTGTGCACATCACCCTGGTCGCAGCTGTCATGCGTTTTCGCCAGGTAAACGGCGCCTTCACGGCAGAATTCCTCATGGGCCGTGTACACGGCCTGGTCATCGGCGAGCTGCCGCTCGGGGTCGGTGAAGGAAGCGAAGACGTCATCGACGGTCCAGTCACCGCTCAGCTCACGGCCCGCAGACCATTCCCTGCTCAGTGCGGCCAGCTGGTTCTGGCCAAGGCTGAACGGGTACTCGATGACGGCGGTGTCACTCTGGGGGGAACTCATGGGCGCCTCCATAGATAAAGACCGTGATGGTCGGCGGGTGCAGTCCGCCTTCCAGGTGGCCCATCGGCTCGGTCTGCAGGTAAGCGTCAGACTGTACCGCCCTGGTCTTGGGGCGGCGGGCCACATACCGGCACTTCTTGCCGGTCTCGGTGTCCTTGAAGTGATCCATGACCACCCGCACGTACTGGGCCATGGTTCCTCCTGGGGCCGGGACTCCGACGTTACCAAGCTGGCTTGGTAATTTGCAACCAACTCGGCTATGCTAGCGCCCCGTACCGACATTCGAGGAGGCTATCCCGGTGAAGCTGATCTGCGGCCTGGTCACCGGCCTGGCCATCGGCGGCACGGCAGGCTACTACTTCGGCAGCAGGCTGGCCCGCCCGGTGGTGCTGATGCCCCCGCAGCGGCCTGGGCCCATGGAGGCCAGCGATGACGCTTAACGGCCTCAAGAACGGCATTGTGGCCATCTTGGCCGAGTACGGCCACCACGACGTGCCCGAGCCCGCGCTCGATGGGATCGTGAGGCTGTGCACCAGCTTCGCCGAGTCGGCCATCCAGCAGGGCATCGCCCGGATCCATGAGGCGATGACTGCGGTGATCAGGGAGATGCAGCACGAGGACCTGGTGGCGGCGGCGGGTGAGGACCATGACTGACTCACTGAGCGCGGGCGGCCCGGCCCGCGTGATCATCCACCTGGAGCTGGACATTGGCACGGTCAATGAGCTGGGCTTCGGCGGCCTCAAGCAGGGCTGGGTGGACTCTACCGATGCCCGGGACCGCAAGCTGTCGATCACCGCAGGCGCCGGCGTGGGCAGCCCGCTGCTGGAGGCGTCGATCGCCGATGGCGAGGATCACCTGTACGCCAAGGCGGACATCCACCAGTTCGGCACGCTGATCTTCAGGGCGCTCACCGAGGAGCTGGAGAAGCGGCAGAAGGCGCGGGACGGGGAATGAACCTACGGCTGAGCCGCACGGCCAAGTACCTCGCCAGCGTGTCATGCGCGAGTCCCCTTACCCCCCACCGCCGCTGGTGCAGCCGCACCAGCAGCAGTGAGAGGGTCGGCCTTCTCAGCTATGTGGTCGAGGGCCTGCCGTGCCCGGTGCACAAGTTCCCGATGCACCGGATCCCAGGTGAGCCAGGCGATGTCACCGGCTGGCTGTGTCACGGCTACGACGGCGAGGGCTGTGCCGAGCACATGGTCACCAAGGCCAGGACCATCGAGCGGGCCTGCCTTGCCTGGGGGAGCCTCCTGGTGGACTACTACGGGGAGCAGCAATGGTGAGCGAGCTGCCGCCGTTCCGCGAGGACCTGGCCGGGGCCTGTGAGCGGTGCGGGCGCCCCAACACCAGCGGTCCCGGGATCCAGGTCCAGTATTGCGGCAACTGCGAGAAGGCCCACGCTTGCGCCTGGGCCCTCATCATCACCATCGCCAAGGCGGCCCTGCTGGCCTACTCAGCCCTGCACGTGCTTCATGGAGGATCGATATGACCGAAAAGCCTGGCCACCGGCACACCCGGGCGGTCGTGGGGTCCGATGGCCTGCTGCCCGTCCCCTCGGATGCCGACGTGGCCCTGGTCCGTCCTGATGGCGGCTACCTGGTGAGCCAGACCCTGGGCGGCGGCCCGGTGTTCGAGCAGCGGGTCACCCGCTACCGGGGCATCTTCACCTTGCGCACCGGCCCCGATCAGGAGCTGACCGTGCTGATGCCCGGATCCCTGGCCGGTGAGGAGCTGATCGCGGCGGTGCGGCGGGAGGTCATGGCCGAGATGGCTGAGGCCGCCGATGGTCCTGAGGACGAGCAGGCCCTCGGCGACTTCGCCAAGATGGCCCTGGTTTGCCTGCAGCGGGTCCTGGGCCTGGAGAAGCCTCATGTCAGCTGAGCCCTACGGGCGGCCCCCGCACCACCCGGACTTCGGCGCGCTGTCCGAGGCGGTGATGACCGCCGATGCCATGTCCGGCTTTGGCGCCGCGACGGTCCTGGACCTGGTGAAGGAGGTGGCCGACCTGGAGACCGCTGCGCATTTCGCCGTGCAGCGCAGCGCCAAGGCCGCCAGGGAACTGGGCATCACCGACGAGCGCGCTGTCACCGCGATGGCCGGCGCCTGGCTGGATGGCATGGTGGCCGGGTACCGGCTGCGCCAGGCCCACGAGCAGAAGGAGGCGGAGGACCGTGACTGAGGACGAGGGATCGCAGGTCCCGGTGGCGTGTGACAGCACCGGGGACCACGAGCCGCATCAGCACGAGGGCGGCTGGTGCCTGGGGATGCCCGTGCTGGTCCCCTGGAACGACGAGGCTCCCCTGACCGATGAGGAGGCCCGGGAGTTCCG